>Ga0302325_10022644_pt1 | contig 13141 bp, 6 predicted proteins | sample Palsa_T0_2_FD_201948 | JGI IMG/M metagenome (GOLD analysis project Ga0302325, IMG submission 201948) | Peat permafrost microbial communities from Stordalen Mire near Abisko, Sweden - Palsa_T0_2 | ecosystem: Environmental > Terrestrial > Soil > Palsa > Peat permafrost | place: Sweden: Abisko... | reverse complement strand
TGCACAAACTGGATGCGCCTGGCGGGAAACTCGCCGGCTCGTTGCGCATGGCGTCGATATGACTGGCACCGAACATCGCGAACGGTTTGTAGTCGCCGGCAGTCCAGTCGTAACGCGCGCGCAGGTTGAACTGCATGGGCGGCGAGAACGCCGGCGAGGTACCGAGTACGCCGTACGGATTGGTGTAAGGCTTACCGCTGACCTGCGTGATGCATTGACCAGCAGGTGTTGGGTTGCCGGGAACCGCCGACCCGACAGAAGACAAGCAAGGTGCGTTCGTCTGGTTGGAGCTGTTCCAGGAACTCGATCCCTGGACGGTGAGGCCTTGCGTGACGCGGGCGACGAGCTGAAGCTCGACCCCTTTGACCGTATAGGTTGGCCCGTTGACCACGAAGGTCGTATTGCCCAGAGTTGCCGGATCGAACAACGGCAGCTGCACGTTGCTCCACTTCATATCGTACGCGGACGCGTTGAGCTGAATTCGATGATCGAGGAATTCAGTCTTGGCGCCGATCTCGTTGTTGATGAGGTTATCGGAGCTGTAACCCTCCGGCTTCTGGTACTGATCGATACCCCCGCTCGTGAATGGGGCCTCCCCGGCAAGCACGACGGTGCCATTGGGCAGTGTCTTCGTACGGTTGAAGCCGCCAGGGCGGAACCCCTGCGAGAAGGTGTAATACACCATGGTGTCCGGAGTGATGTGCCAGGTCAGATTGCCGCGGCTGCGCGTGCCGCTTTCGGTCTTGCCCAGGTTGATGCCGAACCCGCAACTCCCCAACAGCTGGCAGACCCCATTGGGTATGTCGTTCGCGACCGTTTTGGTTTGGAACTGAGAGCCCTCCTCGAACTCATCGTAGTGGAAGTAGCGCGTTCCACCCGTGATCGTCAGGACCTTCGGGATGATGTCGAAGTCGATGGAAGCGAAAAACGCCGTCTGCCGGTAACCCCGCTTCACATCCTCGCCGAACGCGGTGTCGGAGTTCAAACGCAGGCCGGGATCGGTCGCATAGTAGCCGGCGTGCGGTCCGGAGGCGGAAACGCAGTCCGGACCCCCTGCATTCGCGATCGCAAGGTTCGCCGCATCGCATTGCGGTATGACCAAATAGTCGAAGTTCATCTGATCCTTGAGGATGAACTCTTCCCAATAAGCGCCGACCAGGCCGCGCAGCCGGTAGTCCTCGTTGCTGCTCACACGAAACTCGTGGCTCTGGTGGGTGGTTTCAACCGTATCGTTCCACCAGCCGACGGGCGCGTAGCACTTTTCGGGCTTGGTCGTGCCGCCAAGGCCTTCTGAGCCCTTGCCCGTGCAGGCATAGTATTGGCCGCTGGGACTTTGCAGGTAGTTGGAATAGTCGGCCTGTTGCTGGATATGACGGTCCAGATAGCTGCCGGTGTAGACGAGCTTCAGCAGGTCGTCGATCTTGCCGTTGAGCGTCCAGGAGGTACTCTCGTATCTGTCTTTGTCGTAGGCCGGTGCGAAGGCCTGGATATCGTAGGAAGGCAGGGGAGTAACGTAATTGACTCCAACGGGATACTCGGCGAAATAGCCGTCCGCTTCCATGTTCTGAAAGTTCTGCTGGACCAGCGCGTTCCAGTCGTCGTTGATCTTCCAGAGTGCCGACACCCGCATACCGGTGTAGGTCACCGGGTTGGTATCGTTTTCCACCAGCGCCCCATTGCTGGCTGTCACGGTGGGCTGGACGATACTGGCGATCGTCCCCGGCACGTTGTTGATGTAACCGCCACGATGGTCGTCGAAGATCACCGCGCGTACAGCCAAGGTATCAGGTATCAGCGGCAGGTTGATCGTTGCGTTGACTTTGGAGTTGTCATCGCCGCCGGCTGTCCAGCCGTAACCTGCGTTGACGTCGCCTTCCGTGACATCCAGCTTCGGCTTGTTGGTGATGTAACGAATAGCACCCGCCTGCGCGCCACCACCGAACAGCGTGCCCTGCGGGCCTTCGAGTACTTCGACACGCTCCATGTCGACCATGTAGACGTCAAGGTTGCGGGCCGGGAACTGCATCGACTCGTCGTCCAGATACAGGGCCACGTTCGTGAACGGGGCGGTCGTCGCCTGCGACTGGTTGCCGGAGCCCCCCGAGCTCAGGCCGCGCACGAAGATGTTGCCGGCGCCGGGTCCATTGGCGCTGGTCGTCACGTTCGGCGTGTACTTGACCAGGTCCTCGAAGCTGCTCACATTGAGCTGTTGCAGCTGCTCACCGGTCACCGCCTGGACCGTGATGGGCACGTCCTGGAGCGATTCTTCGCGGCGCTGAGCCGTCACCACGACTTCCTGAATTTCATAGGACTCAGTCGTGGAAGTCGCGGACGGAGCGGGTGCGGTTGTGCCGGTGTCGGCCGCCACAGCCCACGTCCCGGCGTATCCGCCCAGTATCGTCGTGACTGCGCAGGCAACCTTCTGATTGATTTTCAAGCTTCTCTCCCTGAGGACGTAAACACGAGACTTTCACGGACCCTTTAGCGCAAGTGCCATCCGAGCATTGCTCGCGCGGAAAACTGAGCTCTCTAACGTGTCGGTCTACACCTGATCACGGGACTCTTCCTGTGCAACAACGCATCGCTCTGATGCGTCGCAGTCGCTCCTGCGGTAGCCCGATTTCACGACCATCGGTATCTTTAAAACCGCTCAAAAAACCGCTCAAATCCAGCGCTCGATCTGACCTGCCCAGCTGCTCCCCTTATGCCGGACTCGAGTATGTCCGCGTACCATCGCGACCCGACGAACCCTGCTGCGTTGTTTTTTACTCACAGCGGATTACACGGTTACGACAAGACGATGACGAATTTATGACGCATCGTTTTCCTGATGTCAACGAGTCGGATGCGTTTTTTTCAGCAACTTCTATTAACCGGAGCGCATTTGATGTCGCATTTATGCAATAACTTTATTGTCGACGCGACCGATGACCCGTGCCGCAGCCGCCCATCTGTTTTGGGCATCCCGCGATCGAATGTTTAGCCCTCGGCAGGCAGTTCGGGTTTGACGCCTTGAATGGTAGCGGATACCTTACGCGGCCGGCCCGGTGGGCCGGCGTGGCATTACTTTCCGGGGACTTCCGGCCTTGACCAGCACCCGCGCGGGGGAATCGGGGTAACAGGTGGAATCGCTCTGCCCCGACCAGCTCCAACTGCTGTGCGCCCGTAGCTCAGCTGGATAGAGCACCGGCCTTCTAAGCCGGTGGTCGCAGGTTCGAGTCCTGCCGGGCGCGCCACGATCGATGGTGGACGTAGCTCAGTTGGTAGAGTCCCGGATTGTGATTCCGGCTGTCGCGGGTTCGAGTCCCGTCGTCCACCCCATTCTTTGGGCCGTTAGCTCAGCTGGTAGAGCAGGAGACTCTTAATCTCTTGGTCGTAGGTTCGATCCCTACACGGCCCACCATCTCTATATCCCAATAGTGATTCACGCGTGCCAAGACATTCGCTAAACGTCTGAATTTATATAAAAACTGGCCCGAGCTGATCCGAGGTATTCCCTGGCATCCCCGATCTGCTCCTTGCAAGCAAATGGGCATCCACGGAACTCAGCCGTCTGTCGATCGGGTCAGCGCCTCCCACGCGGCAATCTCTTCCGCCGCTGCAGCCAGCTTTTGTCGGACCAGGCTCAGCGCATCGCTACCCAGCAGCAAATGCGTAGGCGGCGAGGGACTGTCGATGATGGTCAGCATGGCTTGCGCGGCCCTCGCGGGGTCGCCGATCTGCTTACCGCGCCTTTCCTCGCGAGCCTTGCGAATGGGGTCGAATAGCGCGTCATAATCGGCGATGGCTCGCGGCGTGCGTACCATCGAACGCCCTGCCCAATCGGTGCGGAAGGCCCCTGGTGCCACGGCCGTCACGAAGACCCCGAGCGGCCTCATCTCCTTGCCGAGCGCCTCGGAAATCCCTTCCAACGCGAACTTGCTGCCGCAGTAATAAGCAATACCGGGCATGGTGATGTAGCCTCCCATCGAGGTGATGTTGAGGATGTGTCCGTGTCGGCGCTTCCGCATGTAAGGAAGCACCGCTTTCATCATGGCCACGGCGCCGAATACGTTGACGTCGAATTGGCGGCGCATTTCTGCCAGCGGGGATTCTTCCATCACGCCCTCGTGGCCATAGCCGGCATTGTTCACCAGCACGTCGATCGGTCCGATCGTGGCTTCGGCTTCGGCCACGACACCATCAATCGCATCGAATCGCGTTACGTCCATCACGCGACCGAATGCCTTTGTGGAGTCGAGCGCCTCGAAATCCAACTTCGCTTCGCCGCTGCGCACGGTTCCAACCACCCGATGGCCAGCCGCTAGGGCCTTTTGGGCCAGCGCGCGACCGAATCCGCTACTGACGCCCGTAATGAACAGGGTTTTGGGGGAAGACATGCGATCGGCTCCAATTCGGACAGCAGCGGATAATAGTGATTGTTGCCGTGGGATGCCGCTGCGCGTTCGCAGATTGCGGCCGGCCTCAAGGGTGGTCTATTGGGTTAGCACTGTCAGCACAGACCCGGAGCGACCCGTACGCACGTCCGCTTCGCCGGATTCCCATAAGCTGTCAAGTGCCGGGGAGGCCGAGAATCACGATCTTCCCGGTCACGATTTTTGTCGGCCAAAGAATGGCGGTATAGCCCGCGGCCACGGCCACCCTCTGCGCACCACCAGCTAAATAGGTGGTTACGCCGCCGCCAATTGCGCCGCCGAGATTCTTGCCCCATAGTCGCCGCCCCGTGGCGGTCTCCAGCGCATAGAAGTTGCCACCCATGTCCCCAAAGAAGACAACGCCACCAGCCGTCGGGGTCATGCCGCTCAAGATCGGGTAGTTTGATTTGGTCCTCCACTTCCAGGCGCCAGTGTCTGCGTCGGAGGCGTATACCCAGCCTGCCCATCGTCGATATGAGTCCATGGCGCCCAGGATGTTGTACGGGTTCCTTGTCGCCATTCCCGTCCACAGCTGGCCGAGGCCTACCGCCCGAATGTTTGCATCGGTCTGAAGCGTCACGGTGGTACACCAGTCGACCTCTCCAGTCAGAATCAGATTGGTCTGTGGATCGTAGGCCACCGCCAGAACCCGGACAGAAGTGGACCGCCTCATCGGTCGAGAAGATCGCATCGGCGTTCTCGATACGCGTGACCGGCATGCGGTAGAGCAGCGCATTGGAGTCGAGATCGAAGCCGTAGAGGTGCCCGTCTTTTGGGGCGACCGACAGCAGCCGTTTACCGGTCCTCGTCTCGATCAGGGCGGGAGTGTTGGAGACATCCCAGTCGTGCCAGTCCCTGGGCACCACTTTGAAGTGGCGCTTGTAGGCCCCGGTCGTCGCGTCGAGTACGACCACCGAGCCGGAGTAGAGATTCGCGCCTTCGCGTGGGCCGGTCGCGAAATCGGGCGCCGCATTCCCGCTGGGGACATACAACTCTTCCCTGGTCGGGTCCAACGTATACGACGTCCAGGTTGCGCCGCCCGTGATCGGTGTCATCGGCTGGTTCGCCCACGTCGATGCATCGAGTGGTGTCGTCGCCTGCGGTCCGCGAGTTGGATCGCCCAGCTGTCTCGGCACCAGAAAAAATTCCCAGACGATCTTGCCTGTCCCGGCGTCGAGCGCGTAGATGCGTCCCTTCACGCCCTTGCTGTCTCCACCCGCGTTGCCCATGAAGATCAGGCCGTTCCAGGCGATCGGCGCAGCGGACGTCGACTCGCCGAGCTGTGCGTTCGCTATGGACGTTTGCCACAACCGAGTGCCGGTTTTGAAATCGTAGGCCAGCACTCGTCCGTCCGGGCTACCGCGATAGAGACGACCGTCGAGATAGGCAGCGCCGCGATTGCCGTTGAGAATCCCGTTTGCGTAGTGCTCGTGCGTTCGCCAATTCTCTCGACAAGTGGCCGCATCGATCGAAAAGATGTCATGGTCTGTTGTACCGATCAGCGTGCCGTTCACTACAATTGGGCCGGTAGAGAAGCGCCCTCTCTCCTTAGTGTCGTAAGTGCACAGCACCCTGAGAGTACCCACGTTATCGCGGTTAATCTGATCGAGCGGCGAGTAACGCGCTGACGTCAGTGCACGGTTGTAGCTGGGCCAGTCGAGCGATGATGCAATTGATTCAGGTACTGGGGCCGTTGGCACGGCTGCGCCGAATGCACCATCTTGTGCGACTGGCGCCATTTCAAGCGTCAAGGTGCCTGGCGGCGCGACAGAAGACCGAGCGTAGTTGATCATCAGGGCCGCGGCCACGAACAGCCGATACTTAAATACATGCAGCATTGCGGCTGCCAATGCCATCACAACCAGGGCAGCTGCGGCGATGCGGCGTTTATCGGTCCTGTTGGGTTCCATCTGTCCCTGCGTCTACCACAATGCCGTGGTAGAGCAAAGGAGTGTCGCTGAGATCGGTACGCAATCTCCCGTAAAAGCGAGGGCGGCCAGCCACGGCGATTCGATTGATTAAGTAAAGCGCGCCCGGGGGCCGGCTCAATTTCAGTCGCCGCGAGGGGCTGTGGAACCTCAATGCGTCAGTGCCTGTGCTAAAGTCACACCGGCAATTCGAGCGTGAACACCGACAATTTCGAATAGCCGCGGCCCACCAGCCATCGATAGTGCGGCGGTGTCGCCGCCGCCAGCGGTGAAATCCACAGCGAGCCGGAGCCGCCTGAATTCGGCGTGCTGAAGTGCGCTTTGGATCATCGTGCCGCCGCCTCACGAGTTGAGCGGTGCGGGATAGGAGCGAACGTTGATCGACACCGCGACAGCCGCAAGCGTGTTCGAATTCGGACCCGGCGGCGCCTACCTGGGATACATCAGCGATCCGTCGCGTCCGCGCTCGCAGACCGGGGTGATCGTGTTTGGTATGGGCCGGCTCGAGAGCCGCATTGCCAGGCGGCTAGCCGCGCTCGGCCTGGTCGTGATGCAGATCCAGCTGTTTCGGAACTACGCCGATATGCGGCGCCGGTTGCAGTTCTACGACGATGCCGGCGTCGCGGCCTGCGCTGCGGCCATTGAGGCAATGTTTTCGAAGCGACGCATCACGCAGGTGGTGCTGATGGGTGATTGCGCCGAAGCGAACGTGAGCTTCAACACCGCGCTTACTGACCGGCGCGTCGTCGGCCTGATCCTGACCAATCCTAACCTCGACGCGCAGCTTGCGAGGTTGACGGTGATCGATCGCCTGCCGTTGCGCCTGTTCAACATGAACGCCTGGCGTCGGCTGGTGACCGGAGATTCCAGGCTGCTCAAGTCAATCCTGCGCCGGTTCGGCTCAAGCTCCGCCGGGCAGTGGCTGGCTGGGCAAATGTCGTTTCACAAGGATGTGATCCTGCCGCTCGACTTCGAGCAGAAACTCTCAGCGCTGCTGACCGAGCGCGCTGGTCGCAGTCTGATCGTGTTCTCGAAGGACCGGAACGGGCTGAGTTTCTTCCGCAAATTTTATGCCGCGACGCTGCAGCAGCTGATGGCTGCGAATCGTCTGACCTTCGAGGTGATGCCGGTCAATGCGCGCGACGATCCTGCGGACGATCAGCTCACGTGTCAGTTCGCCGATGTCATCGCCGACTGGGCGGCGAAGGCACTGGTAAGCAGGGACCCAAAGCGCATTGAAATCGACTCATCGCGGCAGACCGCCGCGCTGGCCGAGTCGTCGGTGCATGCCTCGATCGTCGAACGATTCGACGCCGTGGCGCGGCTCTATCCGGATCGGCTCGCGCTGCGTGATCAGACGCGCAGCCTGACTTACGCGCAGCTTGAATCACTATCTCACCGGATTGCGGCCGCCATTTGCGCGGCCGCCGTGGACCCGGGTCCCGTCGGCGTATTGCTCGGCCATGAGGCCCGATTCCCTGCGGCCATCCTCGGCGTACTGGCCGCTGGGCGTATCTGTGTGCCGCTCGACGCCGATCATCCGGCCGAACGCAACGGACGAATAGCTAGGCATTCCGGCGTCACACTGCTTATTGCCACGGCGGAGCTGGCAGAGAAGGTGCGTGCGCTGTTCCCGGCTGGGCTCGCCGTCATCGACCTGGACGGCATCGGTGCTGCCGACTTGCCGGCGTCGGTGATGCCGCCAGCGATGTGGCCGCGACCTGACGATATCGCGTGCGTCCTCTATACCTCCGGATCCACGGGCGCGCCGAAGGGCGTGTTTCAGAATCACTGCGGTCTGCTGCATGACGTGATGGGGTACGTGCGTTCCACGGACATGTCCTGCCAGGACCGGAGCGCGTTGTTCTACCCGCCGGCCGTAATCGCCGGCCTGCTTACGATGCTCGCCGGGCTGATGAGCGGGGCCACCCTGGAAGTGCTGCCGCCGCGGATATTCGGCCGCACGGCGCTGGCCGGGCAGGTCAAGGCACGGGGAATCACGGAGCTGAGCCTGTCGCCGACCTTGTTTCGGCATCTTGCCGATAGCCTGGCTGCCGGCGAGTGCTTCGACGATGTGCGTTTGCTCACTCTCGGCGGCGAGCGCGTCGACTGGAGCGATTTCGATGTGTTCCGGCGCGCATGTCCGCCGCAGGCCAAATTACGCGTACACATGGGCGCGACCGAATGCTGGACCCTGCACACCGAGTGGAAGGTGGATGCATCGGTGCGCGCCAGCTGTCCACGGCTGCCGGTGGGACGGGCGATCCCGGGGCGGCGGGTCGACATCGTCGGCGAGGATGGTGAGCCGCTGCCCGATGGCGAGATCGGCGAGGTGCGGGTGACCAGTCGCCACATCGCGCTCGGCTATTGGCGGGATCCTGAGCTCACGGCCAGGTCATTCACGCTCGACCCGGACGATCCGCTGCAACGCCAATATCGCACCGGCGACCTGGTGCGCCGGCGCGTTGATGGTCTGGTCGAATTCGTCGGGCGCAAGGACAAGCAGATCAAGCTGCACGGCTATCGGATCGAGCCGGACGAGGTCGAAGTGGCGCTCAAGGCCTGCGCCGGCGTGGCAGGCGCTGCGGTGCTGGTGCGTAACGATGCCACCGGCGTGCCGCTGGCGCTGGCGGGCTACGTAAAACTGCAGGCTGCAGAGGGGCGAGTCACACCAGATCGCCTCACGGCGCTGCTCCGCGAGCGCGTGCCACCCTACATGATGCCGGCCGAGATCGTGATTCTGGACGAGCTGCCGTGGCTGCCAAACTTTAAGATCGACCGACAGCGCCTGGCGCAGATCGATGCCGAGCGGCTGAGCGAGCGCTCGAGCGCGCAAAGCTCACCGCTGATAGGCGAGCTGATCGAGACCTTCAAGCAGGTGACGAAAGCCGCGGGCGCGACGCCGAGCGACAACATTCTATCGCTCGGCGGCGATTCACTGCAGGCACTCGAGCTGATGCTGGAAATCAGCCGCCGCTTCCGGTTGGTCGTGCCCGAGAAGGCGCAGGATCCCACTCGGACGATCGCGCAATGGGCACTCGACATCAGTACATGGCGCAGGCTGGACGCCGCGCGCTGGACCGGATGACGGCCGTCCCGACGGTTCCAGCACACTAGGTGCTTGTGGAAACATTCAAGCGCCGACCATGAATAACTTGCGCCAGCGAACCCTGGTGGGCCTGGGCTGGACCGGGGCTGCCCGGCTGCTGGGACAGATTCTGCAGCTGGGCACGACCGTCGTGCTGGCGCGCCTGCTCAGTCCAAAGGAATACGGCCTGCTGGGCATGGTCCTGGTGTTCACCGGATTTGCCAACTATGTGGCAGACATGGGGCTGGGCGCGTCCATCATTCAGAAGACCACGCTGTCAGATCGGCACCTGAACTCCGTGTTCTGGCTGAATGCCGCAACCGGATTGGTGCTGACGGTGGCATTTGCCCTGGCGGCGCCTCTGGTCGCGAGGTTCTACGGTGAGCCGCAGCTGTACCTGCTTACTGTTGCGATCGCGCCGAATTTCGTCCTCGGCTCCCTGAACGTCGTCCAGAACGCCTTACTCGACAAGGCTCTCAATTTTCGAATCAAGTTCTGGATTGAAATTGTCGCGGCTTTCGCCTCAGGTCTAGTGGCGCTCGTGCTGGCGCTCCGCGGGTGGGGTGTCTGGAGCCTGGTCGGGCAATCGCTTGCCCTGACGACGGTCCGGGTGCTGATGATGTGGATACAGTCATCCTGGCGACCCGCGATGGCCTTTGATTTTTCCGCGATCCGCGAGTTGATGCGCTTCAGCGGACATCTGACCGGCTTCGGCGTGGTCTTCTACTGGTCGCAGAACGTAGAAAAACTGATGATCGGCCGCTGGATCGGCAGTTCGGCGCTGGGGATCTACACTCTCGCTGATAAGCTGATGCGTCTGTCATTGGCCAACATCAATGACGTTACGAGCTCGGTGATGTTTCCGGCACTTTCGTCGATCCAGCGGGACGTGGAAGCGGTAAAGCGCGCCTATCTGCGTGCCACCCGGATGACTTCCTTGATCGTTTTTCCGATGATGATTGCGCTCGGTGTGCTGGCGGAGCCGGCCATCCTCGTCATCTACGGCAGCAAGTGGCGTGAATCCATAGTTATCCTGCAACTGCTGTGCGTCGCCGGCGTCTCGCTGTCTACCTACAGCACCGCCGGCTGGATATTCATGTCGCAGGGCAGAACGGACATCCTCTTTCGCTTGGGGGTTTATGCCACCGTGGTGCGCGCGATCGAGGTCCTGATTGGCGCCCATTGGGGGCTAGTGGGGGTCGCCTGGGCCTATGTGATCGGTTGTTACGTCTTCATCTGGTACCCGACGTGGGCAAGTGCGGGGCGCCTGGTGAACTTGAGTTTCACGGCGCTGCTATGCAACGTCGCCGGGCCATTCGCCTGTGCGGCATCGATGGGCGCAGTGTTGTGGCTATCAGACCGCTGGGTCTTCGGCGGCTGGGTGGTCGAACTGCGCCTAGCGATCCAGGTGGTATTGGGCGCCCTGGTGTACGCTGCCCTGGTCCGATGGTTTCGCGTGCAGGCCTGGGTCGAAATTGCCGATATTCTGCTGGAAATGGGTGCCAATCGAAGCCGGTTGCTGCGCTGGGTGCTGGGTTATCAGGTTCAAACAAACCCGTAGCCGCGGGTGGCGCGCTTTGCGTTCAAATGGACTGATCCCAAGACTGGCGAGCCACGCAGTCGGGCAGGCATGCGGTCCTACCGGATTGAAGCCGGGACGCTCGCGGAGACCTGGCTCATTCTGCAACCACTGGGTTCGGTGTGGCCCGACGCCATTGCCCGGGAGCACTGGACGAGCTCGCCGCCAATTACGTAGAACCGCCCGCCACCAATTGGAACATCCGCTTCACGGCTCAGGCGCGCGGGGCAGCCAGCAATTGAACCCAGTAGAGGCCGTGCCGCGACGCCTGTCCGGGTGCATACGCGATCCCCATCTGAGCGAATCTCGGGTCCATGATGTTCTCGCAGTGCCCTGGACTGTCGAGCCACCCCTGCACCACCTCATCGATCGACTGCGGGCCGTAGGCGATGTTCTCGCCCACCAGTTTCTCCGTATAGCCGGCTTCGCGGACCCTCTGGGCCGGTGAGCGGCCGATCAAATCTTCGTGCTCAAAATAGGCGTGCTCGGCCATGTCGGCAGCGTGGCCCAGTGCGACCGACGCCAAAGTCACCGACAGCGTCACCGGCGGCGCGGGCGCGAAGGATCGCTGACCGCAGCGCGCACCGTTTGCGCGCACCTGATTGACCAGCTGCAGCGCGCGCGCCGCCAGTACCGGCGCCTGCGAGCGCTCCGGCAGCGTATAGCGCGCCGCCAGCACGAGCCAATGTTCCGAGCCGCGGCGATAAAGACCAATGTCCTGCCAATCGCGACTCGTAACGGTGCGGCAGTTCGACTGGCGCAGCACCCGGATCAAATCGGCCTCCGGGCCGCTGACGTGCAGACCGGCCGTTGCATCCGCGGAGTAACCGCCCCGATCGGCAGCCGCCGTCAATGCAATTCCATCAGCCCACTGCTCAGCCGTTCGATCGAGCAGAGAGCTGTGATGCAGCGGGGCAGCGGCGGGCATCAGGCCGCCGCAGCCGCCCTCGCGGAGCACCTGGACCGCCAGGAGCGCATCAGCCCGGGCGTTCGAATGCGTCGCCAGGGCTGCCTGCAGGACCAGGCAGGCGGACAGGTGGACCCTCGACGGGTGACTCATCGCTACAGCTCCTGTGGACAGCGCGTCAATCACACAACGGGTTTGCGATGCGCTGGATGACCGCGTGGCCGACAGTCTCGCGATTGTGAGACTCGCGTCGCGAAAGACTAGACCGCGGCCCCTGGGCAGCAGCCATCCGGTGACGGTTGCAGCGCGCTTATGTATCCCCGGCACGCCGTCGGCCGCGTGATGCAGGGGGAGAGTCAGGTGGGCCGCGTCGGCTTAAGCTCTATATCAAGGGCTGTGGTTCGTAAAGCTCTACGCGGTTACCACGCTCCAACGGCCCTTCAGAATGCTCCTGTTCGTATTCGCAAATTTTCTTGCGGGCGTATTGGCGTACCGAATGCGCTCGGCGCTACTCGTATCCTTTCTCCCTGTTCCTCGTCATGGAAGTGGGTAGCGTCCGCGCCGTGTTGATCCGGAGAGCCGCATCAACAACGCGTACCTGATGTCCGTGTGCGACATATCCGTCACGCTCTGCTCTTCATATCTCGCGCTGTCGGTCGAGTCAGATAACCGCGGCGGCCACCAGGCTGATCGCGGCAGCACACTCAGAGCCATTGCCGGCGCCGAAATGACGTGTTGATCCATTGTAATTCAATGAGTTATCGATGAAACCTGCGACTGCGGGGTACGCATTAGGGAGCGGCACCCGGAGCGGTTGGAGTCGCACGCGTAGGTTTGGTGCCTACAGGCTCAGGCCCGAGTCGACGACAAAGTTGCCGGAATATTCCTACTTTACCGCCTTGAAAAATTAGAAATAATTGTTTCTAGCGCCGCAGTAAGCCGGCCCTCGGGAGGAAACAACAATGGCGGGCGCTACCCTTCGCGTCCTGATCAGCCGTGACCGGTGTCGTCACCGACGCTGTGAACGGGGCAGTAAATGGCCTCGTATCCAGCCGCGGCCGGTTTTCTTTGGCTGGATCATCGTGAATTCATGAAGCGCCAGGTCGGTCAACCGCCGCAACCGCGCAGCGCTGCTAGTTGTCCTCGTTTTAATTCGGGTCCCTGGCATCCCGCTGGACGCCGGTGGCCCGCGAGGCTTACGCCTTTTGGCAATTGAGTAAAAAA
>Ga0302325_10022643_pt1 | contig 13141 bp, 12 predicted proteins | sample Palsa_T0_2_FD_201948 | JGI IMG/M metagenome (GOLD analysis project Ga0302325, IMG submission 201948) | Peat permafrost microbial communities from Stordalen Mire near Abisko, Sweden - Palsa_T0_2 | ecosystem: Environmental > Terrestrial > Soil > Palsa > Peat permafrost | place: Sweden: Abisko... | reverse complement strand
GGAAAATCGGCGCCTGGGTAGGGCAGAGTCCGGGCGACGTCAGCGAAATCCAGTCATCGAGCGGATGGCCTACCCGCCGACGAGATGCCGTCAGAAGGCGTAGTGCTCCGGCGCCGTCCGGTAACCAGGGAAGATGTCGTCAAGTCGCTCCAGCGCCGGTCCGTCCAGCTGGACCTCTAGAGCGTGCACTGCGCTGTCGAGCTCCTTCGAGGTCCGGGGGCCGAGGACCGGGGCGGTTACCCCGGGTCGGCCGAGAAGCCAGGCCAGCGCAACCTCGGCCGGAGCGTGGCCCAGTTCGTCGCACAAGGCCTCGTACTGTTCGAGCTGTTTACGGTGTTCGTCAAGGTGTGGCTGCGTGTAACGGCTCGCCTGCCGGTCCTCGCGGAGAATACCGGTGAGCAACCCACGATACAGAGGTGACCACGTCAGGACCCCGAGGCCGTAGTGCTGCGCGGCGGGGATCACCTCAAGCTCGATGTTGCGGGTGGCGAGGTTGTAGATCGACTGCTCGCTCACCAGGCCGAGGAAGTGGCGGGACAGGGCTGCTTCCTGCGCCGCAGCGATAGTCCAGCCCGCGAAGTTCGATGAGCCGACGTAGAGGATTTTCCCTTGCGCCCGCAGGTAGCTCATCGCCTCCCAGACTTCGTCCCACGGAGTGCTGAGGTCGACGTGGTGCATCTGATAGAGATCGATGTGGTCCGTCTGCAGCCGTTTCAGCGATGCGTCGCAGGCCCGGCGGATGTTGAGCGCGGACAATCCTTTGTCGTTAGGCCAGTCGCCCATCGGCGAGTAGACCTTCGTGGCCAGGACGGTGCGCTCTCGCCGCCCGCCACCTTGGGCGATCCAGCGTCCGATGATCTGTTCTGTCCACCCCTCGCCGAGCTTCCAGCCGTACACGTTGGACGTGTCGAAGAAGTTGATGCCCTGCTCATGGGCGTGATCCATGATCGCGTGGGCATCGGCCTCGGGGGTCTCCGGACCGAAGTTCAGGGTGCCCAGGCACAGCCGGCTCACGGTCAGGCCGGAACGGCCAAGATGGGTGTACTTCATTGTCGCCTTCCTCCTTCCAGGCGCCTGGTGCACCGAGCGCCAACACCATCGCGGCGACGGTGCCGCTGCCATCGGGCCGAGGATGACCGGTTAACTCAGCCTGTGATCGGAGGATCGAATACAGCGGTGGGAAGATCGACTGCCGAGCCCCCTCCATCGACCGCGAGGGCTTGGCCGGTCACCATCGAGGCGTCATGAGAAGCCAGGAACGCGCAGACCGCCGCGATTTCTTCGGGCTCCGCGGGGCGCCGCAGAGGCGTGTGTGCTGTGGTCAGCAGGTACGCCTCCTCGAGAGTAATGTCTTCACGCTTCGCGAGGAACGCTATCGCGCCTTCGCCAAGCGTGGTCCGCACCCAGCCCGGACAGACCGTATTGGCCCGTACGCCGCGCGGCCCGTATTCGCGGGCGAGCCAGCGGACGAGGTTGACGAGGCCCGCCTTGGCTGCGCTATAACCCACGGTTCCGGGAGGTCCGGCGAACAGGCCTGCCGTCGAGGCGATCGCCACGATCGAGCCCTTGCGCTGGACGAGATGCGGAATCGCCTCGGTAGCCAGGAAGTAGCAACCGGTCAGGTTGACATCGAGGGCCCGGGACCAGGCGTCGTCGCCCTTTTTTCCGGCGGCCCCCGTCGAAAAGACACCCTGAGTCGTAACCAGTGTGTCGAGTCCGCCAAATTCGTCGATCGTCCGCTGGACGACCTGCGCCAGTTCGTCACGCTTGGTCCCGTCGGCCGGGACAGCGAGCGCGCCGATATCGTCGGCGACTGCCTTGAGCCGATCGGCGTCGATGTCGGTGATGGCAACCTTCGCGCCGTCCTCGACGAAACGGCGGGCAGTCGCCGACCCCATCCCTCCTGCGCCTCCGCTGACCAGCACGAACTCAGGACTTCTGCGGCGTGTTTCGCCAACCATGCCACACCTCTCTAGATGATGTTTGTGATCATGCCGTTACTACCAGAACAGGCACCACTGTCTGCGCCGCATGGGCGGCCAGGGCAACGCTAGCGTAACTATAAAACATAGTATATTTTACTTGATGATGGAAGGCCGCGACTCATCCAGGGAGATACCGTGAGCGTTTACCGGGTCATCGATGTCATCGGGACCAGCCCGCAGTCGTGGGAGGACGCCGCAGCTACGGCCGTGAACACCGCCCGCAAGACACTGCGCGACGTCGAGTGGCCGAGGTGGCTGAGCAGGATCTGCAAGTCGGCGAGGATGGTGAGATCACGTATCGCACCAGGCTCCGGCTTTCGTTCAAGTACGAGAACGAATAGCAGGACGGGCACGCTGCCGCTGATCGGCGAAGGGGACCGCGCGTCACCGGCAAGAGCCAACGACCGCAGACCTCTCGCCACGCTTGGCACTGCCAGCCGCGATCGAACGACCCACCACTTATACCTCGCAGGCGATCGACGTGCCTACCGCCGGGCGGGGCGAGATCGCTGGCTACCGTGCGCTGTTGGCCTCCAGGCGACGGTGACTCCTGTCGGGATGGCAGAACGAACCTTGGGGACTGGGCACGCCAGGCGAGTGCGCGGGACTCGAGGGAGATCCTGCTCTTCCAGGTAACAGCAGAACCCGCCTCGGGGCACCGAGAACACCTACCGTGAAATCATGGACAACCAAGCGCAGGTCCGCGAGTTCTTCGCCTCCCGCCGGGCACGGATCACCCCCGGGCAGGGCGCCTTGTCCACGCACGGGACGCCGGTCGGCTGCGCCGGATAGCGTGGTGCCGACAGCCCTGGGATCGACGCGTAGGTATTGCGGACAACCAAGGCAACGCCCACGCTGGCGCCACGAAGAGAAGGTTGATTCACTTCGCCAGAGGCGATGCACGCCGCCTTGACGACGTGGTCTCCTATCGCCACGTAGGCCCTGCGTCTCGGCTCGACTCCGCCTGAACCGACTTCTGATCCATCCAGAGACAAGGAGCACCACCATGGAACACCGGCCGATTGCGCCTACGGTCAAGACCCCCGCCGCGAACTTCACCGGTGATGTCTACATGAATCCGGTCTTTAACGGCGACGGCACCTCGCGGCTGGTCGTCGGACTGGTCCGGTTCACCCCCGGGGCCCGCACCAACTGGCACTCCCACGCCAACGGCCAGCTGCTGCAGTGCACCGACGGCGTCGGCCTGGTCGTCACCCGCGACGGCACCGCCGTCCGCCTGCGCGCCGGCGAGACGGTCTGGACCCCGGCCGGAGAAGAGCACTGGCACGGAGGCACCGCGGAAAACATGATGTGCCACTACGCGATCCTCGACGAGACCCCGGGCGGCGACGCCACCAAATGGCTCGAACCGGTCACCGAGGAACAGTACGCCGCCGCCAACGCCACCGCCGCCTGAACGGAACGAGGAACCATGGCCATCAGTGAAGCGGGCCGCCGCCACCACGACGAACTGTTCCCTGGCCCGGAATCGGCGCTTGCCCGGACCGACCTGGAGCTCATCGAGCAGTTCGGCAGCTTCGCCTTCGGCGAGGTCCTCGCCGACAGCGACCTCGACGTCCGCACCCGCCTGATGGTGCAGTTGGCCTCGATGGTCGCCTGCCAGGCGGTCACCGCGTTCCGGGCCATGGCCGGTGCCGGGCTGACCGCCGGACTGACCCCGGTGGAGCTGAAAGAGATCGTCTATCAGGCCGTCCCCTACGTGGGCATGGCCAAGGTGCTCGACTTCCTGAACGCCGCCAATGAGGTGCTCGCCGAGCGCGGGGTGCCGCTGCCGCTGCCCGGCCAGTCGACGACGACCCCCTCGACCCGGCTCGAGCGCGGGCTGGCGGTACAGAAGCAGATCGTCGGCGGCGAACGGGTCGATGCGATGTATGCGGCCGCGCCCGACGATGAGCAGCATCTGCAGCGGTATCTGTCGGCTAACTGCTTCGGTGACTACCTGACCCGCTCCGGTATCGACGTGCCGGCCCGCGAACTGCTCACCTTCGCCATGCTCGCCTCCCTCGGCGGCTGCGACGCCCAGGTCAAGGGACACGTAGTCGGCAACCTCAACGTCGGCAACGACCGCGCCCGGCTGCTCAGCGTGCTCACCGTGCTTATCCCCTTCATCGGCTATCCGCGTACCCTCAATGCCCTGGCGGCGCTCGACGAGATCACCCGCGGCTGAGCGGGACCGGCAGGACACTTTCTCATGCGTCCTTGACACCTCCCAAACTTGAGCGTTACGTTCATCACATAATGCATTATATTTAATGCCCGTTATGTCGGACCGGGAACGCGCGGTGGGAGATGAGTCGGGATGCTGAAGACCAGAGCGGCGGTGCTCGAAGAAGGCAGCTCGAAATTCGAGATCATGGAGCTCGACGTCGACGAGCCCGGTGTGGGCGAGGTGCACATCAAGTACGCCGCGGCAGGCTTGTGCCACTCTGACCTGCACCTGATCGACGGCGACATCGTCCCGCGGTTTCCCATCGTGGCCGGCCATGAGGGAGCCGGGGTCATCGAGGCTGTCGGAACTGGTGTTACCCGGGTTAAGGAGGGCGACCACGTCGTCTGCAGCTTCATCCCCAGCTGCGGGACCTGCCGGTACTGTGCGAGTGGCCGGTCGAACCTGTGCAATCTCGGCGTCCACCTGATGAAGGGCGAGTTCATGGACGGCAGCTTCCGGTACCACGCCAACGGGCGTGACATCGGGCAGCTGTGCATGCTGGGCACGTTCTCCGAGCGCGCCACCATCTCGCAGTACTCAGTGGTCAAGGTGGACGAGTGGCTCCCGCTCAAAACAGCGGTCCTCGTCGGGTGCGGGGTCCCCACGGGCTGGGGCAGCGCGGTGAACGCGGGCGGTGTGCGTGCGGGCGATACCGCTGTCATCTACGGCATCGGCGGCATCGGCATCAACGCCCTGCAGGGAGCCGTCCACTCCGGCGCGAAGTACGTCGTGGTCGTCGATCCGGTCGAGTTCAAGCGGAAGACCGCGCTCGAGTTCGGGGCGACCCATGCCTTCGCCTCGCCCGAGGAGGCCGCGGCCAAGGTCAAGGAGCTGACCTGGGGCGAGGGGGCCGACCAGGCGCTGGTCACGGTCGGCGTGGTCGACGAGAAGGTGGTCTCGGACGCCTTCGACGTGGTGGGCAAGGGCGGCACCGTAGTCATCACCGGCCAGTCCCACCCGGACAAGATCACCATCCAGATCCCCAGTGCCCTTCTGGTCCGAAGCGAGAAGGTGATCCGGGGCTGCCAATTCGGCTCGAGCAACCCGCAGTACGACATCGTCAAGCTGCTGCGTCTCTACAACGCCGGCAAGCTGAAGCTCGACGAGATCATCACCAAGCGTTACACCCTTGAACAGGTCAACGATGGCTACCAGGACCTCCGTGACGGCAAGATCATCCGCGGCGTCATCGATTTCGACTGATCCGGCTGCGAGCCGCCCCACCGATACCGAACGAAGGGAACGCAAACATGCCAGACAAGGTCCGGATGATCGTCACCCACGTGAATGATGACGGCACTTCCGATATGACCGAGCAGGTCGTCGAGGAAGTCGCTCAGTTCGACGATAAGGGCAACCCGACATTCAAGGGGAACCTGCTCTACGGTACCCCCGATGGCATTGGCAGCGTAGGGTCGGCTGCCCCGCCGGAGAACACCTTTGTGCCGTTCTTCCCGGGCCTCGCGGGACACCGCTTCACCGTGTTCAGCTTCCTGCCGGAGTCGTGGCAGACGAACGACTCCGGCAGCCACGCCGATGCCGGGGACGAGCAGGGCGAGGGCGAGATGGAAGGTCTTATGGATGCCTTCGACCCGAACCGCCCCGGCATGCACATCACCGACACCATCGACTACGTGTACGTCATCTCCGGCGAGGTGAACCTCGTGCTCGATTCAGGCGAGACCCTCGTCAAGGCAGGTGACGTGGTCGTCCAGCGGGGCACCTGGCACGCCTGGAAGAACTACACCGACACCCCATGTGTGGTCGCCGCCGTGCTGATCGGCGCCGAGCGCAAGGACAAGAGCTGACTCGTCCGGCTGACTCTCAGATGCGAGGTCCCCGGGACAGGGTTCGAAATGGACCTTGTCCCGGTGGCCTTGTCGTCGTAGGCGGTACCGACGGTCATCTCGGACGAGGAGTCAACATGTGGCAGGGGCAGTACACCAAGCTTTTCATCGGTGGGAGTTGGATGGATCCTGCGACCGCGGACACGCTTGTCGTGGTCTCGCCCTACACAGAACAGATAGTCGCTGAGGTCCCGGCAGCATCCCGAGCCGACGTCGACCACGCGGTGGCCGCTGCTCGAGTCGCCTGCGACCAAGGCCCATGGCCGCAGATGTCAGTCACTGGCCGCATGGACGTCGTTCGAAGGCTCGGTGAGGAGTACGCGCGGAACCGCGAAACCCTTGCGGGTCTGGTCACTGACGAGATGGGGTGCCCGATCGGGATGTCCCGGTCCTACCAGGCCTCGATCCCGAAAATCCTTATCGATACCTTCCTTGAACTGGCACGGCAGTACCCCTTCAGCGAGGTACGGCGCTCGGCCCTTGGCAACGCCCTCGTGACGCGGGAGCCGGTAGGCGTCGTAGCCGCGGTCGTTCCCTGGAACGCGCCGCAGGTTGTGACGATGATCAAGCTTGTCCCGGCGCTTCTCGCTGGCTGCACGGTGGTGCTCAAGCCGGCCCCCGAAACCCCTCTCGATTCGTACCTGCTGGCCGAGATGCTTCAGGCCGCGGGTCTGCCCGATGGTGTCGTCAGTATCGTGCCAGCCGGGCGAGAGGTGAGTGAGTACCTGGTCACTCATCCCGGGATCGATAAGGTCACGTTCACGGGGAGCACCGGGACGGGCCGTCGTATCGCCTCGTTGTGCGGCGAGAACCTGCGGCGCGTCACGCTTGAGCTCGGGGGCAAGTCCGCCGCCGTCATCCTCGACGATGCCGACCTCGACGCCACGGTCGAGTCGCTGCGGGTTGGGTCGCTGCGGAATAACGGACAGGTTTGCAGCCTGAAGACCCGCATCCTGGTGTCCCGATCGCGCGAACCGGCGCTTCTGGATCGGCTTACCTCGATGGTCACGTCGATGCCCGTGGGTGACCCCGCCGATCCTGACACGCAAGTCGGCCCGCTCGTCACCGCGCGCCAACGCGAGCGGGTCGAGGGTTACATCAACATCGGCACCAGCCAGGGCGCCAAGGTCGTCACGGGAGGCGGGCGCCCGAAGGATCTGGACCGCGGCTGGTTCGTCGAGCCGACCATCTTCTCGGGCGTGGAGCCGTCGATGCGGATCGCGCAGGAGGAGATCTTCGGGCCGGTGCTTGCCGTGATGGCCTACGACGACGAAGACGATGCGATGCGCATCGCGAACGACTCCCAGTACGGCCTCAACGGTTCTGTGTTCACGTCCGACCTGGAGCATGGTCTGGCGGTGGCGCGCAGGATGAGGACAGGGACGGTGGAGCTAAACGGGAGCCCCGCGGGCTTCACCGCGCCGATGGGCGGCTTCAAGTGCAGCGGAATCGGCCGTGAGGCGGGGCCGGAGGGTTTCGACGCATACGTAGAGATGAAGTCGATCGGGCTTCCCGCAGCCTTCGCCACGACGCTGTCCGGAGCTGGAGGACAGTAAGCGGACCTACGTCCTGGTCAACAGCGATGCTTAAATCATTTTCGAGGGAGACGCACTTGTGAGCGGACAGCACCTTAATGCCCAGGCGCGGCGGGTCGTGTCGGGGCTCGACGCGGCCGGCAAGTCGACGATCGTGCTGGATGAATACACCAGGTCCCGAGTGGCCAGGGAAGCGTCGACCGTCTGTGATGTCTGGCGTGTCGACAGCCTTCCACCGCAAATGGCTGAGGACGACACACTTACAGAGCGCCGCGAGACAAGCCTGCCGTCCAACGGATTTGTTGTTCGCGTGGCCACGTTCCCGCCGGAGCGGGAGATTGACTGGGCAGTCGCCCGCCGCGAGCCGCCGTACTCCTCAATCCCGGATGGGTACAGCGACATCCCTGGACTGCACGTCACTGAGACGGTAGATGTGGTGACTGTGGTATCGGGCGAGCTTTACGCGGTTCTAGAAACCACCGAGACGCTATTGCGTCCGGGTGACACCTTCATCCAGCGTGGTACCAAGCACGCGTGGAGCAACCGGGGGACGGAGCCCGTCACCGTCGTCGCGGTCATGATGGCAGCGAAGCCCTCGTGACCAAGAACCAGGCCGGCGCGGCGGCCGCCTGAGCGGCGTTATGAGACCGATTCCTTGTCGTTGGCCCACAGCCCGCGCTGCTCGAGGATCGCAATCAGGTGATCGGCACCGCCGAGGATGTGCTTCTCCATCAGGGTCCTCGCCTTACGCGAGTCGTGCCGGCGCAGGGCGTCGAGCAGCAGCGGGTGCTCGTCGCGAGACTCGGCGGCACGACCCTCGATGGTCGCGTAGAACCGGTTCGGGAGGTGCCTGGCGATGGAGCCGAGCAGCAGCGCGAGACGGTAGGACTCCGCAGCCAAGTTTATCTCGCGGTGGAAGGCGTAGCCGAACCGGGCGACGCCGTCCTCGTCGCCGGCTGCGAGCGCCTTCTCGTACGCCGCGAGATTTGCTTCCAGCTTGTCGGCTAGCTCGGGAGTCATCTTCTTGGCCGCCCGCGCGGCCAGCTCGCCAGCCAGCTGGGCCTGGGCCCAGAACAGATCCCGTACGTCCTGCGGGGTGAACGAGGCAACGACGAAGCCGCGGCGGGGTACCAGCTGGACGAAGCCCTGGCTGCGCAGAGCCAGGAGGCCTTCGCGGACTGGCGTGTTGCTGACTCCGACCGCCTCGGCGATCGGCTCCATGCGCAGGAAATCACCGGGGCGCACCGTCCCAGAAATGATCATCTCGCGGACATAAGAAGCCACCTCTTCGGGGAGCTGCTGCCGCCTGGAGCCACGCTCGCGGATCGGGATTACGTCGTTAGCCATTCATTCCCTCCGCTTCCCCTCGGGAATTACATATAGTACACGCGCTTCTGCGCCTGCTCACGAACGGCTTGCCGTGGACGCGCCGAATCCTGCCACCGGGCTCGCGCCCGGCCAGCAACGCTGGTAAATTTAATATATAATACGTTACGTTAGGTTATCCATCTCGAGGATGGCCGCCGGGTCGGCAGCTTTCGGGCTGTACTGCCCCGGACGGGTCCCAGACCGTACCGACCAGACCGTTCAGAAAGGTAAGGACGATGAGCGTCCCGAGCGTTGAGACAGTTGCGGCAGACGACTTCGCTCAGATCCGCGCCCAGGTGAGGGAGTTCGTCCGCGGGGAGGTGGTGCCCCGCGAGCGGGAAATCGCGGATACCGACGCCATCCCCGCTGATCTCAGGCAGAAGGCCGCGGCGATGGGACTGTTCGGCTACGCCATACCCCAGGAGTTCGGCGGCTTGGGCCTGGCGATAACTCAAGATGTCGAGCTGGCGTTCGAGTTCGGCTATACCGCGTTGTCCTTCCGCTCGTTGTTCGGGACCAACAACGGCATCGCCGGTCAGGTACTGGTGGGATTCGGCACTGACGAGCAGAAGAAGCGTTGGCTCGAGCCCATGGCCGAGGGACAGTGCATCGCCGCATTCGCTCTGACCGAACCAGAGGCGGGCTCTGATCCGTCCGGCATGCATACGACCGCCACCTGGGACTCGGGCGGCTGGGCGATCAATGGGCAGAAGCGTTTCATTACAAACGCGCCGTTGGCCGACCTCTTCGTCACCTTCGCGAAGGTGAGAGGTCATGGCGACTCGGACGGGAAGATCGCGGTCTTCCTCGTGCCCAGCCGATCACCAGGCCTGACCGTCGGCTCGAAGGACAAGAAGATGGGGCAGGAGGGGGCGACCACAGCCGATGTCAACTTCGACGACGTCCGAGTAGACGCGGCGGCGCTCGTCAGCGGTGAGGTGGAGACGGGGTTCCGCGCCGCGATGAGCGTCCTGGCCCGGGGAAGGGTGCACATCTCGGCCCTGGCGATGGGTCTCGCCGAGCGGGCGCTCGACGAGTCCGTAACCTTCTCCGTGCAGAACCGGCAGGGTGGTGTGCCGACGGGGGAGCAACAGCTGGTGCAGGCGATGCTAGCCGAGCAGCAGGCTCTTGTCCTGGCCGGCCAGGCCATGGTCCGGGAGACGGCCCGCAAGTACCTGGACGGAACCGACCGCCGCATCGCGCCGTCGGCCACCAAGCTGTTTTGCACGGAGGCCGCGGGGCGGGTCGCCGATCTGGCCGTGCAGGCCCACGGCGGTAGCGGCTACATGCGCGAGATGGCAGTCGAGCGGATCTACCGGGACGTCCGGTTGCTGCGACTCTACGAGGGCACCAGCGAAATCCAGAAGCTTATCGTCGGTCGTGAGCTCATTAAGCAGGAGAGGGCTCGCGTGTCTCGGGCCTGAGATCGCCCTCGTCCATCCGACATCGAGAGGAACGTCATGGATCGCTACGCACGCTTCCATCACCTGCGGGTGGATGGTCCCGACGGCGCGGGCGTCATCGAGCTGGTGCTCGATGCCCCCAACCTCAACGCAGTAAGCGATGAGGCCCACGCCGACCTCGCCGAGGTGTGGCGCGAGTTCGACGCCGACCCGGCGGTCAAGGCCGTTCTGCTCCGCGGCGAGGGCAAGGGTTTCTCCGCCGGCGGGTCGTTTGACCTGGTAGAGCAGTTGAGCACCGACTACGAGGCCCGGACGCGCACGATGCGCGAGGCGCGGGATCTCGTGTACAACGTCATCGATTGCTCGAAGCCCATCGTGTCAGCGATACACGGACCGGCGGTCGGCGCTGGACTGGTGGCCGCGGTGCTGGCCGACGTTTCCGTCGTTACCAAGACCGCTAAAATAATCGATGGGCACACTCGTCTCGGGGTCGCCGCGGGCGATCACGCCGCGGTGTGCTGGCCGCTGCTTTGCGGCATGGCGAAGGCGAAGTACTACCTCATGACGTGTCGCCCGCTCAGCGGCGAGGAGGCTGAGCGGATCGGGCTGGTGTCATTGTGCGTAGACGAGGACACCGACCTCCTGCCGACGGCTCGCGAAGTCGCTCACGAACTGGCGACCGGGGCTCCGACGGCTATTCGCTGGACCAAGCAGTCGTTGAATAACTGGTACCGGCAGGTGGCCGGCGCGATATTCGACTCCTCGCTCGCCCTCGAGTTCTACGGCTTCGGTGGTCCGGAGGTGCGGGAGGGGCTGGCGTCGCACCGCGAGCGTCGTAAGCCCAGCTTCTGAAGGCTTACGCATCCTAGCGAGAGGTCTCTGGCCGCGACAAGACCCGCGCGGCGCGGCCATACGAACGCAGTCTTGACAATATATAACACATCATATATTATAATGAGTCTTACTTGCTGGGATCTTGCCCGGCTGGCGACCATGAACCGTCGCACCCCGGGCGCGGCGGGCCGGACGCCTTGGACAGCCGCTTTGGGAGATGCGCATGACCGTGCAGGCAAACGAGCCCTTCTCCGGGTCGCAGTGGAGCGAGGTCGAGAGTCTCCCCGCTAATGATGCCCGGCGGGTACAGGACACGCGGCTTCGGGAGCAGATGGCCTACCTGGCTGCCCGGAGCAAGTTCTACCAGGCGAAGTTCGCCGAGCACGGAGTGGATGCCAGCGCTGTGCAGTCAGTGGATGACCTGGCGGGCCTGCCGTTCACCGAGAAGCAGGAGCTGAGGGAAAGCCTCGCGGCGTTTCCTCCGCTGGGATCGCACATTGCGGCGGCGGCGGACGACATCGTGCAGATTCAGGCGTCCTCAGGGACGTCCGGCAGTCCTTCCTACGTCGGGTTGACCGCGGCGGACATGCGGACGTGGTGCGAGCTTGGAGCGCGCGCTTTGTACGCGAACGGATTCCGGCCCGGCGACCGGTTGCTGCACGCGTTCGGAATGAGCAAGGGCTTCGTCGGCGGGCTGCCGGTGGTGCAGATTGCACAGTACATGGGAATCGTCGACATCCCGATCGGGGCAGAGGCGGGTGCCGAGCGGTTGCTCCGGGTTCAGGCCGACCAGCGGCCGAATGCTCTGATCGGGACCCCGTACTTTCTCGCGTATCTCGCCGGGCAGGCGCCGTCAATCGTCGGACGGCCTGCCCGGGAGCTGGGCGTACGGGTGCTCAGCGTCGGAGGGGAGCCTGGCGGCGGCCTGCCGACGGTGCGGGAGAATCTCGAGTCGCTGTGGGGGGCGACGTCGCGGGAGATGCTCGGCGGTACCGATATCGCGTGCACGTACTGGGGAGAGTGCGAGGCGGCGGACGGGATGCACTTCCTGTCGCCCGACCTCATGGTCGCCGAGCTGATCGACCCGGAGACGGGGGATCGGGTGGAGCCGGTAGCAGGCGCCCGAGGCGAGCTGGTCTATACCGCGCTGCGAAGGCAGGCATCCCCCCTGCTGCGCTTCCGCACTCGTGATCACGTGGTGGTCACGGGAACGAGCTGCTCATGCGGCCGCACCGGTTACAAGGTGCGGTGCGTCGGGCGCACCGACGACATGCTGATCGTGCGCGGCATCAACCTGTTCCCTTCGGCGGTCAAGGACCTCGTGCTCGGACTGCGCCCGGCCGCGACGGGAGAGATGCGGATCCGGGTCGACTTCGAGGGACACTCGACGCAGCAGCCGCTGCCGCTGGTGGTCGAGTACGCCGCGGACCTTGATGCCGGGCCGCGCGATGAGCTGCGCGGTGCCGTGGAAAGCCTGGTGCGCTCGGCGCTGAACGTCAAGACCGTGGTCGAGCTGGTCCCCGAGGGAACCCTGAAGCGGCCGGACCACGTGAAGGTCGCCCTGATCGAGCGCGTCAATGGATGACCGCCAAGGCCCGTCTCAAAGGAGAACGCACATGACCGACCTGGACATCCTTGATTTTCTTGAGGCGGGCGACAATGTGCTCATCGGCCAAGCCGTCGCCGAGCCACCGGCTCTGGTGGAAAAGTTCATCAAGGCGGCATTGACGGTCGACAACCTGACCGCGCTGTGCGGGTACACGCTCTGCAGCGCCTGGGGTGCTGCCACACCGGGGCGGCCGCAAATCAAGGCTTATGCCGCGCACGGTGCGCTCCGCAAGCTCGGTCCCGGCCAGCTGGACTTCCTCCCCGAGCACCTGAGCCGGATGGAGGACCATATCGTCTCCGGGCGGCTCCGGGTCGATGTCGTCCTGCTGCA
>Ga0302325_10022642_pt1 | contig 13141 bp, 12 predicted proteins | sample Palsa_T0_2_FD_201948 | JGI IMG/M metagenome (GOLD analysis project Ga0302325, IMG submission 201948) | Peat permafrost microbial communities from Stordalen Mire near Abisko, Sweden - Palsa_T0_2 | ecosystem: Environmental > Terrestrial > Soil > Palsa > Peat permafrost | place: Sweden: Abisko... | reverse complement strand
TTGCCATCAGTGAGTCCAAGCCAAGGTCGTCGAGGGCGTCGTCGAATCCAATGTCGGTGACACCGAGATCAAAGACAGCGGCAACGATTTCGCGAACGCGGTCGGCGACCACATCGAGCCGGTCAGCCTCGGGGCATCCCGAGAGGAAGTCGAGTATCGACGATTGCGGATCGGCAGCATCGTCCGAAGCCTCGGCTGTTCCCAGTTCGCAGAACATCGGTGGCAGTCGACCGCCGAGCCCGGCGCTTCGGGCTCGCCCCCAGTCGGCGCTGATCGCAATGACATTGGGAGTCTTTTGGTTGATGAGCCGATCGAGGATTCGGGCGCCCCCCGCCGGCGTGATGAGCTCGAGTCCCCGCTGAGCGTAGATCTTTTCCAGCTTGAGCTCTTCAACCATGCCGACCGACCACGGGCCCCACCCGATAGTCAGAGCCGGCAACCCTTCGGCCTGACGGTAATGTGCGAAGGCATCGAGGAATGCATTAGCGGCGGCATAATTGCCTTGACCGGGCGAGGCGATGACCGACCCAGCAGACCCGAACATGACAAAAAATTCCAGATCGGCATCGTGGAAAACCTTGTGCAGAACGCGAGTACCGGTGATCTTGGGAGCCAGCACTGCGGCGAAATCGCCTTCGCTCATGTTCACGAGAAGTTGGTCGTTGACGGATCCTGCGGCGTGGACGATTCCGCGGACCGGTCGGCCACCTTCTCGGGTGTGGCTTTTCAGCCACATCGTCACCTGTTCGACATCGGTGATATCGACACTGGCGGTGGTTACTTGAGCACCTAGCTGTTCGATCTTTCGGATCGTGGTAATCGTTGCATGGTGCACGTCACCAGGAGCTATCAGCGACCAGCGGTCTCGTGGCGGCATCTCGCTTCGGCACAAAAGCGCAATGTGTCGTGCCCCGCGTTCTGCCAGGTACGTGGCGACAACGCGGCCTAGGGCTCCAGCTCCACCGGTGACAACATAGGTTGCATCAGGCGTGAGTTTGGTGGGAAAGGCCTTCGTCAGGCTCCCGGTCGAGCGAAGACGGGGAACGAATGTTGTGCGGCCGCGGATGGCGATCTGATCCTCGGGGTCATCGGCGAGAATGTGCTCGCATATACGCGCAGCGGTCTCAACGCGGTCATCGGCGTCATCGATGTCGATGAGTCCTCCCCAATGGCCCACGAATTCCTGGTGGCCGATGACCCGACCGAGGCCCCAAACAGCTGCCTGCTCGACGGCGAGCGCTTCGGTTCCCAGTGCCGGTTGCGCGTCGGCGGTAATCAAGAACAGGCGGGGCTGAACGGTGTCGTGGTCTGCAAAGGCTTTAACAAGATGAAGGATCGCGAAGACGCCTATCTGGTCATTCGTTTCGGTGCCGTCTTCGTCCGCGCACTCGTCGTCCTGGTCGCGGATGTCCAGTGGCCAACAGTTGATGATGCCGGCGAGGCTGCCTTCTTTTTCGAGGTGCGTTTTGAGCAGCTGGTGAAGTTGCTCGGGCTGCCGGGGGTTCAGCGCGTACACGTTGTCGATTTCCGTCAGCGCGTTGACAGGCTGATGGACGACCGTGTCGACACGGTGGCCGCTCCGGTGCAACTGCTCCGCGAGCGTTGTGCCAACGCCGCCGGCGTCGGCGAAGATGAGCCAGGACAAGCTATCTGGTGGAGTCGCGTTCTCAGGCTGACCCTTCGGAACGTCGGTGTGCGCGACCCATTGAATCTCGTAGAGTCCCTTGTCCACGCGTTCGGGCGACATGCGAGATGCAGCGTTGAGTGATTGCACCGTGAACCCGTTGAAGACGGCGAGCGGCTCACCGTCTTCGCTGCTGATCGTGATGTCGCTTTCGATCTCGTCTTTGGTGGCCGACACGACACGCACGTGGGCGGTCATGTTTTTCTCCGGCGAACGAAATACGGCGCTCTGCCGGATTCGAGTGGGAAGGTAGGGGCTTTCGTTGGCATCGCGCCCGAAAACAGGTGTGCCGAGTAGTGTTTGGAATGCGCCGTCGATGAGCGCCGGGTGGAATCGATACCAATCGAGTTCGTGGGTGATCTGTTCTGGGATAGCCATTTGGGCCACCGCCCAGCCATCTCCGGACGTGATACCGGTGATGGTCTGGAATGCCTCACCGTATGAGAATCCGATGGCTCGAGCGCGGGTGTAAAACTCGTCGCCGTCAATTGTCGTGACATGCTCTGCGTCACTTGGGGTATCGACGCGGCCGGGTGATCGTGCAAGTATGTTGAGTTCCGCGGTTGCCGTTACTGTCCACTTCAGGTCCCCACCAGCTGTTGCTGTGAACGCGGCAAATTCCAACGCGCCGGTGTCCTTGTTGAGGGTGGTCCTGAGTACGGGGTCGCAGGTTTCGTCGAGGATCAGAGCACGTTGAAGTGTCAGATTGTCAACTCTGTAGTCCGTTGACCCGTAGGCTGCATTTCCAGCTGCCAGAGCTATTTCGATGAACAGCGCCCCGGGAACAACAGTGCTTCCCTGCACCTGGTGATCGGCGAGGAATGGGGCAAGGGCGGTGCTCAACTCGACTTCCCAGGTCGGATGCACGGCGCTCACCGATTGCCCCAGTAGTGGATGCACCGGGTTGTAATGTATGGACTCCGCCGCTTCCTGGGTTTCATGCCAGTAGCGCTTGGATTGCCACGGGTACAGAGGAAGTTTCAGCAGTCGCGCGCTCTGTCGGGGATATAGCGCCTCCCATGCGATCGTATGGCCGTGGCAGTGCAGTGCGCCAACGCAATTCATCAGCGCACGACTATCGTCATCGTCGCGTCGCTGGCTCGCCAGCACGACGACGTCCGTCTTTTGGGATCCGGCGATTTCGACGATCGAGGTCGCCAGAACAGGATGTGGGCCCAGCTCGACGAAATGCGTGTAGCCATCATCGAGCAGCCGGCGGACTCCGGGCTCGAAAAGAACTGTAGCGCGGGTGTTTTGCCACCAGTAAGCGGCGACGGCAGTGTATCCGTCCAATCGTTCGCCGGTGACCGTGGAGTACAGGGGGATGGTCGCTGCGGCAGAAGACAGCCCCTCCAAGGCGCTGTGCAGGTCATCTTTAACAGCGTCCATGTAATGGGTGTGATACGGCACCTTCCCGGTGAGGAACCGGTTGAAGATCTCCAGATCGTCGAGTTGGCTGGCGATGTCGTGCAGAACGTCACTGTCGCCGGCGATGGTCACCGCTGACGGTCCGTTGATCGCGGCGATGGATACCCGCCGCCCGAAGTCGTCGAGTGCTTTATCGTCGAGCTTCTGCATGAGCGACTCCGCGCTGAGGCCTACAGCCAGCATGCGACCCAGTCCGGTTGTGCGTTGTTGAAGGCGGCTCCGGTGATAAATCACCTGAATCGCTTGCTCGAACGTGAGGACGCCGGCAAGGTAATGAGCGGCCACTTCACCGGCGCTATGTCCGATCACCGCGTCAGGGTTGATCCCGAACTGTTTGAGTTGCTCAGCGAGCGCTATCTGAATGGCGAAGTTCGCGGGTTGCGCTACCTCAGTGTCACCCATCCGGGAGCAACTCTCATCGGCTCGCAGTTCGTCGACCAAAGACCAACTCGTATAGCGGGATAGCTCGCGGTCGCTTCGCAGGATGCTGTCGGTGAAGACGGGATAGACGTCAAGAAGTCCCCGGCACATTTTCCACCACTGGGGGCCCATGCCAGTACAGACGAATGCCAACTTTGGCACCGTTGGGTATGTCCGGCGGGCATGGATCTGTCCACCGTCGGCGAGTTCCTGAAGTTGTTCTCGCGCATCGTCAACACTCTCTGCGATGAGGGTGAGGCGATAATTGAGGTGAGAACGGCGTTGGCTGAGGGTGTGGCCAAGATCGAGCAACGTGAGGTCGGGGTGAGCGCTCATGTACTCGGCCAACTGGCTCGCCGTTGCTACTAACGCTTCCTCGCTGCGCGCCGAGATCGGCAAGACGGCGAGCGGCAGGTGCTGAACATGGTTCGAAGGGGGAGACGTGCAGATCGGCGCGGGGGGCTCGGCAAGGACGACGTGGGCGTTGGTGCCGCCGAAGCCGAAAGAGTTGACCCCTGCTATGCGTCGCTTCCCGTCGGGGAACGGGCGACCGGTTCGCGGAATATCAATATTCAAGTCCCCGAAAGGAATCCGACTGCTGGGGTTCTCGAGATGCAGGTTCGCTGGGATGTACCCGTGTTTGAGCACCAGCGCTGTTTTGATCAGTCCGGCAACCCCCGCGCCGGCCTCAAGGTGGCCGATGTTGGTTTTGACTGATCCGATCAGCAGGGGATTTGTGGCCGGCCGGTCTGAACTGAGCGCATTGGCCAAGGCGCGGACCTCGATTGGGTCGCCGACAGGAGTTCCGGTGCCATGTGCCTCCACGTACCCGATTTCGTTGGGGTGGACGCCCGCTCGGCGCAGAGCTGTGGTGATCGCTGCTTCTTGCGCTTCAGCGCTGGGGACGGTGATGCCGTCGGTGTGACCGTCTTGCGACACCGCTGTGCCCAGGATCTGAGCGTAGATTTCATCACCGTCGCGTCGAGCTTGCTCAAGAGGCTTGATAAGGACGATCGCCCCGCCCTCACCCCGGGCGTAACCGTCGGCGGACTCGTCAAAGGCTTTGCAGCGCCCGTCTGGACTGAGGAATCCGCTCTTCGATTCAGCGATTGCTGTGTTGGGGCCGATCATGATGTTCACGCCACCGGCAAGCGCGAGATCGCATTCGCCGTCCCAGATGCTGCGCGCCGCAAGGTGTACCGCGACGAGCGAGCTGGAGCACGCGGTGTCGATCGTCATGCTCGGTCCGCGGAAGTCGAACGCAAACGAGATCCGGTTCGCCAGCATTGTCATCATCATTCCGGTGGCGGAATGGGTCTTGAAATGGTACCGACTGCTGCGGCCCTGGTTCTGCAGGAGTTGGTAGTCAAGGGTGAAACCGCCGACGAATACCCCGACCTCGGTGCCGGCCAGACTGTCCGCGGATATTCCGCCGTCTTCCAGAGCCTCCCACGTGGTCCTCAGCAAAAGGCGTTGCTGCGGATCGATGACGTTCGCTTCTCTTGGGGAGATGCCGAAGAATTGCGGGTCGAATTGGTCGATTTCATCGAGGAAGCCGCCTCGACGGGTGACCATCTTGCCGACTTTGGCCTGGTTCGGGTCGTGGTACTTTGCGGCGTTCCATCGTGTTTCAGGGACGACGCACGTGGCGTCGGTTTCACTACACAGCAGGTTCCAGTAGCTTTCCGGGGTGACGGCGCCGCCCGGAAAATGACATCCAATTCCGACGATCGCCAAGGGCTTGCGAATGCTTTGTTCGACAAGCATATTCATCCTTTCGCCCTGACAACTCGTTGGTGCGATTTCGGAGTCAGTGTGAGGTCGCCTATGCCGCGGACCGCGGTGCGGTCGCGGAGCCAGACACCAGCCGCATCTTTCCTCGGCTCAACTGAACTCGAGTGCAGGTGCGGTGCCGAGAATCCAACCGTGGCTGACAGGGTTGGTTGGTTGCTCGTGGCGGTAGACGGATCGGAGTTCCCGCAAGAACGAGTCTCGTTGCCATTCCTGCAGCTGCCGCATGACATCGTCGTCCGAGAACCCGCGACATTTCTCCGTGAGTACCGTCTCGACAAGATGACCTGCTACCTGACGGAGCAGCCGGGCGTTTGCGTCGAATTGTGCGGTGAAGTCGGGCGCTTCTCCCATCATCGCGATGTGGAGGGTCGCCATGAAATTCAGCGGTGCGTACAATTCGACAAATCGCGCCGAGGGACGCGCTCTCTCGACTGTGGCCCATTCCCGGAAGAACTGCTGCATGCGATTGCTCAGCTTGATGAGCCCGTCCAGGTGTGGCACCACCTCAGGGTCGTCCGCAACACTGACGAACCGACCGTTGCTGTAGAGAAAACCCACAAACCCCCAGTAGAACGCGATGTCCCAGATGACTTTCGCAGACATGACGATTGGTGAGCCCATCAATATGTACTGATTGCAGTAAATCGCAAGCCACATGTCGGTCAGGGACCGGAACAACGAGTCGCTGATCCCGGACCGCGCGACCACATTCTCGCCGTCAAGTTCGCGGGTAATCATGTCGGTGATGAGGCCATTACCTATTGCGACAAGGTCCAGTCCCGACGAATACAACGGGTCGAGAAAGACGCCGGAATCCCCGGTGAGACACCAACGGTCATGGCCGTCGAATACCCGACTAGCGCCGTGACTGTAGTGCTTCATCACCCTGAAGTCCTTGATCAGGTGTTCATTCTCCGCCAGGGTGGCGGCGCACTGTGGCTCGTACTCGGCAAGCCACGAGCGAGCTTTGGCGAGCGTGTTGAAGCTATCGAAGGAGTGGAAAGTCGGGTCGGCAACAATGCCGACGCTGGTGGCGCCGGACCCCAGTCGAATCAGCCAGACCCAGTAACCCTCGCCCATCAGGTGATTGGTGGACATCGCACGATCACCCTCGATTAAGCGCGCATGCCAACTTGGGTCATCGCTCCACTGACCGATGTCGATCTCAGTCGCGACGCGCATCCACACCGCGTTGCAGTTGTGCTCGTTTGCGCGCTTGAGGTCCAGCTGTCGGGGCAGCATCCGGTTCCGTCCCGATGCGTCGACCACCCAGCGGGCCGTCGTACGTGTGACTGCGTCACCGTTCTGGATGGAAATGGCGTGTGAGCGATCCCCACTGCCGAATTCGACGGATCGGACTCGGCCAGAGGTGATTTCGACGCCGTCTGATAGGCAACGTCGGTTGAGCTCGTTCTCCAACCTGCCGCGGTCGATCTGATAGGTGACCTGGGGAGTGAATGAGGAGCTGCCGAGCTCGGTCCGGGTGGCGATATCAGTGTTGCCGTCGTGTGAGAAAAACATTCGCAGACCCATTTTCCGAATCTGTGAGGTCTGCAAGTGGTCGGCTAATCCGAGGCGATCCCGCAGGTAATGCGCGGCCACCTCGACGGTCGACTCGCCGACCGTGTGGGTGATCTCGGGCGCCGGGTGAGGGTTCGGCTCGATGATGACAATCCGCGTCTGCGGCCGCGCGCTGCGAATCTCTAGCGCCAAGGTGAGGGCCGCTACCCCGCCTCCGACGATGGCGACATCGTGATCCGGGGTGGGTCTGTCGGCATCCGACAGGAGAGTCTTGATGCTTTTTGCCAGGGCCTCGCGTGCCTCCGGGCTCAACTGAGACAGCTGCGCTCGAGCGTCCACAGGTCTCCCTCCGTAAGTAGGGTTGACTCAGTTACTTAATATTTAAAAAACTACACTAAATGCGGGATCAGGCAAGCGGGCTAGTTGTGTCGACTACGCGATCGAGCGGTTGATGCGTTGATGCGTTAGCATCAGAATGTGCGAACAACGCTGGACATCGACGATGACGTGGTCGTCGCAGCACGCGAACTTGCCGCCGGCGAGCGGCGGTCCCTGGGCGCGGTGATCTCTGAGCTGGCTCGCCGCGGCCTCACGCCTGCGCGTGTCGAGTCCGCCGATGGGCTGCCGGTCATCCGTGTACCGGCGGGCACGCCACCGATCACGCCGGAAGCCGTGCGGCGTGCGCTCGATGAGGACTGAACACCGACTATGGCGCTGCTCGACGTCAACGCGCTGGTCGCGTTGGTGTGGGACTCTCACATTCACCACGTGCGTATCCGCGAGTGGTTTGCCGCCAATGCGTCGCAGGGTTGGGCGACCTGCCCCACCACAGAAAGCGGGTTCGTTCGCGTGTCGACGAACCCGAAGGTGCTTCCAAGCCCTATCGGGATGGCCGACGCGCGGCATGTCCTTGCTTCCCTGCGCAGAGCCGATGGACACCGGTTCCTATCCGACGACGTGTCACTCATTGACGCCGACATGCCAACCATCGTGGGTCACCGCCAAGTGACAGACGCACATCTGCTCACGCTCGCGCGCCGTAGGGGAGTTCGCCTCGTTACTTTCGACGCTGCCATCGCTTCTCTTGCGCAGGGACGCGACGTGGAACTACTGAGCACGCTTTGATGCTCAGCGTTGCAGGCTGCGCACGGTGCTCCTGACAAATTTTTTCATTACTTCGTCGCGCCCAGACCCTGACTCTCTAGAGCTGATGAGTTGTGCGTGGAGGCCGATCAAAAAGAACGCGGCGCTGTGGTAAGCGTCGACGTCGTCGTAGAGTTCGCCGCGGTTGCGAGAGCGCTCGATTTCGGCAGCGAGCAGCACGAAAGTCGGGTGTTTGGTCCAGTCGTCGTCTGCAGGGCGCGCCGGTGAGAAATAGAGACTGATGACGTCGCGGAATAGCGCAGCGCCCCAACGCGTCTCAAGCGCTACGACCAGCCTGATGATTTCCTCCAGCACTGTCGGCAGATCGCGGCGGGTCTCGAGAAAACGGCTGAGCTCCTCCGCCAGGTAATCCTCGTCCCGGCGGATCAATTCGAGCAGAACATGTTCTTTGGTTGGAAAGTGAAAGTAGAACGTGCTCCGGGCGACTCCCGCGGCCTCGACGATTGCGTTGATATCCGCCGAGTTTGCACCGGCACGCCGGAACTCCACCACGGCGGCGTCCAGCAATCTCGCGCGCGTTTTGCGGCGCTGGGCTTCGCGGCCCGTCGAAGTATCTGGCACGCCACCATTGTGCAGCACACCGGCTGCTCACTGACATATGTCACTAATAATTACCTGGTCGGCGGACCTCAGCGCAGGGTCCTCTGGTCAATGAGCCAGGCGGCATGCTCATTTCAGATGGAACCGTAGGTTCATCGCCGGTATAGGCGGGTGCGCGAAGTCGCGATTTCGTTGTCATTTGTCAGTGAAGATGCTAGACCTAGGAAGGCACGGTTGCGCGGCGAGGTGACCGAGTCAAATGTCGATGTGTCGACAGATCACCAGGTTAGGCAGGAACGGCATCGATGAATAACAGAGGTCAACGGATCCTGTTGTGGACCGCGCCGCCGGCGGTGGCGCTGTTCGCCGTTGCCTACCTTCTGTTTCCGGTGTTTTCGCCACCGCTGTCGCCGACGCTGACCCCTGACCAGGTGGCGGCATTCTTCAGGAGCAACGTCACGGGAATTCTCGGTGTTGCGATCCTCTGCAACCTCATTGCTTGCTCGCTGGTGCCACTGTTCGCGGTAACGGCAGTGCAGATCTCCCGGGCCGCCACGTCGAGCCCGGTCCTGACGTATGCGTATGTCATCTGCGTGGGAGTCGGTACGACCGCTTTCATTCTCGCCGATTATTGCTGGGGCATGGCTGCTTTCAGGCCTGACCGCGACCCGCAGCTGACGAGCCTGCTGAATGACATGGCATGGTTTTTCTTCATTGCGCCGGTCGGCACAATCATGGTGCAGAACTTGTGCTTCGCGTTAAGCGTCTATCTCGATGATCGTCCGGATCCGATTTTTCCCCGCTGGGTGGCGCACTTCAACGTCGCGACGGTTGCGCTGCTGGCCCCGAGCGCGTTCTCGATTCTCTACAAGACGGGTCCACTCGCATGGAACGGTGCCCTGTCATTCACGTTGCGGCTGACGACATTTGCCGTCTATATCGCAGTGATGTTCTGGGCTCTCCTGCGTGCAGTGAAACATCAGGGAGATGAGAGGGTAGCTCTCGCGTGAGCGGCAGCGTGGCAGAGGCGCCCAAAGCCCCGACAGCCCCCGTCCGACAGGCGCAGTCGGGGCGCAAGAACCGGAAGCTCGATCAGTGGATTGCATTTTGGAGCGTGCCGTTCTTTTTCAACTTGTTCGGGCTGGTGTTCGTGCCGCTGAGTTGGATGATGCCGCCGCGATCACCGAGCAGCACCACACCGCACATTGTCGACTTCATGCATTCCCACAATCTGTTGATTGCGTGTGTGATCCTGACGCTGGCCTTCGGGCTGGCGCCGGTTTCGAACGCGTGTTACCTCATGCAGATCAAGCGGATGTCGGTCAGTCCCGCGTTCCGGTATTCGATGATGATCGGCGCCATCACCGGCGCGATCGTCGGCATGCTCTTTCCGATGTTCTGCTTCGGCCTCGGCGCATTTCGGCCTGGATACGGCCCGGCAGTCTTAGCGATGCTCTACGACTTCGGCTACCTGGCGTTCATCGGCTCGCTGGGATGCTTTTGCGTCATGTGGATGGCATTTGGTCTTGCCATCGTGCTCGATCAGAACAACATTTTGCCAAAGTGGTTGGGCTACTACACGGTTTGGCAGTACATGACCGAACTGATAGCTGCGCCGGTCTGGATTGCCAAATCGGGACCCTTCGCCTGGAACGGGCTGATGACATTCTGGTTCGCGATGACGCTCTACGTGCCGTGGCAGTTCATCGTGTACCTGTGCATTTACAGGTCAATCAAGAACCAGCCCGAGTCAGAACTCGACAACGCCCGGCCTGAGTTCCAGCAAGCGGCACTCGAACCGGCTCAAGGATGCGCCCGTGACTGACGTCGCTGAGGGGTTCACGACCGGCGTCGGCAATTCTCGACCAGACGCCGGCACGCGCGGTCACGTGCCCGGCGACTCGAGCATGTGGTTTTTCGTCATCGGGGACCTGCTTATCTTTGGCGTCTATTTCGTTGTCTACATGTACTTCCGGGGCCAAAATCACGAGTTGTTCCTGTCAAGCCAGGCTCGGCTCAACCTGGACATCGGCGCCATCAATACCGTCATGCTGCTGACGAGTTCGCTCTTTGTGGCACTCGGGACCGCTGCAGCGCGCGCCGGGAATTCAGCCGACGCCCTCCGGCGGTTCTGGACGGCACTCGCCTTCGGTGCCGCCTTCCCACTGCTGAAGATGTTTGAGTGGATCCCCGAAATCAGCGCTGGTCTGACGCCGGGAACCAATCTGTTCTTCATGTACTACTACATGATGACAGGGCTGCACCTGTGCCATGTGCTGCTCGGCCTTATCATCATGTGCTTCGTCATCCGTAATCTGAAAACATCGCATCCGCCGAAGATTTCGTTTGTCGAGACAGGCGCCACCTACTGGCACATGGTCGATGTCCTGTGGCTGGTCCTGTTCGCCCTCTTCTACTTGATGCGGTAGACCATGACGTCGCTGATACGCAATCCACTGACGATCGTGTGGGCATTGCTCACGACGGTCACGCTTGCGTCATGGTTGATCGCCCGCGACGGGGGAGCCTCGCATCAGATCAACACAACGCTCACGATTGTCGTGTTATCGATTGCCGCGATTAAGGCACAACTGGTGATTTGGCATTTCATGGAGGTTCGACGCGCACCCATGTGGCTCAAAGCGACCACGAGCGGGTGGGTGATCGCGCTGTTTGCGCTGCTGTTCGGCTTTTACTTCGCTGGCATTTAGCCGTCGGCGATGTGCGGATGAAACATCCGGGCCGCCAAGTCGGCCGATGAGTGATGCGGCCAACGACCAGTTGCAATTGGCCTGCGTTGCAGGCTAAGTCGTCACAGTGACGTATTGCCGCCGGCACGGCGGGAGGCCCGGACGCGCGGGAAGGGTCCACCAAGTACTGAACGAACTCGGTGAGCGACCTAGATGCGGCCGACCCGCTGCAGCCCGTCGACGGTGTCGGCCAGCGTCAGCGCCGACTCCCGCTGAGTCATGCACCAGACGGGATCTGGGAACAAGTCGCCAGGCTGGTGACCGCGGCTCGGACGCTCAGTGAAGGCAAGAACGTGGCCGACATGTTGCTGCTCAGCGCGTGCAAGCAAGCATTCGCAGCCGCTACCGCACACCGGCCCTTGATGGTGTCGACTGCCAGGCCACGCGCAAGCATCTGAGCGCGCCATCCATCGACCATTGCATTGAGGACTGTCTCGTCAGCCCGGAGCAGCGAAACGTTCGCGAGACGAAGAACCTGCGGAATGAACCCTGGCAGCTCATCAGCCATGCCGGCGGCCCTTCGAAGCGCCGTCGACTATCAACCGGGCAGGGAGCTTCAATAGCTCTGCGGCACGGCATAATTCGTCACAGTGACGTATTACCGCTGGGGTGGCCGGACGGAAGGGTGGGTAGCTGGGCGCCGCCCATGGGGTCGGTGAAATGTACGCCAACCTCTGCGTACTCACAACTGTTGTAGGTGGCCCGTTTGAGGGTGAAAATCTCAGAACATCGCCGCGAGGTGGCCCAGATGGGCCAATCGTTTTCGGACACGACCACTTTCATCCAGTGATGACCTCGATAGGAACAACTGGTAACGGTGCGTGCTCAACAGGTGCGAGTTGTGAATTTTCGCTACGTCATCAACGCACTCGATCGGGTGCTGACGCGCTGAAGCAATAATATGTAGTCAGCGTAGCGGCAGATATGTATACTGGACGCGTGAAGACGATCACGATCACGATCCCCGAAGAGCTCGACGTGCTGGCTGCCGCCGAAGCCCGCCGTCGCGGCATCTCCAAGTCCGAGTTGATCCGTGTGGGCCTCGGCACCGTCCTTTCGCCACCGCTCGGCGAGTCTGACGAAGGCTTGTGGCGCTCCCTTGCGGGGTTTGGGTCGGACCATGTTTCGGTGGAACCAGGCGAGATCGACGACGTTGTCTACGGCCAGTGAAGTTCGCCGACACGGGTTGGTGGGTGGCGTGGGCGCTGCCCGGGGATGCTCGGCACGATGACGCGTTGGGCATGCTGGGCGCTCTTGGACGGTCCGAGCAGATCCTAACGACCAACCTTGTTGCGGGCGAGACCTGGACGTTCCTGCGGCGCAAGGACAGCCACCGGACTGCGCTGGCCTTTCTCGATCGGCTCGACACTCTGAGGAATGCCGAGCGCCTCGTCGAGCACCGAGTTACAGAGGACCAAGAAGCTGCAGCGTGGGACTGGCTTCGCAAACACGACGAGCGGGTGTACTCGTACGTGGACGCAACGAGTTTTCGCGTCATGCGCGACCGGCGGCTGCGCGAAGCCCTGGCGTTCGACCAGGACTTCGCGGCGGCCGGATTCGTAGAGGTGCGGGCCAACCCGTAGTTAACTCGACGCATATCGGATCTCAGCCAAACCCGGACAGCTTCCAATTATTCCCAGATCCGCGAAGTTGGTGATGAAATCCGCTGTGCCACAGCGCAACTCGCAACAGTTAACTGGTAACGGTGCGTGCACAACAGGTGCGAGTTCTCGCGTAGGGGAGAGGTTGAAAGCTTGGTCGTCCTGCGCTAACCGATGGGCGTGCTTGGATTCGACTGGTCCCAAGGCGATTACGATGCCCAGGTCAAAACCAACCGGTT
>Ga0302325_10022641_pt1 | contig 13141 bp, 8 predicted proteins | sample Palsa_T0_2_FD_201948 | JGI IMG/M metagenome (GOLD analysis project Ga0302325, IMG submission 201948) | Peat permafrost microbial communities from Stordalen Mire near Abisko, Sweden - Palsa_T0_2 | ecosystem: Environmental > Terrestrial > Soil > Palsa > Peat permafrost | place: Sweden: Abisko... | reverse complement strand
CGAAAAAGCGACGCCATCATCGCCACCTCGCCCAACTATCTCGCGACATCGCCGGTGCTCCAGGCGTTTCGCGATCGCTGCCACGTCATCCCGTATGGCATCGACACCGCGCAGTTCGAGCAGTGCGATGCCGAAGCCGTGCGGAGCATCCGCCAGCGCTTCGGGGAGCGTCTGGTGGTCAGCGTAGGGCGTCTGGTTTATTACAAAGGCTTTGAGGTTCTGATCCGCGCCATGGCCTCGGTACGCGGCAAGCTGGTGATCGTGGGCGACGGCCCGCTGCGCGGAGAACTGGAGCGTCTGGCCGCGCAGTTGGGTGTGACGGAAAACGTGGTCTTCGCGGGCGAAATCAACAACGCCAGCCTCACCACTTACTATCACGCGGCCGATCTGTTCGCGCTGGCTTCGGTGGCGCGCAGCGAAGCGTTTGGAATCGTGCAGATTGAAGCCATGGCCGCGGGCCTTCCGGTAGTCAACACCAGCCTGGATTCCGGCGTCCCGTTTGTTTCCATCGACGGAGAAACCGGTTTGACCGTCCCGCCCGGAGACCCGCAAGCTTTGGCGGCGGCCATCAACCGGCTGCTGGACGACGACGGCTTGCGCCAGACTCTCGGCCAGGCGGGCGTGCGCCGGGCCAAGCGGGAGTTCAGCCTGGACACCATGCTCCGCCGCACGCTACAACTGTACGGGAGCGTCGCCGCGGGGCAGTGACTGTGGTGGGCGTGCAACCGGCGGAACCGCCCCGCACAGTGCGCCTCCCTAACCGCGCGTGAGGACGATGGATGTCGGGTGGGCCGGACGCCTTCGCGCCAAAGCCGAGGTGGAATACTGACGGGGAACATGCCGGCTAGCGGCAATACTGTTCACTTTATGGGACGCCGGTACACGCGACTTTTAGTCGCATCTCATCCATACCGAACACAAACGCGGCTGAAAGCCGCGTGTACCTTTGGCGCGGCCATACTTTGGCGTGACCATACTAAGTGAACCGCATTGCCGCTAGCGTTCAACCTCTGTTACTTGGGTAAGCCTGTCTTTCGTAATCCCTGTCTGTCGTCATCGATGAGACGCGCTATCAAAACCAATGAGCCGCCCAATTTGAGGCTGCAGCCGGAAGCGGGCGCTTCCGCCGGAGCCGGCGCGAGCGCGGTGCGGGCATCCGGCTGGTTCTCCGGCTGGTTTTCCGGACGGATGCGCATAGTATGGGCGGTTGTTTTGCTATATGCGGCCGGCTTTGTCTGTTTCTATCCGCAAGGTCTCACCAACTTCGACGAGGTGTCCTACGTGCGGCAGGCGGTTTCACTGGCGGCCGGCAGCGCCACGGTAGATGCGGTGGATCCGTTTACCGGCCGGCATCAAAGGCTGCAGCCCAGCGACTATCCGGCCGGCACTTCTCTGCTGATGGTTCCCTTCGTATGGCTGGCTGGATGGCGCGGAGTTTTCCTGCTAGGCCTTCTGGCGTTCTCGGCTTGCACGCTGTTCACCGCGCGCTGGATCGCCGCAAGCGGAGGCTCGGCGCTCTATGCCCTGGCAGTGCTCGGATATGCGCCTGCCATGGTGATGGCCCGCACCGGCATGAGCGACCTGCCCAGCGCCTGCCTGGTGGCCGCGGCACTGTGGCTGTTTTGGGCGGACGATCGCCGCGCGCCCTGGCCGCGTCTGGCAGCCGGGTTCCTGGCCGGCGCGTCCATTTGTTTGAGAGAGCCGAATCCGGTGCTGTTCGCAATTTTTTTCGCGGGAGCCTTAGTGCGCCGCGAACGCCACATCGGCGCCCTGATTCTCGGCGGTCTGGCCGGGGTGGCCTGCCGGCCTTTGATCGCAGGCTTGGTGTACGGCAACCCGTTCTTTGTCAAAGATCACGTTTACGCATTCTCGGGCCTCTATGCGCCCGAGAATTTGACGATGTACTTAACCGCGCTTTTGGTTATGGCGCCCGGCGGACTCCTCTTCGTGCTGTTTTACCGCGGGCCGCGCAGGATCGAACTGATCTCCACTGTGATTGTCTATGTCGGGATTTTCGTCGTCTGGAATTACAACGGAGCGTCCAGCGGAGGATTGAAGCAGTGGATGCTATCCTTGCGTTTCTTGATCCCCGCGATTCCCATCGTGGCCTTCGCCATGGCGCATACCTGTCCGCGCTGGTATGAAGCGATCTCAAGTTCCTTGCGCCCGGAAAATCGGCCCGCCTGGCGGCGTATGTTCCAGGGCGCGGCCGCCGTCTGGGTAACTGGGATTGTGGTGGCGGGCTTGCTCGTGAACTGGCGCAGCCAGCTCTGGTCCAAGCTGCACGCCGAAGTAGTGCAAGCGGTCTATTCCAATACCGATCCGGCGCAGCCGATCATGGCGGACGTGCCCGCCACCGTGAAGTTCCTGAACGAGATCCACGGGCAGCGCATGCTGGTGGATCTGGATTTGGGTAACGCGGGCAAACAATTCCTCCGCTCCCAGCTCCTGCAGCTTCTCGATCGCCACCCAACCGTTCAGATCGTTTTGTTCGGCCGAGACGACAGCGATTACTGGCTCAACAAATCCAAGGACGACCAGGCCTTCATCGACGCCATTTCGCAACAGTTGCACGCGACGTTGAAGCTGCAGCGGCGCTTTCCGGATCTGGGAGTGCTCCAGATTTGGGACGTGCGGATGTGAGAAAGCGGCGCAGCCGCCTGCTTCCCGCGCTCGCAGCCGCTCTGGTTCTCTCCGTGATCCTGCTGGCTTTTCGCGAGCCGATTCTCACGCGGCTGGGCGAGCTTCTGGTAGTTTCCGATCCCCTGGAGCGCGCCGACTTGATTTATGTACTGGCCGGTGACTTTTGGGGCGGTCGTGTGCTGTTGGGCGCAAACCTGGGATCGCAAGGCTGGGCACCCCGCGTAATCTTAAGCGGCGGCCGCTACCAGAACAGCTACGCGAGCGACCTTGCACTGGAGTTCGCCGTGCAACATGGCTACCGTCGCAGCCTGTTCCTGCCCATTCGGATGGAAACGCCGTCCACGCTGGATGAGGCCCGCGCCATGGGACCCATGTTCCGCCGGCTGGGCGCGAAGCGAATTATTCTAGTGACCAGTAACTTTCATTCCCGCCGCGCCGTGCAAGTTTTTCGGCTGTTTTGTCCGCAATTCGATTTTCGGATGGAAGCGGCCGGCGACGACACTTTCGATCCGCGCGCCTGGTGGAAAACGCCCGGCGGACGCCATCTTTTGTTCGGCGAATACCAGAAAATGCTGGGCACTTATCTGGTGAGATGGCATCTGGCCGGCGCAAGCTGGCTTCAGGATCGGGCCTTGGAGCGAGGTCCCCAATAATGTCCCGCAGCCGCTCGTTTCTCGGCGGAGCGCTGTTTGCTTACGTCTACCAGGCTGCGCTGATGCTGGTGGGCCTGTGGCTGACTCCCTTCTACATCCACACCCTGGGCGTGCGCGATTATGGCATCTGGCTGGTGGGATTGCAGGTCCTCAATTTTCTGCTGCTATGCGATTTCGGAGTCATCGTCGTCACTCCCCGGGACGTCGCCAACGCCAGCGGCATCGAGCACTCGGAGCCGGCGTGCGGCGAAGTAGCGCGGGTGATGGGGCAAACCCTGAAAGTGGTCCTGGCCCAAACCGGCGTGATCGCTCCGGTGGCTCTGGGCCTCTTCTTTCTGCGGCCCGCGCATGACGCGGAGCTGCGCGGTCCGGTCGGTTTGATCCTGGCCGTCTTCGTCGTTTCATACCCGCTGCGCGTCTTCCCGGCCGTGCTGCAGGGCTTGCAGGATCTCAAGTTTCTGGGCCAGTTGCGGCTGGCGCTGTGGGGCATCTCGACGGCCCTGGTGGTTGGGATGCTCCTCTCAGGCGCGCGATTCTACGCCTTGGCCGGCGGCTGGTGCGTGCAACAGATGGGACACGATCTGGTGGCGCTCATTCGCTTGCGCCGTTCGCGGCCCGATCTGGTGTCGGCCGAGATCTGGCGTAGCGCGGGTCCCCTGCGGTGGCGCTGGTTCCTGCGAGGCTTCTGGGTCAACGTAAACCAGCTCGCTACCCAGTTGTCGGCCGGCAGCGATCTGTTGATCGTGGGCCGCTCCATCAACGCCGCCACGGTGGTGGTCTACTCTTCCACCAACAAGTTGATTACAGTCCTGCAGAACCAGCCTCAGATTCTTGCCAGTGTGGCGCTGCCCGGAATCAGCCATATGAAGACCAGCGAATCGCGCGAGCGCATCCTGCAGGCCACCACTTCGCTCACGCAAGCCATGCTGTTGCTCGCGGGCGGAGTTTTTTGCATCATCCTGGCAGTCAATCAGCAGTTTGTCACCTGGTGGCTGGGAGCTCATTTCTTCGGCGGCATGGCGCTGACGGCGATCCTGCTTCTGACTTTTCTTCTGCGCCAGGCGGACTATACTCTGGCCGTCACGCTGTTCGCGTTTGGGCATGAAAAGTGGCTCTCGATCAAGGCCTTGATCGACGGAGCGCTCAGCGTGTCGCTGGCCTTCCTTTTGGTGCGGTATTGGGGCATGGCCGGCGTGGCGCTGGGGTTCCTGTGCGGAGCGGCCTTGGTTTCCCTCCCCGCCGACTTCTTTTTGCTCACGCGCACGCTGGAGACGCCGTTCCGAGAATTGAGCCGGCCCTATCTTCCTTACCTCTGGCGCTTTGCCGTGGTGAGCGCAGCCGCGCTCGCCATCCGCAACTGGCTGGGGGCGCCCAACCTGGCGCACATCCTGGTGTCGAGTTTGATCGCCGGACTGGTTTACCTGCTGCTGGTGATGCCCTATGTCTGGACCACGCCGCTGCGCGGTTACATCCAAACGGCCGCCGCTAGCCTGAGTCTGGCGATGCGAACCCGGGTTTTAGGGTGGTCGGACCACGGCTGACACGGACCACGGCAGACTTGCGGCCGAGTAATCGAAATGCTTTGATGGGTAGCGCCCATGCTACAGAAAAACTCCCAGGCCGTGATGCAACGTTTGAGGCCCAGCGATATCGTCCTCGATATCGGCGGCTGGGCGCATCCGTTTAACCGCGCGAATTATGTGCTGGACCTGGCGCCCTATGAGACGCGGGGGTTCTACAACCGCACCTTCGCGAAGAACAACCCGATTCCGCCCATTGGCGGAACGGTCGAAATATTCACCAAGGACACTTGGATCGTGCGGGATATTTGCGCTAAGGAGCCCTATCCGTTCAGGGACAAAGAGCTGGATTTCGTGGTCTGCTCGCACACCCTGGAGGACATTCGCGACCCGTTGTGGGTCTGTTCGGAAATGATCCGAATCGGCAAGGCCGGCTACATCGAGGTGCCCTCCCGTCTATGGGAAACCTGCCGTGGTCTGGAGCGCGGCATAGCCGGACTGTCCCATCACCGCTGGCTGATCGATATCGACGCGGAAGCAAATTCCATTCGCTTCCTGCAGAAGTTCCATCGCATCCACAATTGGCGTAATTCTCTGCCCAAAGCGTTGCTGCGCAAGCTTCCTGAAGAACAGACCACGCAGTGGCTGTTTTGGAGCGAGTCCTTCGAGTTTCGGGAAGATCAGATCTACGGGGAGGAAGAACAGTTGCTAGAGATGGAGCGTTTCGTGCAGCGGCACCGTCCATACTCGAAGTTACTGCTGGAGGCCGATACCGGGCTGATCCGCGCGGTCGGGCTGTTGCGGCGAGCGGTGAACAAGGGCCGGAGGCTGGTGCGCGCCGCCCGGTAGATTGTCCAACCATGATTGCCGAACCATGATTGTCCAACCATGATTGTGCAACCAATGAAGACGGCGTATCGATCTGCGCGGGCTCTGTATCGACGGCTCCGAAAGCGATCCGTTTTCGAGAAAATCTATCGCGAAAACCTGTGGGGAGATGCCGAATCCCGCTCTGGATCGGGCTCCGGTCTGGCTGCCACCGAGAAGGTCCGAAGGGGGCTTCTGGACGCCATCCAACGATTGGACGTTCACAGCATTCTGGATGCCCCTTGCGGAGATTATTATTGGCTTTCTACCGTAGATTTGTCCCGGCATCTCAGCTCCTACCGGGGGATCGATATCGTCCCGCAGGTGATCGAACAAAATAACCGGCGGTTCGGGACGGACAAGATTTCCTTCGAGGCAATCGATCTCATCAAGCGCGTGCTGCCGCCCGCGGACCTCATCCTTTGCCGCCACCTGTTGATTCACCTGCCGCTCGAAGACTGCGTGCGCGTGCTGCGCAATTTCAAAGCCAGCGGCTCGCGCTATTTGATGATCACCAATCAGCCCGACATCGAGCGGAACGAGGAAATTCTTTTCACCGGCGCGTACCGGCCCGTGAACCTGTACCTTGCTCCCTTCAACTTTCCAAGGCCTCTTTGGTCTGTAGACGATGCTCAAGGCGAGGGCGACCGCGCGGAAGCAGCGATCTTTGAACTGGGCGAGATCAATTTTTTGAAGACTACCGTCTGACTTTCAAAGGCTCGCGGCTGAAATCCGGGCGCCAGAATTGATGGAGCGGCCGGCAGCAAAGATCTCGAAATAAAACCGTAAGCTTCAGGGCAGGGGACTTCTCCCGTAGCACAGGTACCGACGACGCACGCACAGCCGCCAGCACAGGTCAGGCCGGACGGGCAAGGCGGGCAGATGCCGAAGCAAGCTGTGCCAGAATTGTACTGGCATGGGGAGCAGCTACAGAATTGTTCACATAGTGCCAAGACGGCTTTACCCGTGAGCCCGCCGTTGGTCTTTATCAGGAGAGCCCAGCCTGGCAGCATGGCGAGCAGCCCCCCCGCCATGCATGCCGCGTACGCAGGAGGTGCCTCCGCAAGTGGAGCACAGAAAGTAGCTAGCCCCACTGCCTGGCTTGCAACGTTCTGCCCAAGGGCCGCGGCTAATGCGACATTTTTACATCAACTACACTGGGCGCTCGTTTGCCACGTCAGCGCGTCAGTCTCGATGCCGAAGCTGTTTCCGAGCGGCTCGACATTCAGGCTAGAGTCAAGCTCTTCGGCAGCGCTTGAGCCTGGGGGGCTGATCGTGAGCGAGACGCTGACTGTTTCCGATATGCCGCTGCCTTTTCCAGTCACTGTCAGATTGTAAGTGCCCGTCGGTGTGTTGCTGGGGCCGCAATAGTGAGCGTCGACGATCCTGAGCCGGGCGCGGCGATATAAGTCGGAGAAAACTTCGCTGTCGCCCCGGTGGGCAAGCCCGAGATTATCATTCCGATCTCCGCGCTGAAGCCGAGAGAAGCAGTCGTAGTAATTGTGCTGGTCCCGTTAGATCCCTGCGGTACAGTTACCGAAGCTGGCGAAGCTGAAATCACAAAGGGAGGCGGAAGCGGTGGGGGCGGAGCGAATTGCTGAATCCCCGATGCGCTGGCGATGTAACGATAGAGCGAGTTTCCATTTTGATCGTACTCGACCGCATACGCGGCCTTTCCCGAGGGACTCCATATCACGAAAAGTTGAGCCGTGTTTGTCAGGCCATAACTGTTTGGGCTGGTTACGTAATTCGTTTGGAAAATCACAGTTTCCGAAGTGCCGTTTACAGAGATCGGGGCGCTATAGCTGGTGGGCTGGAAGCCATTGATGTTAGGCAACATGGCGGCCAGTTCGGTGTATGGGCCATAGCTCTGGGCGTCATTGCACACCGTTTGAGCCACGCAGGTTGCCTTACACGCTTCTATCGCTCCAGTCGTTGCATTTTGAACGAAGCACGTTCCGCACGTCGCGCAGGCCGGCGATTGAGCTTGTGCCGTTCGGCTGCCAAACCATGTCGACGCTACAAGAGCTCCGACTGCACCCCGGACGAAAGTGCCTATAGCTTGGCGTCGCGATACTCGGGCTAGATCCTTCGACAGTGAGTCAAATAGGTGCTCCATTTTATCCTCTGCTTTAACTCAGTTGCCGTTCCATGCTGCCAAAGCCACGGCAGGCGCTTTGCCGCCTACTAAGGCGAAGATTGCATCCGCGCCCATCGCCAGATTGGATGCCACTTTTCCACCTGCGTCAAGCAATAACGCCGAAGGCGTTCCGCCAGCGCCAAAGACTTGCAAGGCGCTATGAGTCTGGTCCAACAGCACCGTCGAACTCAACCCCATTGCCCGATTCTGTTCCGCCGTTCCCGCGGTGAGCAAAACCAGGCGGGGCGCGTTCCCATTGCGAGCCGTTTCCCACTGCTTCAGGTCGGGCAGCATGCGATTACAATAGCCGCAGCCCGGATTCCAAAACAGGAGTAGCGTTTGCTCTTTCAACAGATCGCCAAGCCGAACCTGCTTACCGGCCAGATCGGGCAGGGTCAGTGCTGGCACAGGGCTACCAATCGGAAGCGCACTGGGCCTGGGCAAAGGTGCAGGCGCGCCCTGGACGGCTGGGAGCTTGCCACTGGCCGCGGCGGAAACCAACTCGCCGATCCCCTTGGCGCCCGAGGCTACCCCCGTTCTCACCAAGCCGTCCGCGCCCACCACCACAGCCATCGGTGTGCCGAACGCTTGATACTGCGCCGCCATTTCACGGTCTTTCTGAACCAGGACAAACCTCAGGTTGTGTTTGATTTTCTCGACGAATGCGCCGCGAGTAACCATGGCGAACGTCAGCTCATCCGCATATTGCAAGTCCCATCGTTCAAGGTCGGGGATCAATGCCTTACAAAGGCCGCAGTTGGCGTCGGAGAACACCAGGACAACAGGCTTGGCTTCCGCGCCCAGGCTGTCGAGAGAACCTTTGCCGCCCTTCGCCAACGGCAACTCGAAAGCTGGGGCCGGTGACCCTATCTTCAGCCCAGCTTGGTTTTGTGCGGTTAGCCGAGGCGCTCCGATGGGCGCGCTTTCCAAGCTTTCGATACGTAACAAGAGCCTGCCGTTCTGCCGGAAAAGATGAACGATCAGGTAGCTTTGGCCCGCGATTGCAAGGACGACCGCCGTACCGAAAGTGGCTTCGACAACATGTCCCGCGAATATGTTTCCCAACGCGCCCGACAGGCTGAGCCCAGGATCGCGCCCAGCCTGCGAAAGAACCGATCCCGCGACAGTTGCAAGCAGCCCATTTCGCACCAGGGTTGCGGGGCCTACGGGCACTGAATGCAATTGTCCGAAACAGTGACAATCGGGCCTCTTACCGCGCGCCATGTTGATCGCAATCCCGGCCACGAACGCGGCCAGAAGCGCAAACGCGCCCAACGCTCCCCACCACGCGGTTTCTGTCGGCAATAACAGACAAGCAATCGCAAGCTCAAGAAATGGGAGGCGGGAACCGAGTGGAACGGCGAGCCAATCCGGGAGTCCGAAATCCATCATCGCCGTGGGCGAGCCCTTCAGGTCGAAAAGCTTGGCAATACCGGCAAGGCCGAAGATCACCGCGAGGGCGACCCTGGCCAGCAGCAAGATAACGCTCACAACGTTCCTCCAACGTCCCTCCAAAACTGAGACGAACTTCTTAGGTGGCTGCTATTGCTATTTGACTGCCGATTTAAGGATGGATTGTTTTACCACGGAGCGTGGCGAAGGGAAGGGACAAACAAAAATCTGAGTGCTTCCTGTTTCGGCTTGGTGACCGGGCCCCCCCACTTCCGCCACTACTTTGGTGAATCGAATCCAATCCGCGCATCAAAATGAGTCGCTGTGTCACTGCTTCACCGGCAGAGTGGCGGCGTTGCTGTCAACTCCCCCTTGGCTGACAATCAGCGTCAGATCCCCATCGGGGGTGTCGGCGGGAACTTGGAAGTTGATCTGATAGAGCCCGACGGATCCCGGCGTGAGACCGGCAAATTCGATAGGTACCGTGTTGCCGTTCAGATTTAGCGTCGGCGCGATAAGCGGATGAGCCAGCCCGTCGGCGGGCGAAGAGGCTCCAGCAGCCACGGGCGGATCGGTTGCGCCCAGCCCGACGAGATAGATGGTGACATACTGGCCGGGCTTGGCCGGGGCGGCTTCCGTCACCAGGCTGTAGTTCGGATAACTTTGCGCAATGACCTGTCCCGACTCGAGCGCCGCGATTCCAGGAGTATGCGGCGCCACTTCGATGGAATTGGGCGTACTCAGAGCGCCGCCGTTGTTCACCTGTACCTGGTAGAGGTTGCCGGGAAGGAGCGCGAACGGGAGTTGCGCGTTGATCTGTTCCGGAGAGACATAGAAGAGTGGCGCGGCGATACCGCCGATCAGCACCGATGTGCCGCCGAGGGTAGTGGTAAGAGGCTCGCCCAAAGTCTGCGCGATGCCCCCGGCGAAGTTGGAACCATAGATCTCGACAATCGTGCCCGGTGCGAGCGCTCCGCCAATCTGAGAATAGAACGCTTGTACCGTGCCATCAGGCGCCAGAAGCGGCGCGGTCCCGGCTACTACCTGCCCCGTGACTTTAGTGAACGCAGGCCTCAAATTTGGTGACGTCGCGTTCACGGAGACCGTGGCCTGCGGCGAGACGGACCGGGGAGTCCAGGTGCCCGAGAACATCCCTGAAGAGCTACCCACCGGCGTAAGCGTCAACGGCGGATCGCCGTTCGAAAACGAGGCCACCAGTTGTGTATCGGTTACTGGCGAGCCGCAGTTGTTCAGCGCGATCACCGCAAGGGCCGTGGGCCATCCAACGAACTGTTGGAAGTTGTCGACCAGGCCGATCTGTGCCGGGTCCAGTTGATTCGGGACGCACTCGGGCTGCGTCGATAGCCGCGCTGGCACGACAACCAGGGTCACATTGACGGTCCTCACCGCCGCGCTTGCGAACGCATAGCTCACCCCGCCGGTGTAAACGCCCGGCGCAAGTCCGGCCGCGCTCACCGAGACCGTAGATGCCCCGGGCGCGCTCGACGAAGCCGAACCGGTTGAAGGACTGACTGACAGCCACGCCGGCAGACTGTTGGTGGAGGCCGATGCCTGGTAAGGCAACGCAACGTTTGAACTGGCATGCACCTGGACGTTCCGGGAGGCCGGAGAGCCGCCCGCGGCGGTTGTAACGAACACCAGTCCAGCGGGAGACAGGTCGGGCTTCACAGGTGTCGTAGAGGGCGTCACGTTCAGAATCACCCCGAAATCCAGAGGCGAGTCAATCGCGTCGGGCGACGCGATGCGAATGGTAGCGTAATAGGTGCCTGGGGCCAGTCGGGAGGACAACGCGGAATCGATCGAGAAGCTCACCGTGCCCGGCGTGGCGGAACTAGCCGTTCCGCTTGGAGTGTCCAGACTGAGCCACGGCGAGCCAGGGAGCGCCGATGCGGTCCAGTTCGCCGTTGAATTTCCGGCCACGGTCACCAGCAACGATCCGCCTGGGTTTCCGGGCGCGCTGCCGGCGGTTGACTGGAACTGTATTCCGGCCGGGGCCAGCGTCATGATTGAGCTCCCGGAGATCAAAAGCGAAACCGGTACGCTAACCGGCCCTGCCGCCGAATTAATCGTGATGTGACTGAGGCGATATCCGGCGCTCAAGCCCGTGGGATTGGCGGTCACAGTCACTGGCACCGCCGGACCCGCCGGGAGCGTGGCCGGAACCCCGCTGACGGAGAGCCAGTTGTCGGCGACCGTTACCGAACCAATCGTCAGTGTCCCGCCGCCCGTGTTCTGAATGCCGAGCGGCTGGGAAACGGCAACGGCATTCGAAGAAAGTGCAAAGGAAAGTAGAGCGCTAGTCGCCACCAGTTGCGGCGGCGGAGCAGTCACGGTCAAAGACACCAGGATGGTCTGGAGGCTGCCAGCGCAAGCACTGGGAGCGATACAGGACAAATTAATGGTCGTCTGGTACGGAGTGCCGGCGGCCCCGAGCGAGACCGCCGAGGGGGCCAGTGCGATACCGACGCTTCCGGGCGTGGTTCCGCCGCCGGTCACATCGAGCCACGACACTTGCGGAGAGACCGTCAACGAATAATTAAGCAACTGCTGAACCACGCTGGAACGGACCGTTACGCTCGCGGGCGAAGGCACGTTGTTCGATCCGACCGTCAGCGAGAACGGCACCAGGCTTTGCGAAATAATCAGGGCGGCAGCGGCGGGATCGATCGTAATGGAATCGAAACTGGAAACGGTCTTACCGGAAGCGTCGGTCACCGTGATGGTGAAGCTGAACTGGCCTGCCGAAGTGGGAATACCGCTGAACTGCGGGCTCAGGAACGTCAGGCCGCCGGGCAGCGCACCGCTCGTTATGGCAAAGGTATAAGGCGCAACGCCGCCATTCGCGGTAAGGATTTGCAGGGGATAATCCAATCCCGCAATACCCGTCGGAAATGCAGCGCTGAACGCCAGGGGTGCGAAGGGCGTCACGCTGTTGGAAGCCGCCGACGCGGGGCCGGCGCCAGCCGCGTAAGTCGCTGAGACTGTGAACGTGTACGCCGTGCCGTTGGTGAGCCCGTTGATGGTAATGGGGCTGGCCGTGCCCGAGGCAGTCAGATTTCCGGGATTGGAAGTGACGACGTAACGGGTAATCGCCGATCCATTGCCGGCGGGCGCTGTGAAGCTGACTGTCGCGCTGCCGTTGCCTGCGATGGCGGTCACCGCGGCCGGCGCGTCTGGAACTCCCAGCGGCGTGACGATGTTGGAAGCGGCCGATGCCGCTCCGGTTCCCACCCCGTTGGTGGCCGTCACGGTGCAGCTATAAGCCGTGCCGTTGGTCAATCCGGACACCGTGATTGGACTGCTCAAGCCGGTTGCGGTGTGGCCTCCGCCGCAATCCACGGTGTAGCCGGTGATGATCGATCCATTGCCGGCGGGCGCGGTGAAGCTGACCGTCGCGCTGCCGTTGCCGGCCGTCGCACTTCCTATTAAGGGTGCGTCCGGCACACCTAGCGGGGTGACGACGTTGGAAGCGGCCGATGCAGCTCCGGTTCCCATCCCGTTGGTGGCCGTCACGGTGCAGCTATAAGCCGTGCCGTTGGTCAATCCGGACACCGTGATTGGACTGCTCAAGCCCGTTGCGGTGTGGCCTCCGCCGCAATCCACCATGTAGCCGGTGATAATCGATCCGCCGTTGTTGGCGGGCGCGGTGAAGCTAACCGTGGCGCTGCCGTTGCCGGCGATGGCGGTCACCGCGGTCGGCGCGTCTGGAACTCCCAGCGGCGTGACTATGTTGGAAGGGGCCGATGCCGCTCCGGTTCCCACCCCGTTGGTGGCCGTGACGGTGCAGCTATAAGCCGTGCCGTTGGTCAATCCGGACACCGTGATTGGACTGCTCAAGCCCGTTGCGGTGTGGCCTCCGCCGCAATCCACCATGTAGCCGGTGATAATCGATCCGCCGTTGTTGG
>Ga0302325_10022640_pt1 | contig 13142 bp, 19 predicted proteins | sample Palsa_T0_2_FD_201948 | JGI IMG/M metagenome (GOLD analysis project Ga0302325, IMG submission 201948) | Peat permafrost microbial communities from Stordalen Mire near Abisko, Sweden - Palsa_T0_2 | ecosystem: Environmental > Terrestrial > Soil > Palsa > Peat permafrost | place: Sweden: Abisko... | reverse complement strand
TTGATGATTTTTTAATTTGCAGGGAGTCTATCAAATCACTTCAGGCTAAACTGGATAAAAGGTTCTCGAACCGCAATTTTGCGTTGGGCAGTATTTATCTGTCGGCCAATCTCCCGAATGACTTCGAGTCAGGCATTCCCAGTGCAAGAGAGCAGTGCACGCGATATTTCGACCAATATGGACGAAAGAATGCCTGTTTCACAGATATTCAATCATATGTCGCTATCCTCTCCAAAGAAGACCAAACTCAATTCCTCCAGGGCATCGCAACAAAATCTAACACAAATGAGGTACCGTTCTCGTCTGTTCTCATCTGACGTAGAAACCGTACGATAAAATAACGAAGGAAATCAATGCATTGAAGTTCGATTACATGTTGAGAACCTGGACAACAGATACTTCAACAGACTTGGTCCGCTGCTGGAACCTGTATATCGAAGGAACGACGCTCTCAGAGCCCACCGACGACGTCGATATCCTTCCCGGAGATGACGCTCTCCTACTAGGATGCTATACATTAGTGAAAGCATACGTATCCACAAGTAACAACATATCCCTGAGATCTCTCCTAAGAGTAGAGCACGCAAAATACCTCCTACAGGCAGCCATTTGGCTGGAGGCAGGCATAAAAAAGAGCAATCATAATTTTCAGTTTAAACTCCTCATAATCCGCATCTACCTTCTTCTTGGTAAACCCTGTCTTAACGCGCTAAGGAATAGGAGCGATAACAAACGCTATGACATATTATACTTACTTGCAGCTTAAACACATTCAACATGACACCCTCTCACACTTTCTTCTCTCCCGGATATCAACACTTTACCCGGACCAAACCGTTCTCCAATACATCGCTCTTGGAAGGTATATCTATCCTTCCAGTGAGGAGGAGATACCACCACAGATCTTCAATTCCTTTATGCAAGGGTCGTATCATAATGTTCATGATTTCTGGGATCTGTGGATGAAGTTGAGGCACAGTTTGACAAGAGCTATGTTGTCCCGGGAACGAGAGTTTATTGCACGACTATATGAGGAAAGCGAACCACTCGAGGAGATAACTGGTTTGTTTGAGTGTGAGTTCTACTAATCGCGTAGGCGAGCTATTCGATCAAAGAGACATGACAGTTATGATGAACTGTGAGTTGCCCGAAAATCCTACCCCTGAGGAATTTACAAGAATAGGGCCTCTTCAGAAGGTTGATTGGCTTATGGTTTATTCTGATAATAGGCAACGGCGACTAAAGCTCTGGCATATGTCCAGCGAATGTTGTATTCTCTCGATAACCCGAAATCGCCCGCGATCAACGTGGAAAACTTCAAAGCTATGAGAGCCTCGGTAGAGGAGTGGAAGACAGTCAGAGCAGAAAGTACGGCAGCGGAATTTGCGACTATGGATCTCATTTATGAGATTTTTGAAGCCCGAAATGGCATTGCGGATCAAGGAAAATGTGATCTAGACGCCCTGGTCAACATTCTTATCAAATCTATTTACCTCCCTGGATTAGACTCGAATGACATCAATTGGGAGGTTCTTCATGCAGTATCGTTGACTTTACAGGTTTGGGTTATTCCTTTATGTTCTGACATTAGATATCTCAATGTGCTCTCAGTCTTGTCATGTTGTGCACTTCCAAGAAGGATACAACTTTGGTATCGGGTGCGAAGAAAATCACTGATAGTGTGATCGACGCATTGAACAACTGCATCGAGAAACTCGAGATTAAAAGGAACATTTGTCGCGCCAGATCTACAGGCGAAACACTGAAAAGACTTTCAGACAACATCATCACCGAAGTTGACTATATGTGTGCATTAAATGACCTTGTAAACTTCCCCCTCGCGGGTGCAGAGCGATTCTAACGGCTCAGGTTAATTATGATGAATATGCACCAACCATACTGCGGGGCATTGTCGGCGTTCAGGAAAAGATAATTTCAAAGGCGTTGGAGGCTGCACGAATTCAATTGGAGAAGACTTTAAGAGCAAAGAGAGACTTATGAAACATTCATTCTTCATGGGATTAGAATGTTGCAATTGAGATCAAGATTCGGTAGCATAGCGACATATTTCGGAATGATAGTACTTAATAATTTTTGACTTTAAATGTGGCGATAATTGTTTGAAATCTATTGTCACCAAGGAATCTCGGCCATGCTTTTGGGTTCCGCTCTCGTGGCGACACCCGAAAGCCGGATAAACATTCAGAGGGGCACGTGCTGTGTACTGGTGCTCGGCCCGCCGTTGCAAAGCTTCCGAGGGTGTCCCGGCATCCTGGTTGGTCAGATTGGCTTCCTTTGTTCGTCTTCCTAAATTGGTTCACAATAAATTTGCCTTCCTTCTAAATAAACTTGAAAAGTGTACAGTTACATAGTTAGATCCTGGCGCACCCTTATCAAGTAATCTTAACATTAAACACATTTTCAGGGGCACCAGTTGCTCCCGGATCCATCCCCGACAAGGTTGAGTTGCATTTCGGAAGAAGTCCTATTCCGTGTAATAAATTGTCGAACTTTGCTTCGACGCGGGCCGGTGACCAACTGCAACAGCCAAATAATTAAATACATAAGCCAGTCTAATTCAGTTTCAGGATTCGGTTGTGAGACGGATGATAGCGCAGAGTTTGCTAGTTAATAGTTAATTTCAGATGCAGATCCTCTTGTATCCGTTTGCACGCCGCACTTCGCCCTTTGCTCCATTTCTTTGCTCCATTCAAGTCAGTTCCTGTCTCGTGTCGGAGCGTCGGAGGAAGGTTAACATACGGCACGCTAATGCTTTGTCCCCGGTGCCAGAACGAACTAAAATTTTGTGACAAGTTTTCCTCACAAAGTGCACCCGGGCGAATCTTAAGATGAGGTGCGGCGGGGTGGTTGATAGAGCGATCCTGTGCGGAGGGACCAATGCACCGGTCTTCCGTTTCGTGTCGGAAATAAATTTACCTGCTCCAGCGTGCAACGCTCCGCATGCAGGCGCTTGGTCCCTCGGGCACGCACCTTTAAATATTTAATAAAATTGATCTGATCCACAAGCCCAAACTTACATGTCCTCTCGGGCCATAATTAACACCACTCGATCGATAAACCCCCCATGCCTCAACGGTGGTCCGGCTCACAAAGGTAAAAGAAAGGGAGAGGGACAATAAAATAGTGGTATTGCCGCTGCTCGCCATTCGTGTCGCCATTGTCGCTAATGCCAACAAGAGCTAGCTGAGTTTAAGAAATCGTCCGCCTCCCGGTCGTTCCGTCACAAATGGCCCTTTGTGATCGATTCCGCCTCTTGTTATCGCTTCCAGTACGGCTGTGGAATATGTTGAGGAGGAAACAGGCACGGGAAGGCGCCGTGGATGACAGGGGTACTCAGACCCCTGAGGGAGGATCTAGTCTCAAAGGAATGTTTAATTCTGTGGGCGCGTCGGCGAACATTACAGCTCGAGTCGTACAGACTGCCGATATCACGCCGGAACGGTCTCGAACATCGGATCGCTCTGTACCTTCTCCGGAACATGTTCGACAGAAAGGAGAGAAGGTTCCCGCGGTAAATACCGACCATGAGTCGGACAGTCAGCCTGAATCACGGCTCTCTGAAAACGACTTCGGCTCGGACACGGAGAGTCTAGACAGCGTGATCGATCCGATTCCTGCCCAAATGAGCCAAGTTGGGCCAGTTATTCCCTTGTTCCCAACGACGCCACGAGCTCCACCTGCCTATCGGCGAGGCATCTCGGCAACGCCGACATTGGTATGCCTGCTGGGGAGATACGAGCTGGCCCCCAACATCATCGCTAACCTCGATTTCGTCGGCACGAGATCGATGATGGTCCTCTTCCCCGACGCCTTGGGGGACCTGTGCAGAGACCACATACTCCACGAGATCGTCCCAAACAGCAAGATCCGATTCTCCACATTGCGTACGGACTCCACTCAAGAGAGAGATAGAAAGTTCTTGATACCGGTCATCAAGCGTATAGCCAAGGCAAGGCGCGTGTTCCCGGAAAATCGTATTGTCTTTGAGACACGAAACAATGGGAGTCACAACTGCGGATTGTTCCGACCAGGAGAATTTGCCCCGGCCAGTATCGACTTCTTACTGCCGAACTCCTCGCAAATTGCTTGTCATTGGGATCTAAGCGAAGATGTCACGAACCGTAGGGAAAGACAGAGATCCTTTCGGCGTGAAGGTGCCATCGGCCGGAACCCTCATGCCTTGAGGGCAAAATACTACAAGTTCAGTGATCTAGACTCTAGAGACTTTCCAGAGAAATTCCGGGTGAACGCTTTTTACAAAAGACCCGACGGAGCACTCGGGGCCTACCTTCACGCAGTCAGCATTCCAATTGACTGCTTGATTCAACGTCTCCTGACCGATGTTCCTGGATCACCTCGCTCGAGAATTCGAATACGTTCAGTACGTCGAGACTAGTAATCTTGGAATCGTGCTGGACATTCACCATGCGGGGCTGAATGCGGAATGTTAAAAGCGCGAGTTGGTATGCTGAGTTACAGCTGAGTATTTATTGAGTAACGAGTTACAGCTGAGTATTTGTTGGAGCAGTAGTTCCGGAGGTAAAAGTGTATTTAATCCATGTAGAGATTTGGACTTCGTGTAGATAGCATTTGATGTACAATAATTGAGCATTTTGGGGGGTCTCATGAGCCGAGGACATGCGGGCAAAGATTTTGGTCGGCAATCGCCGCCCTCAAGACTTGTGTAATTTTTACTCCACGTGATGATCTGATCAGATCAATAAGATTGCAATCATAAACGTTATATCCTTATTACCCCTTGCAATCAAGCATAAACTTTGCTTCGGTTTTATCTTACGCTATGACTAGGTGGCTTATATCGGTCGATCGAGGAATGTGTGTATCCATTCTCAGGATTAACTCCTTAATGACGTTGTGAATCTGAGGCAACTCGAGATCGACAAACAGGATTTCGCTATTGAAATTAAACCTTAATTCCAAGGCACTTCACAATGTCGAGACTTTATAGCTATCGTTGCTGGTCTATGTGGGTGTCTAGTAGTCATGATGAACTTACTGTCGCTGCTGACATTAATATCGGCTCTCCTTGTTGCTGGGGAGATTCATACTCCCTCAGTCCTTCCGTCAATATCCGCCTCTTCAAGCGGCTTTCCATCACCAAACCAGCCACCTCCAAATCTCGTTCCGCCTCCTCCATCGGTCTCAAAAATACCGAACAACCGTTCTATCACCATCACTAATTCATGCCAATACAATCTATGGCCGGCAGTCCTCACCACCAACAATACAGGACCTTACACGAATGGGTTCAACCTTCCGCCGAGCATGTCACTTCAACTATGGGTATCACACGACTGGACAGGACGAATTTGGGCAAGAACAAATTGCAGTTTCAATGAATCCACAAACACGGGTCCCTGTTTCACAGGTTCCTGCGCAAACATTGTGAATTGCACGCTTAGTGGCGAACCTCCCACGACTCTCGCAGAATTCAACATGCTAGGATGGCAAAATCTGACGTTCTGGGATATCTCACTTGTCAATGGTTTCAATCTCCCCATGGCAATATATCCCTCTCCAAGCGGTCCTAAACCCGTATGCCAATGGAATCCGGATCCAGAAAGTATCAAAGATCATTGTCCTGAAGAGTTAGTATTCTATGCAGATGCGCCTGTATCATATACTCAGGTTGCTGGGTGTATGTCTGCTTGCGATAAGTACGGCGACTCAAAGTATTGTTGCACAGGAGATGATGATACCCCTGACAGTTGTGGACCGACAAGATATTCAACACCATTCAAAGAGATGTGTCCTGATGCCTATACCTATGCCTTCGATGATGCGACCAGCACATTCGCAACTGCAAGCGGTCCTCAGTTGAGTTATGAAGTTGTCTTTTGTCCAGGTTAAAACTCTCTTGAGATAACATTGATAATCGTAGTTGGCGAATCTACAGATTACTTGCATGGAGCCGCAGGGAGACTTCAACACAGCCCACGCCTATGGATTTTACTCGGGGTTTGGATTGCCACATTCTGGATATGGACAGGACTATAGAAGGAGACTGGTTATTGTACATAACGTGAGATGGTATGATAGATTCTTCGGCGCTTTAATTTTTGAGATGAGATCATCTCGGTTAAATCCCCAAATCCACAAGTTTAGCGAAGCCCGGACGCCACATTCTCGGTCCGAAACTCGTCGCCCGATTTTCCATTCCGATTCCAAACTTCAAACGGCCTCGTGATCAGTTCTCCTGACACCGCTCAAACGGACGACATTGCATTTCCCTTTCACCGTTCCAGAAACCTGTGACTCAAAAATGTCATATGCAACTTCGGACGCGGTTCATCCTCCGCCGATGCATTCGCCGCATCTGTCCCAAAAGGACATGCAATCGCAGGCCAAATTTCTCAAGAGCTGCACTGTCGGCGTGATTGGGTGTCCCTTCTCTGGAGGTCAGCCGAAACCCGGGGTAGACACTGGACCGCATCACCTTATTGATTTCGGTCTTTTGGAGCAAATCAAGGAGCTGGGCTATGACGTATCGTTCGGCGGTCATCAACAATTCGCGCAAGTCATGGATATGAATAAGGAACACGATCCAGATGTTGGAAAGTTGAAGAGGCCGCGCTATGTGGGCAGTGTGACCAAAGCAGTCAGTAAAGCCGTTGAAGAGCGATGCCGAAAGGGAGAGTTGGCGTTGACATTGGGCGGTGATCATAGTTTGGCTATTGGAACTGTCTCAGGAGTGTTTGCGGCCTACCCCGACGCGTGTCTGATTTGGATCGATGCTGTATATTTCTTTTTGCGTCAATGCTGATTGTAGCATGCCGATATCAACACTCCGGAAAGCACAACTTCAGGGAATATTCATGGCATGCCAGTGTCCCTCCTCATGGGCATTGCTGGGGAGCTTCCTGAATCTCTCGCTTGGGTACGTGTCACGATGGTTTGTTACTCATTTCAGGTCCCCAAGTGCCTTCGACCAGACAGGATTGCGTATATTGGATTACGCGACGTAGATCCAGGGGAGAAGAAGATTCTGCGCGACTATAATATCCCAGCATACTCCATGTATCACGTCGACAAATACGGTATCGGCAAAGTCGTTGAAATGGCCTTGGACAGGATCAATCCCAGCCGAGACCGACCGGTAATTCGCTCTCATGTAGAGCTAACATTAGATTCATTTGTCATTTGATGTAGATGCTCTAGACCCGTCGTTCGCTCCTTCGACAGGAACGCCTGTGCGAGGTGGTCTCACGTACCGAGAAGGATGTTACATCTGCGAGTCACTTCACGAAACGGGTTGTCTTGTTGCAGTGGATATGATGGAAGTAAATCCTACTCTCGAACGAGATCTTGCTTTGGAAACGGTGAGAGTAGCAACTGCTCTCGTGAGATGTGCTTTAGGGGAAACTTTGCTTTAGGAATGGGTACAATTTCGGATATGGGCGGTAAATAGCATAAAAGTTAATTGAGCTTTCTCGTCAAGTAATTTCCATATGCCTGACATGATATCACGATTCCTGTAGCTTGTGCAAGAACTTCTGGAAATTGGCCTACTATCAGGTAAAGTTTACAAGGAGATACCTCAAAGTTCTCATGAGAATTGAGCAACTCCTCGTCCATCGTCTTCAATTCATCCATAAGCGAAGTGATTTTCTTCATTATTCGCAACCTTTCAAGACGACTACCATTAAAGAAATAGCTTGGGCGTACCGAGTTTCACGGGAATTCTTGAGTACTTCGTTAAAGCGAGTTTGGAGGCGAGAAAGGCTTTCTTGGAAGGAAGTGTTGACATCATTTACTGCTTTCGAACGACGTTGTGCTCCAGCAGCTTCAATCAGTACGGCTTCACGACTGAAGCACCTTTGTATTTTGCCAATGCATTGTGGAAGATGAGAGTATCCTGGTCGGCGTCGCTGAATCTCAGTCTAGAAGAAAGTGGATTACAATGCTTGTACCATGGTCACGCTTGGGGGACACTCTCCTAAGATCGTCAGTTAGGTACGACGCGAAAGTTTTAGTATATGTGCAATAGTCCGGTAAAAGATCTGCTCCACGTTATTCTATAGCCTTCCCAGCTAATGCAAATCAACACAAGAAACAGAGACTACATTGATTTCCTTGGAACCGTAATTACCATCTAAACTTCAACAGTCAAACTCCCATTCGCCAATCCCGCCTCAACAATGCTTCTATTCAAATACGCCTCTCCATGCTCTTCCGCCTCCGCAAGTAATCTCCTGCCTACGAAAACTAATTCAAAATCCCCCTCGTCAGATCTCAATCCTTTAACAAAGGCAAACACGTCTTTGATGGTGTCGGTTTTGTTAAACCGGCGGACCAGTGGCCTTCCGCCTTCTGGGAAGCGGAACTGTATGCGCGTGGTTTGAGGTGATTGAGCCGGTTCAGGGGTATCGGCGAAGGGGATCGAGGCGAATAATGAGGGGGATTTTTCTGTGACCGGGCTTTCGATGGGGGCTTTCGGTTCGTTTGATGGGCCGGGCGTGGTGGCGTTGGATGTTGGGGGTGGGGATGTTGATGGACCGCTTGGGGGAGGGGAAGTTGCTGAGATATCCTTTCCTAGAGATGCAGCGAGGGCAGCTTCCATCTGCTCTTCTTCGGACATCATAGCGACATCCTGCTGTTAGCATAGTTACAAGAGAAGAATACCTTCTTTACCACATTCTTCCGGCCGATAGGGTTGCGAGCTTGTTCGCTAAGTGAATAGCGTTCTAGAAACTCGTGTAGATCGAAGATGAACTCTGCGGGTTGTATGATTCGATTCCATGTCTTTACTTGTTCGCCTACAATTAGATTAGGCCCAGGAGAGACATCCCTGTTCTTGGATCGATGATGCCGATATGTGGGTGTTGGTCGAATGGGTAGTTTCGTTGATATCTGAGGCCATCGGGCTCGTCATGTGTGTACTGTTATTAGCCAAACCACTAGGTGGATATTTACCTGCAAGAAGTAAAAGTTCTCACGAATCGTCTTTTGAACTTCCTTGTCGTTCCAAAGATCCCTATTGAGGATTTGACATGAAAACTCTTGTGAATTCATGATATTCACCATTATCCACTTCATAGGTTCCTCTGATCGAACGGTGTCTCGTGCCTATTGTAAGCTCAGACATACTGTGTTTTTACCTCCTCCAAAGACACGCGATGCATGATCTCAAAGGGACGACGATACATCTGAGCAAGTCTGTTTGCTTTTTCATTGGCCTGGGATGAACCGCCGGTTGCCTCTGCTAGGGCTGACGACATGTCACTCTCATTCCATATCGACGGCGGAGCTTGGTTAAAGATACCGCGAGAAGATGAGCCTGCGTCAGTGGAAATTCTTCATGGGCCTTACCTCGTCCACGAGATGTATATCCATATGCCTGATCGTAATCCATATCCGGATGCACTAGAATGTCTTGCCTTGCCGCGATGGGGCTACGCACGCCATCGCTATTTCCATTCCCAGAGGCAGAGTTATCGACCTCCTCTTGCATGAGCCGTCGTGCCAGTGCTTCATCGTCGTCAATAGTATGTGTGGGTGCGCTAAATTCTTGTGTCTCGTCTGGAAAATCATCGACGTCGATTATATTTGGCGGAGAAGGGTTTCGTTGAGCCTGAGGGGGCGGTGGTGGTGGTGGATTCGTGGGTACAGCTCCAGAGAGATCCGCACCGCCTGTTTCAAAGAATAACTCTATTGCCCGTTCAACATTGTAGTCTGATACCTGTTGGGTTCATGGTTAGCCGAATGCAGTGGCGAGGGGTTATTATTAGTACCTGGAGATATGATTCTGCCTGGACTGGGTCTGCAGAGGTGATGTTGCAGAACTGCAGGACAAGATCCGAGGTGTCCATGAAGGTGAGTTGGAGATGAGCGACACAGACAGGTGCAGTGGACAAGGAATAGCGGGAGGTGACTCTGTTCGTTTGGCTCACTGATTGACGACGTAAGCGCGGAAATTCAGAGACATGCAGCTTCGGATCGTCACGACCTGGCAAGACTTTTACACCACTATATTTGCTGGACCGCAATTCGCCATAGATAAAGTTCTGTCTGCGTTCGGATTTTATGCGTCCGGAATTATTTATGATCAATGCATTGTACACCGTACGATTGTCTATGCAACTAGCTTTGTGCTATGGATTCTTTCAGTGCCTTGAGCCGTGCCTCTATCTCTGGAACCCTCCTCAACTGAATATCTAAAGCTTGTTTCTCTTCCTCGAACTTCAACCTCTCCTCAGCATCAAACTTTGTAAATATATATCCCCCTTGCCCATCAAACTGTAACAAGAAATCGTGAAAATGCCACAACGACGTCCTACTATCAATCACATTTTCTTAACATAGATTTACCGATGCGACACGGTCAATAAGGTGATCCCCAATTTCTTTGCGTGTGTGTACAACTTCTCCTCAACATCGAGACTCAGAGCACTTGTACATTCGTCGAGAATGGCGTATTTCGGGGCATGGTAGAATAATCTCGCCATGGCTATCCGTTGCTTATCTCCTCCAGAAAGGGCATCTCGCCATTCTCGTTCAGCGTCCCAGCCACCTTCACGATGGACGAGATTGCCCAAATCCACTTGTTCCAGTATTTCCTGGAGATCGTCATCAGTTATGTTCTTGGCAGTCATATCTGCGCGATGATGTGGGTAGATGATTTGGTCTCGCAGGGTGCCAAGGCTCAGATACGGTCGCTGTGGAATATAAAAGACTTCATGCGGTTTCTTGACACGTCCGCCTACGATTAGAGATTTTATATAGGATAATCACCGTAAACGGGCCATAATCCACCTAAGATGCGGAAAAGACTTGATTTGCCACATCCGTTAGGACCAACAATCAGTAGATGTTGGCCGGGCTTGATGGCAAATGTAATCTTTTTGACGAGAATGTCACCGTTCGGGCTGACGATAGGTACTTCCCAGAACTCCACGTCTCCGTCTTCAGAATCTGAGAGTTCACCACGTCCTTTAAGGATCGCGGCATTTTCTTCTATATTGGCAGACGAGACTAGGTTTTTGTCGTAGTGCCCTTTCTTGATGTCGTCCATGACTGTAAGGAGATCCGCGACTCGTTGAGTATGACCCGCCAATTCGGAGACTTCTTTGTATGAGTACATTAATCGACCAAATGCATCTGAGGAGGAGAGCAATAGTCGTCTGTTGGTTACAAAACCTGCTATCAGCTTATTCTTCTTGAAATTCATACCCTTCGTGCGGCCGCTTAAAGTCGAAGTGCCTTCCGGTCCTGAGATATTTAAAAAAACAGGCACCGCGCACAACAACAATCCAAACGCGCCCCATACGTATTTGATCTATAATTAACGCGCTTCCTCATGACGGAGTAATACCACAAAGTCCTCCATCGTGCGATGTACTAGTCGTCGCCTTAATATGCGGTTGATGTGTTTGATCAATGCAAAGTATTCCCTGTCCAACACCACCTTCTCCCAGAAATGCCCCGAATAAAATGCAATCTCCTCTGCATTCTCAATCAATCTCGAATGAGCAAACCGAAACTGTCCTTCGAGTTTCCCTTCTGTCGCCAAATAGTATCCAAACGGAGGAGTCAGCGCTCTCATGACGTTGGCTGTCAACTGCACCAACAAGGTCATCACAAATAACCCCTCGCCTCCGACGTTCCTCGCAAGACTCCAGTTGTAAATTATGATATCTAGAACAGGTTTCGCTAGATTGCCGTATAACTCAGCCAACGCGTCAGAGAACTTTGCGACATCGACCGTGATGAGTTGATCTGCGTTTTTTATCCGGTCGTCGAGATTGCCAAGGGTATAGAATGTGTTATCGGAAAGGTATTGCTTGTGAATTAGAGTGGTAAGACGAGTTCGGTAGGCACAAGCTAGTTTCGCTTGAAGGAACGATAGCATCGAGTTTGTGTATGTTGCAGGAATTGCGACCGACATCCACCATATTATGCCAATAGCAAACTCTCGAGCCTTGCCTTTCACCATCGCAGACACCAGTCGTCCATCAAGGTCAGCAACATACAGCGATATAAGTGTTCTGAAGACTAAAAAGCCGGAATGGGACATGAGCAGCCAAAACTCCTTTGACCGAACGCCAGGGATGACGATTCTGAGGAGCATCCGTAACCGGTCAAAGAAAGCACGATCAATCTACTTTTAGCAGAACTAACACGATAGCAAACCCCGGCTTTCTGTTTCCGTGTGTCTGTCTGGTTGGGGGCTGGTCGAGGTTTCTTCTGGTCGTTGATTGCTACGCGAACTCTGTTGCCGAGAGAGGCGATGAGAATCAACCAGCCGGCTCGAGAGATGGTCCTGCGGTTCCGGACATAGAAGGCGACAAGTCGGGACACAGCAGACTGGATTTGCTTGTCACTTAGTGGCGAGGGCCCCGGCCGAGACGCCATCCTGGATTCTGTTGTCTGCTGGCTGTGAATCTGAATCTCGCTTGTCGGTTGACAGCCGATCAGAGAGCGCCGTCAAGACGCAGACATGTGATGCTGACAGATTTCCGCATGACCGTCGCGCGGGCTAACTGTCTTTCAGCGCAAGAATTGCACGTCTTCGATAGCGACCTGGGGAATCTGCCTTGCAGCGTCGATCATTGCGAAGGCGAGCCAATCGACACGCCGCGGAAAGATATATTTCCCGGCTGTCGGCACCTCCGCTGGCCTTGAATACATGAACGCGGCCGGCCACTCCCTCCTACGCTTCTCCACCCTCCTCCACACGTCCAAATGTCTTCGAAACTCCTCTATCTTAGCGCGGCGATTTCGGCGGTGACGGCCGTCGCGCACAGCAACATGCATTTCGACATTGCCCCGGCCTTTGAAACGCTTGCGCTTCCTGCGAGCATCGCTGCCCTCGATGCTTGGTGGCAGGTCGGCGGATATTTCCTCCTCAATAGTACGTCCTTGAGCTTATAGGCTGATTGGTCTATAGCTGTCCAACAGATGCGCTGGGCAAAGTACGGAATTGTAACAACGTACGATAAGGTTATGTTTTGGGGATTGAACGCACTGTACACCGCGGCGGCATGTGGATACGCGACAAAGGGAATTGTACCGCCCCAAGTTGCCATGTTTGGGAACGTCGCGGTCATGGTTTTGAGCCGCCTCCTGGCATAGATACGCACGTAGATCGTGAGTACTAGAAC
>Ga0302325_10022639_pt1 | contig 13142 bp, 12 predicted proteins | sample Palsa_T0_2_FD_201948 | JGI IMG/M metagenome (GOLD analysis project Ga0302325, IMG submission 201948) | Peat permafrost microbial communities from Stordalen Mire near Abisko, Sweden - Palsa_T0_2 | ecosystem: Environmental > Terrestrial > Soil > Palsa > Peat permafrost | place: Sweden: Abisko... | reverse complement strand
ATCGCCGGGCGAGGCTTGGGAGTCGCGGGAAACAAAGATCCAACCCTCGTCCCCGATGAAACGGATGCCATTGGGATATTGGTCCCACACGGTCATGTGAACATCCTTCGGATAGGTCAGCTCGACACGGTAGGCGCCATGCACGTTCCAGATCTTGTTGGTGGGAAACTCGCCTCGGCCCTCGAGCTTGCTCGGTCCGGTGTGCTCCATGTCCATGCCCCAATGGGCCGTGTCGAAATGGTGCGCGCCCCAGCCGGTGATCATTCCCAGGCAATGGGTTTCGGTGCGAAGCCAGCCAGGCCGGGCCACGACGCTGTTCTGCGGGTGGACCCGCTGCTCGGTGTAATATGCGGCGGCGGTGGGCCCCACCCAGCGGTCATAGTTCAGATTGGCCGGTATCGGCTGTGCCGGCTCGTCAGGCGCGGTGGGGTCCGTGGGAAGGCCGATCTCGACCCGTTGCAGGCGGCCGACCCGGCCGCTACGAACAAATTCGCATGCCTTTCGGAACTGCTCGTGCGGACCCCAGGAGCGCTGCTGGCTTCCAACCTGGAGGATGCGATCAGATTTTGTGACGGCGTCGCGAAGCAGAATCCCCTCCGCATGGGTGAACGTCATCGGCTTCTGCAGATAAACATCTTTGCCGGCGTGAATCGCGGCGAGCGCTAGCAAGGCATGCCAGTGATCGGGCGTGCTGATCACCACAGCGTCAATATCCGATCGGGCGAGCAATTCCTCGTATCTGGAGTAGACGCGGATTTCCGGCGGTTTGACGCCGCGATCAAGGCAGAGTTTCTGGGCGAACGCTTTGCCGCCGGCCGCACGGTTGGAGTCGAGATCGCACACCGCGACGTAATCCGCCATGTCCGCCATCGAAACGCCCGGCATATCGTGGCTAAGTCCGATCCGGCCGCAGCCGATCTGTCCGACGCGGATGCGGTTGCTCGGGGCATTCGCTCCGAACAGGCGCGACGGCAGCACCATCGGAAAGGCCAGGGACGCGGCCGTGGCGGCGGCCGCCTGGCGGACGAAGGATCTGCGGGAGAGATGCTTTTTCATGGCGGGTGGGGATCAGGGTCTTCGGGTCGGCGGATGCGAGGTTCGCAGGGGTCGGCGACCCGTTTGAGAATGCGTGCCGTTCGGGCGTTCGGCGACTCGAAAACCGCTCAATAGTTGACTTCCTCGGAACGGGATGTTTGACGGCGGGCAGCAGATGATCTCCCGCGTCCGGAATGGAACACAACTGTGGCGCGCAGCGCTTATTCTGTTGGCGGTTTTTTATGTCTTTTCGCCTGCGATCCATGGGACCTGGCTATGGGACGATGATTTGGAGATCACGGCCAATCCGCTTTTGCGCGATCCGCTCGGCTGGCGCAATGCGTGGCTGAGGCCGGCGGGGGCGGATTATTTTCCCCTCAAGGATACGCTGCAGTGGATGGAGTGGAGGGTATGGGGAAACGACCCCGCCGTTTACCATCTGACCAATATTATTTTGCATGGGTTCAGCGCGTTTCTGATTTGGGGCCTCCTGCGGAGGCTGTTTCCTCCGACCAGGGACGGAGGGTGCGCTGCCTGGTGGGGGGGACTGCTCTTCGCGGTCCATCCGCTCGCCGTGGAATCCGTGGCGTGGATCTCTGAGCTGAAGAATGCGTTTTCGCTGCCGCTGATGCTATTGGCTTTGATCGGCTATGTGGACTGGGACGCGCGCCGCCAGCGCCGGAGTTATTTTTGGTCGGTGGGTTTCTTTGCGGCGGCCCTGCTGGCGAAGAGTTCCGTCGTGATGCTTCCGGCGGTGCTTCTATTATATTCCGCTTGGCGGCATCGGCGTCTCGCCCTCAGTGACCTCGTTGCCTCCGTTCCCTTTTTTGTCCTCTCGATGATCTTCGGCTTGGTCACCGTCCGATTTCAGCACAGCCAGTTCGTCCTGCCGGGCGGACCCGTTGCCGGTGATGCGGCCTCACGAATCGCCTGCGCCGGGTTGGCGATCGCGTTTTACCTTTGGAAGGCCGTGATTCCGGTGGCCCTCACGCCGATTTACCCGTCCTGGACGGTGAGTCCGGCACATGCGTGGCAGTTCCTCCCATGGGCCGGACTCATTCTTTTGAGCGCCTGGTTGTGGAATCAGCGCGCGACTTGGGGACGGCACGGGTTGTTCGGCCTCGGATTCTTTGCGCTTAATCTCCTGCCCGTGCTCGGCTTCGTGCGCATGTCCTTCGCGCGGTTCGCCTGGGTGGCGGACCATTTCGCCTACATATCCCTGATAGGCCTGGTTGGGCTCGCTGCGGCCGTTTTTTTCGCGGCGCTCAAATACGGATCGGATAGCGTGAGATCGGGAGTCTTCGTCGCGAGCGGGGGCATTGTGATCGCGTGGGCATTCCTCGCCCGGAGTCACGCTTCGTTGTTTCGGGATCCCACGACCCTTTGGACCTACGCGCTGCGCCGCAATCCCGGCGCCTGGGTGGCGCAGTACAACCTCGGCTGTGAACTGGTCGCCGAGCAGCGTCTTCCGGAGGCGGTCAGCCGCTTCGAGGAGACATTGCGGATAGAGCCGCTGGTGCCGGAAGCCGAAAACGGCCTCGGCAGCACACTCGCTCGCTTGGGCCGGCCTCAGGAGGCGGTGGACCATTTGACTCGGGCGGTCCAACTCTATCCGGAACTTCGGGACGCCCGTTACAATTTGGGAAGCGCATGGATGCAGGAGGGCCATTATGAGGAGGCCGTCGGCCCACTTGAGGCAGCTTTGCAGAGTGGGCCCCGTACGCTCGAGTTGTTGAATAATCTCGGTCTGGCGCTGGCCCATACCGGTCGCATCGAGGAGGCGGTTGAGCGGTATCGGGAAGCGCTCGGGATCGACCCCAAATCGGCGCGGGTGCGTGACAATCTCGGAAGTGCGTACCTTCTCCTTGGCCGCCCGATCCCCGCTATCTCTGAATTTGAGGCCGCGCGGCGGCTGAATTCAGAAGATGCCGAGGCCCACTTCGGTCTGGGCAATGCGCTCGTCATGACGCATCGAGTGGCAGAAGCTGCCACCGAGTACACCGCGGCGATCACGATCCGGCCCGATTTTACGGCTGCCCGTCAGAATCTCGATGCAGCCCGCCAGGAGCTCGATAGGCGCCCTTGACGCTTATCGGACTTGCCATGTTCGCAAAATAACCATGTTCACCTAACCCCGTGATCGATCTTGCAGCTCTTACAGAACAGGCGGGCGACCTGACTCCTCTGCCAACCAGCGCCGTACGGCTCCTGGAGCTGGCCGCCAACCCGAACCGGGACCTCACCGAGCTGGTCGAAGTGATCGTCTACGATCAGGTGCTCACCATGAAGCTTCTGCGAGCGGCCAACTCCGTCATCAGCGCGGCGGCGATGCCGGTGGGAAGCGTGCAGGAAGCACTGATTCGCATGGGCACTGCGGAAGTGCTCACTCTAGCGGTAGCCTCCGGTGCGAGACCCATCATGGAAAAGTCGATCGCGGGGTATGGGTTGGGGGAGGGAGCGCTCTGGCGGCATTCGGTGGCCGCGGCAATAGGGGCGGAGTCAATGCAAGTCTTCGCGGATGTGAATTGGCCTTCGGAAGCCTTCACAGCCGCACTGCTTCACGACGTCGGCAAGATTGTGATGGGGCGCTTTCTGAGCCCGCTCGTGATTGGATTTCTAAAGCGAGCGGAGGATACCGACCACCTGAGCCCGATGGAAGCGGAGAGCCTTCTCCTCGGTGTTCATCATGGGCAGATCGGGGGCCTGATCGCCCAGCACTGGAATATGCCGCCCCGGATTGTTCAGGGCATCATCCATCACCACAATCCTGATCAGGCGCTCGATATCATTTGCGACTGCACGTATGCGGCCAACCAGATCGCCAAGTTCATCGATGCCTCCCTCGAAAACCGAAAATTCAATCTCGCCATCCCGCTCGATGTGGCCGGCCGGCTGGGCGTCACTCCGGATCGGCTCCAGCAGTTGGGACCGGTTGCGCTCAAGCGATTCACGGACCTCAGCGGACGCTATTACGCGGTTTGACTCCGGCGTGGGGGGGACGGGAAGGGCTAGCTGTGGTAGATCACAAACGGCTGGCCGCCGACGGCACCCACCATATTCAGGAGCCAGAGCAGGCCAATAAGGCCGACGATGATCCGCAGTATGGTTCCAATGGGATTGGGCGCCGCCATCTTGCCGATGATCCAGAAGGCGACGACAAGAACCACGGCGAGGATGAGGATATTGATCAAGAGGCCGGTGGTGTCCGAGGCGACGACCGTGGCACCGAGAAAGGGAGCAGGGATGAGGTACATCCCCGCATAGACAGCCCCGCAGGGCGACGGTGCCTGACCATGCGGGAGTATCTGCGTCGTGGGCGAAAAGTGACCGTATCCGTTCCGCTGGTGCAACGCACGTTTCGGCGGGGTGACGGGCCCAGGGGATGAAACTTCGTTGGCAGGGGGGCGTCTAGGATGGGTGAGAGCCCTTGCTCTCCGTCCTTAACAAACCAAAGCCAATCTCATGAAAACCCTCCATTATTCCCCCGTGCTCGCCTTCCTTTCAATTGCGGTCCTCTCCGGTTGCGTGGTGCGTCCGGCACGGGTCTACTACGCTGCGCCTCCGGGAGCGGTCGTCGTGACGCAGGCGCCCCCACCGCCCCAAGTGGAAGTCGTGCCCGAGGCTCCGGGGCCCGGCTATGTGTGGATCGCCGGGCATTGGCGCTGGCGGGAAGGCCGCTACGTGTGGATCCGCGGACACTACGACGTTCCTCCGCGCGCCGGTGTCGTTTGGATCGCGCCCCACTACGAAAATCGGGGCGGCTCCTATGTCCTGATCGAAGGCGCCTGGCGCTGAGGCGAGGCTCCCGCCGGCCGGTTAAGCTAATCTAGGAAAACGTAGAAGCCGGCGATGATGAGGGAGCCGATCGCAATACCTCCGACCACAGCCTTCACGAGGCCGGCGGAGGTCATGCGCATCCCCTGTCCGCCATTTGCCCGTGTAAGGCCGAATCCGATACCGATAAAAAGCACCAGGGCGAACACACTGTGAGCCGCCCAGTGGTGGCCCGCCGCCCATTTCATCGAGGCCATGACGGGCGGACTCTTCTCCTTCTGATTATTTGGCCGGAAGGGCGACCTTGACTCCCATGCCTATGATGGCACCGAACGAGTCGCCACGAGGGCGAGCGCGACCACCAAGCCTGAGGTCCAAAGGACCATGGCGCGGGCAGGCGGGCTCGAGGCAATGATTCCCTTCGCGGCGATTGGGAGATAGGTCGCCAGGAGGAGCAGCATGATGACCAGGTGCTCCTTGGTTTCCATGATCAGGTTATGGGCAAACGGCCAAGGGCCCTTGAGAATGATCGCCTTATCCGCCGCGTAAAAGGCGATTTACCAGTATCCGGCGATGAGGTAGGCGATCCACATCGCGATCGCCCATATTTGGAGTCCCCTCCGCCGCGAAATCAAGGTCACAGTCGGCCGTTCGTGGTTGCTGCCTAGCGGACATATGGCTTGGATGATCGAATCGATGATCGTGCGAACACCGGCCTTCGGTCAGGTACCCAGGCACCGCATCCTTTTAGGCGATGAACGCAAATAATTGGCTGGGGCCTCTGGGCGCGTCGGGCATGGGTGCGCGCATCCGTTCGTTTGACTGGAGTTCCACCTCAATTGGACCCTTGTCCACGTGGCCTGAGACGCTGCGCGCGACGGTGATGCTTTCACTTAACAGTCGGTTTGCCATGCACATCTGGTGGGGACCCGATCTGATCAACCTCTACAACGACGCTTTTATTTCGGTCCTCGGCAATCGTCATCCCGACGCCCTTGGACGCCCGGCCAAGACGATCTGGGCGGAAGTTTGGCCCACCCTTGAGCCGCAAATCGAGGCGGTGATGAAGCGTGGGGAGTCCACGTGGAATGACCAGACGCATGTGGTTCTTACCCGGAATGGATTTTCGGAGGAAGCGTGGTTTACTTGGTCGTACGCGCCGATCCGGGACGACATGGGCAACGTGCTGGGCTTGCACTGCGTCACGATCGAGGAGACGTCTCGGGTGCTCGCCGAAAAGTCCCGGGAACGACTATCGGATGAACGATTGAGAAAGGAAGCCGACGAACGCGCCCGCACGATTCTGGAGAGCATCACGGAAGCCTTCTTTTCCCTGGACCAGGACTGGAAGTTTACCTACGTGAACCCGCAGAGTCTCGTCGTGCTGGGGCGGCCGCCGGCGGACCTGATTGGCAAGAGCCTTTGGGACGAATATCCCGGGCTCTATGGCAGCCCATTCGAGCCGATCTATCGCGGGGTCGCGGCCGACCGCGTCGCCCGTTCGATTGTCTCCTATTTCCCTGACCATAAGCGATGGTATGACGTTCGAGCGTATCCCGCGAGCGACGGCGGTCTCTCGGTCTATTTCCGTGATGTCTCCCAGCAGAAGCAGATCGAGCAGGAACGCGAACGCCTTTTCGAGAGCGAGCGCTCTGCCCGGGCCGAGGCCGAGCGCACGGGACTGCTGAAGGATGAGTTTCTGGCCACCCTCAGCCATGAGTTGCGCACCCCGCTGAACGCCGTCCTCGGCTGGTGCGACATCCTCAACCGCGGCGACTCGAGATCTGCCGAGGAATTGGCGGACGGACTCGATACGATCGAGCGGAACGCGCGCGCCCAGGCGCAAATCATCGCGGATATCCTGGACATGAGCGGCATCATCGCAGGCAAAGTCCGCATAGCCGTTCAGCCGCTTGATTTGGCTTCCGTCATTGACGATGCGATCGAGACGGCCCGGCCGGCTGCGGTCGCGAAGCAAATCCAGCTGGAGGTGAGCCTCGGTTCGTTTTCTTCTCGCATTTCCGGTGATCCGAACCGCCTGCAGCAAGTGTTCTGGAATCTCTTGAGCAATGCGGTCAAGTTCACTCCAAAAGGGGGCCGCGTTGAAGTGCGGCTTGAGCGAATCGATTCGCACATGGAGGCCAGGATCTCCGACAACGGGATGGGAATCAAAGCGGACTTCCTTCCCTTTGTTTTCGATCGCTTCAGGCAGGCGGACGCTTCGACCACGCGGCAGCACGGTGGGCTTGGGCTGGGACTGTCCATCGTCAAGCAACTGGTGGAACTGCACGGAGGCTCCGTTTCAGTCACCAGCGCTGGCGAGGGACATGGAGCCACCTTTATCGTTTCCCTGCCGTTGAGCGCGGCACGTTCGGATTCGGAGCTCGAGTCCAACCTTGAGGACCGCCGCCCGAGGTCTCGGGCTTCCTCATTCCTTGCCGGCGGCGGCGTCAAAGGCGTGAAAGTACTGGTGGTTGATGACGAGCCCGATGCCCGGGCCCTGGTCAAACGCCTTCTTGAAGACGGCGGCGCGACGGTGACGATGGCGTCCTCGGCGGCCGAAGCGTTTGAGCTTTTGAAGGCGAATCCCCCCGATGTGTTGGTGAGCGACATTGGAATCCCGGGAGAGGATGGTTACTCGCTCATCTGCCGGGTGCGTGCTCTGCCTCCGGAGCAGGGCGGCGCGGTTCCCTCGCTAGCATTGACAGCGTATGCGCGGCCCCAGGATCGCGACCGGACAATTCTAGCTGGTTTTCAGATGCACATGCCCAAGCCCGTCGAGCCGGCCGAACTGGTCGTGATGATCGCGAGGCTCGCGGGAAGCCATGGAACCCTTGGCGAGAACCTACAATCGGCTTTGCTTGCCGCGGCCTCCGTCAAGGCGGCCGCGAAGCCTTGCCGCATCCTGCTTGTGGAGGATCATGACGCGACTCGGCAGACGCTGGTCAAGCTTCTCTCCCGCCGGCAGCACGTTGTGGTCGCTGTGGGGTCTTTGGCCGAGGCGCGGATGGCCGCCGAACGGGAAGTGTTCGATCTATTGATTTCGGACGTGGGCTTGCCCGATGGTTCAGGCAATGAACTGATGACGGAGCTGCGGAGCCGATATGGCCTGCGCGGAATCGCGCTTTCCGGCTATGGGCAGGCAGGAGATATCGTCCGCAGCCGTGAAGCCGGATTCGTGACCCATCTGACAAAGCCCGTTATGATCGGGGCCTTGGAGGACGCCCTCCTTTTGGTGATTGGGCCGGCCTGAACCTGAGCCGCGGCGCGCAACGATCGTCTCAGCGAAATAGAAGTGCGGCCCCGATCGGGCCTGATCTTGTCTTGCAAACGGTTCAGTTTTGTAGAGCGGAAAGTTCGATCGGGGAAAAGAGTGAAGAGAATTCCATTGTCAGCGCGCCGCAGGATTCGGATTGCTCTTGAACTCCATCGGCTGCGTGACGATGGCGTCAACCGGCTTGCCTCCCTTAAGCGGTGGCGTGAACCGCCATGTCGTTATCGCCTGGACGGCTGCGTAACCGAATTCTTCCCTGGTTGCGGCGGTCACCCGCGGGACCTGCGCATGGCCGGTGCGATCGATAATGAATTCGACCGTAACGTTACCTGCGGCGACGTCTGCCAACAAGCCCTTGGGAAAGACCGCCGGCCGCCTCGAAAGGGGACGCGGCTTGTAATCGAGGTCCTTGAGCGCGACGAATTGGCTCCGATCGCTCTGCAACGCCCTAATCAGGTCCCGGGCCCGGGAATTCACCGGAACATCCACCGTTCCACCCGGCTCGAATTCGACGGAAGTACCGAGTAGGGCGCTACAGGGCTTGCCGCCCTTGGTTGCGGGCATGAACTGGTAAGTCTCCACCATGGCTTGGGCCGCTTTTCCGAATGCGGGGCTATCCGCGCGCTGGACCTTCGTCAAGATCACCGCACCGCTTGGCGCAACGATCATGGAAACCGTCGCCTTGCCGGATTTTCCCTTCTGCAGTTCTTCGATTGGGTAGGCGCCGAACGAAGTCGTTATCGGTTTAGGCGGGTAGTCGTATTGAAAATCCGGGGGCAATCCCTCCCGCGGCGCTTTGCCGCTCACTGTAAACAATTCACTCGCCGGCCCCTGATTCAGGGTGAAATTGATCGGGACCTTCATGGTGCAGTTGACCGGCCGGCCGTCCTTGATCGCCGGAGTGAAGGTCCATTTCAGAACCGCATCGAGAGCGGGATCGTCGAAATATGGATTGTTCGACTCCACCACGTGCGCTTCGCGCACGCGGCCTTCCACATCGACAATAAAGCCCAGGATCACGCGGCCAAGCAAGCGCGCCCGCCTCATTTCGAGGGGATAAACCGGCGGTTCCTGTCTGACAACCTTGGGAGGAAGATCCACGGAGGCGAGGTCATCCGCGCTCGGTCGAACGAAAAGAACCGGCACGACCACATGACTTGGAACGGAGGTTCCGCCCTTTCTCGCAGGAGCGAACCGCCAGTGGCGCACCGAGTCGACGGCAGCATCCGCATAGGACGACGAACCTCCGCCGGACAAAGCTTCGCCGGACAGAACCGCCTCCACGACCGCGCCGTTGGCGTCCAACTCGGCGTCGACAAAAAGCTTCCCTTTAAAGCCGCGGGGAGCCCTGCCGGCCGGAACCGCAACCGGCGCGACTCCCAACAGGCGCGGAGTCGCATCTGGTGATTTTAAGCGGGCGGATGCCGGATTGAAGATGAGCGAGAAGCGGACTTCGGAATTGACCGCGTCACCGTGGCGCGTCCCGGGTTTCCATCGCGGCCGTATTTCCTCAATGATCGAGGCCTGCTCCGTCAGCCATGTATTGCTGCCAATTGGAAGGTACCTGAGCACATCTCCCCGGCTCCCTACGACCACAGTGACATCGACATATTCGATCTGGTCCGCCTCCTTGATTTCGTTGGGCACTTGGGGTGAGCCCATTCCCTTGACGGTCGGCAGAACATCCGGCGCGTCCTCCGGATTCATCCACTCAAGAGGAGTGACTGTAACATCCTGGCAATGAGCCAGGAATGGCACGCACAGGAGCAGCCCCGCGCATGCCGGCAGGCATCCGAACCTGCCTCGCCCACTCTTGCCGGATCTCCCGATTGAATGACTCTCCACGCGATTAAAAACAGCAATCTCAGGAAATAGGTCGGACTCCAGTCAAATGTGAAAGAACCAGAAGACCCGGCTCAGCCGAGGGCCCTTATCGATGTGTTTCTTTAGTAGGTGCCCCGATCAGTTTCGCTCTGAAGTAGTAGTGGGCCCACAGGGATTCGAACCCTGAACCAAAGGATTATGAGTCCTCTGCTCTAACCGTTGAGCTATAGGCCCGTACTATTCTGGTACAATGACTTACAAATATCAGACTGTTCCAGAAATCGAATGTTGTCACCTTGTTTTGTAACCGTAGGCTTCCGGCCATGAAAACGGATACTTTGGAGGGAGAGAAGACGGCTCGGAAAGTGGTGTTTCATCTCGTCGCTGAGAACCTGTATCGCTTGGAGTCCAGTGGCGGTTATTACGCTTTGGTCAAACGGGGGGACAAGCAATATCGCCGTTCCCTCAAGACCAAGGACCGGAAGCTGGCCGAGCGTCGCCTGACGGAGTTTCGAAGCCAGGTCGGCAGTCTGACCACCGGCGAGGAGGCCCGCCTCACATTTACCGAAGTGGCCACCCGGTGGAAAGACACCACCCAACACGGCCTGAAAGAGAGCACTGTGAAGCGCCGCCTGACCTGCATCAAGAACGTCGCCCCGTATTTCAATGGCATCTCTATTCGCAGCGTGCAGCCCCAGCATTGTGAACGCTGGCTGACCGAACGCGGGATGAAGATGGCGCCCCGGACCCTTGTGCACGAGCTCGACACCATGCGGCTCGTATTCGATTACGCCGTCAGGCTCGGCCTGATGCTCACCAATCCGGCCAAGGACATCAAACGCCGCAAGATCGTGAACGAGGCCATTGTGGTACCCACACGTGACCAATTCCCAAAGCTAGTAGCAGCCATGCGGGAAGCGGATGGCCGTCCGCATATCCAAAAGAAAGCCCGTCCTGGGGCCGACCTGGTGGAACTGCTGGCCTACTCAGGATGCCGCATCCAGGAGGCGACATCGATTCGGTGGAGCGACGTGGATTTTGAACGCAACGCCCTTATCGTCACAGGTGGGGAGATCGGCACAAAGAATCGCGAACACCGCACCGTACCCATGACGGATGCCCTACGTGGCTTGCTATTGCGTCTGCGCGATGAGCAAAAACCGCAGGCGTCCGATTTCGTAGCTAAGGTTAAGGACGCCAAGAACGGTCTGCACGGTTCGTGTGCTCGACTGCAGTATCCCCACTTCACACATCACGACTTCCGGCACTTCTTCGCCACTACCTGCATCGAAGCAGGCGTCGATATTCCCACGGTCAGTCGCTGGCTCGGACACAAGGATGGAGGATCACTAGCAATGCGAGTCTACGGGCACTTACGAGACGAACATAGTATCGAGGCGATCAAACGAGTGCATTTTTGAAGCCGTTGTATTCCGCCGTCTCCTCACGGCTGAGGCCGAGTTTCGGCGGAAACTGGCTTAGGATATCCGGCGTCGTCATGACGCCAAGATACCAGCCCGGCAGACCCGAGAAATCCTACGGGGTCGCGAGCGCTTGTCGGATTTTCCGACCGATTGGTGCTTGACCGAAGGGCGGTGCGCCCGATTACGCCGAGACCAATTCGATCCGCACCTTGCGTCCCAGCGCCTTGGCCGCCCGATTCAAGGTCCCAAGTGTCACGGACGTGTTATTGCCGTCGAGCAGCCGATTGACGGCCGCGCGGCTCGTCGTCATGCGGGACGCCATCTCCGCCTTCGTCAGCCTCTGCTTGGCCATCAAATCTTGAACGCCGAGAGCGAACGCCCGCTTGAGGGCTCGGGCTTCCACTTCCTCGAAAATCCCCTCTCCCTTGAGAAAGTCATCGAAGTCGCTTCCAGCGTGGCGGTTTTTCTTATTCATCGGCTGCAAGATATTCGCGTTTTCGTTTTTTGGCTAGCGCCAGGTCTTCCGTGGGAGTGGTGCGCGTCTTTTTGATGAAACCGTGAAGCAGGACTATGATTTCCTTGTGGACGAAAAACAAGGTTCGGGCGGTGCGGTTCGGGAGCCCGGTTCGGATTTCGTAAATCTTGTCGTCCAAGGGCCGGACGAGAGGCATTCCGAGCGGCCAGCGATATTGGACGGTTTTGATGTCTTCCCCAATGGCGAATCGTTCTTGTTTTGGCAGTTCCTTGAGCCAGTCCCGGGTGGGCTCATTCCCCGATTCAGTTCGGAAAAAGATAACGCGCAGAGGACGAGGCGTTGACGAGGACATAGCGTATCAATTTTGGTACGTGTGTCAAGAGATCATCTCGGCCTTGGAGGGCACACCACCCACGGCGGGCGTCCGCGACCACGAAAACGAAGCCCGATTCGGTGGCAAAACTGTTCCACCCGCTTTTTGTCCCCGACGATGTTCCGCCCCAAAGCCCGGACAACCTGCTCGTGAAAGGCCGTGACGCTAGGCAGGTCGAAAATCCAATGCCAATACAACATCGTAAAAAGGTACAGTCTCGTCGCGGTCGTCTCCGCCAAATGTCCATCTTTCGTTCTGCTCGGCCCCAACATGGCCTGCGACGAGCCTTTCAAGAACTCGGAAGACTCCTCCGGCGTCAATTGCCTGCCAAAATCCTCATTCCGCAGCCGGTCAAAATTATCGATGTCCTCCGTGGTGATCTGAATCTCCGACACGAAAAAAAGTTCCCTATGCGCCTTGCACAGCTCTCGCTTCGATTCCCAAGAGAGCGACGGAAGCCGCAGGTCCCGGAGCCGTTGCAATCTTTTCTCCAGTTCGCTCAGCCACCAGCTAAATCAATTCGGATGTCTCGAAACGTATCCGACGACGAATAAGGAAGGTTTGCCCGCCAGCGCCTCGGCTGTGTCCGGAAGTTTGCGGCAACCGGCCTTCCACACCCCATCAAAGCACGCCTCAAACCATTTCGGAACGTTCGGAGCAGTGACTTCGATGAGTCCGAGTCTCCGCAACGACAGCCGATACATGGCGTTTGCGGACTCTTTCAGCCGCACGCACGCATCCACCCACTGGCGCTCTGTCAGCGTCGCCGTCATGGGAAAAAAGTTGTCACCCTGTTTGTCACCCGGTTCGAAAATTTCCGACTTTTCGGGATGACCGGAGCCAACATCCCGCACAGACTAAATCGCTTTGAATCAGCAATTTGATTATCCGGGACGACTCGGGACAACCACGGCCAAAATGCCCGTTTCGATTTATGAGTCCTCTGCTCTAACCGTTGAGCTA
>Ga0302325_10022637_pt1 | contig 13143 bp, 12 predicted proteins | sample Palsa_T0_2_FD_201948 | JGI IMG/M metagenome (GOLD analysis project Ga0302325, IMG submission 201948) | Peat permafrost microbial communities from Stordalen Mire near Abisko, Sweden - Palsa_T0_2 | ecosystem: Environmental > Terrestrial > Soil > Palsa > Peat permafrost | place: Sweden: Abisko... | reverse complement strand
ATCAAGCTCGAGACCCATGAGAACGTCGGTTGGGGCAAAATCCACCTGGCCGAGGACACCATGCACACCAGCGCCTACTGGCTGTGGCTGCCGGCCAGCGTGACCGATCTACTACCCACTTCCGAAGTCGAGTCAGGGCTCAATGGGCTGGGCAACGTGATCGCCAACCTCGCGCCGCTGTACCTGATGTGCGACCCGCGCGATCTGCGGGTCTGGACCGAGATTAAGTCGCCGGCAACGGGCGCAGCCACCATCTTCCTCTACGACTCAATCCCCGGCGGCGTGGGATTCAGCAAGCGATTGTTCGAGACACACGAGACCCTCCTGCGTGGCGCCGGGGAATTGGTGTCAGGCTGCGCCTGCGCGTCCGGCTGCCCCTCCTGCATCGGCCCCCAATTCGAAAGTGGTCCCAACGCCAAGCTTCAAACCCTGAGGCTGATCGACGTGCTCCTGACTCACCGCGCCAGCCCGCGAGAGGCAGTTCCGGCGTGAATACTTCCAAGTCTCAAGCTTCAAACTTCAAGGTTCGCGGCTCCAGCGCATGCGCTCGCCTCCGGCGCGCTTCGCGGCCCCACAGTTCCCCACCATCTGTGTCTCTCTGTGTTCTCTGTGTATCTGTGGTGAATCAGCGTTGACCGGACTAAAACTCGCAGCCAGGCTCCCGCGACCTATCCGCCAATGCCTCTTCGCACTTCCCTCACCCCCTGCGTCCCTCTGTGTCCCTCTGTGTCTCTGTGGTGATCCCTAGTTTGACAGGCTGTAACTCGCAACTCGCAACTCGCAACTCGCAACTGCGCCTCACCCCATGAATCTCGAAGAACTGCGCGCCCGTCTTGGACCGCCCACGCCCCCGCCATCCATGGAGCTGCTCACGGACGGGTTCTCGACCCTCGATTCATCAGTCGCGGGCGCCATCTTCGATGGCCCTCAAGGACAGTACTTCGCGGTCGACTCGAAGCAAGATAGCGGCCACATCCACGGCCGTTACTCCTTCACCGCCCTAACTGGCGTCGAGACCCTCCGCTTGCCGGTCGTGGCCGGCGAGGTCCAAGCGGTCGAGGTCGATCCGCGTTCGGTCGCGTTCATCGACACCGAAACCACCGGACTCGGATACGGGGTTGGCACGCAAGTCTTCATGGTCGGCATTGGCCATCTCGGCGCCGACGGATTTCATGTCCGCCAGTTCTTTCTGCGGCACCCAGGCGAAGAGCACGCCGTCCTAGCCGCTATTTCGTCCTATCTGGCGCCATTCACGACCCTCATCTCCTACAACGGGCGCTCGTTCGACTGGCCATTGCTCGAGAATCGGTTTATCTATCAGCGGCTCTGGTCGAACCCGCTAGAGCCTGCTCATATCGATCTGCTGTACACCGCGCGCCGGTTGTGGAAACGACGGTTGGAGTCGTGCGGCTTGTCCTCGGTCGAGCAGGGGATTCTCCGGGTTCACCGGACTCAGCAGGATGTCGAGGGCTGGCTGATCCCACAGCTCTACTTCCGCTATCTACGAACCGGCGACGCCAAACCCCTGCGGCGAGTGTTTTATCACAATCTGCAGGACATCTGCTCGCTCGCCATGCTGTCGCTCCACATGCACCACGTCCTGCGCGACCCCTGGGACGGGGCGGTCGACCACCCCATCGATTACCTTAGCCTGTCGCGCGTGTTCGACCGGCTCCGGCAGCCCGATGTCGCCGTCCGCTGCCTCACCCATGCCATCGCCGCCGGTCTTCCCGGGCGGCTGGAAACCGAGGCCTGGCTCCGTCTGGCCCTGATAAACAAGCGGCGCGGCAACTGGCAGGAGGCGGTCCCGCTGTTTGGACGCGTGCTCGATCATCGCGGGTTCGAGCGGATCGCCTGTATCGAGCTGGCCAAGTATCACGAGCACGTCGCCCGCGATCCCGAGCAAGCCCTGCGCTTCACCATCCGCGCCCTGCGTTCCTCCGACCTCGATTTCGTCCGCTGGCCCGGCGCCCAGCGCATGGAGTTGCACCACCGCCATCGACGGCTTCAGCGCAAGCTGGCTCTGCGAGTCGCCTAGGGAGATGGTGTACCGTACCGGCATTTGCCGTGCGTCGGCCTTGGCATATCGGCGGTATCGGCGATCGGTTGGTTGGTTACCAGGTATGCGATTGGTGCGTTCAAGGACCGGTTCCTTTTTGATTGCGAGCTTGCTCTCACAGGGGGTCGCTGCTACGGGTGCGTACGCACTTAGTATGAGTCCGCGCATACAATAGTAAGCGCCCGCCGGCGGATCAGTGCATGCTGAGACCGCAATCCATCCGCAAGGGCCTATTCAAATGACTAAGAGACGCTTGACCGTAACTGTGGACGAAGACGTACTCGCGGCGGTCGAGGCCGCTGTCGCTGAGGGTACCGCTGAGTCTGCCAGCGGCTGGGTGAATTCGGCTCTTCGCGACAGAGTCCTGCACGAACAGCGGCTACGTGCCCTGGACGAAGCGATTGCGGATTACGAGGCTGAGTTCGGCGAAATAACCGACTCTGAGATGAAAGCGGCCCAGCGAGAGGCGAGGGAGCGCGCCCTCATTGTTCGCGGAAGGCACGGGATTTCCCGGCATGGCCGGAGGTCCGCATGAGGCAGATTCTGGACGCGGGCGCGCTCATCGCTCTGGAGCGAGGGAACCGCCTTGTATGGAACATGGTTAAAGACGAGCGGCGCCGCGGCAGTGAGCCTCTGACGCACGCAGGAGTTCTTGCGCAGGTGTGGCGCGGAGGCCGTCAGGCCCGTCTTTCGATGAGCCTAAGGGGCATAGAAGTCGCGGTTCTTGACCAGAATCTCGCAATAAAGGCCGGTGCGCTACTGGGTGCGGCTCGAAAGGCCGACGCCATTGATGCCGCCGTGATTATGCTGGCATCCGACGGAGACGTCATCTTCACGTCAGACCCCGACGACATTGCGACTCTCGCCGTGGCCGCGGACCTTCACGTCGAGGTAGTCCGGGTCTAATACTCCGTCTTCCACGTCAGCTTGGACGTAGCGATGGCCTCGGCCTCATCCGGCGTGTCGCCGGCTTCCAGGAGGTCAAGATACTTGTCCGCGGTCAGAGCCGCGATCGATCCGTCGGCGCCAGCGGTCACCACCTGTTTGAGCGGGCTCCGCCGGACATCGCCGGCGACAAACACGCCGTCGCAATCGGCGGCAGCCATGTTTTCATCAGCATCGATGAACCCGAGCCGGTCAACACCTATGCACGAGTTGAAGATCGAAGTATTCGGGTCACTGCCGATGTAGACAAACAGCCCGCCCAACTCCAACCGCTCCGTGGCTCCGGTATTGACATTTCGGATGTCGATCGACTCCAAAGCCTTTTCACCGTTGATCCGGTCGATCACGGTGTCCATGATAAAGTCAACCTTCGGGTTCTTGGTCGCTCGGTCGACCAGAAGCTTCTGCGCGCGGAAGGCGTCCCGCCGGTGGATAATCGTGACTCGCGACGCGTATTTCGTTAGGTACAACCCCTCGTCGAAGGCCGCGTCTCCACCGCCGGCCACGGCCACGTGCCGGTCGCGGAAGAACGGGCCGTCGCAGACGGCGCAGTAGGACACGCCCTTACCGCGGAGCAGGTCCTCGCCCGGCACGCCCAGCGTCCGCGGCGCTGCCCCGGTCGCCACGATGACCGTCTTGCTCTTGTAGGTATGTTCGTCGCCGTAGACCGATTTGGTCTGAACCGTCTTGATCGTCGGCGCCAGGTCGACAGCGGTGACCTCTTCGCCGAACTCGATCTTGGCGCCAAAGTGCTCGGCATGGGTCTGCATCATGATCGAAAGCTCAGGCCCGGTGGTATGGATGATCCCGGGGTAGTCCTCAACATCGCCCGTTGTCTGGATCTGACCGCCCGGCAGCATCTGCGACTCCAGGACGATCGTGCTGCGAAGTGCACGCGCCGCGTACAGCGCCGCCGCCAACCCTGCCGGGCCGCCGCCGATGATCAGTATATCCCAAACTTTCCCCTCGTTCACGTCGCAGCCCCTTAGAAGGCGGGAATTGTCCCGCTCTCATGGTATTCCTATACTTTGAATATAGCAAGTTTGTCAAGAGTTGGGTGCCGGCAGGGGGCTGGGGTCGAGGAGCGCTATCGCAACCGGGGCGATGTTGAGCAAACCACCATCGTTGTCGCCGCGACAGCCACCGGGCCCCCAGCTACATTAGTACCGCCAGACGTCGGGTCGAGTACCGATGTCGCAACCGGGGCGGACGTCGAGCGAACCACGGGCGTTGGCGCCCCGACAGCCACTGGGACCTCAGCCACATTAGACCTCTGGCGACTGAGCGGAGTACCCGATGTAGCTGGGGGACTCGAACACCGTTTTGGTTGCGACGGTGGTTGTTTGCTCAAGGCGGTTGGCGCTCAGAGGTGTCGGGGCCTTGGCCGCTTCTGGCCCCGCCCTCTCTGTGGCTCGATGCGGCCGAGTTCTGACTGGGGCAGCACGCCGCGACATCAGTTACCGTCAGTCGCTGCCGCGCCCAAACTCTCGGCGAGGAGGCCGGCCACTGCGTCGCCGAGATCCTAAACCGCGGCGTAACGGGTTTCCCCTTCACCATGCGCGCCCCAACCCCGGGGTCGGAGTTGGGCGTGGGCGCACCATACCCTGTCCTCATCGCGCCCGACGGTAAACGGCACGTGAACGTCGCGTTCCATAGCGAACCCTTCCTTGCCGATACGCGCGGCGTGCCAGCTCGCACCTATCGCACCGCTCGGCAGGCGGCTAGAAACGGTACTCACGCTGATTCCTCTGTCGCTTCGGCAACCGCTTCGGGTTCCCCTTCCTCACGGTCGAGAGCCGAGCCGGCTCCGCAACACCATCGTCGGGGGCCTCAGCCATCCGCCGCGCTCGCAGCAGTTTCTTCGGAGCGGTCAGTTGCTCGAGCAGGTTCTCCGACCCGGTAATGGCACAGCCCAAGCCGCGGCAATAATCACGGATATCTCCGTCATTGGTCACGACTACGATGGTCGCCGGATCGCGTGCCGCCTGGGCGCGAGCCTTGATAACATCGTCGGCGCTGGCGCCGGCATTAGAAAATGTCGCCGTGACGTGACCGAATCGCTGATTTGACGAAAACCCGGGCACCTGTGCGCCGTCAAAAACGATCGTGACCGCGTCTCCCAGAAACCGCGGGGATCCTGCCACCGATTTGATCAGGGCGTCACGGGCAGCCTCGAGCGATTCTCTCTGGAGACCGCTCAGGACGGCGTCCGCGCCGATGACGTTGTAGCCGTCGATCAGGATCTGCCGGCCGGCCATTTACGCGGGCATCCCGGGCTCGGTGCGCTTGGCCGCGACATCGGACACAATCATCTCCCGGATCGCGACGACATCCATCAGCCCCAGATCTGCACCCGATCTGAGCCGAGTGGCCGCGCCCTTGGCCTCGGCCTCCTTGTCTCCGACCACGAGAATGTACGGGACTTTCTGCATCTGGGCATCACGAATCTTCGCCCCCAACCGCTCGCTTCGCGTGTCGGACTCAGCTCGAATCCCGGCGGCCGAAAGCTCGCCTGCGACCTTCTCCGCGTATTCGGCATGGCGATCCGCGATCGAGAGCACGGCCGCCTGCACGGGCGCGATCCAGGTCGGAAAAGCGCCTCCGTAATGCTCGATGAGGACGGCGAAGAAGCGTTCCAGTGACCCCAGAATTGCGCGGTGCACCATGTACGGCCGGTGCCGCTCGTTGTCCTCGCCGATGTACGAGATGTCGAACCGCTCCGGCTCGTTGAAGTCGAACTGGATGGTCGAGCACTGCCACTCTCGGTTCAGGGCGTCGAAAATCTTCACGTCGATCTTCGGTCCGTAAAATGCGCCGCCCCCCGGATCCATCTCGTACGGCGTGTCGGTCTTCACGAGAGCCTCACGCAACGCCTCGGTGGCGGCGTCCCACATGTCGTCGGGACCGACCGCCTTTTCCGGCTTGGTGGCGAGATACGCCTTGTACTTATTGAACCCGAAGGCGGCGAAAATCTCTCGCACCAGATTGAGCACGTCGAGAATCTCGACCTCCATCTGGTCAGGCCGGCAGAAGATGTGAGCGTCGTCCACAGCAAAGCCGCGCACTCGTAGCAACCCCTGGAGCACTCCGCTCCGCTCGTAGCGGTACACACTGCCGATCTCGCCGATACGAACCGGCAGCTCGCGATAGCTCCGAGTGCGGCTGGCATAGATCTCCATGTGGAACGGGCAATTCATGGGCTTGACGTAGTAATCCTGCTCCTCGACCTTCATGGGCGCGAACATGTTTTCGCTGTAGAAGCCGAGGTGACCGCTCGTTTCCCACAAGTCGGACTTCCCGAGATGGGGCGTGTACACCAGTTGGTAGTGGCGCGCGTCGTGCAGGTCGCGCCAGTAGTCCTCGATGGCTCGCCGCGCGGTCGCCCCTTTGGGATGCCAGAGGATGAGGCCAGGACCTACCTTTTCCGAAATGCTGAAGAGATCCAGCTCGCGGCCCAGCTTTCGGTGGTCGCGCCTCTTGGCCTCCTCCAGCCGGAACAGGTAATCGTCCAGCTCCTGCCGCGAGGGCCACATCGTGCCGTAAATGCGCTGCAGCATCGGGTTCTTCTCGCTGCCACGCCAGTACGCGCCCGATACGCTCGTCAGCTTGAACGGGCCGAGCTGGCCCGTGCTCTCGACGTGCGGTCCGCGACACAGGTCGACGAACGTGCCCTGCTGATACACCGTAAGATTGCCGTCGCCGAACTGCTCGATCAGTTCCAATTTGTACGGCTGGGCGGCGAAGCCGCCGCGCGCCTGGTCCAGGCTGACGGGGCGGCACTCGAACGGCTCGTCCCGTTTGATCTCCGCCTGCATCAGCGACTCGATTTTCTCCAGATCCTCGGGCGTGAGTGTGCGTGGAAGATCGAAATCGTAGTAGAAGCCGTTCTCGATTGGCGGCCCGATGCCCAGCTTGGCATCTGGGAACATCTCCGTCACCGCAGAAGCCATCACATGGGCGGCGCTATGCCGCATTGTCTCGAGCGGAGTCATCTCGACCGCTCGAACGTCGACGGCTTCGTCTTGGTCAAGTTCCGCGCTCATAGGTTGACTCCTTTTTCGCTGTTTGCTATTCGGTATTCGCTTTTCCGCTGTTCACTGTTCGCTGTTCGTTATTGGCGGTTCGGATGCCTACGTATCTGGGGCCCACGGCCGGGGTCTAACAGCTAAGAGCTAACAGCTAACGGCCAAAAAATTACTCCCGCCCGGTGAGGGACGAGAGATGACTCCCGTGGTTCCACCCCCTTTGTGGAGAACCACCGCTTGCTTTGGCGGTAACGCGGCCGGCGGATTGAATGATCGGTATCGACGATTGGTTTTCGCGAGGTCGGACGGGGAGACTTCCACCCTGCTGTCTCCGTCGCTGACGGCCGGTTGCTCGCTACTCGTTTCGTCGGTTGCGGCATGGTGGGCGACACTGGACTCGAACCAGTGACCTCTGCCATGTCAAGGCAGCACTCTAACCAACTGAGCTAGTCGCCCCTGTGTTTTCAGTCTACCGTGACGCCAAAAGTCCGTCAATCACGATATGTGGTTTCGACCGTCTCGGTCGGTGAGCCGGTCACGGTTGGAGGGTGTTTCGTCTTCCTCGGTCGCGTTAGGACGTAGACGCCGAAGCCGGCGATCGCCACCAGGGCCGCGCCGATCACGATTCCCGCCACGCTCCACCAATGCTCCCGCGAAAGCAAGATCGTCGCGCCAATCGCCACCAAAATCCGGCGGAGATCCCGAACCAGGCAGCGTTTGACTCAGCCAACCGCATCGTCACAATCGAATCCTGGTAGGGCGTATTCACACGCGTCGGAAGGCGTCGCCGTCCGTAGCGTCCCACTGCTAAGCCACGCCTCCGGTCACGCCTAGATCAATCGAGCCGTTCGCGGAACCGTGAAGTCCCGGCCGCAATAGGAGCAAACCACGTTCGCGTATTCGACATCACTCCACCGCTGAACCGAAAACGGATTCGAAGCGTCCCGCGACTCCCGTAGGCATTTGGGACACGTCAGAACCATGGGGTGGGCTCGCTCGTTCAGATAACTCTTGATTCCGAAGGGCAGTGTGGCCAGACCCACGAGAATGAACAGCATCAGCGGACCTATGATCAGGCCGGCATCTTGGGGAGATTTTCCTTCCGGGAGTGTCGTGATGAACAGGACGAGTGGGACCGCGCCAGCGACCAGGAACCCGGCCGGCACGGCAATCCTATGACGTCGGAACAGCCGCCCGATGGATCGGTACCCATCGGCGGTACGTCTCGCGTCGCTGTGATAGCCGGTGTAACTACCCTGACCGGGCCTTGGGTCGTATTCCATTTCACGCCAATCTCGCCACGCGCGGCAAGGTGATCTCGCCACAAATCCAGCAGGTGACGGAGGCTGCACATTGAACGGGCATACCAGTTTGCACTGGGCCATTATGCAACGGCCGAACGTTGGAGCCGAGAACGTGACGACTCCAGCGCGAACATAATGAATCCGTGAGTTCGGTTCGCCCCACATTCAAGCGCGTGTTTGCTGACGACGAGCCGCGGCTGGCCTCGGCGCTCGAACACCTGGGAGCCCCCGAAGCGATAGGCATAGACGTCGAGATGGGGCAGCGCATCAAGCGGCTCCCCGGCGGCGTAACCAAGGGCGAGCAGATCCTGGCCCTCATCCAAATCGCGGGCAACGACGTCAGCCTCATCTGCGACCCGCTCCGGATTCGTGATCTCAGCCCGCTGGGTCCGCTCATGGCGTCGGACACCGTCAAAGTCGTCCTCGGCGGCGCCACAGACATCCAGTTGCTCGAGGACGGCGGGCTGCCCATTCACAACGTCGTCGATCTGGCGGAGGTGGCGATCTCGGTCTTCGGTCATAAGGAAGAGGGTATGCGCGCGCTGGCCGACCGTGCCCTTGGAGTCCAGATCGACAAGAGCATCCGGCGCGAGAACTGGCTGCGCCGCCCGATCAATCCGGCCATGCTCAGCTACGCCCACCGCGACGCGGAGTTGACGCTCCAGCTTTACTACTGGTTTCGGCGAGAACATCCAGAGGCATTGACGGCGCATGCCCGCAAACGCTTCCATCCAGCCCTGTCAGGAGAGATAGCGGAATGGGTCAGAAAGTATTTGACCAAGCGGATCGATGCTCTGCGCCTGCTCAAAGATCTGCGCATCGATCCGGTGACCAAAGCGTCTCAACTGGCCCGCGACATTCGGGTGGCCCAGTCGCAGGCCCTCTCGCCCGGCCAGCAGCGCAGGCTCCTCCGGCTCATTGGCGAGGTTGGCCTAGCCGAGATGTACGACGAGGTGCTTCCATATCTCGATTCGCCCTCAGCCGTCTTCCGCGCGACCGCCGCTCGGACTCTCGGACGTCTCGGCAACGCCGACGCCAAGCCACATCTGGAAGGTCTTCTCAATGACCCCATACCGGATGTCAGCGCGGCTGCGGAGGTCGCGCTCCGAGATCTGAAAGGAGAGAAGCCCGCTTCCACTCGCGAGCCGCAGACGGAGGAGGGCGAGCCAGGTCTGAATCCTTCCGCTCGTCTCGCTCTCGAATCCCTCCGCGAACAGTTGCCGCCGTCCGACTCCGATGAGCCTCGACCAAAGAGCCCCAGGCTCACCGACTAGAGTCACACCCGGCTTACGCAGCTACGAGTGCACGTCGGTCCAGTCCGGCGTGACGGGTGCCGGCAGGACCCGTTCTCTCGTGCTGCCACTTGCCCAAACGAGGGCCTGACCGCTGGTTCCGGCCTCATCAAAGGCAGCGTCTACATCATACACTTGTCGCCCGTACTGTGTCGGACCTCCTGGGACGCACTTTCCTAATCCATATCCACGTTGACTTAGCGTCCTCACAGCAACGCACGGTTCGCCGTCCGAATTCGCCCCTCCGACGAGGCGACCATTACTTAAAGTGTGGTAGAGCCCAGACACCCACATACCGGACCCGGGCGCCATTCTCAGACGCGGCCAGCGGGCGGAGGCACGGACTGACGCTGACGACCTTGGACGGTGTTGACGAGTCACCACTGTCGACCTTCAAGGGCACTGCGAGGGCCTCCGCTACACCAGACGCGGCGTGCTTTCATCATTCGGGGTGGGTGGAAGCCCATGAACACCTGAGCCATGGAGAGAACGGCTGGGCAGCGTGCATGGCAATCGAATCGCTTCGGGGAAATGGTTTCGGTGCTTCGGATGCCGCCGTCCCGCAGCCCGGCAGCGGGACACCGCCCTACACGAGTTCGGTCGTGGTGAACGCCAGGCTGCTCTCATTCGCAACTCGCGGCTCGCAACTCGCCCTCATCGCAAGCTACCCTGCATGAAAAAGAACACGGTCGCCGCGAGCGCGTACAGGACTACGAGCTGCAGCCCCTCCAGCCAGTTGCTCTCGCCGTCCTGCGAGATGAAGAAGAAGATCACGACGACGATCGCCAAGACCGCGATCTCGATCGGATTGAACGCGAGCGTCATGGTGTGCGTAAACAGCGAGACCAACACCAGCAGCGGAGCCACCAGCACCGCGACCTGGATCGATGAGCCTGACGCGATGCCCAGCGCCGTGTTGACGCGGTTTTTGTAGGCCAGCATGATTGCGCTCGACTGCTCGGCCATATTCCCAAGAATGGGCACAACCACGATGCCGACAAAGAACGGGCTCCAGCCGAAATTCTTCGTGAATGGCCCAACCGTGTCCACTAAGGCCGCCGACGAGAGGAACAAAACCGCGGTGGCGATGGCGAGCAGGCCGATGCTCTGTTTCAGCGGCCAGGGGTTCAATTCGCCCCCGTCCGGGTCGTGCAGAGCGGCCGCCTCATCCTCGATGAAGGTCGTGTCCTGGGCACCGCCGCCGCCCTGCCATTGGAAGAGCGAATACAGCAAGTAGGCCGCGTAAATCACCAGCAGCAGCACGGCCGCTACAACGCTTATCTCGACCGTCTTGTCGCTGTGGGTGGAGGCTAGATACAGCGACGGGAGGATGAGCGCGGTGACCGCCAGCGCCATCAGCACGGCGTGGTGTCCGGCCTCGTGGGCATCAAACTTCTGGGTGCCGTTCTTGGCGCCGCCCAGGAATAAGGCAAGCCCCAAGACCAGAGCCGCGTTGCCGATCACGGACCCGGCGATCGTGGCCTTGGTTAGCGCCACATACCCTTGGTGCAGGGCTAGTATCCCAATAAAAACCTCGGGTATGTTGCCGAAGGACGCGTTCATCAGGCCACCGACCTTGTCGCCCAAGGTGGTCGCGACCGGCGCCAGACCGGCGTCTACGCGGGCCGCCAGCTCACGCGACGTGATGGCCAGAGCGATGTGCTCGGTCGCCCGCCCCAGCACCGCCGCTGCCGGAATCGTCCCAACGCCGGCAAGGATGAACACCAGTACTCTAGGCCATCCGAGGTGATCGCCGGCAAATGCGACCGGGCAGAGCATCGCGAGGAGAAACCAGGCTCGCTTCATCCGCACCCCCTCTTATCCTGAGGCATGACTCAATCTGGCGGCAGCCGAGCCCGCCTTATTTTCATGGGCAGCGGGCAATTCGCCGTTCCCGTGCTGACGAAGCTCTTGGAGCCCGGCGGCTTTGATCGGCGCGTCGTTGCCGTCGTCACGCAACCGGACAGGCCGAATGGCCGCAGACAATTGGTCCGGCGCGGAGCCGTCGCCGGTCTGGCTGACCAGGCGGGCGCGGCGGTTTTCCAACCGGAATCCCTCAAGGACGAAACCACAGTCGCCCAGCTTGCCGACCTCCGCCCCGACACTATCGTCGTGGCGTCTTATGGCTTGTTCCTCCCGCGTCGGGTTCTGAATCTTCCAGCTCGACCCAGCCTCAATATCCACCCGTCCCTGTTGCCTCGCTTCCGCGGGCCATCTCCGGTCGCGGCCGCGATTCTCGCGGGCGATGTCGAATCCGGCGTCACCATCATGGAAATGGCGCCCAAGATGGATGCCGGCCCTATCGTCGCCCAGCGGCGACTTCCGATCTCGCCTGACGACACCACCGAATCCCTCACGGCGAAGCTGGCTGATGCCGGCGCGGACGTGCTCCTCCAGACGCTACCGGGGTGGCTTGACGGCTCTGTCATTGGGCAGCCGCAGCGAAACGAAGACGCAACCTACACGTCCCTCCTCTCGAAGGAGCTGGCCCGCGTTCAGTGGACCAAGCCCGCGGCCGATCTGGCCCGCGAAGTCCGGGCGTTCATCCCCTGGCCAGTCGCGCATGCCAACCTCGGCGCGCCTCTTCGCATCTGGCGTGCCACGGTTCGCTCGTCCTCATCGCAATGCGAACCGGGAACGGTTCTTAGCGCCGACTCAGGTGGCATCACAGTGCAGACGGGGGTGGACGCTCTTCTGTTGGAGGAGGTTCAGCCCGCGGGCGGCAAACGCATGCCCGCCGGCGCCTACGTCCTCGGTCGACCCGGTCTGGCTCGAACAAAGGCTGGTTGAAAGTGGTTGTCGGCGTCTTGCGACTCATCATCGACGTGCCAGAAAGCCGCTCTCTCAAGGACAAGCGCTCCGTTATCCGTTCGCTCAAGGACCGGATCGGGGCCAAGTTCAAGGTTGCCGTGGCCGAGGTCGGCCTGCTCGACAATCTGCGCCAGGGCGAGCTGGGCATCGTCTGCGTCTCCAACGACGGCCGCCAAGCTGACGAGATACTGGCGCGAATAGCCGATTTCGCCGAGTCCAACTGCGGCGACGGTCTGCTCAGTTGGTTCGGCACCGAGATCATAAACCTTGGTTGAGACCCGGTCCCTTGCTCTGGCCGAGATCGGAGCTTTTCCAATATTCAAGACGTCGTATCGCAGCTCGAACCGGCTCAAGCTCTGGACCGCCGGAACTGAGCCTGAGCTTGGCTGGTCTTTGGAGCGGGTCGATCTCGCCCGCCCCGTCACACGCTGGCTGGACGGCAACTCGGTCCGGGCGCTCTCGGAGCTGTACGGTCCAGAGGGACAGCTCAGATTCATAGGCGCCTTTGATGATCAAGGTTCAAAGTTCAAAGGTCAAAGTTCAAAATCCGAGGCCGCTCCGCCCCAGGCACAAGCCGTACGTCGCATGCCGCACAGCGAACAGCGAATGGCAACAGCTGATAGGAAGCCGTCGACCACGGACCACTCAATTCCGACCAGCGACAACCAACCACCCGCCGCGCACCTTGTCGGGCTCCTCACATGGCG
>Ga0302325_10022635_pt1 | contig 13143 bp, 19 predicted proteins | sample Palsa_T0_2_FD_201948 | JGI IMG/M metagenome (GOLD analysis project Ga0302325, IMG submission 201948) | Peat permafrost microbial communities from Stordalen Mire near Abisko, Sweden - Palsa_T0_2 | ecosystem: Environmental > Terrestrial > Soil > Palsa > Peat permafrost | place: Sweden: Abisko... | reverse complement strand
ACTTTGATGTCAAGCCCCGGAATGATGCGGGACCATTTCTGCTTGCCGGTGTGCCGGTCAAAGCTCACCTTGCCGTTGACGAGTTTCTTGACGATTACGTCGCGGGTGATGCCTGTTTCGGGGTCTGTGAGGGGGAAGACGAGTCGGACTGAACTGAGGGAGACGGGTTGCTCCATGGTGCGGACGGGGCGCTGGTCTGTGTCTTCAGCGTTGATCATCCACTGAGGAATTGCTACATCAATCTACAAGTTTCAAGTCAGTGTTGAGATCAATTGGACTTAAGAGAGGGGATGGAGCTGTGCATACCATGTTCAAGCCCTGAACTGTACATTCAGCTCTTTTTCGATCCGTGGCAGTAATAGTCCCAATCTTGCCCTTATCTCTCCCTTCTATTAACACCACCCGATCTCCTTTGACGAGGGTCAACCGTCGTCCTCCCACCGATTCCAACACTTCCTTCCGCTCACTATGCATTCGAATGGGCCCTCTCACCCGGTGGGTGCTGACGGTCCCAAATGTGTCCTTCAAATCTCCCACATCTCGTCTGGGAGCCAACGGACCTAATTCCCAGTCTTCCCTCCTCTCGGCCCTCCTCTGCTTGATGTCCTTGGTTACATCTTTGCGGACAATAGTGTTCTGCTCTCGGTTGGTCTTCCGCCATTCTCGATTATATGTGTCCCTTCGTTTTGCAAGTCGCCGAGCAGCTTGCTTCTCTGCTAATACGGTGCGCCGGATTACCTTCTGCATTTTTGAAGAGAGGTAGAGAAGGCAATAGGCGCGGGTCGAGAGTGTCGACTGAGTTGCGCTTTTCCGAACAAGAGCTCGATATTTGGTTTTGGCGCGCTAGTTGACAGACCCCGGTCGAGATCACGTGACCATGTGTTTTCAGGGGCATCAATATTACACAGTCAGATTTGCTGCATTTACGAAGATTACTACGACTTATGTGGTCATACGGAGGAATAGGTATGGATGAGTGTTCTTGGCCCTTTCATGGCGTTACTACGTATGCAAGTAATCCACGTCTTCCGTTGCCGAATGCGGCTTGACATAAATATTTCACAAGTCCTGAAAATTCCAGGACTGCTCTGCCCAGTGGCTGCGCCCCGTATGAAGTGCGTTGCCTATGGAGTCGAAAAGAGGGAGTCACTGACCACATGTCGGTAAAAGCTATCGTGCAGGCTGCAGAGCATGGGCATGTCACTCCAGCTCTTCCAGCGGGACCTTGTTGCTAGGCTCCATCATAGTCGTAGCAGCTCGCTGTCGGCGCTGCAGCTAATCCCTCCAGGCGACTCCTTTTTGCAAGGCGAGCCAAGTGTTGAAGTGTGCCACACGGCGGTGGATATCGGATGCCAATCGTGGCAGTTGGCTGACGGATAAGGCCTGAAGCAGAAATGGAGCCAATGACGCTGCCTTGTCACTGATCTGAGTGTTCGAAACGCATTTGAGGTTTGATGATTCACGGCTGTGGCCCGGATGGAAGACACCGTATAACGGAATCTCAGGTATCAATCACCCAAAATAACTGGGACATTCAGAGCACTCGACCTCAGGGGCTTTGATATCCAAATTTCGTTAAAAGTGCGGGACATTTTCAGGTTCAAAGTTTGGATGTCCCGAGTGATGTGAAGCGTTCAACAGCCAGGACTTCGAATGTCCAGAAGGTCCCGGGTCCTGAATGTTCGGCGGTGTAGTGGGCCTTAACTCAACGAGTCAACTGCGAATGTCCCAGGCGGATTAGAACATTAGAACTCGAGCGTTATGAATGTCCAGGTTGCAGCAGGATATTGAAGGCCCTGGGTCCTGAATGTTCGGCGGTGTAGTGGGACATTTAGGGCCTTGACTCTGCGAATGTCCCTGGCAAATTGGGACATTCAGGGCCTTGACTTAGCTGCGAATGTCCCAGGCAGATTGGAACATTGGAGCTCCAGTATTATGAATGTCCTAGGCGGATTGGAACATTGGAGCTCCAGTGTTATGAATGTCCTAGGCGGATTGGAACATTAGAGCTCCAGTGTTATGAATGTCCAGGTTGTAGCAGGACATTGAAGGTCCTGGGTCCTGAATGTTCGGCGGCGTAGTGGGACATTCAGGGCCTCGACTCTGCGAATGTCCCTGGCAGATTGGAACATTCAGAGCTCGAGGGTTATGAATGTTCAACGCGGATTCGGACATTTATAAAGCAGACTCGAGTCTCGATCTTGAAAATAGATTTAGACCTTAATTCCTGTAATCACCACAACCTGAATACCGAAATCTGACTTGAGGTTGCACTTTATCAGCCGCCTTTGCCAGCGGAAGAACCGTAATCGATATTCCGTGATCCTTCGAAAATCCAGAGACCCCAGTGCGCCTCGCCTTTCGCCTCAGGCAACCTCGCGCTAACGCTGTTGCTTCTTGCCTTGCACTTGCACTTCGACCTTCAAAGACCATAACAATTCCTCAACCATCAACCACGCACACACACCCTTCAACAACACCAGAAACATCATGGCTGAGATCCGCAGAAAGCTGGTCATCGTTGGCGACGGCGCGTGCGGCAAAACATGTCTTTTAATGTAATAAATTATCTCCTATCTTCCTCAGCTTCACAGCCGTCGTGGACGTTCAACGACGTTGCTAACCATTACACAGTGTTTTCTCCAAGGGTACCTTCCCAGAGGTAAGATACCAACGACTCCTAGACTCCGTCAATGATCAGAATGCTGCACTTGCGCGGCCCCCTCGCCATCGCGTCAACACAGCCAAGATAGCTGCAACACAGCTGATGGCACAAGAACACACATGATGGAATAAGATACTAACAAATTGGGCTCATAGGTCTACGTCCCAACTGTTTTCGAGAACTACGTTGCCGATGTTGAGGTCGATGGAAAGCACGTCGAATTAGCTCTATGGGATACGGCTGGCCAAGAAGATTACGATCGTCTCAGACCTCTCTCCTACCCAGATTCGCATGTCATCCTCATCTGTTTCGCCGTCGACTCACCGGATTCCCTTGATAACGTCCAGGAGAAGGTATGAGATTCCCCATCCCCTTTCAATCCGAGTAAGAGAAGACCTCGCTGACACGTGCTCAACCTCAGTGGATCTCTGAAGTCCTGCATTTCTGCAGCGGTCTCCCAATCATCCTCGTCGGCTGCAAGAAGGATTTACGTTACGACCAGAAGACCATCGAAGAACTCCACAAGACCAGCCAAAAGCCTGTTACTCCCGAGCAGGTAAAACCCCGTTATCCCCGAGATTGGGCCTCGTATATAAATTGTTCTGCGGGCTTGATAGTTTAGACATGTGGCTGACAGTGATACACAGGGTGAGGAAGTTCGCAAGAAGATCGGCGCCTACAAGTACCTTGAGTGTTCCGCAAAGACAAATGAGGGTGTCCGTGAGGTTTTCGAACACGCCACACGCGCCGCTCTTTTGACCAAGAAGAAGAAGGAGAAGAAGTGCATTGTCCTGTAGAGCTAACAATACCGACCTCTCCCTCTCTCTCTAATGCGATCGGATTCTCTATGCAACGGCTCGTCTGGGTGATATGGGTGCTTCAGGATGGGACACTGTGCGTTGCTCCTCTTTCGGCATTGATCTATCATTTTGATACACGTGGACCCCTCCCAATCCTCCCAGTACTCATCATACCTCATACAACAAAGCGTGCGACACCCTCTTCTTCGTCTCTTGGTTCGGACACATCTTGGCATGGGGGCTTCTTCCCTGTGCTACGCTATCTCTTCTCTGTCTCCGTGAATGCGTTTCCGCAAGATATTTGTGTTTGTGCTGCATCTCCTTCTCTCCTGCGCTCAGAATGGATCTGAATCGTGCTGCTGCGTCTGTTCTTTGGGTGCGTCATTGTGAAGGGCTGGCAGGGAGACTGGATGCGCATTTTTGTCCGGTGTAATAGCAATAGGCGTAGTCTATCAAGAGATGCTTTTGAGATTTGGCGGATTACTGCATGCTAAATGTGTTATATACGAGTAAACTATCGAGTCTGTAGTACTTGGTGGTCTCGTAATGTTCCTTATTCCGCATGAGTGGTTGACTCTTTTCCCCTTTTCCGCTACGACGCGTTCAAAGCCTTAGTCGGGCATTGAGATCGCTCAAGAAATCTGAGATGCCTCGTGTCTGCAACCCCATTCACCTTTACGCGCCAATTCACCGCAGAGGAATCAAATTTGTTGTAGCCTTTTCACATGAAATGACATCGCTCTCGTTCTCGGGCAACGATTCAATTTTCCTCGCCATTGTGGTTACTTTGCTTTCTCTCCCTTCTACAACAACCATCTCCACAAACCAAAAGGCTGTTGTTCCTCTCAAGGATATCGAGTCAAAGATCAAGGAGTCCATCTTCAAGACTTCATTGAGCTTTGCAGAACCATCCCTTCGAGTCTACAGTGTCTTTTCGTAAGTCCCTTCTTTCTTACAACCTCGAATGAGGCGACGTCTTCCCTTCGAATCTGAAACTCATTATGGTTCGATCTTCTAGAATTCGGATCCTGTCACATCTAGACAAAGTCCTGCACTACAACTTGACAGCCAAGATGTGCCTCGAAACCCAACAGTCCTATGAATGTGGTTGCACTACCACTCTGTACCACATTTGTGCCGTCCACATCGCCCATACTCACCAACAGTAAGGCTCTCTCTCCCCTCCCTTCCTCCCCACTCTCCTCCTTTTATCCCCAGGATGCTAACAAGACCCTCCATTCAGACTCGACAACAACCCATGTCCTCATGCCCGAGTTGTCTCAATTCCAGGTCCCCGCCGCTGCCAATCTACCTGTGAAGAGCGCAAAGACTCCTTCTACACCTTCGAAACTGTGGGTGAGACCCTGTTCGACCGCGCTAACCGTCTCAATGCTGAGCATGAGGCTGAGCAGAAGAAGCGTGAGGAGGAGCGGTTGAAGGTTGAGGCCGCGGCTGCTGCTTATGGAAAGGAGAATGGTGGCAAGAGTAAACCTCAGCTTTTGCTTAAGAACTATGCTGAGAATGATGACCGTGGTGGAAAGAGAGTCAAGAGGGAGGAGGGTGAGGTCCAGATGAAGTCTGAGGCTGATGATGATGAGGAGGATCATCATCCCTGAGTCTAGTCTTTACTCTCCGCGATTTCTGCCTCGGACGGTTGCTGATGCAAATGTACTCAACAGCCTTCTCGGAAGTCACTAGGGAGCATCCGCTGCTTCTGTCTGCAATAGGCATGATAAGTAGTCTAATGGCTTTTAGTCTTAAATCTGGTATTCCAGTACAAAAAGAATGAGAGCTGTCTTTTCACATATGTTGTCCTTTCTGGTAACTTAAAGTTTTTAGTCTGAAGTCGTATTTGTGCATTTTGTCCTCTGGCCGTCTTTATTGTCTGTTGCATTGATAGAACACCACAAATCTGTCTTTGATTAAAGCCTTCTCCTAAACCCCTCTCCGGTGATTGCTAGTGCATGACATGTCATCCCAAAAGTCCAAAGTATTTACCATTAAAGGCCTGCTGCCATTAAGAACATAATTGTTCCTAAGGAGAGAACAACTCTATAATGGCCTCTCCCTGATCATGCAGGGGTGTCATAGGGGCTTCTCCTGATCACCTCCTAGTGCCTTAGACGAATGTACAGCCTCGTAGCCTCGTAGAGGTCCAAAGGGGTCGGCTAATAGCGTCCCTTAGCCTCCTTCGACGGAAGATAGTATAGTTGATTCTCTTATATTTCTGCCTTCTTTGTTTATTCATTCACATCTACACTTTGTGGGATCTTTCTTGAGCATACAGGAGGTCACAACCCGACCACACAGCTGCACAGAGAAAGTACCTCAAAGAGCTCTTTCAATTACACTACAAGATCCCCTCGGACTCCAGACAATATCTCTGGAAACTCTTGGGTGCATTTGGTCTCGGTTTCCTTTACTACACCAATCTACCTGTCGCCGTCGTCTTCAAGATGTGCATTACCGCCACCCAGAAGTTCTACGGCTGCAAATGCACCATCATCCGTCATCTGATCTGCTCTGATCGTAAGTATTAATTGTTTCCCATTGTTCGGAATGCTACCATTGATACCGACCGCGTCACTTTGTTCTGGTATTTTCCTACTCCGATGCCGGATTTGGCTCCCCTTATTTTCTTGATTCACTCTACTTAGTCCCTCTTCGTCCATTTCTCACGACAGCAACGCTAACTCTCCCAGATGTCGCTCACACCCACCGTCAAATTGACAATATCCCATGCTACAAAGCCCAAAGCCGCTTTGTAGAGACTCTCAAGGGTGGTTGCAGTGCGGCCTGCAGAGAGAGGAGGGAGGAGAAATGGGCCTTCGACCATTGGGTTGCCGGCCAGGGCGATTTCACCTTCCTCGGCACTGGCGTTGATCTCCGTATTAAGCACCCAGATTGTTTGGACAAGAGCGAATTCACTAAACATCACGATTGTGGTATTGGCAAATCTTTTAAGGGTGCTTGGCGTCATTTGAACGAGGTATGTGCGGCTTTGGACAGGACTGGAAGGACGAACGGATGCTAACAATAAGTAGAAAGGCGAGCCGATGAAGGAAGTGGAGAAAGAAGTCGAGGAGGGTGGAAAGGGAAAGGGCGAGGAACTGGAAGTTGCGGATACTGAGATGGAGGTCGAGGTTGAGATGGAAATCATTGAGGAGAGGAAGGGAGAAGATGTTGAGATGAGATAATGGAGAGAGGTTTCGGGACGTTCGTACAGAGTACTCAAGGACAATCAGAAATCAATCACTTGAACCTGCAATGATTCCACCAGCTTGGATTGTGCCAAGGTTTTCAGTGTTCGAAATGCCCTCACAGGCCTGGATCATTTGCCATATTTGGAAATAAAGCATGTCCCAGATGTCCTAGTTGCACTCGGAGATTTGCCAGAGCCCATGCCCTGGATAGCCTTGAGACCTTGATTACTCGGAATCAATAAAGTCCTACATTTGGTGGGTCAATGACCGGAGTAAATCCTTCTATGAATGAATGATATGCGGATAGGCCCATGGAGCATCTTCAACTAGTAAACAGTGTTCCGCAATAATAAGCCAAAGCCATGTGAAAGGCTTACGCATCCCACTTTTGCTTATCGGACTAAGATTAGAAGGGCTGTCTGACCATAAATGCTTATTTGTACTAGATGATCTTTTCCATTCTTCCAAAATCCTTTGTCAACCACCAATTTCTCCTGTTCGTGATTTTATCAGCAACCCCTCCCCCCTATTTACCCCTGAATCACGTGATACATCGGGCACCATGACTTCCAAAGCAAACATCCTCCTCGTCGGGAGTGGCGGTGTCGGATCTATGGCAGCATATAATCTCGAAGTGGGAGGATTGGCATCGGTTACTGCTGTGTTGAGATCAAACTTTGAGGCGGTCATGCAAAACGGCTTCACGATCACTTCGCTTGATCATGGCTACGTGAAAGGATGGAAGCCTTCAAATAGTCTGTATTCCCAGTATTGACCGAATTTTTGCTAATCAGTTCTCTCAGTATGCAACTCGATCCCAAATGTGACCGAAGGAGGTCTGAAACCATTCGACTTCATAGTCGTCACCACCAAGAACATCGCCGACATCCCTCCTTCTGTGGCAGAGATCATTGCTCCAGCCGTGACCCCAGGACATACCAGCATCGTCCTCCTCCAGAACGGCCTCAATATCGAGAAACCGCTTCTCGCAGCATTCCCAATCAACCCGATTCTCTCAGGAGTATCCCTCATTGGAGCAACAGAGACCTCGCCAGGCGTTATCCTGCACGACGACCGCGACCGCCTGGCCATCGGCGCCTTCACCAATCCCAACATTCCACTTTCAACGTCCACTTCGTCAGCCAAGATATTTGTAGAGCTCTACTCAGCATCAGGAAAAGTAAGCTGCAAATACGATGAGAACGTCGGCTTCGTGCGCTGGAGAAAGCTCGTCTACAACGCTTGCTACAATTCAGCTTGCGCAATTACGCACTTGGATACTGCTAGGATGAGGATATTGAAATATCCGATTGATGATGTGGTGAGACCGCTCATGGTTGAGATTGTGGAGATTGCAAAGGCGGCGGGACATGTGCTACCGGAGGGTATTGTGGAGAGTATGATTCATTGTGATCCTGAGGATACATATTTTAAGCCGAGTATGCAGCAGGATATTGAGAAGGTAATCGCAGCTCCCTTGCTTATCATGACTGAAATTTATGAAGAGAAACTTGGAGAGCAGGATTGATTTTGAGGTGTTTAGGGAAACTTCATGGAATTCGAGAATATTGTGGGTGAGCCACTGAGAGAAGCTGAGAAGCTTGGAGTAGCGGCCCCGAATTTGAAGATGGTTTATGGGCTTTTGAGAGCTCTGCAAACGAATATCAAGGAAGCGAAGGGATTTGTGAGCTTTCCAACGGGACCAGACCCTACGAGGCCGATATTGGGAATGATTCATGGGAGTGCTGTGCCTACTTAAGTCCGAACCCAACGGTCACTTCTGCTTGATGCATGGAAATTGGACGGGGATTAATGACAAAAATCATCAAGCCTAGAAATTTGATGTCGATTATCTGGTTTAGAGCTTTGGCTAGGATTTCGTTAGGTCTGAGAAGGGAGATGTTGAATATAGGTTTTGTGAAGGATGTATTGCGTGTACTCTTATCTAACTAAGGGAGGATAACCTCATATATATGGACCTGAATCTAGGACAAAGGGAATATTCGACAGGAGAGATATGCTCTGGAAATATCTTTCACAGTCGTGCATCTGCAGTTCTGTTAGTCTATGGGCGTATGTCCGAAAGTAGGGCAGGCCTGTTACTCACCCATCAAGAGCCATCGTCGTCTTAAACTTGTCCATCAGCAGTTTGATTGCCAGGTCAACGCCAGCCTCGCCGTTGAACTATCTCTTGTCAGCAAATGACCTATCAGGCCTGGAACATTAAGAAACCCACGGTCAGGCCCTAAATCGGCACTCTTCCCACGAAACAGAAGCATGTGCCAAATGCAAGTGCCCTGAATATATCAGTTCCCCTCCTAATCCCACCATCTATACCGATAGGAATCTTCCCTCCTGCAACAGGAGCACATTTTCTCAATGCATCGAGGGTTGCTGGTGTACTGTCAAGCTGCCTGCCTCCGTGGTTCGAGATAATTACACCGTCGAGCCCATATTAGATCGCAAGCGTAACGTCTTCAGGAGTATACACTTCAGGAAGAGCGAACGAATTCCGGAATTCGTTTAATCGCCTTCCAAGTACTACTGCATCGATCGTCAGCAGGATGACTTTGAATCTATTCCCTATCAATCATCAGCAATTTCCAGACACCTTTTCAAAATCGAAGAAAATATACTCTTAGCACCCTTCAACATCTTCAACGCAATACTCTGATCTTTAGGTAAGGTGACTTGAAAAGCGTATAGATTTTCTTTCTTTTCAGCAATGACATCTTCCATAGGACAAGTGGACCAAGCTGAGAGACCCATGGCAATGCTATTCTTGGCCGCGGCACGAGAGGTAGCTATTTCGTCATCGGATTGGGTGAGTTTATGTATTCCTGCTGGGGCGAAGCCTAACAGGAAGGAAACCTGAACAATTGTTAGCATGCGGAATGTTGGATATATGGGTTTGGGGTATATTAGACCTGGGTGCCAAAGATAGTGGTTGACATGTCGATTTTGGAGATATTGACAAGAATCCCAGGTCGGATCTTGTAGCGATTGTATGCTTCTTCGTTGTCTTTGAGTCTTGAGGAGATATCTCAACAATTGAAGCGATGAGCTGGAAAAGGTGATAAGATCAGGTTATCGTGTCCATTGAGCCATCATTGAAGGAGTCTATTAGAGTCAGCGATTGCGCTCGCCACGGGGAGAGTACTTACCGCTGTAAATTTTGGGGGCTTTCTTGGACCCTCCTCCTTTGAGATCACGAATTGTAGGAATGTGAGGATCGGGTGGGGCTTGAAGATTTGGCATCTTCCTTTAATTTCATTCGGAACCAACGTGAAAGAACTCGGAATACAGTGGAAAGTCAAAATATTGTTCAAGTGATGGTGTTCGAGTTCAATGAGGCCTCAAATAGTGATAGAAGTATGTCCGCTTATTGAAGCTCGCGTCAAGATAGGGCTCGTTGGGCGTCGGTGGATCCATCTATGCAGTCGCTTGACGCTGTGCTACCGTCCCTATGCATGAGACTCGTAGGAAAGCCATCCCATTGAATACTTCGTACAGAAGCAACGTACAGCTCGGCAACTCGCTGGCACTTGGCCTGTCTGATGATAAGGAGAGTATGTTCTGAAGGTGGGATGGAAGAATTTCGCGCTTACTTGCCGGATTTGGAATCCAGGGCGGAGTGCTGTGAGAGTAGAACTCCCAATTTCAGTACTGTGGGGAAAGGTGAGAGGGTCATGCACGGACAAAAAAATCGGCATTAATCTTCGTTGTCCTACTCCGTACACTTTAGTCGGACACTGAAATGTGGCATAATGAGTGCTGCTTTTTCTGTTCTCAACGAGAGACCCCCAAAATAGTTTGAACTCCAGTGTTCTCTTCCCCGTAAAGCCGTTCGAGGGAGAAGCCCAGATTTCAGCGTGCCTTGCTGCGTTGAAACTCTTCCTATTCTTACCCGTCAACGACTCGTCAGGAGAGCTTGTGAAGCTCGGAGGAAAGTATGGGTGGGAGACATTCCACTTGGAATATGGCAGCAACACGCATCACTGGAACTTGAAAATGAAGCAGAACAAAGTGGCGTTAATGTTTCCCATGTAAGCGGTATTGTGAAATCAAGATACTTCCTTCGAAATGCAGTCCAGAAACATGTGGGTGTGTCGCATTGTAGCATTATTGCCAACATGGTAAAGACTCAAGTCGTCAATGCATCATATGGGATAGACTTGGCCTTCGCGATTGAACAGCATCATCAATGATGTGCATTTATGCATGAAAGATTGTGGCTATGCTCCTACCGCTTATAAATAAATTGTTATCAAAGACAGTACCCGTTTCAGACTGTTCATCAATCTTGAAGTAGAGACGAGTTCACAAAAGGGGAATTTCGTAGAGCAATTGTCGAGGTCTCACAAATGGCATTTTAGGGATGGATGTTGAGTAAAAAGTAAACATTGAAGGGTAATTGTGCCGTCTAGGAACCGCGACAAAAGAATAGTGAAAGAAGTTTCTGAACTCCTAAACGGAATGCAATAAAGGTATCCATTCAGCGGACTATTAAAGCGTATTCTCGCATACGAACCTGTCATATATACCACCAGGGGGGAATATTCCCGCGTCAAGCCTTTCAACAGCGATGCCACGCCGTCTTCAGATCTACATCACTCCAGAGAACGCCACCTCATTTCTTAATGCGCTATGTGGCCATGAGTGCGGACAGTGGCATGGCACCTAAAATTTTGCTGTTAAAATTAAGATCTTGCATGTTCGAAATGAGAGGGAGTGGCTTACCTGGAAGACCGCCGAAAGAGTCAACACCTTGGGATGCAGCGTTGGGGAATGCAGCTACGCCGCAAAGACATGAGCATTGGCAAGCTCCAGTAGAGTCGAAAGACCCGGATCCAGTGGTCAAGCTAGAGCTGGAGGTTGAAGAGCCAGTTGCGGCAGACCCGGCGACTGCAACGGTAGAGGTGCTGGGAGTTCCACCTGCAATGACTGCGGTAGTTCCGGTTCCGTTTTGAGCGATGGCCATCTGTTGGAACATGGCTTGGGTCTTGTTTTGAGTTGGGTTGATAGAGAAGGTCATGCCCTTTCCGCAGTGACCTTTCTGCTTGCAGTAGAACCCTATAATGTGTTAAGACAACGATCTGTAACGCTAAGAAATGGTTGACTTACAAAGTGGTGTGGCAACAGTGACTTGCAAGGCCATTTGTGGTGCTGGATTGACAGTGCTGTTGATGTTTGGCATGAATCCAGAGTCCATTCCACCTGGGAGAGCTTCGCAGGGTGTGGTGAAAGCAGATTGTGTCGCGGTGTGGTTTTGTTCCAAAAACGTGAAAATGACCATATCTCCAATTGCTGCCTCGATGGTGTCTGGCGTGTAGACGAGTCCGGCGGATCCACCAACAACGACCTATTTAAGCGTCAGTGCGGAACACTTCAAATATTCAGAACCAACTCACAGAGTGTGTTGCTGCTGATCCAGGAGGCGCCGCATTAGCGAATGTGGATTGCGCTTGAAGAGTTGTAGTGGGAGCTCCGCCTCCATTGTTGACCCAGATGATGATGACCTCTGTTATCGATGTACTTTCGGAGTCCTTCACGACAACATTGCTCTCACTATCTCTGTTATCCCGTTAGAATTGCTTTTGCTCAGCAGAAGAAATATCTACTGACACGCTAGTTTCAAGGCCAACTGCCCCTCGCGCAACCACATCCGCTTGAGGAGTACCAGCCAACGCCAGTGGCGCGGCGCACAGTGCTGCAACAGCCGAGAATCTCATGATGATATATTAAAATGGTCGATCAGGTATCGTAGCGAAGGTAGTGCAAAGATAAAAGCCGCACTGCGGTATGGCTGAACTATCAAAGTTTGTCTTGGCTGAACAGTAAAGATCGTGAGGGTTGAGCTCGAGAGTTAGCCAGATGGCGAGGGCCTGCTCGTGATGAAGAAAAGCTAGGATGAAATAAATAGGAAGTGAATGAATGTGTTCACGGCAAGACGGATGAAGAAGAGTAGATGGAAAATGCAATGCAGTCTTGGGGAGGGTAAGATATTAAATCAAGCATGAAATTGGTGGCGGGGACCAACGGGAAACCCTTTTGGGCACTACCCCAGGAGACATAGCACGAAACAGAAGCAAGCTGTGCCTCGGAGAGCACTTCGTCCGGAGAAGGAGGATGAGGCCTTCCCAAACGGCATTGTTGAGCTTGGGACGATTTATCGTTGTCTAATCCGATACAGAGATGATCTTAGATGCTGGGGGTGAGGGATTGGCACGGGCCGCGAGCTGGTTGCGGCTGTCGTCGAGTGGGGCGGCCTCGGACATGGTGCGTTTGAAAATTCGTCCCAGGCTCGTCTCACAACCGAATGCAGGCGGCTCGTGCAGGGGGGCCAGACGTCGCTTCGTCTCAACCCAGGGACCAGATAGCAGGAGATGATCTGATTGCGCTGCAAAAGGCTAGACCCCAGTTCTAGAAGATCAGATAACCGGGTGCCATCCCATCAATAGGACGGATGGCAGAA
>Ga0302325_10022634_pt1 | contig 13143 bp, 11 predicted proteins | sample Palsa_T0_2_FD_201948 | JGI IMG/M metagenome (GOLD analysis project Ga0302325, IMG submission 201948) | Peat permafrost microbial communities from Stordalen Mire near Abisko, Sweden - Palsa_T0_2 | ecosystem: Environmental > Terrestrial > Soil > Palsa > Peat permafrost | place: Sweden: Abisko... | reverse complement strand
CCTGGGGTGGAGGCCCCACCAATCTCGCGCCTGACGGCCATCCGGAAAGATCCCCCGAAGGCCAGTCGGTGATCTATCAGAAATCCCACGGCCCCTACGAAATCCCCGCCATGCCCGAAGGCGCACCCCACACCAAGGCCATCGAAGAGGACGCCGTCCATTTCCTCATCCGACAAGTCCACGCCCATCCCCACCAGGTCACCATCGTCGCCTGCGGCCCGCTCACCAACATCGCTCTCGCCATCTCCATCGACCCGGAATTCGCCGCTCTCACCCAAGGCATCGTCATCATGGGCGGCAGCCTCAACCCCCAGACCGCCGACCCCGAATTCAGCGAAACCCCGCGCCACGAATTCAACTTCTGGTTCGACCCCGAAGCCGCCCACATCACCCTCCGCGCCCCCTGGCCCCGCATCGACCTGACCACTGTCGACATCTCCCTCCAAGCCAGCTTCACCGAAGAGATGCTAACCGCCATCGCCAAATCCCCCAACCCCGCCGCCCAGTACCTCGCCAAATTCTCCCAGGAGCGCTACTACATGTGGGACGAGATCGCCGCAGCCTCCTGGCTCGACCCCACCATCATCACCCGCGAACGGTTCGTCACCATGGACGTAGACATCACCCACGGCCCCAACTACGGCAACACCCTCACCTGGACCGACCAGTTCCGCCCCCAAACCAACCTCCAAAAAGTCCACGCCCAACTCGACCTAGACCTGCCCAAATTCCAAAAGCTCTTCCTCAGCCTCATGACCGCCCCACCCCAAACCCCATAACTTCGTCATCCACAAATCTGGGTGCCCCAGGTCTCGATTTTGAGACCTGGGTTTCCACCAAGGGTGGGAGGACACCACCGATAGCCACTCACCCCCATTTCCCGCTACACTGCATGTCGAAGGTCTCGAAGGAGCACGCGTGAAAAAACTCCTCTTCGCTGTCCTGGCCCTTACGGCCATCACCCTGTCCGCGCCCGCATCGCTCATCGCCCAAGCGGTTCCAGTCACTCCAGCCGCGCAGGACAAACCAGCCGCGCCGCAGGCCAGTCAAGACAAACGCATCAACGGCAAATGGCACTTCGTCTTCGACACCAGCGGCGGCGACCGCGAGGCCAACGCCGAATTCACCGTAGACGCCGAGGGCAACGTTACCGGCATCTGGGAAAAAGTCCCGGCCACCGGCACCTACAAAGACGGCCACCTGCTCATGACCTTCGACGTCACCGCCGAAGACCTCAACGAAACCGCCGCACTCCACCTCGATGGCCAAATGGACGACTCCAACACCATCACCGGCACCTCGACATTCTCCTCCTACGACGCCACCTTCAAAGCCACCCACCCCAAGCCCTAGTGTCCTGAGTCTGAAGTTGTTTTAACAAATGTTGTCATCCTGAACGAAGTGAAGGATCTGCTGTTCAGCGATTTATGCCGTCGAGGCAACGCTCAATTTCAGCGATGAACTTCTGACTCGGGACACTAGCGCCTCCGCGCCAGAGACAATCGGCCACGTCATGCCGCATCTTCTCGGCCCGAATTCGCAATCCCTTGTCTCGGTAGTCACACACGCCCATCTCCCGCTACACTGCATTTCGAACACCTCAAAGGAGCAAGAGTGAAAAATCGTCTCTCGGCCGTCCTAGTCATCGCCCTAACCACAATCGTCCTGCCTGCCCCCGTTCTCCTCCGCGCCCAAGCCGCGCCAGCAACGCCGCCAGCTCCAGCCGCGCAAGACAAACCAGCCGCGGCAGCCCAAGACAAGCGCATCAACGGCAAATGGCGCTTCGTCTTCGACACCACCGGCGGCGACCGCGAGTTCAACGCCGAGTTCACCGTAGACGCCGACGGCAATGTCACCGGCACCTGGGAGAAAGCCCCCGCCACCGGCACCTTCAAAGACGGCCACCTCCTCATGACCTTCGAAGTCACCTCCGAAGAAGCCAACGAAACCGCCCCACTCCACCTCGACGGTAAAATCGACGACTCCGGCGCCATCACCGGCAACTGGCAATTCTCCTCCTACGACGGCGCCTTCAAAGCCACCCACCCCAGGCCCTAGCAGCATCCTTCGCGTAGCACGAACTTCCCCTCGAACAGAAGGGGCAGAAGAGGCGAAAAGCGCGCAATGGGGCCGCCAACCTTCACCACCCGCCTCTTCCACCGCGCGGCCCTTTTCGCACTCTTCTTCGTAGCCGCCGCGGCCTCCTTCAACGGCTACTACCAGAAATGGCATTTCGCCGAAGCCGACATGCCCGGCGACCACAGCCGGGCCAGCTTCGAAACCATGGTCGACGGCGCCGCCGGGAGACACCTCCCCACAACCATCCAACAACACGCGCAAATAGCAGCAGCCATCAACATCCCCTTATATCTAGTCCTAAGCTATCCCGGCGAACTCCGCGACCTGAGCCTGCTCTACATAACACTCCTATTGGCAATAGCAGCCAACGCCAAGCTCATGCTCAATCAAGCCTCAGCAAATTCCATCCATAAGCATCCTCAGCTCCCCTCCGTCAGCGGAACCTCGCACGCCTTCGCCCGCGCCCCCATCGCGATATACAGCCCCGAGGCCAGAATCAACACCCCGCCCAGCAGCACATACACCCCCGGCTTCGTCCCCCAGATCAGGTACGAAACCAGCGTCCCCGTAATCAGCTGCGTGTAGTGGTACTGCGAAACATTCGCCGCCGAAGTATGCTTCACCGCGATATAAAAGCACAGCGACCCCAGCGCGCAAAACAACCCCATCGCCACCACGCCCAGCCACAGCAGCGGGGTCAGCGGCTCCGCATGAACCCCCAGCATCAACCCAAACCCCGCCGCCGCCGTCACCACCCCGGACAACAGCGCCAGGCTCTCCGGAGCCTCCGTCCGCGTCAGCACCCGCGACCACACCATATTCACCGAGAAGCACGCCACGCACACCCCGCACGCCGCATACCCAATCCAGTCGCCCTCATGCACCGCGCTCCACGGATGCACCGCCACCACCACCCCCGCAAACCCAGCCACAATCGCGAGGCCGCGCCGCCATCCCAGCCCCTCGCGCAAAAACACCGCAGACAGCAGCGAAATCACCATCGGAGCCATAAACACCAGGATGTAAAACAGCGTCAGCGTCAGGTGCCGCAGCGCCACCACCACGCACACGTTGTTGGCCATATCCAGGCACGCCCGCAGCAGTTGCCGGTCCAGCCGGTGCGGCTTCAGCTTCTGCGCCTGCCCCGTCGCCACCCCATACAGCGCCATCGAGATCGCCATGAACAGGCCCAGGAACGCCACCATCTCATACGCCGGAAGCCCCGACTGCCCCACCAGCTTCACCGAAGTATCCGTCAGCACCCAAAACGTAAACCCAGCCAGCGCAAACCCAATCGCCCCCAAATCCGAAAGCCGCCGCCCACCCAATCCCATAGCCCCAGCATAGCGGCCCCGCGAGTTATCGAATCCCACTTAGCGAATGTGTACAATTCTCGCGTTATGCCAAAACCGGGTGCCGGGTGCCCCAGGTCTCGATTCTGAGACCTGGGAACCACCAAAGCCCGGCGGGTGGCCCAGATCTGAGTATTAACTGAGGGTGCCCCGCATCTCGCTTTTGAGATGTGGGAGCGGCCCAAACAAGGCCGCCGGGTGCCCCAGGTCTCGATTCTGAGACCTGGGAACCACCAAAGCCCGCGGCCTTAGCAGCCCACCGCGTACAATTCTCGCGTGATGCCAAAGCTCATCCTGTTCAGCGCATTTTGCCTGCTCCTAGCCGCACACGCCTTCGCCCAAAGCACCGCCCCCGCCGCACAGCCCCAAAACTCACAGCCAGCTGCCACGCAGCAGGAAGCCAACAAGGTTTACGCCTACGAAGTCGTCTCCATCAAGCCCAGCAATCCAGAGACCCATGGCGGCGGAACGCAAAGCCGCCCTGGGAGCTTTGCCTTGACCAACATGCCACTCGCTTTGCTGATCAAAGACGCCTACGAACTCATCATCGACAGCCAGCTTGTGGGATTGCCCAACTGGGCAAAAGAGGACGGCTACGACATCGTGGCCAAGGCCGATCAGGACACAGCGGAAAGATTAAACAACCTTCCACGCAAAGAGCGACGGAAAGAAGAGCAGCGAATGGAGCAATCCATTCTGGCGGATCGATGCCAGTTCAAGGCTCACGAAGAGACCAGGGTGTTGCCTGTCTACGAGCTGGTCGTCGCCAAAAGTGGATTGAAGATGAAAGACGCGCCTCCCGATGAGCCGGGCTCGGAAACCATGCGCTCCGGCCAGATGGCCGTACACGCAATGTCCATCGAAACCATTGTGGATGGATTCGCAGGCACAGACGGACGTCTGATGGTCGACAAAACCGGCCTCGAAGACAGGAAATTCGATTTCGAACTGAAGTGGACTCCAGAGGAACAGCGCGCCACAGCATCGGACGATGCCCCGCCATCGCTCTATACCGCCCTCGAAGAGCAGCTAGGCCTGAAGCTCGTCCCGGCCAAAGACCCCGTGAAAGTCCTAATCGTCGATCACATCGAGCGCCCCTCACCCAACTGATCACCCGAGGCCCAAAAGCCGCCGTAACCACCCAATCCCATAGCCCCAGCACACGGCCCAGACCTCCTGTATGGTCTCAAGTGACAACTGACCGAACGTCAGACTTAGGTGGTCATATCTGAAAGGAGAGAGCAACAACGCCCCGATGATGCCAAACGTCGTGGTACACTTCATGGAAAACCTAGCGAAGCCTATGAATCAATCGATTTCGAGTCATTCCGATTTTGTCCCTCTGCTGAATGAGACGCTTGTTGAAGCTTTCGTTTCGGATATTTCCCGTACACATCTAGTGAGCTACATCCGCAAGAGCGATTCACTGAGAAATAGATGTTTTCCGGGGTTTCGAATAACAAATGCATTTCCAACGGTGCGTCAACTCGCAATAGCATATAGAAGAGAGATCGTCGATCGTAAGAACGAGTGGCTAGCAAGCGCCCTTTTAAGCTACTGGATCGCGCGTCACATCGAGATCGTCAAAGTCGTCTCAGTAGCTCTCAACATTAACGAACCAAACTCGACCAACGCCAACGAGTGGACAGACGATGCACGGGAGAAACTTCCAGACGATCAATGGAAACTTGAGATCAGAAAGCTTATTAGCGTATTAACCCCCCAATTTCCCGATAGTGATATCCATATTGTCAGCTCATTTATTTCCCGTGGCATCGACCAACTTGAAGTTCAAAGCTTTGTTGGTGACGAGCTAGGACGCGCGGCAAACGAACCCTCAACCCAAAAGCTACAGATTGAACGAGACATTCAAACGCTGACGGCAGAGATCGAAAGTCTCAGGGCCCAGGAAACTGAAGAATCTGAACGGTTCAAAGCCGAATCGGAGAGATTGCAACTAGCAATCGACAACGCAATCGTCGAACACGCAGAAGTGGAGAAATGTCTCGCTCATCATAAAGAAGATATTGCGTCGCTAACTAATCAAATCGAAGAAATAAATACGTTACTTGGTGACGCACGCCGAGCAAGAGACGCAGCAGAAAAACAAGAGCGGAAGCTCTCGAAGACCATAGGGTGTGGGCGTGACGATCTAAAAGAAATTGAAGCAGACTCTAAGAGAAAACAGTTGAAGATCAGCTCGTCCATTGGAGAACAATCAGCTCGAGCTGCAAAACTCACTGGTGAACTGGAAGTGGTTCTAGCGAACATTCAAGCGGCAGAAAATGCTCAAGCTTCGACCAATGACGACCCTGTAACGATAGTTCATCCTGTAGCCAAGGATGTTCTCAGGGAGCCTCTAGCTACCTCAAGTACCCAGGAGTTGTCGAATGTTGTTCCGGTAGAAAATCTTGGATATAACGCGATCTGCTACCAAGGGTTACAACGAATCTTTCGCAACGCAGTGGTTTCGTTTCTGCGTGAACGATTTGGCCTGTTATATCCCGATGATCACATTGATAAACTTAAGAGGACCTTCGGCGAAGAATGGGATAAGGCAGCCCGCAATGCTGCTTTGTCTCGGGAAAGCCTTGGCACTAACACAGCAGTTCGGGATGAGTATGATTTATTGGGGACGAATCATTTTTTCAATCTTTTTGACCGGCATTACGACAAGCTTTTCACATCACCTGCGGGCCGCCCAACTGAAGACCCGAGGCCAGTAAAGACACGATTCCTGGGAAACTTGAAAGCAATCAAAGATGGGAGAGACCCCCTTTCGCACCCTGTGCATGAAGACATTTCGTTCGAGGAGGCAAATCATCTACTATACGCGGCACAAGAAGTCCTGAAATGGATAGGAGCAAAGGAGGAAGCCTTTGAACTAGCAGCATTGGCCGTCTCTTTGAGAAATCGTGAATCCGAAACTTTTCAAGTACTACGCAAGCTACCTACTGAGGATAGTGTCTATTTAGAGTGGGTCGGGCGCAACGCGCTACTGCAGGAGCTGGCAGACTGCTTTGCCAACCCTGACGGCAAGCGATGCCTACTTGCAGGCGACGGCGGAAAAGGAAAATCTGCGGTCGCATATCGTTTTGTTCAAAGTATTTCACCATCGAGCACTAGGTACCAGGTAATTATCTGGCTTAGCGCAAAGAAGCGGAGATTCAATGAAGGAACACCCACATCGATCGAAACCCCGGATTTTTCTAGCGCAAGAGACGCAATCGATAGGCTACTCACCGAGTACGGCGCAACGGTAGTTGACATGAGCAAAGATGCTCAGGAGAAAAAACGCTTACTTTTTGAATATCTAAATGATTTTCCAGCATTTATTGTTGCCGATGATATTGACACTGTTCTAGAGGACGACGAACTTGTCAGCCTATTTACACATGAAATTCCTCACACACAGTCGTCAGTGCTTCTTACATCGCGGCGATCAATTCCGGGCATACGATCCCTCGTCGTACCGGGATTCAATTCGAAAGAAGCCGAGGAATTCATCAAATCGAGAATACGTCTGTATGGCTTGAACGCCACTGGATTTTCTGCAGCCAATGTTCGGGATATAACAAAAGTCACAGATGGCTCGCCTTTGTACATAGACGATCTGATGCGTCTTACAAAAATCGTTGATGTTCAAAAGGCGATCAGTATATGGACCGAAAGAGGTGGAGACGAAGCCAGAAAATATGCGCTTCAGCGCGAAGTTGAAAAGCTATCTGTAGACGCAAAGAAATGTTTAATTGCTGCAGCAATACATGACGACCCAATATCGTTCGCCGAATTGGAAAGCATCCTAGAGATTTCAGAAGATCGCCTCGTATCAGCACTATCTGAATTGCAAACACTTTTTCTTTTCCCAAAGGCTCCAGCAGTGGAAGGCGAACAGCGCTACCAAATAAACGGGAATACCAAAAAACTCGTAAGATTCGTGGAAGGCACCAGCCAGTTCTATGAACGGATTAACACAAGAAGCAAAGTTCTAGCCGGACAACTGCCAGAGGCTGGACGTGGCATAGTAGGCTCCCTTATCACCCAGGCTCGTCTCCGTCTTAACTCGGGGCAATTTGTCGAGGCAGAAACAATCCTAATTCGTGCCATTGAAAAGTATCCAAACGCAGCCGACCTTAGAGGGGTACTTGGTTATATTTACCGGAGAGTTGGGCGCATCGCAGACGCGAGAGCTCAATTTCTAGAGGCAAATAAACTTAGTTCTCGCAGCCGAGAAATGTTTCTTCAGTGGCAAAAGCTTGAGATCGCTGAAAAAGAGTGGATGAATGCGATTACTATAGCAGACACGGCTCTCAAAGTTCTTCCGGAGCTATACGAAATTATTGAGCGAAAAGTGTTTTGCCTCCGTCAACTGGGGTTCGATTTACACAGAGGTACGCACTACGAGAAAGCGGCGAAGAGATTTGCTGAAGCAGTAGATGAAGTGAAGCGGCACATAAAGCCCCCCGAGGCACTTCCGTCTGGTGCGCGGGAGCTGAATGCGAGTATGTACTATAGCGTGGTGGTATGTCTCGATATGTTAAATCTGATAGGGGAGCGAAATCACTGGCTGGAAAGATGGAGCAAAGAACATCCAGATGATCCGCAAATCTCAACCCAAAAAGAATATCTAGTTCGCAAGCGCGGCTCGCTGTAGGCACTAACTTCTCATATCGCTCCCGTTGTGCATAGCCTCGGCTGCGACCCAAAAGGATGCGGAGTTTTCCCCCGCATAAAGCTAACCCAATCCATCCGGCTTCAGCCGCGGACCCTTCACCCAACTGATACACCCCCTCATCCGTTCCCTGCATCTCAGTCAGCCAGGAGAGCACGATGGCAACCTCAGACAATCCTTTTGTTGTCCCGAACGTGGTGACGGGCACTGACGAACCCGCAGACCATCAGCACGACGTTCCGATCGTAAACATCGAAGAGAAAGACCGCGAGACGTTGGAATACGAACCGCCAGAGGTTGTAGCCGAAGAGGAGAAGGCAATCCTGGAATTCGACGAAGCCGATGCGCTCTTCGGCAAACGCAGTGGGGTAAAGGACAGTCACGACCGATAGTGAAGCTGGGTGCCCCACATCTCGCTTTTGAGATGTGGGTTTCCAAGGCATCCCGGCTCAACCCTCTTTAGGTACAATGCAGCCAGCAAAGAAGGGAATCGCAATGTCCCAACTGACCAAACTCGCCGCCCATCCCCACGTTACCTTTGTCCCCATCAACGATAAAGACAAAGCCCTCGCCTTCTACCGCGACCAGCTCGGCCTCACCTTCGTGGAGGACAAGTCGCCCTTCGCCCTCGTCTTCCATCTCAGTGTCCCCAGCGATGCCGAGGGGGACATGCGCGAAAATCTGGAGGGCGAACCGGGCACCGGCGGAGAGGGCATCGGCCGCTCCGGCGACGACGATCCCGCTGCCCGGAAAATCGCCAGCGGTTCCGTCCTACGCGCCACCTTCGCCGGCGACTTCAAGCCCCAGAAGTTCACCATCCTCGGCTGGCGCGTCGACGACATCGAAGCCGTAGTCGAAGAACTGACAGAGGCAGGAGTCGTCTTCAACCGCTACCCCGGCATGAACGACACCCACCCGCTCGGCGTCTGGACCGCCCCCGGCGGCACCAAGGTCGCCTGGTTCACCGACCCCTTCGGCAATGTCCTCAGCCTCCAGCAGGACGCCTGAAGCTCTCCAACCGTAGGCAACAAATTTCTGCACCTCTAACGTTAAAAATCGCAGCGTTAACGTTGCTTGTCGCGCGTTTAACGTTACTCGTCAGCATCGTTAACGTAAAAACGCAGCGCTTTTTTGAAATTTGTGCACATGCTGCGGCAACAGCGGGTCAGGCGCTATCCTGAACTTCCCGCGTGTCCGACTTCGCCCAAACCGTAAAGCAGCAGGCCGACATCGTCAAAGTCATCGGCGGCTACATCCGCCTGCGCAAAGCCGGCGCCCAGAACTACAGCGGCCTCTGCCCCTTCCATAAAGAGAAATCGCCGTCTTTTTCCGTCCACGCCGGACGCCAGTTCTACCACTGCTTCGGCTGCGGCCAGTCCGGTGATATCTTCAGCTTTGTCAGCAAGATAGAGAACCTAAGCTTCCCCGAAGCCGTGCGCGCCGTGGCTCAAAAATGCGGCATCCCGCTGCCCAAGCGCGAATACAATTCACCCGAAGAAGCCGCCGAGGCAGGATTGCGCCGCAAGCTCCTCGATCTGCATGAGATAGCCACTGTCTGGTTCGAAGAGCAGCTGCGCTCTCCCGAAGGCGCACTGGCCCGCGAATACCTGAGCGGACGCGGCGTCACCGCTGATGCAATCCGCACATTCCGCATAGGTTACGCGCCAGATAACTACAACTCCCTGCGCGATTTCCTGGCCCAGAAATTCGACCCCGAAACCCTGCGCGCCTCCGGCGTCGTCGGCTCCAAAGATTCGGAAGACGAGGGCGGCAACGTCGTCCAGGGCCGCCTTTACGCCCTCTTTCGCAAGCGGATCATGTTCCCGATCTCGAATGAAAGCGGCCGCGTAATCGCCTTCACCGGCCGCTCAGTTGAGACTCCAGGAAAGCCGAGCGGAGAAAAAGCTGGACCCAAATACTACAATTCCCCAGCCACGCCGCTCTATACCAAAGGCCATGTTTTGTTCAACTTGGACAAGGCCAAGGCGCAGATGCGAGCGATGGAGTTCGCCTTGCTTGTCGAAGGCCAGATGGACTGCATCTCGGTCTTCATGCGCGGCATTCAAAACGTGATTGCAACTTCCGGAACGGCTTTTACGGAACAGCAAGTCGGCCTGCTACGCCGCCAGACCACCAACGTAGTCGTCAACTTCGATCCCGACGCCGCCGGAGCCAACGCCGCCGAGAAGTCTATCAGTTTGTTGACGGAAGAAGGTTTCACCATCAAAGTTGTCACGCTCGACGGCGGCCTCGATCCGGACCGCTTCATTCGCGAGCGCGGCGTGGAGGCTTACGCGGCGGCGATTCGCGGAGCGCGCCGCCAATCCGATTACCTGATCGACCGCGCCCGCCAGCAGTTTCCCGGCTCCAGCTCCGACGCCAAGATCAAAGCAATGAACTACTTACTGCCGCATATCCGGCGCATTCCGCAGAAGCTGGAGCGCGACCAGTTTGCCCACGATGCGGCGCAAAAGCTGGGCATCGACTCAGCTGTCCTGCGCGAAGAGATTCGCCAGGCCGCTCTCAAGCGCCAGGATCACATCGAGAGCCGATCGGATAATCGCGCGGCTAGTCTTCTGCCCTTTGAAAAGTTCTTCATCGAAGCGGCGTGCAACGATCAGAAATCGCCTCAGGAATATGAAGAACTGCACGCCAAGCTCCACGATTTCGACCGTGGAATGCCCGTAGGCTGGCAGGAACTTGTCTTCCAGAATCTGCCTTCCGGCCTCTTTGAACAGCTTGTTTCGCGCCGTCAAGGACAGGACATCGAAAGCACGGGAAAAACTGAAGAGCAGCGCATTTTGTTGCGCAAGGTGTTTCTGGAGGCGGGTGATCATACGCGGACACATGTGCAGGATATGGAGATAGTTCGAGATCTGGAACTTCAGGCTCTGCGCCGGGAGATTTCAGTGAAACGTGCTGCATTGGAAAATGCAGTCGATCGCAATTCCATGGAAAACATCCGGCTTTCCCAGGAAATTCTTCAATTGGAACGAAAGCTGCGCGAGCTGGAGTGCGAGTAATAGGAAGTTACGAGACACTATGCTGGGTATAATTCAGGCAACGCAACCTGCGAATGCCAAGGAGGAGCGATGATCATCGAGCTCAAGCCAGAACAGGAACAGATACTGGAATTGGCCACCCGCTCCGGGATGAGCCGGGAGCAGGTTCTGGATCAAGCCTTCGCGGTTATCCGTGAGCAGCATGAGATGGACGAATGGATGCTGGCGAATCGCGAGGAGATTGGCGCCCATATCGAAGAGGGTTTCGCTCAGGCCGAGCGCGGCGAACTGATACCTGACTATGAGGTGAAGCGCATTTTGCAGGAGCGTCGTCGACAGCGGGATATCGCCTAAATCGCGATGCTAATTCTCTACGAACTGACACCCAAAGCGCTAGATGACCTCGACGAAATCTGGTTTTACATTGCGCAAGACGATCCCAAAGCGGCCGACCGCGTCGAGTCGGCAATTCTGGCGGCTTGCAGGCGTCTTTCCAAGTTTCCTGGACTTGGCAACGCAAGGATGGAATTGACTTCAAGATCGCTGCGATTCTGGACAGTTCCCAAGTATCCCAACTACTCCATCGTTTACCAGCCTGAGACTAAGCCGCTCCGGATTCTCGGAATTCTGCAGGGAAACCGGGATATCGGGCCGATTCTTCCCTCTCGGCACTGACTTTGAGAGAAAACCGCCTCCAATTGAGAGCTAAGTAGATAGGTTTAGGAACTAAATTGCCTTCTGAACCATCTATATATACAAGCGAGACCGCACGATCCCGGAAACGGGACTGGACGGACAGCAGGGCAGCCGCGAGAAAATACTTGACTTGCGCCGGCATTTTGCTGTTAATCCGTGAGGTGCGATGTGGTATTCTGGGAATCTCTGAAGGACACGCGCCTCACTGCCCCAAATATGAGCTGCGGCTCGGGGCGGGCCAACCTTGGCCCACTGCGCATACTGTCCCGTTCCGAGCTACTCAAACGGACATCGCTTTCCGATGTTGTTGGGCGCTTTTGCCTGTACGGAAGTCGGCTGCTGAATTTTTTTCAGCCCAAGGCCGATACCGTACATAGCTGTGCGTCAACAACCATCGGCGAGCAGTCGAGATTTTACGCGCAGGAGACGTGAGCGCTTTGGCTATTGACGACAAATTCGAAGACGACATTACTAACCTGATCGATTCGGGCAAAGAGAAGGGCTATCTGACCTACGGCGATGTGAACGACATGCTGCCGGAAGATATGCACAATGCCGACGATCTGGACGACCTGATTACAACCATCGGCACCCAGGGCATCGATCTGCTCGATGGGCCCAAGTTCGGCGGCGACAAGGACTTTGACCTCGAAGAGGGCGAAGATGTCGAGCTGGACCTGACGCCTGGGACGCTCGAAAAAACCAACGACCCTGTCCGCATGTATCTGCGCGAGATGGGTACCGTGCCGCTGCTGACGCGCGAGGGCGAGGTCGAAATCGCCAAGCGCATCGAGCGCGGGCAGATGCGTGTGCTCAAGTCGCTGTCGCGATCGCCGGTGGTGATTCGCGAGATCGTGGCGCTTGGCGAAGACCTGAAGCGCGGCGTGCGCAATGTGAAGGAAGTGGTGACCTTCGACGAGGAAGAGCTCACCGAAGATGTGGTGCAGGCCCGCGTTCGCGCGACCGCCAGCCGCATCGACGCGCTGGTGAAGCACCAGAAGAAGATCGCGGTCTACGAAGAGAAGCTGCCGCTGCTGGCTGCCAAGACCAAGGCCAGGGAAGCGCGCCACACGCGCTGGCTGATCGCCCGCGAGAAGGTCCTGATTTCGCGCATCGTTCGCGAGCTAAAGTACACGGGGCAAGAGCGCAAGCGGCTGCTCGACAAGGTCAATAAGACGGTCGAGATCATGCGTTCGCTGGAGCGGCAGATCAAGTCGCTGGACCAGAAGTTCGATGCTTCGAAGTCCGAAGACTTGAAGAAGGAATATCGCCGCCAGCAGAAGAACTGCCACGTCGATCTGGAAAAGCTGGAGCAGGAAGCCGGCGTTACGGTCGTCGAGCT
>Ga0302325_10022632_pt1 | contig 13144 bp, 13 predicted proteins | sample Palsa_T0_2_FD_201948 | JGI IMG/M metagenome (GOLD analysis project Ga0302325, IMG submission 201948) | Peat permafrost microbial communities from Stordalen Mire near Abisko, Sweden - Palsa_T0_2 | ecosystem: Environmental > Terrestrial > Soil > Palsa > Peat permafrost | place: Sweden: Abisko... | reverse complement strand
AGACACGGAGCACATTTTCGACGAGAAGTTCTGGAGTTCCTTGGATGGTGTCACAAACGCACTTGACAATGTTGATGCTCGAACCTACGTCGATCGCCGTTGCGTCTTCTTCCGAAAGCCCCTGCTGGAAAGTGGTACTCTTGGAACCAAGGGCAACACTCAAGTCATCATTCCTCATTTAACCGAATCCTATTCCAGCTCGCAAGATCCACCGGAGCAGTCCTTCCCTATGTGTACACTTAGGAGTTTCCCCAACAAGATCGAGCACACCATCGCCTGGGCTAGAGAACTGTTCGAGGGATACTTCGTTAAACCTGCCGAGACAGTTAACTTGTACTTGAGCCAGCCGAACTATATTGAGTCGACCTTGAAGCAGGGAGGAAATGAGAAGGGTACCTTGGAGATGATCCGAGACTTCTTGGTTGAGGACAAGCCCCTGAGCGTTGAGGACTGTATCAAGTGGGCTCGCATCCAATTTGAAAAGCAATACAACAATGCAATCCAGCAATTGCTGTACAACTTTCCAAAGGATTCAACATCCTCGAGTGGCCAACCCTTCTGGTCCGGACCAAAGCGTGCCCCAGATCCATTGAAGTTTGACCCGAAGAATGAGATGCACTGGACTTTCGTTGTTGCAGGAGCGAACCTTCATGCTTTCAACTATGGCATCAACACCAAGGATATGGATGAGAGCACTATTCACAAAGTCTTGGAGAACATGATCATACCCGACTTTTCGCCAAATGCTGCCGTCAAGATCCAGGCAGATGATAGTGAACCTGTAAGTAGATCTAAGAGTTTTTGTTTAAACGCCACTAACAATTCCAGGACCCAAATGCTGGTGCAGGCGGATTTGATGACAACGACGAGCTCCAGGCGATCACTGAGAAGCTTCCACCACCAAAGACGTTGGCAGGCTTCAAACTCCACCCAGTCGAATTTGAGAAAGACGACGACACAAACTATCATATCGATTTCATCACAGCAGCAAGCAACCTCCGTGCTGAGAACTATAAGATCGAGTTGGCAGACAGACACAAGACCAAGTTCATTGCTGGCAAGATTATTCCCGCTATTGCCACCACAACTGCTTTAGTCACTGGCCTGGTCATCCTTGAGTTCTACAAGATAGTGGACGGCAAGAACAAGGTCGAGCATTTCAAGAACGGCTTCGTTAACCTCGCCCTCCCATTCTTCGGCTTTTCCGAGCCTATTGAGAGCGAAAAGGCAGTCTACAAGGGCAACAATGGCGAGGTGGCAATTGATAAACTATGGGACCGTTTCGAGGTTGACAACATTACATTGCAAGAGCTCATTCATCATTTCGAGGAGAAGGGTCTAACGATCACCATGCTCAGCTCTGGTGTCTCTCTCCTCTACGCCAACTTCTTTGGCCCGGCGAAACTCAAGGATCGCTACGCAATGAAGCTGAGTGAGCTGGTGGCACATATCTCGAAGAAGCCGATTCCAAGTCATCAGAAGAATGTCATCTTTGAGATCTGTGCGGAGGATCAGACGGGCGAGGATGTGGAGGTTCCTTATATCATGATGAAGATGGGTGACTAGACGCTTGATGTGCACAAATGATGATTGATGGATGAATACATGAACTTGGTGTTTATTATGGAGAATGGGGTGGATACTTGGGCGCTAGACAGAGAAAGAAAAAACTCCACTTGCGTTTGCATTTCCAACACAGAATAGAGATCAATGAATCAAATGCGTTCTTTCGTATTCTTCAAAACATGACCTCCAAAAATTCTTGGCGCATTGCACGTTAACAATTATGTTTTACTTGCTGGGTTTTGACTGGAGTATCAAAATTTCCCATTGCTCTTGGTAAGCTTACTAATGCGCCTGCATCCCGTTGTCAGCAGGCCTGCTGCGGGGCATCCAGTGCCGTCATGATTAGCAAGCACCCCTGTCAAATTAGACAGCTATATTGACCCCACACTCTTCCTCTACTCATCACAACCTCCCCTCCCAACTTCACCACAAAAGAGTATTTAATGCTCGCCCGCGTCCGACAGATTGCCAGTCACTTTCAAAGCATACACAATCCACGAGCTTCAATAAGTACAGGAAGAGCATTTTTTTCTACAACCGCCATAATGGTACGTCGTACCCCGCACAAGCTCTCGAGATGAGGGGCAGAGGACATAGAAACTGATGATGAACCAAACAACAGGCAGAAGATAAGATAACCAACTGGGTAGCGCCCAACGACAAAACTGGCGAGTTCAAACGCGGCCAATCGCAATTCCGCTCCTTCATCAAGAAAGGCGGCGAGTTCCCGCCCGAGGCTGGCAGGTACCATCTCTACGTCTCGTACGCCTGTCCGTGGGCGCATCGCACGTTGATCGTGCGTAAGTTGAAGGGGCTTGAGAGCATTATTCCGTTTACGAGCGTGCATTGGCATATGCAGGACAAAGGGTGGCGGTTCGTGACGAAGGATGAGGAGGGACAGTTGCCGGGGGAGAATGTGACGTCGGATCCGTTGGGTGGGAAGAGTTATCTGAGGGAGATTTATTTTGGGGTCGATCCGGAGTATAAAGGGAGGTTTACGGTGCCGACGCTGGTGGATGTTAAGCAGGGGAAGATTGTCAGTAATGAGAGCTCGGAGATTATTAGGATGTTTTATACTGAGGTTTGTGTTCCCTGTTACGTAGAAGGAGAGGAGGACTAATTGGGTGGTAGTTCGATGACCTCTTGCCGGAAAAGTTCAAGAATGTGGATCTGTTCCCAACGGCTCTGCAGAAGCAAATCGAGGAGACGAATGAATGGACCTACAACGATATCAACAACGGCGTCTACAAATCCGGCTTTGCTACCACGCAAGAAGCATACGAAAAGGCCGTGGTCACATTATTCAAGAGTCTAGACCGCGCAGAGAAACACCTCCAAGAAACCGAGAAGGAAGGCCCCTTCTACTACGGCTCCTCGATAACAGAAGCAGATGTCCGTCTCTACACAACAATTGTCCGCTTCGACGTCGTCTACGTCCAACACTTCAAGACTAACCTCCGCACCATCCGCGCCGACTACCCATACCTCCACCAATGGTTGAGGAATTTGTACTGGAACGTCCCTGCATTTGGAGAGACGACCGAGTTTACTCATATCAAGAATCATTACACGAAGAGTCATACGCAGATTAATCCGTTCAGTATTACGCCGCTAGGCCCAGAGCCGCCGATCTTGAAGCTGGGGGAGGAGATCGCGGCTGTGAAGTTTGCTCTGGAGAGGGCGAAGAAGTGAGATATTAAGGAGGTGGGCTGAAAGTTGAGAAAAAAATATGAAATGGAAGGAAACGGAAGTACATTGCATGCTGTATGGAGTAAATGGTATTCGTCTCTTCTGCTATGGGATGAAACTGATCCAAGGTTATTCTCCCAGCTCAGCTTTACTCAAAAATATCAAATGATTGATCATCTTCTATACTTCTCTATTCAATGGACGGAGTCCTTGGTAACGTCATTGAGGACTTCTATGCTAAGCCGCATTCCATCACCATCTAGGAAAGTGAAGTTCCGCGGGAAGGTGATCGACATTTTGCTACTTCTACTCGGAGCATCATTGAATTGCTATGTGTATGAGTTATACGTCAAGCAACCCAACAGTAATTATTAACAGCGATAAATGAGAGAGATTTAGAACAGGCACGGAAGGAATCCCTGGTGGGTGTGACACGAGATAAGCACGTGATATTGATTCCTGTGGCTGCCTAACGTCGCCTCGATCGACCAACATCTTCTCCTTCAACCACCCATCCCTTCCCTCACTTTCAGCTCCATCCAACTTCATCATCCCCTTTAAACTCACAATGGCAACTAAATCCAAGTCAGCCAAACCAGTCAAGGCTACCAAAACAACCAGAGCCACCAAAGCCACCAAAGCCACAAAGGCTATCAAAGGCACTAAAAGACTTCCTCCTCCACCTCGCAAATGGAACAAATGCCATGAGCGCTTCTTCGCCCCCGAGCTACTACGTCGCGGCCTACCCACCTGGGGTCATCACTCCTCTCTCATCAACCGTCTAAAAGCAACCGATGCTCCAACGCTCCGTACACCAGAAAGCCGGAAAGCAGCACACGCCAGAAAGGTCAAGCGTCTCCAGAACGCCGCCTTAAAAGCAACGCCCCCATTTCCATTCTTCAGTCAACTGCCGCTGGAAATCAGAGAGCAGATCTGGGGGCTCTCGCTTCCAGGACCCAGGGTCTTGACGCTGGATACTTCTCGGAAGCCGCCTGTGCCTGAGCGGCTGTGGTTCTCGAGTGTGTATGGGTGGAGGAATCCTGCTGCGTTGAAAACTTGTCGCGAGTCGAGGACTGTTGCTTTGAGGAGGTATAGACTTGCGTTCGGGACGCCGAATGTGTATTTTGATTTCGAAGGGGGTGATATTCTTTATTGGGGCCCAGAGTGCAAGACGGGCATATTTTTGGGTCAGGGGTGGCAGTGGGATGAGAGGACGGTTCTGCAGCAGGAAGAGGAGGCCCAGTGGGTGTTGGAGAGTCTCAGTGACGAGGTTAGGAGGGACCTTGAGAGTGTGAGGCATCTTGCTATATCGAGGGAGCGATGGGATTGTCCTTGGTACAGGCGTTCATATTCGTTCAATAGTCCCCGGAGTACGCATGTTGCGAAGGGTGATGTATTGAGGAAGAAGTTACGGAAGTTTAAGGCTGTTGAAAGGATAAGTCTTGAAGATGGGAAAGAGAGGTTGCAGTCCCCGTTCGTTGAGCAGGTTTTCTATGGAGGACCGGTCATTGAAGATCCGTGGTTTCAGGAGAAGCCAAGAGACTGGAGGATCGGGGCGAAAGAGAAGTTGGCTGTGGACTATTATGAACAATACTTTCCGAGGCTTGAAGAATGGCTTGAGAGAGACGGGAAGTGGGAGATGACCGGGGATCTGAACGCATTTATGTTGTTGTGTCGATTCGACATGAAGGACTTGAGTGAGGAGGAAATGGAAAAAGGCATTCCTGAGGCAAGGCTTGTGGATATCAAATTTGTAGCTGATGAGCCGAGGCTTGTCAGGGAAGGTTCTGGGCGTTCTTACTACCAGTAGGTGTTTAGCAACCAAACTGCACATCTTGATCTGATCACTTTAATCATAACCTCCCGTTGTGTTACTGGTTCTGTTCTTATTTGCCCTTTCCATATCTCAGTCACGCCAAATAGTTGACTTGACGCCGGAAAAGCAGTATTTATTCACTATCGGCAAACAACTGGGTTCCCACCCTTTGATCTTACATACGAATTCCGAAAGACAAATCCACCGAGACTGTGTCACGTGATTGTATCATGTGATCGTGGGCTTAACCACTTTCCCCCTCTACTAGCCTCCTCTACAATTAGTGATTTATCAGTTTGTTATAACATACCACTGAAAGTAAACTCCTGATAATTTTGTTGCTCGTCTTAATTTGTGTAGGGGTAGTCATCCTATTTGGGACACAGAGACCTGCTACAGCAGGTTCGTCGAGACCAAGAACATAATTTTCAAGTAAGCCGAGGTGCCAGGCCCTTTTACTGGAAAAGGGTTGTTTCATTTCCAATTAGTACCTTATGCTAACAGTAATTCAATTGGTGCTCTGTAGCTAGGCGCTGAGTCCTTGCGGTGATTCGACGGGAGAAGTTTTTTTCCGAGCGCAGGACTCTTTTGCGTCGTTTGAAACGACGTGGCTGAGCCTCTTAGGGGCCAGTGCAGGAGACTCGATTGAAGCCCTGCGCCATGACATCTAGAAACGGAGATGCTTCCATCTCAAGAATGATCCGGAATCTCCAGCTCGATGTATTCTGGGCATTACATTTCTCCTTGCCAATGAGTCATTGGCAGTAGGACGAAGGGATGCTGCGTAGTGACTGTCACGTTTCAGCCTTGGTTTCAGCCAAAACCTTATCCAACCCCTGCGGATCCCATCTCTCGAATGGAGGCTATGCTTCGAATTGTTCTCGAAGCAGGAAGATGCACCAAGAACACCCAGAGAAGAACTTTAAAATAAGTAAAGGGGTTATGAACCGACTTCCGCGGTCGCCTACGGGGATGGGTAAGCCTTGAGCAACTCAGCCTCCCCTTTCTCCCAGAGGGCATATATATGCATCGATAATCCTAATCATAAGCTGTGCACCACAGCATGACTGCAGAAAAGATGGACTGCCCCTCCAATACATCTGAGTCACCTTTCCACTTTGTTGATGACAAAGAATTAGAATATCTGGGTTTGATACAAAATCAAATTCAACCACTCTTTCCCAATTTCGCCGCAGCCCTCTCAGGACAATCGCCCGCAGAGCGAGAACTCGGAAGATGTGCAGTGGTAGAATTCAACCAGGGATTCGCCCAGCAAACCTCTTCGTTCAAAAGCTCAATGGAACTACGGCATCATTTGTCGAATACCGCATCCCCGGCAATTCCCTCCCAGAATCAACCTAGACGACGCCTCTTCATATTAGAGGATCTCCCGCGCAACTACATTTTGACACTTGGCTCACGGCTACGGATACCACCCAGCTTCTTCGCTGGTCATTATGACGATCCAGCATCTCCCACATTCAATCATCGAAACCCATTCGCACGCCACACGAAATCACAATTCCGTCTCAGATACGGAACCTCGCACCGGGCAGAAGTTGATGTTCCACCGCACAAGAGGAGCAACATCTACGCTTTCAATACAAATGTGTGTCGGTATATTCATGCATACGATCCAAAAGGGCCCCTCTACGACGAAATGAGGAGTCATCATATTGTTTCATTTTGGAGCTCTCCTCTCGGAATAGATGGGTCTTGGGATGCTGTGCTCCTCGTAGACCCACCTCTCACAGGACTTGCTAAGTGCTTGCCATCAATGCAACTCGCGCCTATTCGACGCGAACTTCGAGACGAAAGTTCAATACCGAAGCACTACGTGTATCCAGATATGAACAATGTACAGGAACTCCCCGAGGAGGTTTCCGAATGGGCTAGCGTTTATGAATGTCCACAATACAACTCGATTTTCGATGATGCGCTTAAAGATCTTGCATCCAGGAATCAGGACATTGGTGAACTTGACAATCCAATGGTTGTAGTCAAGTTTCCCCGCAAGCTCGTCATTGGTATCATGCTGGCTTTCCTACGACGTCGATATCTGAACCTTCTCAGAATCCAGAAAACGCACGTCAAGCCCAATCAAAACCTACGCAACAACTACCTCAGCAGTTTCTCGGAAGGCGCTCTCTCGAGTTGGCAGGATGAGTTCTTCGACTTTATTGTGGGCAGTTGCGCGGCGATGAAAGAGCTCATCCGGGAAATGGAAGAAAACATGGTCTCACTCGGTCTCCCAATGGAGAATGGAACAGGCTGGAAATCAGGGCTTCCAGGAGGGCCGCCACAATGGGAAATTGATGGATGGAGATCGGTGATGGATCTGGCGCATACCGTAGACTGGTTAACCAATTCGCTGGCAACGGGATATCTGCAGTACATTTCGATTCAAGAAGCGCGGGTTTCCAATGGCAACGCAAGAAGCTTGTCGAAGATCACAGTCTTGACCATGCTCTTCATACCTTTATCGACAGTTGCGAGTATCTTTTCCATGGGTGGTGATTTTCTGCCGGGTAATTCGAGAGCATGGGTGTTCTGGGTGGTCTCGATTCCGGTCTTGATGATGCTTGCCTATTTGTATTGGCGGCAAGAACTTGTTGAGGGATTGATGAGGAAGAGACAGAGCTTGCTTCTACTTCTTGAACAGAAGGGAAAGAAAACCGACGTTTTCTGCGCTTGAGAACAAGAGGTGGCTTAGATGAGACGGGAGAGCGACAATGAGGTATTACGAAAACAGCTGCTTCCCGGGGGCTGATTTAGTATCCTTGGTTGATATGATATCTTCAGTTATAACGTAAGTAAGACAGAGTCTTCGTCAAACGCTCTTAGAGATAAGAAATTTGGGAAGGCGTTTGAGGAAATGAGGAATACCCAGTCATGTTTTTTTATGTAAAATTAGTGTATTTAAAATATAGGCCATATTTGTAGCAACTGTTCGGACTAGCACTGACTCTTTTCTTGTTCCTTGCACATTGGCTTGTTCATGTAAGCTAGGAGAGTTGATTTTGAAATAGAAAAGCTTGTGCAGAGGCGAGAGAGGGGAGAGGTTTAGGGAGGCGATAGTTTCAGCGGTTGCACGCTGGTTCGATATAATTGCGGGATGGAAGGGTTTTGGAGGTGAGTGATAGGAGACTGTTGGAGGTTGTGGAGTAAGAGGTCTTTTTGGGAAGGGAGAGCAGATGTAGGGAGTCATAACCCCTTTCTTGAGCTGTAAGCGAGCCCCTGAAAATAGGTGGATGAGGGGCATGTGATGGGTATCACCCAAGATATTCCTAAGCCCGAACAGTACGAAGGCGCAGCTCGGTATACATCAGCAGACTCTCTATCCTCTCTTAATTTGTCCCCGAGTGTAACAAGGAATCCTGTTCCCTGACTACACGACCTTCAACTTCTCCCAACTACCTCAGGGAAAACAGTACTTCTCTCCAGTATTGAGATTTGTGCGGAAGCGGTCGCTGATTTCTTTCAGGTCGTATTAGGTGGCTGATTTACTGTACTGCGGAGTTAATTCTATTCTTCCTTGTGTAGAAGCCATCAGTAATGTGTCAATATTATAGTTGCCCATAACTGGGTTGTGTCCATTTACTCTCAAGCGGCATGGGTCTGTAATGGTCCTTCGAATCAGCAGAACCTAGCCAGGCATCTCTCGAGAGATTTTCAGACAATCACTTCCCCTCAAGCCAAATGGACCAAGAGGTTCTATCGAGTACAGCCAAAGAGGCTCTCTGACTCTCACATTGTCGACCAAGAGCTTTAACCGCTTTTGGGCTGTGTTTTCAATGCCTCGATGTCTTTCATATTGCCGTCTCGTGGACCCACAACAGCAAGATCGAGAAACCATGGCACGGGCCTGGATACTAGGAGACAATACACAAATTGGCGAATCAATGCTTGACGGGTCTATTGCGAGTGTAGTGGGAGCTATGAATCTATGATACAGTTTGTTGACAGGCATAAGGAATAGCTCGACACTGGCTTTGGCACACTTTCCGACTTGAACATGGTCTGTATGGAGAAGGATTTCAGGAAAGGTATCTGTTACGCTGGTCCCTGGGGCATATTTTGGAAACGTTAGGGCTTGTGCCTTTCTTGCATGTTGCGAGGCCATCTTAAGATTTGTGTAACTAAGGCCTGGGTTGGTTATGCTTAAGCTAACGTTAAGATTTTGGGTTTGGTATAAGTCGTCATGACACAAGTACCGGGGTCCTCGCCTGGCTGGCCACGGGGATGGAACTGTGTTGTATGATTGCTATTCGGCTTTCTGGAGTCTGGACAATGTGCAATTCCTCTTTTAAAGAAATAATACAGTATTATTTTGTATAAGATCATGTAGGCAGATCAGACTAATCGCGGGAATCTAGGTAACCACTAGTGGTATCTAACAGGAAGTCTGTCAACGAACTGAAGTGGCAATCCTATCCTCGGATGGAGAGCACGGAAGAGGAAGAAACTCGGAAAGAAGAAATTTTAAAGTACGATAGGCGCTACTAGTTTGGCTATTAATTTGATTGCTATGGCACGGGAGTAAAGATGTACAGATCCTTGAATAATGTGAAATTGTTTTCACATTACTGAACAAGACGATATGTCTCATCCTCCCGAAGAGGATCTCTGACAAGGATGTTTGGGTCAGAAGAGTACATATTAGCAGGTCTTAAATTCTTAAGGGTAGCCTTTACCGCCTTCAGAAGATCAACCGAAAAGTTGTGAACTTCTCGCATCTCTTTTGAGAACTTGTGATCATCATGTAGGAGATATCCCTTCACAGCTGCTGTTGCCAAAGTTTGGCGTACGGGATGTCCATCTGGTAGATCTGCCGCTGAAGTGATGTGCTCGGACGTGAGGCAGTAGGTGTTGTTGCACTCCAAAGGGCCTGGGAGTTCATCGAAATATTCATCCGCGATTCGTGCTGGATTGGCTATGATAATAGCTTTGATACGCTGCGCCGCCAATGTTTCCATGCCAGTAACTGCACACATATCCGCTATTCTGGCAAACTCAATAGTGGCAGTAATGGCTTCTGCCGGCTCTAGTTCTCCAAAGATGACCCTGCCAAGATATATCCACTGTACCAGCAATTCGAAACTTCGAGTTGATACGACGCCGTCTATCTCAGCAAGGGTTGTTGACTGGTCTTCTCCTTCCCGAAACGCCCCTTCGAATGTAGCTGCGAAATATTTGGATTGCTTGCAGAGCAACGCTTTTGAGAGTTTATACTCGCGGCTTTTACTTCCGATTCGAATTTTGACATAGGGATCGGTGTATAGTGGGAGGAGGCTTAGAACCATGTCAGTAGGAAATGAGACTTGGATCTCTGACTCACTAACTCATTGATAAAATCTTGATAGGGAGCTAGAAGGAGTCTCTCCTTAGGACCTGCTGTCGACATACCGGCGCGAATAATAAAGGATCTGAAGAGGAAACGGGTGAAAGATGAATAGATAGGTGCAGCCTTGTTGACAAGCGGGGAAGACGGTCCACCCGTGTTCGAGTGTGATTGGATGGCAAATGAATTAAGTGAGGATGGTCTGGTCACGATTTGTACTTAAAGATAGGACAGACAATGGTCGAAATGAAGCGGTAGAGTTATGACAGCTCCCACAAATATGCCATTTCTCATGTCATGCTGTGAAGAGTCGTGTTGGTGGTCACGTTATTGCGCACCTATGACCAATTAGAGAGCGTCGCGTGAATACTGTCTCACCCTTTCCAAATTCGAAGATAAGTAGAAGGACAGGATAAGATTCCTCTCTTGAAACCTCTGAGAAGTCATATTGACAGTCGTGAATATCAGACAAAACGATTGACAGATAGAACGATGTTTTCATTTAAATCACGTGATTTATAGGATCAATTTCAACGATCTACCTTCCGTTTCAGAACAATACTCTCATGGACGTCCGACGTGGAGAGATTGCAATAAATCACTACCCCAGTGCAGGCGGGGTAAAAGAAGTACTGTATAAATGCCGAGTGTCCCGAATGGACCGAGTACTTCTTGTGCCTGGTCCTGAGCATGAGTTTGCCGAGTTTGCCGATATTCCACAAGTCAAGAAACCTTATGGGACGGAATGAAGATGAAGAGTAATCAGGCGTACTTGTAGCAGAAAAGATAGCTTAGAAATTGCAAGGATATTCATTCTGTAGCTAGTAATAAACAGTTCGTGAATCACAGACAATCTCATTTATCCCCTGCTGCATCGTCTGCAGATTCTCCAGTTCCAGCTCATTAAGAGAAGACAGATCAAGCCTGCTGCTGCACACCCACACCCCCGGCCTTCATATCCTCAGGATCACTGTGATGGACACCGTTTCCAGCCACCTCCTGGTGATGGATTCTCCTCATGGCCGCCTCAATAGTTTCGTGACCCGCTGCCTCGTTCAGATCGCTATCATCAACAGCTTCGAAGCTTCTTCTCAGATACTCCGGACCCACAAACGTCATGATAATAACGTAAGCGTAAACGCAACCCATGAAGATACACATCACCTTCCCGTACTCGTAGCGCTTGGTTTTGCCTTTCGGTGGGAGCGGGAAGCGGGCTCCGAGAGTGGATTCGATGGTCGAGGAGGCGGAGGAAGCGAGGTTGCCGAGCTGGTAGGAAGTTCCTACTACGAAAGTGCGAAAGGAGCCAGGAGAGAGCTCCATGAGATGGATGGGGATTACGCCCCATGCACCTTGGACGCAGAATTGCTCGAAGAAGGCAGCGGCGATAACGGCTTTGCTGCTGGTGTAGGTGTAAGGGTAGAGCAAGGCGCCCCCGATAATGGAGATGAAAATAATGGAGAAGCGGCGACCGAAGATTTGGGAGCTGTAGCCGATGACTGTACCGCCAGTCATGGCGCCGAGATTTGCGACTACTTGAGTTACGGTCACGGCATTGGCGCTGAAGCTGTATTGGTTGGTTAACATGGTTGGGTAGAGATCTTGGGAGCCGTGGGACTAGAAGATCGTCAGTTTTGAGTGAAAAGATGGGGTAAGAAGGGATTTACCATGAAGTTGAATCCAGCCATCAGAAGCACCAAGTAGATCAGAAGCAACCAATGTCTCCTCAATGCAACTTTCCCTTCGGCAATAAATGTCTTCCCGATATTGCCCTTCTCGTGACGGACCGCGTCACGTTCTATGTATGTATCGGTCTCCGGCAAGCAGAGTCGGAAGATGATAATCAGAACGGGAGGGCAGGCGCCGAACCAGAAGAGTGGGCGCCAGCCGTGAGAAGTGGTGTTGACAAGACCTCTCGCAAATGCCGTGGCCAAAAGATAGCCGAACGCATAGCCCTGTTGCAGCATGCCCGAAACGATTCCACGAGCTTCCTCCGGGCAATCCTCGAGAGCTGTTGCAGCAGCATTACCATACAAACCACCCATTGCAATGCCGAAAAGTGCTCTGCAGGCAAGGAATTGCTTGTAGGTCTGACAAAATCCAGTTCCTAATTCGAGAGCGATAAACAAGAGATTATTGACAACAAAAGGCCACTTTCGTCCATATCGATCGGCTGCGAGACCAAAAGCGATTGATCCGACAGAACGGAACATTAGCACTAGTGTGATTCCCCAGGTGATCTGGGTGGTGGACTTGTGGAAGGTGTCTGCGAGGCCGGAGACGGTCAAGCTGACGGTGAAGAAATCGAATGCGTCCCAAGTCTGTCATATGTCAGGTTGTCAAACCGCCAAATCCGAGTGGAGAGCATACCCAAGCAAAGAAACCGACGAAGAAGAAGAGCCATTGTTTGCCGTTGAGCATCGCCAGGAGCCGAAATGGGTTGGGAGCTTTGTGCATGGGCGGCTTGAGGGTGGTGATTCGTGTCGCGGCATACTCGCCGATGCTCATCTCCTCATGTGGTGGAGAGTGGTGTGCTTCTGGGATGTGAGTCGCATCAGCGACCTTTTCCTCACTGGAATGGTCCATGATGAAAGTGGGCCGTCAGAGGCGTGATCCGGCTGGAAGGATGTAAGTATACATTCATCAATCATGGGTGCCAAAGCTGGCAGACGTCGCTGTCTCTCACAAGAGGGCAGCAACGAAGGTCAACACTCACATTGAGTTGTACTTGC
>Ga0302325_10022631_pt1 | contig 13144 bp, 8 predicted proteins | sample Palsa_T0_2_FD_201948 | JGI IMG/M metagenome (GOLD analysis project Ga0302325, IMG submission 201948) | Peat permafrost microbial communities from Stordalen Mire near Abisko, Sweden - Palsa_T0_2 | ecosystem: Environmental > Terrestrial > Soil > Palsa > Peat permafrost | place: Sweden: Abisko... | reverse complement strand
GCCCTCCAGGGTCTGCTGTGGAACTCCCGTCTCTGCATCCCAGATCCGCACCATCATGTCATAGGAGCCAGATGCTAGCCGCCGCCCATCGTGAGAGAAGGCCACAGATGTGACACAGTCTGTATGGCCCTCCAGGGTCTGCAAACATAAGCTCCAGTTCTCATCGACCAGCGGACCTGTAATAATCCACCGTGGTCTTTCATCTTGGAACAATGTCCTCATCCTACTCATAGTTGGAGAAAAGACGAGAGCTGACGCATACACCTGAAGCGGGGAGCTTTCGATGATGTATCTATTGTAAAGGATGAATCGAACCGCATCTCGAACTATGGATAGGAAATCCGTAACGTGATTTAGATTTTGAGCGAGGAAATTCTCTAGCTTTCTTATCATAACCACTCCACTTGACAGATTTCTCGTTAGGCTGAGGGTCTCCAGCCAGTGAAGGAAATGCGTCTTCAGGAATTTGTCGATTCTGCCGTTATCAGATAGGTCAAGTTCATCGCGAAAAGGTCTCTTGACCTCGCATAGATGGTAGATCCAGTAGCCACAGGCATATCGAATCCGGGCGAGGGGATCGGGATCGAGAGATTGAACTTGGTCTATTGAGATACCGGGGTGTTCTAGATTATAGATGTCTCTGCGTAACGTGTCGGACATATTTTGTAACGATCGCGACATTATTCTGCAGTGTACCACAGTCCGTTGTCCAGGCGGAAAGATCGTAGGATCCTCGTTAAGGTAATCCTTTGCCGATTGATGGATGAAATAGACAGTATCTTCTCGTATTGTAAGAAACGAACCGCACAATTCTATTATCTTCGTCAACTTCGGAAGGTCGCAAGAGAACTCTTTTGGCAAGTCAGCCAAGGCCGCTAATTCGAGTAAATGAAGTGGACGATATGCAAGTGTAGAGATCGAAAGAACCTCCGTACAAAATGTCACGCTTCGTTTTTTCAACTTTCGGGTCTGCTCGATCATTCGACCATATAGTTGCGTCAGGTCGGATGGTATTTCTTGAAGCAGCTCAGGAACATCCCATCCCTCAACACCTCGGAGCTCTTTACAAACGAGGGCCACCCAAAGAAAAGTCCCGTTCGCCTTTTGATGGAGTTGGTCTTCCACATGTTTCTGAAGCTTGTGGTCGTATTTTTTGGTCTGTGCAAGTTCTGAAACCTGAGAAGCGATATACGCGTCGACGGCCGCAGAAACAGATTCCGCATTCAATTCGAGACTAAGATTGACTCGATTCGCGTTGATCCTCAACTGTTCCTCAATTTCACGCCGATAACGACTGGACAAAAGCCATTTGACTCGAGAGGATGATGTGGATGCATTTTGAGTGATGATGCTTAGGAGTTGAGACAATTCTGACTCGCACTCGTCGAGAGCATCCACAACCAAATAGATTCTTGTGAGACATGGGTCATGTAGCAATCTGGTGAAGATGCGTGACAGGGCGACGAATGCGTTGACATCTTTGAACAACTGTCGTCCTGCTTTGTCGTACTGTTCGCGGACGTGCGAGATGAGGGATGGTTGTTGATCGAGCAGTTGGTAAATCAAACCTCTTAATACCGCCGTGGCGTTATTCAATCTTGAGTCGGTTCCTTGGCAAAAGAAATACGATAGTAGGGTAGAATCGTGAGTTGATTCCTCTAATTCCCTGACAACGCCGATTAGTAGCATTGTCTTGCCCTTGCCTGGCTCGCCTTTGATCCACAGTAACCGAGTTTCGTCTCCCTCTTTCCAATCAATGAAATCTGGGTGGCTGAGAATCCACGCATACGAGTCCTTCAGCAGACCACCTTTTGTTGCTTCAATCCGTTTCATATCATCTCTAGGGTCGGTCACGCGCAAGTCTTGTAAGCATCGGTTATCCTCTCTCTCCGCCTTTTTTGCGCTCTGATCCTGAAGTGCGTTATGGATGTCCTGAAGAAGCGTTATCTCTTTTGTCTTCGCAATATCGACAAGCTGCTCAAGACTTGACTTGATTTGCTCGGTATTATATTGATGAGAATCTTGTCGAAGAGCATTTTCAGCATCTCGGACAGTCGACAGGTTGCCATTCCAGTCATCGAGCTTGATAATATCGCGCAAAATAACGATGGTCTGGTTTTGGTAGTAGGAGCAGACGCTCTTCATCTCGTATGAGAGGAGTGTTTTGTAGAGGTCGACGATTCGCTGCTTTAATTCATATCGCAGTCCTTTGGAGGGATCTCCATCAACTAGGTTCTCCTTAAGGAGGAGGCTCGATAACTCCCAATACCAGTGCATTCTAGAAAGGATGTAAACGATCCCTTCGCGATTGGCTTTCGTCGTTTGTGTAGGGTTCAAGAGTATCTGTAATGCCAAACAAACACCGCTCCAGGCAGCAGCAGCTTGTGGCACGCTCTGTACCGCTGAACTTATAATCTCATTTGCTGAGAGTACGACTTGTATGACATTCCCAACGCCTTCCTTCGCTTTGGCCAATCTCTCTGTCTTCCGTAAACCTGCTTGGACGAGATCACTCATCTGCGACCGTCTGATCGCCCGGTTTGTCTGCTCAATTGCGTTCTCTTGGGACTTTGACGGGATGGAACTCGAATCAGTCACGTAGAGTTCGTGAGACAGGACCTTCTCGTAGGCCTTTACTAGTGTAGACTCGTCGGTTTTGAGACTGTCATAGGCTAGGTCCCAAAGCTCTGTTGGGATCGGGTTTGTGGAGGTTGTCGGACCAGTTGCCGCTGGAATGAAGGTCGTTAATGGCTGAGCAAAAGAAGCAGATTGAGGAATGGGCAAGGTGACTTGCTCATGAGACTGGGGCTCGACACTTTGTGAGGTCTGAGGGGATTGAAAGATGTCTCCGGCTGTTATAGAGGTCTCTACAATATTTTCGGACGACGTCGACGGAATGATGGACGAGGCCGCCGCGCCTGGTGCCACTAGATCACCGTCGTTTTTTCTTTTGGACTTTTCAGGGTCCTTGGTGCCTTTGTCTTTACGGAGCTTGCGGACTAATCGCGAAGAAAGTGATGGTTTTGGAGGCATGATGCTACGTGTTCCAATGTTTGGGTCACCCAAATCGTCCACAATACTCCGTGTGAGCGGACAGCAGTCAGCGAAATAGTAGTCAATAGACACTTACATCGTCTCTTTCTAGAGCAAGCTTTAAAGGTGACTTGGACCGCTCCAGGGAGAGGATGATTGCTTCCGACTCCTTCTTGTCGAACGGCCACTTCAGTGTGTTCTTCAGGCCGTTCTTGGGAAGCCTTCGACGCTTTTCAAGGTCTGTTAACGCAGTTGGCTGGCGGGTGGGTGTGGGGGCGCACATTGAACCCAATTATTATGTTGGCTATGCCGCAAATTTCGGCCCACCTGACTGAGGCTGTGCAATATCCATGCCGCGAGATTTTTCGTGGTGCTTATTTAGTTAGTCGGTATCACAATTTCCGGTTTGTTTACGTCCACCACCACACAAAAATCCGAGATCACACACTCAAATGTTATGCGACATCACGAGCTCAGAAAGTGCCGTGATCAACAGTACTTTTCCTACGCCTTGTCTGCGTCCTACGTCTGAGTATCACAGAGTACTGAAGAAGCCTAAGCAGAGGAGACGAGTTCAATTTGACGCGGAAGGTATGTTCCCCCCCCTCCCTCCGACCCGAGTTTTGACCCTCCTCGATTGCGACTCCATCCCCGACTCTGTTTACTCCCCTTTATTCTACCCGCGCATCGAATTTGCCTTACGCCCCTTTCCTTTTCAATCCTTCTGTTGCCGGTATCTTCGTTCTGAGCGGATTCCGTGGTTATTGTGGACGGCGGCTTATTGTAGCGATGGAAACCGAAAAACGGCAAAAGAAAAAAGCTGCCGTGTCCGCTGTGAACGGAACGCAAACGCCTAAAAAACCCAGTTCTTCGAAGGCGAAGCAGAGTGTTATTGGGAGTAGTTCGACTTGGAAGGAGGAGCAGTTGGAGTTGTTTCGCGTGCAGATGGAGGATTGTGTCGATGGGAGTGGGAAGGGGAAGATGATTCCGGAGAAGTGGTTTGATTTTGGGGGGTTGAGGGGGTATCAAGAGGGTATCAATCCACGCCCGCGGTTTTGGAGGGGCTGATTGTAGCGCGTGGTGCACTGATGTCGATTAAGGAGTCGGATTTAATGGACAATCAGACAATTCGTAAGACAGAGTGGTTCAATTTCGCTTTTCTCAATCTTCGGAGTTTGATGACTTTGAAAACGACCGATTCACGAAAGCAGAAGCTCGCTACCAAACGCCGAGAACATAAAGCGACCAAAGAAAGCAAAGACGACAGCGTTCCCGTCGAGTCGATGCCACCCCTTGTTTCTCAATTCCCGGCACGCCGAGTATGTCCACGGAATTCCCCCGAACCTGAAAACGAAACCGAAATACAAGACCCATCACGCATCCCCAGTATCGCCGACCCAGAAATCCCCTCCGCCGGCTCTAAACTGTATCATTCGTGTCGGGAGTTCACCACTCAGAATTTGGGGAATAACTTTTGTACGGGGGCGTTTATGTTCTTATTTGATCCGCCTGAATTGATGTGGGTTAATGGTCGACCTGAGCCTCCTATTCTCCATTGGCGCGATGAGTACCTCTCCTCTTTTCCGGTGGGATTGATTGTAGACCGCTTGTGGCGGATTTTAAGTTGAATAGGCAGAAGGGGGATTGGAGTACAGACAGATGGGGGACTGCAGATTGTGTTGCCTCAGAATGATGGTGATAATGTTGAATGAGTTCGCTCCTACTACGAAATTGCCCTCGAGGTAACCCACCCTTTCCCTCCACACCCTTCTCCTTCCCCCCTCCTCCCCTTTTTGCGACTCAATTTAACGTGTAAGGCAAAACGCTTCTTCAAAACCCAACCCAACAAAGACGGCGGCGAAGTTATCTCCGAATTCGGTCCTGATCACTCCATCCACAATGGCCAAATCTTCGCTGAAATGCTTGGTGCGGCATGTCACCCAGAGTTCTTTGAGTATTCCGACGTTGAGGTCCCCCCTCTTATCCTTATCCCCATTACCTCCCCCACGGCAACCCCCAATTCATTCCGTCATCTCTGTTTACGCGAGGTGTCTATTCGGTTGTGTTAACGTTAGGCGTACGTGATCTATATCCAACACACGTCCTTCCGCTTGTACTACTGTTGTTTCCCTGTTGCATACCTCTCGAGCTTGTACCACACCGGGGAACCCCCACCACCACCACCCGAGGGACCGGAATCCGTGGCAGTGGAATCAGCGGGACCGGAGTCAGGGGGAACACCCTCTCCCTCGGAGACTGGGGGGGTAACGTTGCTGCGAACACGGGAATATGATTTTGCCGATTCGAGTGAGCGGGCTGGGTGGTTTGATATTTTTGTTGCGCTGGTGAGATATTTATTGAGTGGAGAGAGTAAGGTCGGGTACTTAAATGGGGGACGGGGGAAGGAGAATCCTATTCATAAGCCTGATAAGAAAAAGGTACTAGCTCCGGAGAAGTGGTAGCGGATGGGGACTGATAAGTAGGGTTTGCGGGAAGGTGATGCGAGTGCTGCGACGACGGGGGAGAGTGCGAAACGTGCTCGCGACGAGGAGGACGATGATTCTGCTGAGATGGGGGAAGGTTCGCATTCCTGTTTCTGAGCTAATTATTGCAGCGAGTCGTATATCCGAAGTAGGAGACTCGGAAAGTGGAGTGAGCGGCAAAAAACCTCGCGTGGAATAATGGAAGTCTCTGTACTTATGCGGCGGCGGAGGAGAAGATGATGATAATAGCGCGCGTGGATGAATAATTTTGCGCGGGATCGAAGCATAGTTATCTGTTTGTATTCTTGGGTTGGGTTGGGTGGATGCGGGTAGATATTCAGCATCGCAATTTATTATTATTATTTTGGGATTTTTGCATTTATACCCCAGAACTTTGCCGTATTTGCAGAAATACCATACTTCTTTTCGGAATTGCAAGTATACCTGTCGGACAGCTGATTTGGGCCCGAAGGGCTGACCTCCGACTTTACAGCAAACCAGCAAAATTTTCCCAAACCTGTACACTTTGGATAGCGGCTTATCTATTATCGACATGGATCAACCACACGATCCTGTCGTCACTTTTGCTGTCGGAGCAGAGTTTCCCTCTCGACAAAACCTCAAAATTGCGTGCTTAGCAGCGGCCATCAAAGGGATGTACGAGTTTGACACAATGCGGTCTGAGGGGAACCGTTACATTATCCAATGTAAAGTTCCAGAATGTCGGTTCAAACTCCACTCAACCTCGGTAGGTGGCTCTTCTACCTTTCGTATCAAAACTTCAGTTTCTGTACACGACTGTTTCGGCCTCAATCATCGCGGACATGCCCAAGCAACAGTCACCTTCTTAGCGCAGTACCTACAAGACAAAGTTAGCGAGAAACCAAAATACCCACCAATTGACATTGTCTCCGATATACGTTGCAAACTTGGTGTGGAAATCAGTTATTCCAAAGCCTACTGTGCTAAGGAATGAGCATTGCAAAATATCAATGGATCACATCAGGATGCCTACGCTCGACTGCCACAATATTGCGAAGATATTCTCAAAACCAATCCCGGTAGTACAGCAATTTTCGAGATGAATGCTGATTCCCAGAAGTTCACTCGCACTTTTGTTTCCTTCGGTGCTAGTGCTTTGGGTTTGGCCTATTGTAAACCTATTATTGGCGTCAACGGTACTCATTTGAAGCACAAGTACTGTGGCATTCTACTTGCTGCTACCTCCATTGATAGTAATGGCTGTTTGTTTCCCGTTGCCCATGCAATTGTAGATCAGGAAAATGATGAGAATTGGTTATAGTTTCTACGATTTTTACATGAAATTATCCAAGCCAATGCACCAGACTTCATTACCACCAGTTCTCTCGTCTTCCTTTCTGATCGCCAGAAAGGATTATTGGATGGAGTTGAAGCAGTATTTCCTTCTAATCCTCATGGTTATTGTCTACGACACTTGGAGGAAAACCTACATAAGCAATTCAAAAACTCAAATCTTAAAACTCTTCTCTGGACGGCAGCACGAGCAATCAACAAAGAAGACTATGATAAAGCTCTCAATGATATATGTACAATCAGTCCGAAGTCAGTCGATTGGCTCCTATCACATACACAACCAGCACATTGGGCAGAGATTTATTTTCATGGACGGTGTTATGGTCATCTTACCTGAGCGAGCGACCACTAATGTTGCAGGGCGCCAGCATTCCTGAATGCATGGATCTTAGAAGCTAGAGAGCTTCCTATTCTTGCAATGTTGGAACAGATTAGGCAACAATTGATGAAGTGGTTCACTGCACACCGCATCAGTGAAACAGAAACTCAAGGTTTGCTCGTCGGTAAGATTGCATTGGAGATTCAGTCTCTAGTGAGATCTCAAGCCCGTCGTTACCGCTATTTGCAATCCACTGACTCAACTTATGAGGTTCAATCTGGAGAGACTCTTTGAGAGTACTTGGGCGACCTTGATACACGAAGCTGCAGCTGTCGACTTTGGCAATCCTGTGGTTATCCATGTAGTCATGCCCTCGCTATTATTCTCTCTCTAAAGGAGGATCCACAGGTCTATGCCGAAAAGTTTTACACTCTCGAGTCGTATCGCAAAGTCTATCAGAATGCAATTATCCACCCTTTAACACACAATTATTGTCAGCTGTTGTCTTATCAAGAGATAGCTGATCAAACTGATGATCACGATAATGAGGAAAGTATTGTATTGCCCCCAAGTACAAAACGACCCCCCGGACGTCCACCAAAGCGGTGTATTCCAAGTCAAATTCGCTCATTACAGCGCATCATTCACTGCAGTCGCTGTGGACAAGCTGGACACAATCAAAAGAAGTGTACTGAACCATTAGAATAGACCGCTAGATTCTAGTAATACCTAATTCATTGATATAGATGAAGTAATAATAACGTTTGGAGACCTTAAATCACTGTCACCTGAAGTTTTTCGTCGCGAGATGGGTATACTTGCAATTCCGAAAAGAAGTATGGTACTTCTGCAAATACGGCAAAGTTCTTGTACATAAATGCAAGAATCCCCAATATATATCTTGAATTCTGGATAACGGAATTTTTTTGTAACCTGTCCGTTAGGCTGTAAATGACCGGTCCCTTCCGTTTTGACCCTCTCCGATGTGGGAAGACCCTCTCCGCTGTGGGGCAGGAAGGGACCTCATTTTCACACACAAAATAATACTAGGGCCCTTCGCACGGAGACCTCTCCGCTAATATGTCAGTAGTTAGGGTGCATTCGGGATGAATGTGAAAGAACTATCCACCACGGACTGGCAGCCCTCTCTGTGGATTTTCTTCCTCATTGCCACTCCTATAGCATTGGCCTTCGCCGCGGGCCTTTACAGATTGAGAAAATGGAGAAACAAACGAGTTGCCAGGAGTCGTATAAAAATAATGTACGCCAAATAAGGATTAATCGAAGTTCATGATCACGTTTATAAATTTGAGGTGCCGCAAAGAAATATTTCTGTAGGTGCTGACTAGCCTAACCATGATGCCAGGCGGGAATCCCGATGGATTGCTAACCAGTATAAAAGGGTAGGCTAGTGAGTGAGATCGCTAATAACAATAACTCACTCATAAAGACGTCATCGAGGTGGCGGCTTCAATACGGCGCGGCGGGGCGTCGTATGAGATTAAGATGGCGTCTTTAGGGGGCCAAAATTGTGAGTAGGTGGGCAATCAGGTGTGACCACGAGACAGCACTCTGATAATCGGGTTCGTAGAGCGAAGCAAAGTACAGTAAAATTAAATAGCGCACAGCTCCTCGAAATCCTTAAATAGATTTCCACGTTAATCCTACACAGCCATTATTCGCTCAAAAGTGAAGTGTATTCAGCGCCCCATGTAGTTCATTCACGACATTTTAAGAGAGTTTGCGCCCCTCAGCAAACTTTATTCTCACACACATATGGAATTGGGATTGCACAGCCCCAAAATAGGGTCTTATTACCATAACTTTATTTCCCCAACCCGCTGTCGAGCCACAAAATCGACTCCTGAACCTAAAGCGCAAGAGCGCCAAGAGCGGAACACGTGCCTCACCCCACGGCAAGCGTTGGTGCAGTTGATTGGTGCTCTGGACTGATCTGGTTTTCTTGGTGAAGGGGCGGAATTTCGGTAATCAGACAGTCCCACGGTGGGCCGAACCATCTGACTGTCGGAGTGCAGGCCCAATTCCGGCTTGGAATAATAAGTAATAGTCCCGGCTCTTCCACAACATTGACTAGCTGCAGGTCTCCATTCTGGGTTGTCTGAAATTCCTCTGCAAGGGGATTTAGCTAAAATCACGAACGTCGTGCACCAATGGCACAGAATAAGCCAACTAGAGCAATGTCTTTCTGTTTGTGAGCAATTACTGATATTCAGTGAACATAGCCGAATCTGATTAGTACGAGACTACGAGTTCGTTTGTGTCTATGTGATTGGGCCAAAAGGGCTAAAATTAGCATCTGAAATATAAGGGAATGTCGAAATTAATGCGGAACACATTGGAAAGATTACCATCTTTATATGGAAGTACCCTTGTCGTATTGCATCGCCTTGGTCTTCCTTCCAGGTAAAATCCCATATATTCAAATAACTAAGTTCCCACCATAAGGGCGTTAGTTCTCTCAATATCTGTTTTTTCTCCGAAAAGATTCCCTTCATGGTGAACTACCAACAGCCAGTGATCTACGAGAGGAGACCTGCAACTCCGCTCATATGGATTGTGTTTCTCTTAAAGTGCGGATAGAGGTGCCCAATGCTGAAAGTATAGATATGTTAACCTTATCTAATTGGCCCTTTGAACAAGTTTAAGGCAAATTGTGGAACAACTGATGTGGCTAAAAATAACTTTCAGGTCTCGTATTCATCGCAGCTAAGATGATCTTAAATACGGAGTTAATCTTGTTGGAGAGTGTGAACGGAAAGGAGTGCAATATAAACGGCTACGCGGCGCGGCAGGCCTCGCGATTACCTTCCGCCTTTCTCCTTCACTCCTTTCTTCATTTCAACCACTGCTAAAAATTGGTAATGTGTATTTCTGCCTAAGTACGACCCATCGGTTTAAATCTTTACTAATGACCTACTGTAGGCCTCATCGACTTCATCTTAGTAATTGAAACTCCTCTAAAACAGAACAAAATGTCAGATAACACCCCCGCTCCCGCCTATGATTTCAAAGAACAAACACAAAGTACCACGACAACAATTCCAATGGCTCAAATGCTGGTTCGTACCGGCACAGATCCCGTTCATCAAACGGGTCCCTAACCCACCATCATTTATATACAAGCACCTCAACCTCAGCAAAATATCATTGTCCAGAGTTCAAGCAGTAGTTCTGCGGCGGCCGCGTCCAGTAGCGCCGATCCATGTGGATGCGTAGGACCTTATTTGGGAACAATGTGTGCTTGTTTATTGTGCTCAGTGATGTAGCTTCATGAGCTACGCAGGAATTTATGGAATGACAGTTAGTTGGGAATAACTTCTAGTGGTTAGTGCTAGTTTGAAATAGAGATTTGTGAATGCTGCGATACACTTATCAAGGTCTCCCGATTCTGTCCTCACCACTATGCCAACCTGATCTCTATTCCAACTGCGGTCGCATTACTAAGTTCTATATGCTGAGATAGTTCAACCGAATTATCAGGTAGAATAGCGGTCACATTACCATATGCCGAGGAGTTCGATCTGAGAATAAACTAGAATCTCTCTCTATATAGTAAATTTGCGCACTATGCCTTGGGGGGTGCAATGACACAATGATGCGAAAAGTGTTCTCACAAGATTGTGTAGTGGAGAGGACAATCAGAGGGTTAAAGACAGGCAGACATTATGAGAAAACATTGTTTCCCGCATCGCCAGAGGAGATTTCTTTATACGAATTGCATATTGAATATTTGGCTTGTATGACACTTCCTCTATCCACTTTCAGCACCTCGGAGTAGGTTGACTTAAATTCATCTGCGTCAGTGAGTGGGAGAGTTTACCAAAGGTGTTTTAGGAAGGGGCAGTTCTCCTTTCTCCTAATCACCATTCTGTAATTACAATATCACGTCTAGGCAAGTGCCAAACGCCTGGAATAATTCCCCTCCTATCCTCTATTCCACCCGGCAATTCATATGAATTACTTTCTCGTCATGCCCAAGCCGATCGCTGGCAAAGCGTCTGCGATGCAAGACGAAAGTAAGGGCCCGGAATTAAAGTTTTCTTCCTCTGTGGTTGCACAATGAACTTTTTGTTAGGTAATTGCACGGGATTCCCGATTGGCATTATGGATAGCCAATCCCGTGGGAAAGGCGCTTGGCAGTCTGGTTAGAAGGAGTCTTGATTATGAAAGCATTGATTGGTGCCAATCCTGCACTGGCAACTGGGTACTGAACAATTGCATGATACGTCAGTTGGAACTAAATGTCAGTTAAGAGGATAATCCCAATGAGTTCTCTGATCATGAGCCGGACCAATCTTCAGTTATTACATGCTTTCTTTATTTATAATTACGCTGAATGTTACTCCCATATCTCGTATTTCTTTTCAAACCCAACTGATATGACTATAACATCTCACCGACGTCTCCAAGCTCCAGTAATATTCCTACTGAATCGAGTCCCAAATTAGAGCACTCCATATATCAACCTAAACTCTTCTCTTCAACCTCCTCAACTCGCCTTCTCACGATAACAGACAGTGTCCCAGGCAATCCGACAATCCGACTCCCGAGATACACCTGAGTCCAGAGCATCTTAGCCGCTTCTTTACTTTGTCATTTCACTTTCGCCAGTTCCAACAATTCCTCAATTACTTCCTTCAAAACGATAGTCACAGTGTCACCTATCTTGTTTATACAGTCAGGACCGTAACTTTGGGCCACTTTAGTAAAATCGGTTTTTGAGACGTTGATTTTTTGGAACTCGCGCTGAAACCACATTAACGCGCCGTTCTCGCCAAACAAGCACAATCCATCGAGTATTAAGAGCTGATTTCACAACTATGCCTCAGGCCTTGTCGCCACAGAAGTCACTTGCCGTCGCCGCATGTTTACAGCTGAATCTAGCGCCTGATTCGATTGAAAAGACCACCTCCGTCAGTCCACGACAAATCAGATAGATTAAATGCAATATCACTGTCTATGGCTCAACTCAAAAGCCTAAGGTTATGAAGCAAGGCCGAAGGTCTAAGATAACAGATGAAATGGCCGAGGTACGAGCTTTCATGATACTTTGGCGATGATACTAAAAATTCTAGGGATTACAAGAATATTTGGAGCTGAGGCCGCTTGCATACATCGATGAAATGGTCTGGTTTATCTGAGATGAATACGACGTGATGATATCTACGACCTCTATCAAACGCTGTCTCAAACGTATGAAGTGGACTCGAAAAGTGGTAGATATCCTTGATGTTTTGAATCTCGCGATTTTCATCATTTTTTGCTGATTCTAGGCACAAAAACACGCTCTTGAAAGAGATCAGATGCTTCGAAATTAATGGCTATTGAACCTTGCAGACTATCAACCAAATCAGCTCCTTTTTCTAAATGAATCGGCTGCAAACGAGCACACAAAGGGCCGTAAGTACGGTTGGTCATATGTTGGAGTCATGCCGCATATATATCAGTCCATTAAACGCACAGAAAGGTGGTCTCTTCTTCCAGTCTATACTATTGATGGCTTCTTCAACTGGGAGATCATTTAGGGCTCGTTTACGGCGGAGCTATTTAACGTTTTTTTCGAAAACAACGTTCTTCCCTTCTGTAACCCGTATCCAGGCCCAAGGTCAGTTTTGGTGATGGATAACGCCAAGATTCATCATAATGAGGTACCATCAACACTAATCCTGTGCTTCAAGCCCGCTAATAGCTCAGAGATTGATTCAAATGTGTCAAAACGCTCAAATTCGACTAGAATACCTTCCTCCTTATTTACTGGATTTCAACCCCATTGAAGAAGCTTTTGCAGAGTTGAAGGCCTGGATGAAGAAGAACTACATGCTAGCTGAAGGATTTGAGTCCTTAAAGGGCTTTATCGAGGCAGGATTAAGGAGTTTGAGTGGCAAAACAGGTGCACATTTTTGGTCATGTCACATTGGAGTTTGAAACTTTGTTTTAGGTGCGCTACAGCATC
>Ga0302325_10022629_pt1 | contig 13145 bp, 10 predicted proteins | sample Palsa_T0_2_FD_201948 | JGI IMG/M metagenome (GOLD analysis project Ga0302325, IMG submission 201948) | Peat permafrost microbial communities from Stordalen Mire near Abisko, Sweden - Palsa_T0_2 | ecosystem: Environmental > Terrestrial > Soil > Palsa > Peat permafrost | place: Sweden: Abisko... | reverse complement strand
ATCGAAAGACCTATCTTCTCTTCCCTCTTCCCTTCTCCCTCTTCCCTGTTTTTGCGGGCCTCGGCGAGCAGTGCAGCTACTTCGGCTGGCGTGGGCTTGAGGTTGTAGGTGATGACGGCGTTGTCGACCGCGGGGGCGAGATCCTTGAGCAGCGTGGTGAATTCTAGCTCGCTGAAGAGCTCGCGGCAGGCGGCGTTGTCAACCGGCTGCGTGCGCATGGCTTCGAGCGTGTACTCGATGGGCACGCTGGTGTGGATGGTGACGAGCTCCTTCGTGTGCAGGTTGTTGTCGCGGTTGTTCTGGAGCGACTCGCGGTAGGTCTTTTTCTTTACCTCATCGGCGCGGTCGAGCGCGGCTTCGACGGTGCCGAACTGCTGGATCAATTCGACCGAGCCCTTGTCGCCGATGCCGGGCGCGCCGGGGATGTTGTCGATGGAGTCGCCGCGCAGGGCCATGACTTCGACGACGCGCTCGGGAGGTACGCCCAGCGCGGCTTCCACGCCGGCAGGATCGAGAACGAGGTTGTCCTTGGTCGGATTAAGGATGCTGACTTCAGAGTTCACCAACTGCATCATGTCCTTGTCGGAGCTGACGACGAAGACCTTGTGGCCGAGCGCGGACAGCTTGCAACTGAGGGTGCCGATGACGTCGTCTGCCTCGAAGCCCTCGTAGCTGAGGATCGGGATGCGAAAGGCTTCGAGCGCGCGGCGGATGTAGGGAAGCTGCTGCGCCAGGTCGGCGGGCATCTCTGCGCGATTCGCCTTGTACCCCGCGTAGTCGATCAGCTCGAACTGCTGGGTCTTGATGTTCCATTTGCGGACGCCCTTCATCTCGCGGGCGCGCTCGTCGCGGAAGACCGGACCGGATAGATCGTAAACCGCGGCGAGGAACTGAGGCGCGAAGTCCTTGCGCAGCTTGTTGATCATGTTGACGAAGACATACGTCGCAGCGGTAGGAATCCCGGTACGAGTCGACATCGGCCGCTGGCGCTGCATCGCATGGTAGGCACGGAAGATGAACGCCATCGAGTCCAGCAGATAGATTGGAGGCTTGTTCGCCGTATTCGCCTGCCGTCGATCTTCGACTGGATTTTCAGGCAGGGCATTGCCGGCGCCCACGCCGGTGCGAACTCCGGTGTTACTCTCACTCGCCATCGCACGTTGAGGATACCAAGAGCTGCGAGCGAACGGACGATGCGGATTCCGGTGCTCGATAGAGGAGGGCGCCGCGGCCGACGGGGAACTGACAGATTTTATGGAATCCGCGGCAGTCCGCTACAGCGGAGGCTTGGCAATCGTCGCGGTTTACGGCTTAATGTCGGCGGTGCCGACGCGGCCGCCGGCGACATCTCGAACGACGAAGCGGATGCGCGCCGTTCCCGGCGGCGGCTCGATGTGCATGTGTAGCGCGGTGGATGCGATTCCGATGCTGGCAAGCGATGCGTCGGTGCTCGAGCCGAGCGTCGCGAAGGTTTTCGCGAGCAGCCGGCCACTTGAGGAGAGGCATGCGGCCAGCAGGATCAAGTCGGCATGGCGGCGGCCGTCGGGCAGCTCGCTCCAGGTCATGTCTTTGGCGGAGGCGTGCAGGGTGAAGTCGGCTGGCCCGGCGCGCTCGGCCGTGACGTGCAGATCGGTGTAGGCGAGGGTGCTGGCGGCGGCGCCGTAGAGGTCGAAGGCAAGCTGCTGGGTCGATATCTTCGGCGGGACCCCGGTCTCCTTCGGCTCCTCGAAGTAGCCGTCACGGGTCTGCACGGTGAGGCCTGGACGCGTGACCTCGACATGGATGCGACGGTAGACTTTCGGGTCGTTCGATGGGTCGGAGGGATGGTAGGAGAGGGTATAGTAGCTGGCGCCGGAGTCGACGCTCTCACCGATCTCTGCGTCGAGATCGTTGCGGTTTGCGTACGAGCGGCCCCCGGTTGGCGGGGCGAGAGCGGCAAATTGCATGTTGTCGTTGGAGAGGGTGACGCCAGTGTATTCGCTCATGTTGGCAGAATCCTGGTCGCCCTGGGTTTCGATGGTCTGCGGCTTGTAGAACACCAGCGACGGGCCGACGATGGAGAGGGTAACGCGGGCGTGGAGCATGACGTTCGAGAGATGGCGGAGGTTGACGGCGATCTGGTCGGCAGAGGTGCGGCCCACGTCGCCCATGCTGACCGAGGGGAAACCATCGCCGACCCAGACGACGTTCTTGCGGCCGGGGACGCCGCGCAATGCCTGGGAGACGCGCTCGATGGCGCCGAGGGTAGAGGCCATGTTCTCCGATGCCTGCTCGCCGGTGCGGCCGTTCGAGTCCGAGCGCCAGACGACGTCGCCGGTGTGTTTGCTGAGGATGGCGAGCAGGGCGTCGCGGTCCTGGGTGAAGTCGCGGAGCATATGGAAGTCGACGTCGTTGATGGCCATCAGAGCGGTGGGCTGGGATAGCACGGCAGGCTGATGGCCAAGCCACTCGAGCAGCTTGGTGCGGGCGTAGGCGCGGTCAGGGAAACTCATGTTGAGCTCGTCGAGGATGAGGATGGTGATGGGGGCTTCGCCGATCTTGACCAGGTCGGCCGTCGAGTTGACGACCACCTTGCCAACGTCCGCGGCGGGAAGGTCATGCGCGGAAGGCGGCTCGAAGCTGGCTATGGTCTGCGGCGCCTTGCGCTCAGTGATGCGGAACTCGTCCTGGCGGAGATCGGTGACCGGCTTGCCGCTGGCGTCGGTGACGGTGACGTCGAGGAGGACGATGTTGCTGTCGACATGGAGAGTGGCGGGAGGGTTGTTGCCGCTGGATTGTGCGGACGCGAGGGATTGCGCCAGGCAGAGGAAGAGGCAGACCGTAAAGATGCGGCGCATAGTCTGGATGGTACTGGTAGTGAAGTGGTGTTTCAACTGGCGAGCCAGTAGCTTACCCAGGCAGGGGACGCGTGGGTGCCGGGCCCCTGAATCTCTATATAGTATACTACTTGTGATAGCATACTACATAGCTTATGAACGCCCCTCGCCTCTCCCACAGCGCGGCCCTCATCCTGAAGGCTCTCAGCCTCGGCTATTGCTTCGGCCTGGATGTCATGGAGATCACGGGCTTGCCCAGCGGCACCGTCTATCCGGCGCTCCGCCGTCTCGAGCGCGACGAGCTCGTCGAGTCCAAGTGGGAACCTGAAGAGGAGGCCGCTCGAAGCCAGCGCCCGGCGCGCCGCTACTATGAGGTTACGCGCGAGGGCAAAGCTACCGCGCTCGCCGCCACACAGAGATATCCACTCCTCGCACACCTCGTTCCGGAGAAGCGTTCATGAGCCAGCAACTCTCCTCGCCTCTGCCGCTCTTCGATCAGAACCTCCTACGCACCGTCGAAAAGATCGTTCCCGACGGCGAACGCGAAGAGTGGTCCCGCACCTGGCAAGCCGAGCTATGGCACATGCATCACCGCAGCCGCAATGGTCGCGCCCAGACCCTGGCAGTCACCGCCGATCTTTCCATCGGCCTCGCCTGCGACGCGCTCTGGCTGCGCACCGATAGTTGGAGGCGGGCGCTCAACGGCACCCCCACCCTCTGTCTCGCCTCGCTCCTCGGCCTCTGCCTGTTCTTCACTCTGGTCGCTCTGGCCCTTAACGGCAGCTGGCATTGGCTCCGTCTTTATCTTGGCGATCAGTTCGAGCGCTCCCTGTTCGCGGCGCCACTCGTAGTCTTCGTCACCTTCGCCACAGCCTCGCGCGGGCAAATCGAACCAGGCTCTACGAACAAGAAACTCTACTGGCTCAAGCGACAGCTCTTCTTCGCCGTCAAGATGTCGCTCGTTTTGCTTCTCGCATTTCTGCTCAGCGCGGATGTCTGCCAGCCCATCCACGCGCCCCTGCCGAATACCGCGGAGCTGCTGCAAATCTTCTTCTTCGTCCTGCTCGCCCTGGTCAGCCTACGCTGGGTCTTCCACGATCAGGAGCAGCGCTGCAAGCAGTGTCTCCACTCTCTCGCCACACCCGCACGCGTAGGCCGCCCCTCGCACAATCTGCTCGAGTGGAACGGCACCGAGCTGCTCTGCAAACAAGGTCACGGCCTGCTCAGCGTCCCGGAGATGGAGACCAGTTGGTGCGAGTCCAGCCAATGGGTAGACTTGACTCCCGGCTGGAATCAGACAGCGAGCGTCTAGTCAATCCGCTAGAAACCCGATCGAGTGCTGGGAGTAAACCAAAGCCGACGAAGCGCACGGCGCTATTCAACGGTTGCAACCCAGGAACTGAAAGGCGGAAGCGTAATGTTGATGAGCGTTGATGCGCCCGCCAGCGAAGGCGCGTCCGTGAGCAGCGTCTTCACCCGCTTCCCCTTCATACCGGCGTCCGAAAGATCGAGCGAAATCGTCCGCGGCTGGGCGGACATATTCATCGAGACGACCACCGCCGCAGTTCCCGCGGGCGGCGTGCGCATGTAGGAGAGCACGCTAGCGTTGGCCCGATCGAGCATCACCATCCCGCCATCGTGGAGCGCAGGAAGATCGCGGCGGGCCTGGATCAGGGATCTGTCCCAGTTGAGCAGCGAGCCAGGATCGGCGCTCTCCGATTGAACATTGACGGTGGTTGAGCTGGGCGGGACCGGTAGCCAGGTCACGGAGTCTGTGCTGAAGCCTGCCTGCGGGTTCGAGCTGTCCCACTGCATCGGTGTGCGCTCGCCATCGCGTCCCTTCTCCTTCGGCCAGCCGGTGATCCCGATGGGGTCCTTCACATCTTCTACGCGCGTCGGCGTCGAAGTCGTCATGCCAATCTCCTCGCCGTAGTACATCAGCGCGGTGGCGCGCGTGGTCATCAGCAGCGTCGCGAGCAGTTTGGCGATCTGGAGATTGTGCACGCCATCGCCGTAGCGGTCCCAGCTGCGAATATTGTCGTGGTTGTCGAACACCAGCAGCGGCTGCGATCCATGGACTTCGGTCTCGACCTCTTCGATCAGCCTGCGGAAGGTGGGCGCGTCCAGTTTATTCGCGAAGCCGATCGGTATGTCCATGGGCAACTGCAACTCGTTGTGCGCGGCGCCTCCGTACCACTTATCCAGTTCTGCCGTGTTGGGCAGATAGGTCTCGCCGACAAGGACCCGATCGCCCGGATACTTCGACACCATCGCGCGCATTCGCCGAAGGGTCTCGTGCACTTCGGGTAGACTATCCGTATAGATGTCCTCCGTGTTTGGATCTCCCTGCGCGTTAGTTCCACCAAGCAGGGGTTCATCGCGCAGGTTCGGGTCCTCGAACAGGGTCGTGATCGCGTCCAGACGATATCCTGCCACGCCCCGGTCGAGCCAGAACCGCATCGCGCCGAACATCGCACTTTCGACCTCGGGATTGCGCCAGTTCAGGTCCGGCTGCTGCCTGTAGAACTTGTGATAGTAGAATTGCTTTACCTTCGGGCCCCACTCCCATGCCGGTCCGCCGAACTCCGAAATCCAGTTGTTGGGCGGGACCACGCGGCCGCCAGGGCCATCGTGCGCGTTCTTGCCGCTGCCTGGCTTGCCATCGTTCCACATATACCAGTCGTGTTTGGGATTGGAGCGCGAGCTCTCCGACTCGATAAACCATTTGTGCCGGTCCGAGGTGTGGTTCAGCACCATGTCGAGCAGCACGCGGATGTTCCGCTTCTTTGCCTCCGCAACCAGGTGATCGAAGTCGGCAAGCGAACCATACTGGGGGTCCACATTCTCATAGTCGGAGATGTCGTACCCAAAATCGACCTGGGGCGAAGGGTACATCGGCGAGATCCAGATGGCATCGACGCCCAGATCGCGCAGATAGTCGAGCCGCTGGGTAATGCCATTCAAATCGCCGATGCCATCTCCATTTGAATCTTGAAACGACCGAGGATAGATCTCATAGATTACGGCATGCTTCCACCATGTCTCGTCGGTCGAAGGCGTAGCGACCGCGCGCACAGCGGCCCCGGGCGCCTGCGCGAGGATTGCGCTGCCGGGCAGTATCCGAAGCGCACTTTGCAGCACCAGCAGGGGAAGGACGGTTCGCATCTAGGCTCCTCAACCAACCAATTTGTGAATAACAGTACTACGAACTCCAGACGCTGCACATATCGGGTCGCAGAACCGTGAGGTGTAGAATCGACTATGAATGGCTCAAGATAAATTACGCATGATTCCCCTTGGGGGTCTCGGTGAGTTCGGCATGAACTGCATCGCCCTCCGCTGGCAGGATGACATTATCGTCATCGATGCCGGTCTGATGTTTCCCGAAGAAGAGCTGCTCGGCGTCGACATTGTTGTCCCCGACATCAGCTACCTGACGGAGAACCGCGAGAAGGTCCGCGCCATCGTGTTGACCCATGGACACGAGGACCACATCGGCGGGCTGCCGTGGATTCTTTCCGAGCTTAACGTCCCGGTATACGGCACCGAATTCACGCTGGCTCTGGTCGAAGGCAAGCTCGAGGAACACCGCCTGCTCGAAGACGCGGAACTGATCGAGATGGTGGCCGGCAAGCGCCTTACCCTGGGGCCGTTCTCCATTATGCCCATCCGCGTGACGCACAGCCTGGTGGACTGCGTGGCGCTGGCCATCCACACACCGGTGGGCGTGGTGCTGCACACCGGCGACTTCAAGATCGACCTCTCTTCACCCGACGGCAAGCCGTTCGACCTGCACGCCTTTGCCGAACTGGGCAAACAGGGTGTGCTGTGCCTGCTGCAGGACTCGACCAACGTGGACCGGCCCGGCTATACGCCATCCGAGCGCGCGGTGCGCCCGCGCCTGGATGAGATTTTTTCGCAGACCAAAAAGAAGCTTTTCTTCAGCTGCTTCTCATCGTCGATCCACCGCATTCGCATCGCGATGGAGCTCGCAGAAGTGCACGGCCGCAAGGTCGCGGTTATCGGACGCTCGCTCGATAATTCGACCGAGATCGCGCAGGACCTGGGCTATCTCGACCTGCCGGCGGGTCTGGTCATCAACCCCGCGCAGATTCGCGACGTGCCGGCCAACAAAGTCCTGATCATGATCTCGGGGACGCAGGGCGAGCCCATGTCGGCACTCTCCCGCGCGGCGGTGAACAACCACAAGTTCGCGCGCATCGACGCCGGCGACACCGTGGTGCTGAGTTCGCGCGTGATCCCAGGCAACGAGAAGTCGATTTACCGCATGATCGACCACCTGGAGCGGCGCGACGCCAAGGTCATCCACGACGACGGCACCGCGGGACTCATCCACGTCAGCGGACACGGCTCGCAGGAGGAGATGCGGCTGATGATCAACCTGCTGCGGCCAAAGTTCTTTATCCCGATTCATGGCGACTACCGCCATCTCAAGCGTCATGCCGAGCTTGCCGGGAGCATGGAAGTGGTCGAGAAGGTCATTCTACTCGAGGACGGCGAGATCCTCGACCTGGACAAGAACAGCGCCGTCAAGAGTGGCAAGATCACCGTTGGACGCGTGTGCATCGATGCCGGCGGGTCGATCGATGTGGTCGAGGACATCGTCATCCGCGACCGGCAGCACATCTCCGAGGGCGGTATCGTGCTGCCCATCATCACCATCAACAAGCGCACCGGCAAGGTGGAGAACGCGCCCGAGATCGTCATGCGCGGATTCGCGGTGGACGACCCGAACATGATCTCCGAGTCGCGCCAGGTGGTACAACGCACGCTCGATGTCTCAAGCGACGAGGAGAAGGCCGACTACGGCGTCATCAAAGAGAAGATACGCAACGACCTGAAACGGTATATTCAGAAAAGCATGAGCCGCAGACCGCTGATCATGCCCGTGATTCTGGAGATCTGACGGCAAGGGACATTGGCGCAGGAAACTATTTCTTGCGGATGCGAGATAACGCTGCATTTTCCGAGCATCCAAAGGAAGTAGGAGATACGCATGATCAGCCCTGCACTGATCCACATCATTGTTTACCTTGTCATCATCGGCCTGGTGCTTTACCTCATCGACATCATCCCGATGGACGGCGCGATCAAGCGCATCATCCGCGTGATCGTGATCATCGCGGTGGTGATCTGGCTGCTGCAGTCGTTCGGCTTCATCGGGCCGATCAACAACGTATTTCACCCTCATTGAATGCCGGGTTTGCGACCAGCCTGACCTCGATTCGCTGACACACGCGCACTACGCCTTGCCGCAACGCACATAGCGCCGTCCCGAGATGCAGAAATCGCCACTGAGGACGCGCGCGATCGCTTCGGGGTAGGCGATGTGCTCCTGCTCGAGAATCCGTGCCGCGAGGCTCTCAGGGGAGTCCTCGTCGAGCACCGGCACCGCCCGCTGCACCACGATCGCACCGCGGTCCACCGCCTCATCCACGAAGTGGACGGTGCATCCGGCGATCTTGGCGCCGAACTCCAGCGCCTGAGCCTGCGCATCCAGCCCCGGAAACGCCGGCAGAAGCGACGGATGGATGTTCAGGATGCGGTTGGGAAACGCGCGCACAAACTCCGCCGAGAGTATCCGCATGTATCCCGCCAGGCAGACCAGGTCCACGCGGTACTGGTGCAGCCTCGCCATCATCTCCGCATCGTGCTCCGGGCGGGTTCGTCCCGCGGACGGGATGGCAAATGCGTCCAGCCCCATGCCCTTGGCGATGCTCAGCCCCGCGGCGTCCGGATGGTTCGACAGCACCACCACGATCTCTGCGCCCGGCAGATGGTGGGTGCGAATCGCTTCGGCGATGGCGATGAAGTTCGAACCGCGGCCTGAGAGCAATATCCCGAGTCGCTTCAAACGTCGCTTCCTCCTTCAACCAGCGTTTCGGTCCAGATCAGTATCCCAATCGATGTGGTCGCGGGCACGCCTTGAGAACCTGCGGATATAGTCCCTTGACCCCAGAGACAGGGCGGATCATGGCGCCGCGATCAGGTTTTTTTTCGCGAGATACCACGTCTTTACATCCAACCCCGCATCCAGTCCCGTGCCACCTCCGCTTAGGCGTTTCTCCGCGTCCTCGACGGTCGCTGGAGCGGGCACGATTACCGGGTCTCCGGGCTTCCAGTTGGCCGGGCAGCTCACGCCATTCGCATCCGCCGTCTGCAACGCCTCGAAGATACGCACCAACTCATCCACATTGCGACCAACCTGCATCGGATAGTAGAGGATCGCGCGCACCAGCCCCTTGGGATCGATCGCGAACACCGCCCGCACCGTCGCCGTGGCACTCACAGTCTCGTGGACCATGCCGAACGCCTGCGAGACCTTCTGGTCGAGATCCGCGACCAGGGGAAACTTCACCTTGACGCCGGCAAGCGCCTCGATCTCGCGTACCCAGGCGATGTGCGAGTAAACCGAGTCGATCGAGACACCGATCAACTGCACGTTCAGCCTCTCGAAGTCGTCGCTGCCGCGGGCAAATTCGATGAACTCGGTCGCGCACACCGGCGCGAAATCGGATGGATGCGAGAACAGCATTACCCACTGTCCCTTGCCCGTGTAATCGCTGAGGCGTATCGCGCCATGCGTGCTCTTGGCCTCGAAGTTGGGCGCCGGATCGAGAATGCGGGGCATCTGCAAATCGTTCATGGTTTTGGCCCTCCGCTGCAGGCGAACCGGTTCGCGGCCCTGCTGAATCTTATATCGACCCGGCGAAAAGGGCCCGGGATATTGCTGCTATCGGCCCGGTCGGAGTAGTTGGGAGGGCCCGGAAGCGCGCCATTCCTCTGAATCTCTCGATTTCCTCGGAGCATCGGGGGCGAATCGCTCGAGCATGAACCCATCCATGCTTAACGTGCAACGTTCAGAGCGCCGCGTTCAACGATCCGAGCCCCCTCCAGTCCGTCTATCGGTCTGTTTAAGGGTCTGTTTACGGGTGGCTGGCCCGCTTCGCCGGCGGATTCGCCCCCGCCTGCGACTCGACTGCCTCGATCGTCTGGTAAAGCTGCGTAGGGTCCGTTACCTGCACCCATTCATGCTGCGAGCAGACGAAGATTGTCGGCGTGTGAACCAGTCCCATCTTCTCGCCCAGCGCCTTGTCCACCAGCACTTCCTTGCGGAACTCCCCCATCGGATCGACCACAAAGGGCATCGACAGACCGTGCGACTGGAAGAACCGCCGCGTGAAGATCAACATGTCGTCCTTGCTGCCAATGCCGGCCTGGGCCGCAAACACCGCGGCGCGATACTCGTCCGCCATCTTCGGCGAAACCTTGTCTTGGAGATAGCGCGCCCATATCGCCGCGTCGAGGCTCCAGATGTGCATCGGCAATGGAAAGTCCTTGCGCACCAGCGGGATATTGTAGTGCGCCGCCGCCGCGTGGACCATCGGATAGGCGCGCGCGCACGCCGGGCACTCCAGGTCCTCGAACTCGAAGAGCGCCACCCTTGCCCCCAGCGGCGGCTTGATCATCGACGTGTCCTTGAACGGGTCGCCCGACCCCGGAGGCACGGCCCGTTGGGCAATCACAGGTGCAGCTGCGAAAGGCAAGGTCATCGCAACAGCGACAACGGCGACCAGAAGGCGGGATCGGTTCATAGTCATGTCAGTCAGATGCATAGGATCTCTCTTTCTATCCTATCGCAGTCATTTGCCGCGCAAAGGCGTGGATGACTCATCCTTGGCCATCGAAGGATTTCGCCGAACTCGCCGCGCCAGCTCTTTATAATCGTCGGCATGACGATGGAGCCTGACCAGCGGATCGAAGCGTTGCGCGAGGACCTTCGCCACCACGAGCATCTCTACCACGTGCTCGACGCGCCCGAACTGACCGACGCCGAGTACGACGCGCGCATGAATCGCTTGAGGGAGCTTGAGGCCAAGCATCCCGAACTCATTACTCCCGACTCGCCCACCCAGCGCGTGGGCGGCAAGCCCCGCGATGGCTTCGTCAAGACGCCGCACTCGCGGCCCATGCTTTCGCTCGACAACGCATACAACGAGGCCGAGTTGCGTGCCTGGGACCAGCGCGTGCGCGACGCCTTGCCCAGCTCGGAGCAAGTCCGCTACGTCTGCGAGCTGAAGCTGGACGGACTCTCGCTGGCCCTGCATTATGGGCCCGCTGCGGACGGCTCGGCCCAACTCCATCGGGGCCTCACCCGCGGCGACGGGGCCATCGGCGAGGATGTGACTTCGAACGTCCGCACCATCCGCTCCGTTCCGCTTCGGGTCTCGGAGGCGAAATTGAAGGCCGCCCATCTGCCACAGGACTTCGAGGTACGTGGCGAGGTTGTGCTCCCGCAGGCTGCGTTCGTCAAGATGAATGAGCAACGCGTGGCGCAGGGCCTGGCTCCGGCAGTCAACCCGCGCAACGCCGCCGCCGGCACCATCCGCACGCTCGAACCCAACATCGTCGCCCAGCGGCGGCTGGATTTCTACGCATACTTCCTGCTGTACGGCGGCGACGAGCCAGACAAGCGCGGCGAAGTGCTGTTGCCCACGCAGTCGGGGGCTCTCGATGCCCTGCGCATCGCCGGTTTTCACGTAAACACACACGCGACCACAGTGGGATCGATCGACCAGGTGCTCGCCTTTATCGTGAAGGCCGAAGGCCTGCGCGACTCGCTCGGCTACGAGATCGACGGAGTTGTCGTCAAGGTGAACGCGACCGCGCAGCAGCGCCGTCTCGGCTTCACCGGCAAGGCGCCGCGCTGGGCCATTGCCTACAAATTCGCCGCGCGTGCCGGCATTACGCGGCTGGAAGACGTGCTGTTCCAGGTCGGCCGCACCGGCAAACTGACTCCCGTGGCCGCGCTCAATCCCGTATTCATTGGAGGCACCACGGTCACTCGCGCAACCTTGCACAACGCAGACGAGATCGCCCGGCTCGGCGTGCGGATCGGAGACTTCGTGCAGGTGGAGCGCGGCGGCGATGTCATCCCCAAGATCATCTCTGTAGTCGAAGACCCCCAGCACCCCCGCGGTTCGCAGGAGATCGTCTTCCCCACCCATTGCCCCGAGTGCGGAAGCGCCCTGGTGCGCGCCGAAGGCGAGGTCGACTGGCGATGTATCAACGCCAATTGCCCGGCGCGGCTGCGCGAGGAACTGCTCCACTTCGCGGCACGCAGCGTGATGAACATCGAGGGACTCGGCGACGCGATGGTCGCGCAACTGCTCGGACAGAATCCAATCGGCGAGGAGGTCGAAGGGGAAGCGGCAGGCGCAGGCGGCGAACCGGAGCAAACCGCGCCGCCCGTCGTGCGCGAACCGCTGGTGCGCACCTTATCGGACCTGTACCACCTGAAAAAGGAAGATCTGCTGAAGCTCGAACGCGTCGGCGAAAAGTCCGCCCAGGCGCTACTCGACGAAATCGAGGGGTCGAAGAAGGCGGGGCTGGCGCGAGTGTTGCTCGGCCTGGGCATTCGGTTCGTCGGCGAGCGAACGGCTCAGTTGCTGGCTGCGCACTTCGGGACCATCGACGACCTGATGGAGGCGACCGCCGCGCAACTGGAAGAGGTGAATGAGGTAGGGCCGCGTGTGGCGCAGGCAATTGTAGAGTTTTTCGCTGAGCAGCGAAATCGGGGGCTGGTTGATCGACTGCGGGATTCGAAAGTGGTCATGACCGCGGAGAAGCGAATCACCACTACCGCCCTCGAAGGCCTTACCTTCGTGCTCACTGGAACGCTGCCCACGCTCACCCGCGAGGCCGCAAAGGAGATGATCGAGTCGGCCGGTGGGCGCGTCTCCGGCACCGTGAGCAGGAAGACAAACTACGTGGTCGCCGGAGAGGACGCCGGGTCGAAGCTCGACAAGGCGCAGTCGCTCGGCGTGCCGGTACTGGACGAGGCGGCCCTGCGCGCGCTGCTGGGCGCGCCCTGATGCACGCCACCGCGTCCGACGCCGCATCCCTATAACTTCGCAGTCCGCAGCCGCAGCGCATTCGCAATTACCGAGACCGAACTGAAGCTCATGGCCGCCGCTGCAATCATGGGGTTCAGCAGCAGACCGAATGCCGGATACAACACTCCCGCGGCGAGTGGTACGCCGAGCGCGTTGTAGATAAATGCGAAGAACAGATTCTGGCGGATATTGCCCATAGTGCGTTGGCTCAACCGTCGGGCCTTCACAATTCCACGCAGGTCGCCCTTCACCAGCGTGATTCCTCCGGCTTCCATCGCCACGTCTGTCCCTGTGCCCATGGCGATCCCTACCTGCGCCTGGGCCAGCGCGGGCGCATCGTTTACCCCATCCCCGGCCATCGCCACCACCGCTCCCCGCGACTGTAGTTTCTTCACCACCTCCGCCTTCTCCT
>Ga0302325_10022623_pt1 | contig 13147 bp, 11 predicted proteins | sample Palsa_T0_2_FD_201948 | JGI IMG/M metagenome (GOLD analysis project Ga0302325, IMG submission 201948) | Peat permafrost microbial communities from Stordalen Mire near Abisko, Sweden - Palsa_T0_2 | ecosystem: Environmental > Terrestrial > Soil > Palsa > Peat permafrost | place: Sweden: Abisko... | reverse complement strand
CCATTGCGCCTGCGCCACTCGGTCCGTGAAGTGCGGCACCGTCAGGTCGATCTGCCTCATACCGGCGTGCAGCCGCTCGAGCGCCTGAGCGTACTCAGCTGGCTCGACCTCTTGAGACGACACGGGCTCGTAGTAGGACCACAGCGTGACCGCAAAGCCGTCCCGCACGTAGACGCGTGGTTCCGCCCGAGGTTCAGGCCCGGCCACCGGGCTGGCGATTTCGGCGAGGTGCTGCGCCACCTCGACCTCGATTTCGGCGCTTGCCTGATGCGCTACAGGCGCGATCCGAGCCAGAACGTCACAGGGCAGCAGGCGAACAGCGAGCCGGTTCGAGTCGTGAAGGAGAACCGCGTCATCGACTCTCAGGGCAAGCGCGGAGGCCGTGGCCGTACCTGCCGCCACCGCCCGTGGAATGTCTGATGCCCTCATCGTCGCCTTGTCTCTCTTCCCGGCGCACTGTCAGCCTCGTCAGGCGGTGCACCGTGCGGACGATGCCGGTACACCGAATCGGCGTGTCGGCATTCTCTCGATGGCACGGAGCGGGCGCTGGACGACGAGGAATCTGTCTTCCCGGACCGACCGGCTTCTTGCTATGGTACCTGCCGATGTTCGTCACAGGATTGGTGAATATCTACACACGCGACATCGAAGCGGCGCTGTCCTTCTACCGTGATCTTCTCGGCTTCGTGGAGACCTTTCGTACCCCTACTGACGGTATACCCGAACATGTCGAGCTCCGGCTGAATGGCTTCACGGTCGGACTGGGAACGGTTGAGGCAGCCAAACGAGTTCACGGTGTGGAGGCCGTTCCCGGCTCCCCAGCGATGGTGCTGGTGGTGTGGACCGATGATGTCGATAAGAGCTATGCAGAACTCGTGGCCGCGCAAGTGCCTGTGCTTCAACCACCTCACAACACCGGTAACAACAACCGGAACGCTCTGCTCCGTGACCCCGATGGAAATCTCGTGGAGATCGTGGCCAAGATTCAGGAGAAGGAAAGCTAGCCCTCTGGCCTTGACACCCTTGGCGCCAAGAACCGGACCCGCTGTTGCCGGTTGATACTTGTATGTCGCCCCGTGGGGTGGCGGGGGAGGGACCACAACCGAAGAAGCGGCGTCCCCCTATTCACCCGGGTCTGATCCAGGGGCAGAGTCCCGGCGATCTCGGGCGGAGGACTTGCATCTGGCCCTCGACTTCTCTAATCTACAACCATATGGTTGTAGATACTGGATTGACGGAAGACGGGATCGACCGCATCTTCGGCGCCCTGGCCGACGGGACCCGGCGCGACATCCTCGGGCGTACCATCCGCCACGAGCAGTCGATATCGGCGCTAGCCCGCCAGTACGTCATGAGTTTCGCCGCCGTGCAGAAGCACGTATCGGTGCTCGAACGGGCCGCGCTTGTGACCAAGGAACGACGCGGCCGCGAGCAGATCGTGCACGCCAACCGGGAGACCGTGGGCCAGGCGGCCACGCTCCTCGACAACTACGAGCAGCTCTGGATTCAGCGCGCCAAGCGAATCGCCGACATCCTCGACAATCCCAAAGGAGAACGGACATGACCGTCATCACCACAACGAAGGACGTCGAGAGCCTCACTCTCACCATCGTCGCCGAGTTCGAAAGCACCCCCGATCTCGTCTGGGACGTCTGGGAGGATCCTCGTAAGCTTGAGCGGTGGTGGGGGCCGCCGACGTTTCCAGCCACGTTCACTCGTCACGACTTCGTCATCGGAGGCGAGTCCCGCTACTTCATGACGGGCCCGGCGGGCGAGAATCCGCACGGTTGGTGGCGTATCGATGCCATCGACAAACCCCGCCGCCTCGACTTTGCCAATGGTCTCGCCGGCGATGACGGCGAACCCGTGCCCGACGTCGAGCCGATGTCCGGCTACGTGACCTTCGAAGCGATAGAGGGTGGTACCCGCATGACGGCCGTAACCCACTTCATCGACGCCGCCCAGATGCAGACGATGCTCGAAATGGGCATGCAGGACGGTATGACGCAGGCCATCGGACAGATCGACGGCCTCCTGTCATCGGCGCCGGTGTGACGCCTTCGGAGCGAATCGGCGGCTTCGAACCGTCCTCGCGGCAGTGGAGTTCCGTGGTACGAAGTGACGGGCAGCCCGGAAGACCGGTTTGGTCGAACGATGGAGGCGATCTCCAAAACCGTTGGATCGCGCTGGGTTACCTCACCCTGATCTGACGTTGGTCGGGACACACCTTCCGGTCCCGGCGGCACCGGATCACTTCGTTGCGGCAGGTCGAGGGCGACGTCCCCAGGTCCCGGGATAATGTCCTCCACATGGGCGACACGGTAGTGACGACCTTGCCCGACGGGCGCGAGCTTGCCTGGCTCGAATTAGGAGATCTGGAAGGACCGCCGGTTTTTGTCTTTCACGGGACGCCCGGTTCGCGCCTCCAAGTGTCATTCGATGAGGAGCCGATCATTGCCGCCGGCGTCAGGTTCATCGCTCCCGATCGACCGGGTTACGGCCACAGCACCTTCCATCGGGGCCGTCGGCTGGCCGATTGGGCCTCCGACGTCGCCCGCCTTGCTGACCATCTGAAGATCGACAGGTTCTCGGTCATCGGCATTTCAGGCGGCGGACCCCACGCCGCCGTGTGCGCCAGGTTTCTCGCCGGCCGGGTTGTGAGTGCCGGCATCGTGAGCGGAGTAGGCCCTCTGGCCGACCCTGGCGCCGAGGAGGGTATGGCCGGCTTCAACAGGGTCGTGACCCGTTTGGCCCGGGCATCGATGTACTTCGTCTATCCGCCGTTCACCCTTAGCGCTTCCATCTTCCGGCGCTGGCCGGAGTTGGCCTTGCGGGCCGCCTCCGGTCAGCTTCCGGCATCCGATCTCGAAATCCTGAACCGCTCAGATGTGAGACGAGCGTTCGTCGAAGATTACCGACACGCCTCCCCGACGAGTGCCTTGGCTGCAGCGCAAGACTTCGCCCTCTTTGCCACCGACTGGGGTTTCCGCCTCGAAGACATCGACGTACCCGTCGACCTGTGGCAGGGAGACGAAGATCGGAACGTCCCCGTCTCCCACGGCCGACTCCAGGCGGCGCGAATCTCGGGCTCACGACTACACGAGTGTTCCGGGCAAGGGCACCTGCTGGTCGTCGATCGTCTGGAGGAGATCCTACGAACGGTGAGCGGGGCATGTCCTTGAGGCTTGCTAGAAGCAGTCCCGGACCTGTCTCCGAGTCGGTGCATTCGTCGTCTCACGGGTGCGCTGAGACACGCTGGGCAGATCAATCGGTATTGCGTTGCGCCCGACGACCTGAAGCGGGCCGAGGACCCGAAACTCCATCCTTCGCCCCTTCTTCTATTTTCAGAATACTGCGAACTCCCTGGTCAGCGCCAATGACGCGTCGGCTGAATCTCGGCAGCGGATCGTCGCGGGCAAAGGCGCGCGTCGGCCCCAGGGCCGCTGCCGACGACCAGCGTTTCGCCGATGGGATCGGCAGTCGCCGGATGTCCCTGGCAGACTTTGTCGGGTGCCTTCCTGGCCGACGGTGGCGGCCGTCAACAACGCCGAATGGTGCCATACCGTGTGCCAGTCCCACGGCCTGCCGGCAAGATTCGACGATGATGCTTGGACCTGCAGCGCGCGATCGCCTGAGAACTACCCGGATGCCGTCACTCTGGTGCCGAACCCCTCGATTCGCCAGTTGCTGTCACGGATCGACACCGCGGAAGGGTGTTCGATCAAGGACAGCTTTGCCTCCCTCGACCTGGATGCCTACGGGTTCCGCATCCTCTTTGACGCCCAGTGGATCGCCCGGACGGCAAACGGTCCACAACACCCAGAGGGGGAGAACCTGCGCTGGGAGTTGGTGCGAGACCTCGATGACCTGGCGTCATGGGAACAGGCATGGCGGAGGGGCGATGGCCCGACAGACATCTTCCGCCCCGAGCTGCTCGCCAACGATGCCGTGGCCATCCTCGCCGCCCGCGACGGCGTCCGGATCGTGGCCGGTGCTGTCCTCAATCGCAGCTCGATGGTGGTGGGCATCTCCAACTTCTTCACCGACGGGGTTGTCGACTCGGCGAGCTGGTCCGGCTGTCTGACTTTCGCTGAGAAGTTGTTTCCGGCTACGAGCTTCGTCGGCTACGAGGCAGGCGACGGGCTGGTGGCGGCCAGACGTTCTGGCTTCGATACGGTGGGGCCCCTTCGTATATGGATCTTTGACGGCTGACTCGGTGCCGCCAATCGATCCGCACCTCGGGGCGCGGCGATGAGATCAGGTGACCGGCGCCGTCTTAAGTGTTCTACCCATAGCCCGGCCGGGTTCGACACATCGTGTCAGCATCGGACAGGCTGGCACGGTGACGATGGAGGTCCTCTTCGCCAGCGTGCCTGTCGCCGACCTAAGGGCGGCATTGTCCTGGTATGAGCAGCTCTTCGGCCGGGCCGCTGACCTCGTTCCCAATGAGAGCGAGGTCATGTGGTGCGTAGCTGGGAATGGCTGGCTCTACGTCATCGAGGACCCCGGGCGAGCTGGAGGAACCGTGGTGACCATTTCGGTCGACGACCTCGACCAGTTGGTTGCCGATCTCAGGACCAGGGGGATTAGCGCTGGGCCAATCGAGGCAGTCGGCGAGGCTGGGCGCAAGGCCAACTCGGTGGATTCGGATGGAAACGTGATCAGTTGGATTGAGGTCGCGGCTAGCTGACGCAAAAAGGTGCCGCTCCTGACCGACGTCTCTGCCGGAAGTGCGACGCGAGTTGACCGATCGGTAGTCGGCGAGCTCAACGGGAATAGAGCAATCATGACCACTTTGTCTCAATGGTGAACGAGCAGCTGCTCGCGGGTCCTTATCCGTGATCCTCGGCCTCGCCATGGCCCCGTCTTCGTTTCACTACGGCAGGAGAGGCGGGCGCCAGGAGAGAGGAGTGAGCTGAATCTGCTCCTTCGTGGTCGTTGCGTCGATGGGTCATCCGACGACACTCGATCCTTCGGACGTCGCTCGACCGCTACGATCGCCTTTTTGACACGAGGGAGGTCTGATGCCGAGTGTGCCACCGCTTGACGGGTTGCGGGTGATCGAGTGCTCGGCACTCGGCCCGGCCCAGATCACCACGTTCCTCTCCGACCTGGGCGCGGAAGTGATCAAGGTGGAGCCGCCCGGCGGCGACTACATCCGTGAGATGACCTGGCCCATCGTGGATGGCGTTTCCTTAATGCACTTGCACCTGAACCGGGGTAAGCAGTCACTAGTCCTCGATCTGCGGACTGAGTCGGGTGTGGCCATCCTGAAGGAGCTGGCCGCCTCGGCTGATGCCGTAGTCGAAGCGATGCGTCCGGGATCACTGGCCCGGCGGGGTGTCGGATTCGACGAACTGCGGGCCGTGAACCCCAAGATAGTCTTCTGCACCATTTCCGGCTACGGCATGACCGGGCCCTACCGTGACTATCCGAGCCACGGTGTGGCCTACGACACCTGGGCTGGCATTGTGAATGTCGCCACCGACGACGAGGGCTTCGCATACATTCCCGAACACGCCTCCATCGGTATCCACGCCGGCCCTCTCTTCGGTGCGCTCGGGATATTGGCCGCGGTGCTGAGGGCCCGCTCCACCGGGGAGGGCTCTTACCTCGAGTTAGCACAGTCCGATGCCGCTGCAGCCATGGACTGGCTGCGGAGCGAGACGTGGCGAGCCTACGAGCGGCCCGAGTCCGAAGTGACGGGAAACAAGGCAGACGCCTACGAACGACGTGCGCCTGGCACTGCCGGCATGGTTGAGGGGGTTCGCTACCAGGTGTATGAGACGGCCGATCACCGGCACGTCCTCTTCATGGCCTCGGAGCAGGCCTTCTGGAAGAACTTCTGTGAGGGCGTGGATCGGACCGACCTCTTTGAGCGCTGGCCTGGATCGAAATATGCCGACCACGCCCGCGGCAACCGCGAATTACAGGCTGAGTTGCGTGACATTTTCGCCACCAAGACAGCAGCTGAATGGCTCGCCTTCGGTGGGCGCATCAACACCCCGATCGCCCCGGTGAACACTCCCCAGACCCTGCTCGACGACCCACAGTTCGCCGACCGTTTCCCCCTCCTCCCCAGAGAAGTCATGGGCACAGATCAGCTTTTCACTCCACTGCATTTCGTCGACGAGCAGTTGCCCACCCCGACCAAGGCGCCAACCGTTGGCCAGCACAGCGAAGCGGTCCTGCGTTCAGTGCTTGGTTACAGCGACGAGCAGATCGCCGAGGCTCGAAGTCGTGGTGCCTTCGGGGATGACGCGTAGCACGCGGCCACGTATCGTCACGACATTGGCGACCTCTGCCCGGTCAGGCAGCTGCCTCATTGTTTCCCTAGAACCCGGTCCGCGCTACCGGATCTGCCCCAAGACTTGACCAACGGCCAGGGCATGGACGGTCGTCCGACTGCCCCGCTCCTCAATCCTGACGATGTGCCTGCGAACTCCTCTCCCGTAGTGTGGATTAGAGGAGCAAAGGGGCGATGCACGTGAGGACCGGACGAGGATTGGTGCGCCCCTTCGTCGGCTTGGCAATCTTCTGCCTCGCCACACTGCCCCTCGGAGCCGCCCAGGCCGCGCCGTCGGTTTGGACGGTTGTCCCGGTCAACGTATCGGAGACGAGCCCCGGACTCGCAAGTGTGTCGTGCACGCTTCCGTCCTGGTGTGTGGGAGTGGGGAGCCAGCAAGCTTCGGGATCGGCGTCAGTGTCCCAAACTCTGGTCGAATTGTGGGATGGAAGTACCTGGTCGATGGTGGCGAGCCCCGATGAAGGCACTAATGACCCCAATGTCCTACAAAGCGTCTCGTGCTCAAGCCAGAAGAGCTGTGTCGCCGTCGGCTACTGGTGCAGCGTCGACGGTTGTCTCGAGAATCAATCCTTGGTCGAGGTCTGGGACGGGACCACCTGGTCTGTCGTGTCAAGCCCAGACCCAGGGAGCCGAAATCAACTCAACAGTGTTTCCTGCACGAGCGCCAGAACTTGCACAGCCGTTGGCGGTTACTGCCCGGATCCCGGGTGTCCCAACGGGTCGTACTCTCAAAGTTTGGTAGAGACCTGGGACGGGACCACTGTGTCGTTGGTCTCGAGTCCGAACCCCGCCAGCGGAGACAATATCTTGAACTCCGTGTCATGCATCACTAAGGCCAAGTGCCAAGCGGTTGGCTTCGATGACAATGGCGCCGATTTCGGGACACTCGTTGAGGCATGGAACGGGAAAGTGTGGTCGGCCGTCCCGAGTCCCAACGAAGGTACCGACAATCTGCTGCTCGGAGTGTCGTGCGTGTCCACGAAAAGCTGCGAGGCGGTGGGCTGGCTCGACAACGGGTTGGATGCCTCGCCTCAACAATCACTGGCTGAGTCATGGAACGGGAGTACCTGGTCGGTGGTACCGAGCGTCAGTCCGAGCACAGACTCGGACCTTCTGAACTCGGTGTCTTGCACCAGCGCCACTCATTGTGTGGCCGTCGGCGTCTATCTGACCGGTCCAGAGGGTCCGGCGCCGATGCAAGTCTGGAATGGAACGGCGTGGTCCGAGATGTCGGGAAGCATCCCGAATCCGAACGGTAGCTATGATGGATTGTCATGTACCAGCCGTGATCGTTGCGTGGTGCTTGATGGCGATCAGGCTCTGGTAAGCCACCGCCGCTGACTCAACCCGGCGGTTTCACGACCCAGCTGTACCCACAGGCTCTGCTCGTGCGCTCATAGTGATGCTGCAGTAGGGGAGACACACGTCACGATTGGCACTCCAGTCGGGTCTTTGGTCGGACGAAGATCTCCGTTCGCCTCATGGGCGTCGACTTGACTCGCACTCAGTACTTCCTCGCCACCACAAACTGGTGGTCGCTTCGAGTGCGGTACATACCCCGCTGATCGCGGCAGTGCTCAAGGGCCGCGAGCACGGCATCGCGCAGGACCACGGTATCGTTGGAGCGCAGCGCCGGTACCGCGGGCCCCACGCTGGAGACCGCCCGCCAGGCGATATCGGCGTCCGGCCACTCCATCGTCGAAACGCGACTACCGCGTTCGAGTACCGAGAAGCCGCTCGCCTCCATCATCTCTTCAGCGATGCCTGGCGTGGCGATCTCGTTGAGGCGTCGCATCGACCCATGGTGCTGTTCCGGTGAGTGCAAGGCAAAGATCTTGAACACTTCCCGGATGTCAAGGGGCGGTCCCTGCCCCCAGAAGCTGATGGCAACGAGCCCGCCGGGTCGCAGCACCCGGTAGACCTCGTCGAGGGCGGCGCCGCAGCCGCCCCAGATACCGTTGACTGACACGACAGCGTCGAAGTGCTCATTGCCCCAGGGCAGTTCGAACATCGACCCGACTCGCAGGTCAGAGGTCGGCGTGCGCTGGCGCGCGATGGTCACAAGCTCGGCCGCAGCGTCGATACCTGCGACGTCGGCACCCATGCCGTCAGCGACGCGCACGGCCAACCCCGATCCACAGGCGACGTCCAGCAGCGATGTCCCTGGACCGACCCCGAGCCGGGGGAGCAGGGCGGTGAGCATGTCGAGCGAGTAGTGCTCGTAGAGGCACGCCCAGTCGGGTGCTCTGGTCCCCCACGCTTCCCCCGCTTCCTGCCACCTGTGGGCCGGCGGGGCGGTCGCAGTGTCGTGGTTGTGGAGCGCCATAGCCCGATCATGCGACACCGTCCCCAGCAGGTCGTGGAGATGGTGTGGAGATCTTCTGGAGAAGGTCGTCAGCAGATGACCACCCCGTCTTCATGACGTCCGGGTGGCAATTCCCGATAGTGGTGTGAGCGGCGAGCCCGCCGCACACCGACCGAGAGGACCCCTGAAAATGACTCAGACCGAAGCCCCCACCGTCGACAATGGCATCAATATCGAGGCCCTTCGAGGCGCCCGGCAGGCGCTGACGGATACCCCCGAGGCGGCGCAATTCCAGTGGAGTGCCCGCTGTGAGTGGATCAACGGCACTCACAGCCGCTCGACCGTCACCGACTACTCCGGCCTCGGCCAGCAGCACACGCACCGTCAGGCGTTCATCATCGAAGCTGACCACCCTGAGGTCTTCGCGTCGGAGGACAACGGGGCGACGCCCCCTGAAATCGTCCTCGGGGCTCTGGCCTCCTGCCTTACCGCCGGTGTGGCCACCGTGGCCACCAACCGCGGCATTCAACTGCGCTCGGTGACCGCGACCGTGCAGGGAGAAATGGACCTCCAGGGCATCCTCGGTATCGACGCTGATGTCCGCAATGGCTTTGACCGGATCGACGTCAGGTACGAGATCGACGCTGACGCCAGCCGAGCCGACATCGAGGCCATTGTGGCGCAGTCCCAGAAGCGTTCCGCTGTCTTCGACATCGTGACCAATCCCACCACTGTTCGGGTCACGGTCGCCTGACCGGCGTCACGCACTACGGAGCATCTGACGTGCATACGTCGGTCGTGGTTGTTGGGGCCGGCCCCGGTGGTCTGGCCATGAGCTATCACCTCACCGGGGCCGGCGTCGACCACGTGCTACTCGAACGAGGCGAGGTGGCGCACTCTTGGCGAACCGAGCGCTGGGACTCGCTGCGCTTACTGACCCCGAACTGGATGACTGCGCTGCCCGGTTCACGCTACGAAGGCGACGATCCTGACGGCTACATGACCGCGTCCGAGACCGTCGCCGCCTTGGAGGCGTACCGCCGCTCGTTCGACCCACCACTGCACGCAGGGATCAACGTCGAGTCGACCCGTCACACCGGCACCGGCTTCGACGTGCGTACGACCGAGAGGACATGGCGCTGCGACGCCGTCGTCGCCGCCACCGGCGGCTCGAGCGAGCCGAATGTTCCGGTCTTTGCCTCCGAGCTTCCGCTGGAGCTGCAACAGCTCACCGCGTTGTCCTACCGGCGACCAGCGCAGATCGACGAGCGCGGCCGCGTGCTGGTGGTCGGTGCGTCAGCCTCAGGGGTACAAATCGCCGACGAACTGCAACGAGCGGGCCACGACGTGACCATTTCGGTCGGCGAGCATGTGCGCTTGCCCCGTTCGTACCGGGGCTGCGACATCTACCGGTGGCTCGACCTGATCGGTCAGCTCGACGAGCGTTGGGACGAGGTCGAGGACCTCCAGCGTGCCCGACGTCATGCATCTGTGCAGCTCGTCGGAAGCGGTGACAGGCGGGAGGTGGATCTACCCTCACTCCTCGGTCTCGGCGTCCAGGTGGTGGGGCGTCTCATGGCTATCCGGGGCACGACCGCTTTCTGTTCCGGCGGGCTCGGAAGCCTCGTGGCCAACGCCGACCTCAAGCAGGCCCGGCTCCTTCGTCGCATCGACGAATGGGTGGATAGCCATGGCATGGCCGATCTCGTCGGCCCTGCGACCGAGCCGTGTGTGACCGTGCTCGGCCAGGTGCCAACCGAGCTGAACCTGCAGGGCTTCGCCGCCGTGATCTGGGCCACCGGCTATCGCCCCGCCCACGACTGGCTGGATCCGCGTGCGCTCGACCGCCGAGGCCGCGTCGACCACGACGGCGGCGTGGGGCGCGTCCCCGGCCTCTACGTGCTCGGCCTCCCCTTCCTGCGCCGGCGTCGGTCGAACCTGCTCTCAGGGTTGGGCTTGGATGCGGCCGAGCTCGGCCAGGACCTTCTCAGGTACCTCGAGCAGATTCGACCCGTACGCACCGGAGGTCACGGTGGGGCCAAGGTCAGCTCACGCCGATGAGGGCTTGTCGAGTTCGCAAGACGATGTCCTCGACGGGACAGGCGGCGCCGGCCGCCAGCAGCTCGCCCGCATGCTCGTCACTGGTTGAGTCCACGAGACTGCTCCTGGTCGCCAGTACGCGATCGCGCAGGATGCTCGACATCGGCGCCACACCGAGAACGGCGTGCACCTCGATGGCACCGAGTAGTTCGATGGCGAGCTCGGCTCGGCCGATCCGATCGAGGGCGATTACACAGCGCGACAACGTGTGCCACTGCTGTGACCAGTCTCCGGCGCGGTACCAGACGCCGACCATGTCCGCCAGACCCGCGCAACCGACTTCGAGCTCGTCACGAGACACAAGTAGGCCACTCGCCTCGGTGAGTGCGAACGCTCGCATCCAGCGGTTCCCGGCGCTGCGGGCCATACGCTCGCTGGCGGTGAACGCCTCCAGAGCCTCGTCCTCGGTTCTGCTGGAGAACCCACGTGCGACCTCCGCTGAAGCGAGGTCCGTCGGCGACGCCGTCTCCCGGGCCACTTCCTGAGCCCGCGCCACGAGGACGTCGGCCTGGTCGTAGTCACCGCTCGAGCTGTGTCCCACCGCCCCCATGTAGCAGGCGTGCACAAGCCGCGGCCGGTTGCCGGATTCCTCGGCCAGCTCGATCTGGCGGATCCCCTCGGCGTGGCCGGTTTCCGGGTCGCCCACGATGTACAGGACGTTGGCCAGGGTTCGTTCCGCCAGACCGCTGGGGAAGACCGATAGCTGGCGCTCAAGGCGGCGCGTCTCCTCCGCCAGCTGGATGGCCAGTCCGAATTCCCCCCGCACCCAGGCTCCGTACGCCCGCATCCCGGTCAGCGTGGGAGCGAGCGGATGATCGAGTCTGCCCAGCGCGTTGCAGGCAGCGTCGGCCCAGGTGAAGACCTCGTAGCGCATGGCCCGCATGGCGAACTCGCGGATTGAGCTGATGAGTCCGAAGGTGATGTCGAATGCCCCGAGCTCAAGGGCAAAGCGCTGTGCGGCTCGCAAGTCGGCCAGCGAGGACTCGGCCCTGGCGCTGGCGTCACCCTCACCGGGACCACCCAACTCGGCCTCGACGGCTTCGGCCTCGGCGGCGAAATGCTTGGCGTGAGTGGTGAACAACTCGGCCGCCTGGGCATCGCTCAGGCGCGTGCGTCCGTACTCCCGGAGCGTCTCGAGTAGCTCGTAGCGGGTCGAGCCACCCGTTTGTGGACGCACAGCGAGCATAGAGCGCTCGGTCAGCCGGGTGAGGAGGTCGAGAGCGTCGCCTCGGGGCGCCATCGCCTCGGCCGAGCGCAACTCGAAGGATCCGGCGAATACAGAGAGCGCAGTGAACAGCCTCCGCTCGTCGGGCTCGAGCATGTCGTAAGACCAGCTGATGGCGTCGTGCATGGTGCGGTGGCGAGGGTCGCTCCCCCTGCGTATCGCCTTCAGTACGCTGAAACGTTGGTCGAGGCGGTGGGCGACTTCGGCAACGCCGATCGAACGCGCTCGCGCCGCAGCGAGTTCAATGGCCAGCGGTATCCCGTCGACCCGCCGACAGATTTCGGCCACCAGTGGCGCGGTAGCAGTGTCGAGTACGAAGGAGGGGTCAGCGGCCTTGGCTCGAGCGACGAAGAGGGCGACGGCGGGAATCTCGGCCAGTTCGCCGAGCACCAACTCCGAGCCGAACGGATCCTCGGGCCCGGTGGGCAACGGGTCCACAGTCCAGAGTCGTTCACCGGGCACCGCCAGCGGTTCCTGGCTGGTGGCCACGATCGAGATGGTGGGTGCCTCGCGCAGAATCCGGGCCACCAACTCGGCGACGGGTTCGATCAGGTGTTCGCAGTTGTCGAGCACCAGCAAGCTGTGTCGGGGGCGCAGAAGATCGACGATGGCATCGTCGATCGAACTCGACTTCCGCAGGTTCACATCGATGGCGGTGGCAAGCGCTGCGGCCGTGGCGTCCTCGTCGACGACGCCGACCAGTTCCACGACGTGAACACCGTCCTCGAACTGGGCTCCCACGATGCGGGCTAGCTCCATTCCGAGCGAGGTCTTCCCGACACCACCGGGGCCCACCAGGGTCACCAGCCGGTGGTCGATGATCATATCGGAGAGCTGTTCCAGCAACATCTCCCGGCCGATCAACGGCTGCATGCGGAGGCCGATCGACGTCCCTGGCGCCGCTGGGGACTTGGACTTGGCGGCGTTGGGCTGACCCTCCTCGACGTCCTCGACGATGGCCACGAATTCGTAGCCCTTGCCGTGCACAGTCCGGATAATCGACTGCTGGCGGCCGTCGTCGCCCACAGCCTTGCGGACCGCTTTGATCCGCGTCGTCAGCGCCGACTCACTCACGAATCGGTCACCCCAGATTGCGTCGAGTAGATCCTCTTTGCGCACGACCGAGCCTCGGTGCTCGACGAGGTAGGCGAGCACGTCGAACACCTGGGGTTCGACCGGGATCTCCTCGCCACCTCGTCGAAGGACAACG
>Ga0302325_10022622_pt1 | contig 13147 bp, 12 predicted proteins | sample Palsa_T0_2_FD_201948 | JGI IMG/M metagenome (GOLD analysis project Ga0302325, IMG submission 201948) | Peat permafrost microbial communities from Stordalen Mire near Abisko, Sweden - Palsa_T0_2 | ecosystem: Environmental > Terrestrial > Soil > Palsa > Peat permafrost | place: Sweden: Abisko... | reverse complement strand
CTTTCTTGAAAAACATCCCAACGTGGGTATCGCAGGAGGTAGCTTTGAGAATCTCGACGGCAGTGATTGGCCCGTCGCATTTCGTTTTCCATCGATAATGAGTGAGATTGAAGGCGGACTTCAGCTCGGGCTCGCTACACGCGTTTTGCAACGCTGGGCAGTTGCAGTTGGAATGAGCTCGGAGGCGCAGCCTATCGATTGGGTTCCCGGTGCCTCAATGATGGTTCGCCGGGAAGTTTTCGACGCAATCGGTGGCTTTGACGAGAACTACTTTCTGTATTTCGAGGAAACAGACTTTTGCTTTCGTGCAAAAAAGGCGGGCTTCCCAACCTGGTACGTACCGGAGAGCCGCGTCATGCACATTTCCGGTCAAAGTACCGGGGTCACGGCGCACAACGTCGCGTTGAAGAGACTGCCACCATACTGGTTCGAGTCGCGCCGACGATACTTCGTGGCGACCTATGGTACGGCCTATGCGACAATGGTCGACGTGGTTGCCCTGCTCGCGAATTCGATCGGATCCTTGAAGCGTATTGTGCAGCGACGCAAGAATCTCGGGGTTCCTCATTTCCTGACCGATTTGGTACACCATAGTCCTATATGGCCGAGCAACCGCAAGGCTGCTAGCGCAAAACCTCACGTCGCACACCTTTAGAAAATCGATTCAAGTGTGGTGGTCCGGAACGCGCCACCCGAACTAATAGTAGGGCTGCGTCTGGACCTAATCAACCGTGGTGCGTTCTATTGCTAACCCGCTCGTATTTAAGCAACGGCTTCAGTCTCAACTACGCGGCCCCGTTACTTATATTCGATTATTTCAGCGGTTCGGGCATTTAGACGATTACACATATATTTCAATTGTCCGATTAAAATCGGAATTTGACCCAGGTGCGAATGCAAACCATAAAGTAATCGAGTGTTAAGGGCGGCGACCTTCCATCGCGATCGAATGGCGGTCCTAATCGCTAAAGCCCCTATGATAGTGATCGCCGCGACGATCGGCACGATCGACCAGATGCATATGCTCAGTATCGGCGAACCAACAAGGATTGCAAACATCAGGGTTCCCTGGAGGCGATTGCGGCGCGCCTGTTGAGACCAAACAGGTGTGGCGCTGTCCCGAAATCTTTGAGAGATTTCTGCATATGCGTAGCCTGTGCGGACGGATCGACGCCAGTACTGTGAAAATTGATGAATCGCCAAATCGTGGCCTACCATTCGTCGATCAAGATGTACTATCTTGTAGCCTAGGGCACGAACACGTGAACATAGTTCTGCATCTTCCCCCGCGATCAGCTCTTCATCGTACCCGTTGACCCGGACGAGCACTTCCCGACGAATAAGTGCGTCGCCGCCACATAGTTCGATTGTTCCGGGCTGCGCGATCCAATCCAAATCGAGCATACGGTTGTAGATCGATTTATCAGTGCTTATTTCTCGTCGATCGCCAAACACGACAGCGACCTTCTCATCTTCGAACTCGCGCCTCGCGACCGCTGCAAAATCATGGGCGAGAATGGTATCGCCATCAAGGAACAAGATGAGGTCCGCTCGCGCCGCTCGCCACCCCGCATTACGGCCAACCGATGCACATGGGCGAACCGGATTAACCCGGATTACCGTGACGCCCAATTGGCGAGCACGCTCGACGCTTGAGTCGGTCGAAGCTGAATCGACGTAGAGCAACTCAACGGGCCCGTCGGGTAATGCATCCATGGCAATTACCGACTCGAGGCATCTGATGAGACGCTCGCCCTCGTTGCGTCCAATCACCACCACGGAAAGAATCGGCCGGTCGTTCATCTCGCAACTTCCGTTTTTCTCTAATGAGCGTCGTCCCTAGAACTTCTACTGTGCTTTCCCAGTCCCCGCAGAAATACTCTACACGGATGCAGGAGCAATTGCTCTCTACCTTACCAGCCTACAATCCGCAGTTTTCGAGACAATCGGGGAGAGAAGACTCAAAAACTATGCATACGCATTCCTCATTCAAGACGGCTGCCTTACGGTTCGAAGCGACCCTTTACACAAATAATCCTTGCCGGGACTCCAACAGCGACCGCTCCCTGCGGTACGTCCCGCAGGACCACGGCGTTCGCCCCGATAATGGCATGGTTTCCTATTTTCACTCCCCTATTTTTGCCCCGGCTCCGATATCAACGTGCCCTCCGAGAACCGGAAGTTCGGGCTTACTACCGCCCGTCCCGATCGTTACCTGTTGAAAAATTAGACAGTTGGGCCCGATAATCGCCGTCGGGAAGATGACCACCCCATTTGGATGAGTTAGGAGCAGTCCCCCACCGATCTCGCAGTTGAGTGGGATATCGGCCCCGCTGACGGCGCCCCAAAAACGATGTTGGAAGACCCAATACTTGCGCAGCCATTTCCATGGAACACAGCGCTTCTCCCATTTTTGGAAGGATCGAATGGAACGTAAGAGGCGACGATCAGGGTCCCAGAATCCTTGGCAAACCTCGCGACTCCAATCAGGAGCATTTGCCGAGACGACTAAAAACGTTTGGGGACGCTTCGACTGCCCTCATATTCGAATTTTCCGAGAGCCTCAGACATCAGGTAACAATCAACGCCTGACTGAACTCACTCAGACCCTAGGACATATCCGGAACAACCAAAAACACTTCACAAACGCAATTGTTGCTTATGCCCAATAGGGTCCCCGCCAGCGGAGCTCTTCATGAGAAGAATCGCCTCTCGAAGAGCAGCGCCCCAGCCACGCTCTGCCTCGTAGAATGGCGATTGCAGCGCGATGCAGGCGGCACGCTTGGCCTCATACAATTCCACGTCCTCTAGAAGCTTCAAGATTGCATTCGCATACGCCTCGACATCATCAGGTGGAACTTCGACTACAGCATCGCGCACATAGTGCAGCGCCGGACAAACATTGGAAGTGATGACCGGCCTACCGCTCAGTACACCCTCGGCAACCACCTGATTGAACCCCTCCCGAAAATCACTGGTAGTGGGCACAATGACAACGTGGCTCTGACCGAACATTCGTCGCATTATCGAGTTCGAGCATTGTCCATGCAAACGGAATCGCTCTTTCAGATTCCTCAAGATAGACTTCTCGCGCAACTCCTCCAGCGCGGAACCAGTACCGCAAAGGTCGAAGACGATGTCGTCGCGACCTGCAAGTGTAAACCTGCTCGCAACTTCAAGCAGATCAAAGACGCCCTTGTCCTTCTCTATGCGCCCGGCGTAGAAGACGCGAAAGGGAGAGCGCAACTGTGGCGGGGATTCACTTCTGGCGAACTCCTCTCGACGATAAGTCGGCAGAAACTCGAATATCCTGGCGTGGCGTTTATTGGTGAACTGCTCGATCTGTTCAGTGATGTCGCGGGAGGCGCTCAGGATGCTTGATGGCACTCGCTTAAAAAACCAGCTGTCCAACCACTTAACTACGCGGCCACCATAACGTAACGGCTTGCTCTTCTCCCACAACACACAATGTAGGCTCGGTATAACCTCGATACCGAACACTCGGAGCAGCGCCAATGACGCCCAATTGGCGCTCCCATTGGAAACAACCACTCCATCTGCACGAAAACGCAGCGCTCTCAACAGCAACCCGATTCCAGATAGTAGTTGCCCTAGATGGTACGCAGGGGCCGAACATCTTTCGAAAAGAATCGGTCTATGAACTAGCGTAAATGTGCCCATCTTGAGGTATCCCGGAATACTAGAGGAGGCGATGATGTAACTTTCCATCTGCAATTCTTTACAAGCATCGTAGAACTGTCCTGAATAAGTCACACTGACCTGCGAAGGATCGTCGCGACCTCGCAGCCAGTGCTGAAAGGTACCTATCACATCGCCTGGGCCTGCCGCGTAGACTATGCGCAAACGCTCCACAATCAGCAAATCTCCCAAAACCGATCCAGATGCGGGTGAGGTAAGCGGAAACTATTTGCTTGATACCTTGCCAACATTAATCCTAACACTTCAATCGTGCCGCCTATGCTATTGCTATGACTCTCAGAAACTTCGTGTTCGCAAGTTCCGCTGAGACCCGCCCGCCCACGATTGCTTTTAAACCTGGTGTCAAAATCAGACCTTCGCTCCATCCCAAAATGAGAAAAAACAATTGTACAGTTTGAAGCCCCAACCAAACAGTGCCGATAGAGACGACAATTACGAAATATATTCCCAAGAACGTTAGCGCGATTGACCCAGGAAAGAACGCTCCATGGTGCGAGGCACAAAACCTCGTCAAGCGTGCCATCTCCCACAGAATCATCACTACAAAGAGGGCAAGGACGAATTCTCCATAGGTAAGTGCCAGTAATAAAAAGTGATTATCCACGGAACGCATGCCATCGACTGTAGGAAAATTATTCCGACCCCACCCCCAGACGGGTCGCTCTTCGACAATCGCGATATATTTTTCAATTAGCTCGTGCCGATATGCCGCAGTTTCTTCCATCTCCGAAGTAGCTTGGTCCCGCTCGACCCAAATATATGATCGGGTCATCTGAAAGAGAGGAATTCCCACGACCAAAATCACCAGTGCGGTCATGACGATCGCGCGCCTTCGATTTCGAGCTCGGCCGAGGCCAACCACAAGCGCTGCAATTCCTGCTGCCAACCAAGGCCCACGACTCAGAGTCATCACACTTCCGGCGATGAGACAAAATTGGCAGAAGCGAACCTTACTCAAAGGAAGAATAGACAGGGTCCCCGACCAGTGCCCACCCCATTCGAGCCATCGGGTCAATCGGTAACCAACTGCGAACATTAGGCCAGCTAGAATTGCGTGCCCGTAAGGTCCGGCAGGTCGAAGAAATCCATAGCGCGCCACCCAGACCGCGGAATATTGTCCGGGGAAGAGAGGAGCTAGAATCATGTCGAAAGGATTCCGGCCCATGCGAAATTCATAAACGCTGACGATCGCTACAATAGCGAGGCAAACTACTATCCGTTTCGCGATGCTGGCGTACAGATCCTCGCGCGGGAGGATTCCCTTGGCCACGACGTACGGAAGGATAGAGTTGCAGATCGACTGAAGCGCAACATTGCGAGCAGAGTAGAAATCGATATTAACGAATTCGGACGTGACGGACATTGCGACATAGCTAGCCACCAGGAGATCAAGGAAGCTCCATTGCCAATTACGCCAAGACCGAACAATTAGGAATCCGCCTATTGGAATTATCGCCGTCTGATTAAAACTTAGATGACCGGTTATCATCCAGTGGTACGAATCCGGCAACAAGAGCAGGGTCGGCAGATACACGTCAATCAGAGCGCGTTCCGGGCCGCGCCGAATACATACTAAGAGTGCGATGAATCCAGGAATCGCGGTAATTAGATTCATCCCACCAATTTGACTCCAGAGGACAGTGTACTTTGCACTCCGTTTGTCGCAGTTAAAGATAGCTTCTTATCAAGCGTCGTCCATTCACGAATTCCTGCCGACCAACGAAATGATCTCTCCTTCATCTGCCGTCTATTAACTTCGAGAGTAATTGTTAATATCCTCAGAAATCATCCTGATCGCGGGCTGGCCGGCAGTGTCCGTTGAAGCCGATATCCTGAAATTCTTGTCCAAGGCTCCGTCCTGAAGAAGGGCGTCAATATCGTCAAATCGATCACGCTGCATCACCACTCCGACCACGGGTGGCGATAGCTTGTTGACCTCCTGGATCGCCGCCTTTACGTCCCGGATCCGGTCGCGGTCAGCGCGCACAATTACAATCACGCCCGCTTGATTTTGTATAAGCATCGCTGTGTCGGCTGAACCGAGAAGCGGTTGCGTGTCAATAAGCACGATGTCGTGACTTGCGAGAGCGAGCTCTAGCACCTCCTGAACGCATCGCATCGCCAATCTGTGATGCGACTGACGCTGACAAAGAGATACTCTATCCGGAAGCAAATTCGCCGCGTTCGTTATAGCATGGGTGCATGATTCTGGATTATTACGCTCCGCAAGAAAAATCTTGCCGGTATTCCCATTTCCATGAGCGATTCCATTGAGCAATCCATTAGGATGAGCTGAACCATTAGCTAGTCGTTTGTGATAGCGAGGATCCGGGTAGAGCACGTTAGCCTCCACTGCCACCGCTGATACTCCCAATTCAGAAAGTTCTTTCGAGAGGTCAAGCGTTAGTGACGACGTCCCAGCCATCCCACCAACGGCTGTGACAACAAAGACTCGTGTACCTGCGCGTCGCCGTTCGCGCATAATTCCGAGCGCAATTCGTCGCAAAGTCTCGCGTTCCGAATTCTTTTCATCACTCGGAGTACTGCCGAGTATCGGCATCTGAAGCACCTTCTCCAGTTCTCGCGATGATTTTATACGTGTATCGGCGAGATCGATGATCGTCGGAACAGCGAACGCCAATAAGACTGCGAGCAGAATCGAGGCTGCCGCGATCGCTTTGCGCTTGCCGCCTTCCGCTTTATCTGGCAATTGCGCAGGCAGTTCCAGACTCGCCACTCCCGGCGATTGGCTCTCAACGCGGAGCAGGTTTATCCGATCGTCAACCTGACCCAGAGCCTTGATATGGCTCTCCAATAGATCGTTAAGAGCCAACGCTTGATTGTACTTGTCCCCGAACGTAGCGACGCTCGCCTTGAGCGCCGCTACCTCTTGTTCGAGGCCGTCTCGCGCTCTTTGGACTTGATCTACCCGAGTCTGCGCCTCAACGATCCTATCGTGCGCTTGCGCGACGCGCGTTCCTAGCAAGACCGAACGCGCTTGATCCATCGCCTTAGCAGCGATGAGACTGGTCTCCCGATCGATGTCGGCTATTTCACGCTCAAGCACCGGGCGGCCCGGATGATTTGGCGCAAGCCCCTGGAGCTGCAGAAAACTCGACTCGCGCTGTTTACCAAGCTCTGCGTTCTGCGCGGCCAGGTTTTGGTCGTCGAGAAGTATCTTCTGGGCGAGTGCATTCAAGTCCGCGTCAGACGGCCGAGTTTCCTGTGATCGAAGGGCTGCGAGGCGCGCCTGTTCGATGATTAAGACTCTTTCCTCCCGTTCAAGAGCGATATTTCCGTCAGCCAACTTACGGTTAAATGGGTCGCTTGCCGCGCCGGTAAAGGTGGATACTCCTAGATCTTGCGCCAACTGACTCAACTGCATGCGCTCTGTATCGACCAATTGCTGAAGATTGGTGCGTTGTTGCTCCAACAACCTGACGCGAGCATCCGAACCACTCAGTTCTTGTCTTTCCTGCCGCGATAGATAAGCTCCAGCTACGGCGTTCACGATGGTGTCCAAACCTCGAGGCTCGGTCCCCTCGAGACTAATTGTGATTAGAAATGTATCTGGAACCCACTCCACCTTGAGAAACTGCAGCAGCCTTTCCGCGGCATGCTGGTCACTTTCATCTGGCAGTTGCCATAACGACGCTTCCGGGCCGAGCAGCTTAAGTGCCTCAACGATGGTTTGAAGATTGGCGATCTCGAACACTTGCTGCTGAACAAAACTTCGATACTCAATGTTCGGAATCATTGAAGGATCGATTCCTGAACTCAGACGAGTATCGTAGGTTGGAAGCACGCGAACGGAAGCCGTCGCTTCGTACTTCGCGCGCCCGAAGAGAATTGCCCCAACTAGACCCAACACTACCATCATCAGCGCGATCGCTAGCGCGAGTTTCCGATGGTTTCTAACGCTCATGATTGGTTCGGCTTGTCGACCGGGCACCATCCACGAGGAAACCGGCTGCGCTGGTAAACTGAACCCTTCAGGCGGTGCGTTCATCGGATTCTCCAAACCCAATCGCGCCGAGCATCCGAGATGATTCACTTCGGATCACCGAGCGAAACCAACTTCGTTCATCAGATTCCAGGACCAGATGGTCAACGGCAATCGCGAGAGCGAGGGTGTAAACAACACTAATGCTCGCCATGACCGCTAGTGCGTGCCATCGTGTGACTTGTTCGGTGAGCCTCCAGGCAGGGAACGCAACCGACATGCCTATCAGATAAGGGACTAATCCCGGAGCGACGACTGTCCCTAGATACCTGCGTGAGGACACTCCCAAGATTTTATTCGCGTGCACGATAAATACTACTGCCGAGGCTACCGTCGCGATCACCACTGAGCTACCCAGCCCCATTAGACTCCAATGGCCGAGCACGAGGCGTGACAGGGGTACTACCGTGATCGTAAAAAGTATATTCGGAACGATGTAGTAGAATTCCTCTTTTGGTCGGCCAATACCCTTAAAAATCGAGGTCCCCGGCGCCGTCATCTGATGAACAGTTTGCTGCACCGCAAAAATAGTCATCAAGTACGCGCTAGCTGGGTGATTGGTCCCGAGCCACACCGTTAGAAGTGATGCCGACGTCGTTGCCATCAGAGCACAAATTGAAGAAGAGACCAGGCACATGTAGCGGGCTCCCCTCAAGTACAGCTGGACGACAACCTGGCTATTGCCAAACGGTGTCTCGGCCCCACCACTCTTCAAATGAGAAGCTGCAGGAAGAAAAGAGGTTGGAAAAGCATCGGTGATTAGGCTCGACATCGTGGGCCATTTGTCGCTCAAGTCCATAATGCCTATTGCGCTGAGACCAACAAGCGGGGCAGCTATTACACGCTCGATAGTGCTGAGTGCAATCGACAGGAGAGCACTCAGCTGCACCACTCCGCCGAACCCCGTTAACTTGCGCAAAGAATCAAGCGAAAACCGCCATGGCGCAATGCGCAGCCACGGCAGCATTCGAAAGGCCAACACAGCGTTCAAAGTAATCGAAAGCGTTTGGCGAACGAGAAAAGCTTCGGCCAGCCCGATCAGGCCATGCCCTGTGCCCACCAGATAAAGGATTAGCCCAAGCTCCGCGACATAACAGAGCACCCATACGCCTTGTGTCTCGGCGATCTTATGTGATCCGACAAGTGCTAACTCGAAAATACTCAGGACCAGGCCGCACAAAAAAATCCCCATCACCATCAGAGCCGCGGTATGGGCCTCAATCAGCAGATGAGTAGGTATTCGCAGCCAAATGAGAATCGAATTCAACTCGATCCAAAAGGCGCCATAAAGAATCAGACATACAGCGCCAGTTACGAATAACCCGGTCGATAGAAGGGAATTGGTCTGCTCAGTTTCTCCACGTGCGCCGAACTCGGCAGTATACTTGATGTATACTGCCGAAACACCCATCGTCGTCACACCGACGTATGAAATCAAAATAAACATGGCCGACCATATGCTGTAGGTCCCGAGACCAAGATGTGACAGCACGAAGGGCGGAATGAGTACTCTCGTCAGAAGGTATCCAAGCCGCGCTGCAGTATCCCTGCTAATGTTGCGCGTTAACGCCTCCCTGATCATCCCCGTGTGCCCAATCTTAATGGGCGAGCACCTATGATCTTCAGGGTTACTTTGCCGCAATGCCGCACTCATTAGAAAATCGCTGCCGCGAACAACACCGTACTCGTCAGCGGGTTGAGTTGCTGCAAAACGTATCCCACCTTGGCGATTCCGCTCTTGGGAACGTAAATAATGTCGCCTTCCTCAAGTGAATAATTCGCATCCCCATCGCCACCCAGAAAGGTCTTCAGGTTCACGACCTGCTGCAGATTCTTGCGCGGCCGCGCCAATACAATTTGGCTCGGCTGGCCGGCGTCGCTCGGCCCTCCGGCTTGAGCCAAAGCGTCAAGGAACGACATGTTAGGCGTCAGTGGATAACCGCCGGGTTTGTTGACTTGGCCCATCACATATACAAGCTGTTCGGAGGGATCGGGCACGTATACATAGTCGCCCCGTTGCATCTTCAGGTTTAATGTCAAATCGCTGCCGCGATAGAGTGGACGAAGATCAATCCACAGGGCGCGATCTTTGCCTCGAAACACTGCGCATCGAGTGATATCTGTCGTCTTGCTATTAGTCTGCCCGGTACCCGCTCTCGCAAGGACTTCAAGCAAAGTAGGATTATCATTGAAAGTGAGCAGACCTGGATGAGTCACATGTCCCAGAACCGTTACGCTGTTACCATTGTAGTTTAACATGGTAACCGTCGCGTAAGCTCCCAGGTAGTATTCCGACAGCGCGCTGCTTAGTTTGACACTCGCTTGATCGGGGGTGGAATCTGCAACCCGGATTGAACCTAGAAAAGGGACCTGTATATTTCCATCCGGCCCCACAACATGTGATCCGGACAATTCAGGACGTGCCCAGACAGTGACATTAACCTCATCCCCAGGGCCTATGGTATAGCGGCCCTGAGGGTCTTCGTCGAATTGACTGATTGCGTGCGCCGTGGCGGCGGATAAATGGTCCTGCTGATAGGAGTTTTGCAACGCGCCCGTGGCCGTTTGAGGTGGGATCACTACTTGGGTCGAGCATCCGACAAATAGTAATACTACCAACGATAGCAGCAACGGAGCCGCAATTGACATCCTTCGAGAGGAACCGTGTAACTTGGCGCTGACGTTCGTCGCTTTCAACAGGTTTTCCATCTTAATTAGTGTGGAGGCGGCCCTTGTAGATATGGGTAGTCGCCCCTTTTCGGCGTTCGGCTTTCAGCCCAGCGCTGCCCGAACTCCTGCGAACGTATAGCGCGGCCCGAAGGTTTGACCAGCAAAATTTCGGGGAAATCATGCTTCTAGCCGCGCCTTAGTACTTCACCAGGGTAATCTGATTGGTTTCACCTTTGCGTTCGTATTTGACTTGATCGACCAGCGCGCGAATTGTGCTAAAACCGCGTCCAAGCTCTACCTTATGGGCATTTTTTAGACCGACCGACGCCGCAATCGCCGCCTTGAAGTCGAATGGCTCTCCGCTGTCAACCACTATGAACCTGATATGATCTGGAGGAATCCGGACGCGCACCTTAGCCACCTTCTCTCGATTATGGTGATGAGCATACTCGACGGCATTGTTCACGGCTTCCATCACTGCTACTTCCATTTGGAATGCTGACTGCTTACTTATCGAATAAAACGAGGGTATTTTGTTGACGGCCAAACCGATCAGGAGCACGTTCCCGATCCGGCTGTCGATTGAAAGCGTTATTTCCCCCGTCCGCAAAGTTGGCTGGGGCCGTTTCTCCGTACATTACTCACCGTCGAAGGGCAGCAACGGCCGTCTCATTATCAGGAAAAATCCGGAAAACCTTATCCAGTTGAGTAAGCCTGAAGAGACTCATTACGGTTCCTCGCGCTCCGCCTATGACCAATTCTCCCTCACTGCCGAGCCGTTTAAGTGCCCACACTGCCGCACTTAAGCCGCTGGAATCGATGAATTCGACTTCCGAGATATCCAGCGCGATGCGATAGTGTCCATTGCTGATCAAATCACCGATTCGCTCCTTTACGAAAGGAGCTGCACTCGCATCAAACCGCGAGTCTAGGAGCTTGACTACCAAGGCATCACCATAAAGTTGTTCTTCCAACCGCATGGATCACCACTCAAGATGTGTATTCAATCGGCACGCTAGATGCCGACTTCTTCATCGATCGGTCAAGACCGCTTCCGTAGGTGAGCGCCAGCATCGTTACGTCATCGTGCATAGCGGTACGGTTATTAGATTTGTCGAGGCGTGCGATGACCCGTTCACAGATTATTTCTGGTGCAATTCCCCAACACTCCTCTAACACGCGGCGCAGTCCTTTGATTCCAAAAGTGGTGGACTCGTTTGTCCAGTCGGTTATGCCATCGCTGTAAAGGATGATTGAATCGCCACAATTCAGCCTTCCCACACTTTCGTCGAAAGGCAGCATACGTCCCAACCCTATGATAGTGCCCCCCGCCTCTATAGATTCGAGCTTACCCCCCTTGCGGATGATTATCGGCATGGGATGTCCGGCTCGGCTGCACCGAAACTCACCCGTCTTACGATTGAGAACCAGATACGAAATGGTAAAGGGCCGCTCGAAACGTTCCAACGGATATGCTCGATCAAGTGTCTCAAGGACCTGTCTAGGAGAGAACCCCTCACATTGCCTAACCGACGTTCCTTCGCCTCCATTTGCGATCGTAGGAGTGAGACTTATCGAGATAGCGGCCGTCAACATCGCGGCCGGTAACCCGTGCCCACATACGTCGATTACGTAAGCTGCCAGATGATCTTCGTCGAGCCACCTGTACCCAAGGAGGTCGCCGCCCACCTGATCCATTGGCAGGAACTTCCACGCTACGCTCACACCTTCGAACTGCTCTGCCCAGTATGGCGGTAGTAGCGATTTCTGAATGCCTGCAGCCGCCGTCAGATCCGCCTGATGCTGCGCCTGCCTGTTCATCAGATTGAGGTTCGCTGCTTCTAAATCTCTTCTCAAACGCTCGAGCTTCAACTGGCTGCCGGCTTGGGCGGCTACTTCGGCCCAGTCGAACGGCTCACCGATGTAATCAACTGCCCCCAGCCTCAAACCCCGCATCTTCTCTTCGGGGCCAAATCCGCGCGCAAGCAGTATCACCGGAATATGCCGTGATTGTTCGTCATCCCTGAGCGCCGCGCATACCTCGAAGCCGTCCTCTCCCGGCCGGCTGATATCCAAAATGATCAAGTTGGGTTGTCGGGACCTAGCTACCCGAAGCGCCGCCTGACCGTCAGCAGCAAACAGTAGTTCGCAACCCTGATCCTTCAGTGCCTTGGCAAGCTGCCGACGCTCTTCGCCATCCCCCACCACCACGAGGACCGTGCCGCTGCGGTCCACCGCCTTATCGAGTTGCCGCCCGTTCTGACGGTTCAAAGCATCGAACGGGACCTGACCGTTGCTGACAACCGCCTGACGGGTAGCAGGGGTCTCGCCCAGTCTCTCCATTGATCGATTTTCCAATCCGCTCCTCATCCGAACACTACTTCGCGTCGTTCTGCAGCGATCTGCTATGACGCCAATATCTCTGTAATCTTAATTTATACTCTTATTATCTATGGTATGCTAGTCTTTATATGTCATTACCTGCGTACGGGTCGGCAGACAGGTATCTTCCGCATTAACCAAGGGATTCATAGTCTTTGGCGATTCAACAGGCCTTGGACATAGGGTTGTTCAGTACAAATTTGCTTATTGAATCGTGCCTACAACCATGACGGTATTAGGCTTCGGTTCCGATTGACCCAATCCGAGTACTCTGTTTTGGAAACTCGGGTTCGGTTCTTCGACGCGAGTCTTTCGCCGACTCGCTCGATGTGGTCCACGCTCCATCGTACGAGCTTTTTGAAATTACCAGAG
>Ga0302325_10022621_pt1 | contig 13148 bp, 8 predicted proteins | sample Palsa_T0_2_FD_201948 | JGI IMG/M metagenome (GOLD analysis project Ga0302325, IMG submission 201948) | Peat permafrost microbial communities from Stordalen Mire near Abisko, Sweden - Palsa_T0_2 | ecosystem: Environmental > Terrestrial > Soil > Palsa > Peat permafrost | place: Sweden: Abisko... | reverse complement strand
CTCAACCCGTTCCGCCTGGAAGGGCAGAAAACTCTCGCGCTCGAATTACTTGAACAACTCGACTGGCAGCCCCCCGACCACATCATCGTCCCCGGCGGCAACCTCGGCAACAGTTCTGCGATCGGCAAGGCGTTGCTCGAAATGCTCGATCTCGGACTCATCCCACGTCTACCGAAGTTGTCCGTGATTCAAGCCGAAGGCGCCAATGCGCTGGTGCGTACCTTGCGCGAAGCTGGAGGCAAGCATCTGGTCAGCGTGCCGGCTGAAACGCGGGCCACCGCGATCCGCATTGGCAATCCGGCTTCGTGGGAGAAGGCCGTCAAGGTGCTCCGAGCTACGGGCGGTGCCTGCGAGCAAGTAAGCGAAGTCGAGATCGCCCAGGCTAAAGCCGAAATCGGCGCCGAAGGCATTGGATGCGAGCCCGCCTCCGCCGTCACCCTGGCCGGCTTGAAGAAATTGTTGCGGCAAGGCTTCGTGAAACCGGAAGAAACCGTAGTCCTGGTCCTCACCGGAAACTTGCTCAAGGACCCCGACTTCACCATGGAATTCCACCGTGGCGATCTCTTTCAAGGCAGGACACACGAGGGAGAAAACGCCACGCTGAATCCATTCCGCCACCCTCCGGTCGTCCTCGATGCCACTCTGGACGCCGTAATCACAACTTTGGAGCAAGCAGAGAAATCCGGCCCAACGCATTCTAATGTCTAAGAAAAAGAACAACAGAAAAACCCATCGTCCAGCCTCGCTGCATCTGGCCCTCCCAGCCACTTCGGCCAATCTAGGCCCGGCCTTCGATGCCGCTGCCCTGGCGATGGATCTCTATATCACGATCAATGCCCGCGCCGCCTCCACCTTCTCCATTAACGTCACGGGACGCGACCAGCAAATCTGCCGGACCATGGAGAATCACCTTATCCTCACCACCTACCAGAAGATCCTCCAAGCTGAGGGCGTGAAAGTCATTCCTCTGGCTCTTCGCATCAACAACGATATCCCGATCGGCAAGGGCTGTGGATCCTCCGCCGCGGCCCGCCTCGCCGGCATCGCCTTAGCCAATCATTTCGGCCGTTTGCGCTGGACGGACGCCCAGATCGTCGGCGAAGCCTCCCGCCGCGAGCACCATCCCGACAACGTCTCGGCTTGCTGGATGGGCGGTCTCACCGTTGCCCGCATGTCCGGCGAGGCCGAGGCCCAGGTGGTCTGCATCCGCCCAAAAGGGAAGTGGCCCCTGCTGCTTGCCGTTCCCGGTCAGGCGCTGTCCACCGAAGAAGCCCGCCGCGTGCTCCCCACTGAATATTCTCGCGACGACGCCGTCGCGAACATCCAAAACTCGCTGCTTCTGCTCGCTGCCTTCACCCAAGGCCGGCATGACTTGCTCTCTGCCGCCCTCGAGGACCACATCCATCAGCCTTACCGCGCCCCACTCTGCCCTCTGCTGCCGTGTCTACAGGAATTGACCGGGCAACGGGGCGTCCTCGGCGTAGCTCTCAGTGGCGCAGGTCCGTCGGTCATCGTCTTCCTCGACCCCCGCTGCGGCGCCCGCAAAACACGAGAATCCGTTGCCGCTCACCTCGCCCTCCGTGGACACCACGCCGAGTTGATCCTTACTTCCATCACCTCACGCGGCATCCGCCGCTGATCGCGGAAAATTACCACGACGATCTATTTACCGGGTTGGCTCCCTCACATATTTTTCGCGTCCCCAAAAAACCGAAACTTACTCGTCGGGTAAGTGTTTATCACCACAGTGCGAAGCTAAGTTTCTCCGGGATGAGTAGGAATGAAGCCGAAAGTGTTTTACCAGATCCAACCACGTGAGGTCGTCTCTCTGCGAACTGAGCAGGTGCAGGAGGAAATCCAGAGCTTTCTCGAGGCCGTCGATTCCTACCCCGCCCGCGCCGCCAAAGAACCCGGCGTCAGTTTCCACCAACACCTTTGCAGCATCTTCGCGGCTCGCAACGATCGGCGCGACCGGCCTCGTCCCCAGTAGTCTGCCTGAGGGCTCAATCTACCGGCTCGCTCGGAAAAAGCCCACCAACTGAGGCCAGCGGCTAGCCGGAAGAATGACCCCCGACAGCCGTGCGCCCACCAAACGGCCACTCCCCACCTCTCCAAGCACGAATCATGTAGATCGCAAGGCCCGCCACCAAGATCACCATCGCGTACCGCACTTCCTTCTCCCAGTTCTCGCGATTGAACAAGATAAAGAGAAATCCCGCAATCGCCAACAGCGCCGGCAGGGGATACAGCCACATGCGAAACGGACGCGGGATCTCCGGCCGCGTCACCCGGAACACTATGACCCCAATCGCCTGCACCAGAAACTGCAGAATCAGGCGAATGACCACCAGAGCCGCAATCGCGTCCCTAAGCCGCAGAAAGCAGAACCCCGCCGCGACTACTCCCAGTGCCACCAGCGAGACATGCGGGAAGCGGTAGACCGGATGCAGTTTGGCAAATGCCCGGAAATAGTTTCCGTCGAGGGCTGCCGCATAAGGAACCCGGGAATACCCAAGAGTGAGCGAAAAGACGGATGCAAATGCGGTCACCATGACCAGTCCCGTTACCAACCGTGCCGCCCACGGCCCATAAATGCTCTGCATAAACAACGACACAACGTATAATCCGCTGTTGTTATGCCCCGCCTGGAGCATCTCCCGCCAGGGAATTACGGCCAGAATGCACAGGTTCATCATTAGATACAGACAGGCCACCAGCAGAATGGAAAGCAGCAGAGCCCGCGGAATATTCCGCGTTGGATCCTTTATTTCATCGCCCAGGTAACAGACGTTGTAGTAGCCCCAATAGTCGTAGGTGGCCACCAGCATGGCTCCGCCCAACCCGGTGAAGAACGCGGGCGAGAGGGTGAACGCGCCGGGGGGGAAATCGAACGCGCGAGCGGCGTTGAAGTGCGTCAGCCCGGCCAAGATGATCCATCCGATCGTTCCCATCACGCCCAGCCACAATATTTTCGATAGGCGGCCGATCACTGTGATGCGCCGATAGAGCAGAAAGACGGTCAACAGGCAGATCAGCACCGCCAGTGCAGTTCCCGGCGTCACAATCCAGCTCACCTGAAGTGGCCCTGCCCCTGGGATGGGCAGCACAGCAGTGTGTGCGGCGTAAACCGTCTCCAGGCTCGGCCAGTAATAGGCAGCGTAGCCTGCCAGCCCAATACATCCGCTGGCAATGGAAAGCGGAGCGCTGAAGGAAAGTTGCCAGATAAAGAGAAAAGAAATCAGCCGCCCCCATTTCCGCGGCCCATAAATCTCGCTCAGGTAGCGATATGATCCCCCCGACCCTGGCAGCGCCGCGGCGAGTTCTGCCGACACCAGCCCGTCGCACACCGCCAACAGCGCGCCCACCACCCATCCCAGCATCGCCTGCGGCCCGCCCATCGCGCTCAAGACCAGCGGCATGGTAACGAACGGCCCCACGCCGATCATGTCGATCATGTTGAGCGCAGTAGCGCTCCCGAGGCCCATGCCACGAATCAGGCCAGTAGAACTACTATCCGGTTTTGCTGGAGAACCCATGCGTCGGTCGGATCACGCCACCGAACTACCCGATCCCGGCAATGCTCTTGCCGTCGAATTCAACTTGGTAGGCCCTTACGTCGCGCAAATCAGCGATAAGTTCCGCACAGGGGTTTGCACCCACTTCTTAACCTCGGCATCTAGGACTGGCCGCGACTGCTTTCGTCGGTTCCTCTCTGAAATCTCGCGTTTACTGGCAACTGGCTACTGTTTCTTCTCATGCCCCGCGCTCAGCAAATTCACATAAAGCCGCACGGCTCCGGGCACTCCCGCCGGCAACTGCCGGAAGAACGCATACCCGGTGTAAATGTAGGTTCCCTTGCCGTACTGCGCCTCGAGCAGCCCGCCCTTTTGCTCGTCCTCGCCCGGATCATGGCAGGATAGCAGCGGCTTGAAATGCTCATCCCATTTGTCCATGAAATAGAGTCCGCGTTCCTGCACCCAGCCATCGAAATCGCGCGCCGCGATCGCATTCGGATAATGAAATACTCCATCCTCCGGAGCCAGAATCTCGACCGGAGCTTCTTCCACCGAAACCCGCGCCCGGCTCAGTTCCGCCGGATAAGGCGTAAAGTGTCCGCCATTAAAATCGCCCACACCAGTGTTGTACTGCACGACGAGCGTTCCGCCCGCTGAGACAAAATCGAGCAATTTCTTGTTATTCGCGACTACATCTTTCTGCGTATCGTAGGCGCGTATCCCCAGTACAATCGTTCCGTATCCCCTCAGTTCCGCGCTCGCCAGTGTCTCTGGCGGAATCAGTGTCACGTCCATCCCCACCTGCTTCAGTACCGTGGGAATATCATCGCCGGCGCCCATAATATAGCCAATTTTCAGATCATGCGTCGCTTGCACATCCACAATGCTCACCCGCTGCATCGCGGGCTGGTAATAGTAGAAGCTGCCTAAATCCTCGCGGGTCACCAGCGTGTAGCCTTCGCTGAACTTTTCGCCATCCGCCTCCAGCACAGCTCGTATCTTCGCTCGTCCTTCCTGCAAGCCGGCGGGGAAGACCTTGAACTCGAAATCCTTTTTCTCTCCGCGCCGCGCGAACTCCACTACAAACTGCGCCGGCTCCGACCGCCAACCCTCTGGCAATTCCAGACGCAACAGGCCATGTGCCTGGCGGCTAAGATTGCTGGTTACGCCCACCGCTACGGTAGAACTCGCGCCGTTGTGTGTCGAAATAACCTGTGTCCCCGGTTCCAAGGCGACCGAAAATCCCGGCACCACGGCCAGTGGGCGAGCGCGTTCCACCCCGGTCTCGTCCACAAACCGTGTCACTACGGTTGCCCCGATACCATTCTTCACGGCAGCGCCGCCCGCGCTCAGAACGGAGTACTCAACCTGGGCCCGCAGCACTGGAGGCGGGAATGGCAGCGTCGCATACTTTTCGTTGTCGATATGATTCACGCTCTCCGTCTCCGGGTCATCGCGGTGCCAGTACGGTCGCGTGTCGGCCGCCTCCTTCGGTACCCGCAAGCGAAAGACCGCGTTAATGTTGTCTCCCGGCTTGATTGCAACCGGATTTGTCTTGTCGGAAATCGTGCCCCACCCCTCAGGCACTTCCAGCTTCAACGCGTCGATGAACAACCGATCTTTCGACCCGTTGTGAAAATCCACCGCCACCAGAAACTCTTGCCCCGGTGAAACTGTGGTCATCGCGTCCACTTCTTTCACAACCTCCTTCACACCCCTGCCTTCTCGTTCCGCTCGAAGAACCACCACAGCGTCTAGACGTATGTTCAGAGCCTCGTTCAGAGCCGTCTCCGCCTGTGCGCGTTTCTCTTCGAGCCGCATCAGCAGATCCGACTTTGGCAAAACACTTAGAGCACTCTTGCCAACTTCCGCGTGCGCCCGCTCCAAGCCAGCCACAACTTCGATCAATGATCCCGCCGCGGCGGATGCATCGTTCCCCTTCGCGTAATCGCCGGCCTTCGCAACCTTCTTCGCGATCTCCCTCAATTCCTGCCGCAACTGCGGGACCCTCGATTCTTCCGTTCCCAACCGCGCCGCCAGGCCCGGCAGTGTCGTATCAATTCCCTCAAAAAAGTCCTGGTCGTGCCCGCCTTTATCCAGCCGCGCGGGCTCTACCGAATCCACCAGCTTGTAAAACGTGAACCGGTCTCCCGGATCCACGGTCCAGTTCGCCGCCCCCTGCGACATCTGATGCCGCAATCCCTGCATCGCGAACTGCACATACGACCCTCCCAAATCCGGGTTCGGCTCCCCGGTATTCAGCTTGACTGTCCAGTTCCCATCCGGACAAGTCATGGCTCCAAACCCGCACACATTTCCGATGTAAAGCTTCCTGGCCTGCCACGGGAGAAGCCCCTGCTCAATCTGCTCGGGAAACCGCTTGGGGTCCGCCGCCGCCCGGAACGCCTCTTTCGTCAGGATGCTCGAGGCCTGGTGGTGCCCATGTCCATCCCGCTCGGTGCCGGAAAACCGCGCCACAAGCACATCCGGACGGAACGTCCGAATCACCCGCACCATATCTCCCAGCGCGACATCGTGTCCGCCCCACTTCGAGAAAGTTTCCTCTGCACTCTTCGAAAATCCAAAGTCCGCCACGCGCGAGAATCGCTCCTGCACGCCGTAATACTCGTCCGCTGCCAGCAGTTCTTCGGTACGCAGCACGCCCAGCACATCCGACAAATTGCTCCCTACCTTGTTCTGCCCGCCCTCGCCGCGATTCAGCGTCATCAGCAGCACGCTGGCTCCGCGGCCGCGCGATTCGAGCGTCAGCATCCCGCCATCTTCATCATCGGGATGCGCTACTGTCTGCATCAGACGCGCCGTTGTGCCTAGCCGCCGCAGCATCAGCCGCAAGCCGGCGATTCCTTGATCTTGCGCAAGCTCAGGAGGAGATCCTTGATAGGGAAGCAGAGGAAAGTTGGTTAGAATGGCCTGGCTGTTCCCAGCCTGCTGAGCCGCCCCTACCGAACCCGCCGCGTTTTCCTCACTCCGCAGTGATGTCACCGGCAGAACCGCGATCGCTAGCCACAGGAATAAGAATGAGGTCTGGACGATTGAAGTTTCGATAAAACGCTGCACGAGCCGCCCCAGGCGGCTCGCAAACTGTTTGCATCCCAAGAAGTTCACCCTACAAGGATGGGGCCTACACCCACTCCGACGCAAATTCTTTGTTCGTCAGAAGAGAACCGGAATTCGAAACTGGAAGCTGCTCTACTGCCGCCCTTCCTTCAGCGTCTGCTGACACGCGCTTCCCGCGGTCAGCACTCCATTAAAGGCCGTCTCCTTGCGCAAGTCCTTCAGCAGGGGATCCTCGAGCAGCGCGGAATAGGCACAATAATTCTGCTGCACCGCGGCTTTCAGCAAACGCAAAGCCGCGTCTTTCTGCCCACAGTACGCCATCAGCGTCCCCGTCAGATACCACTGCTCAGGATCGGGCTCCGCCATCGTCGATGCTTCTGCCTCCCGTACGATCCTATCCAGGTCAGGCGGCCGCTGTGCCTGCGTGCACGCCACCAGCAGTTCGCGATGGTAGAACGGCCCTTTCGCCACATACTTGACGCTCTCTCGCGCCTGGGCCAGATTTCCTGCGGCCAGATAAACATACGGCGTCATCCACGCCGCCCACTCCGTGCCCGCGTCCAGGTGTACGAAATCCATCGCCTGGTCGGTTTTGCCGAGCTCCAGGAACGCCAGAGCGCACGACCGGAAATTGAAGTTCCCCGGGTCGAGCGATCGCGCCGCGTTGCACTCCTGCGTCGCCTTTTCCTGCATGCCCGCATAACGGAGCACATAGCTGAGCGCGAAATGCGCATCGGCGCTCTGCGGTCTCCGCCGCACCAGATCCGTCGCGGCATCGTAAGCCCGGCCCAGTTCGCCGCGTGAGACCCGATTTGTGATTAGATTGCTGGCAGCGAGTTCGCGGTTCGGATCGAGCGCCAGCGCCCGCTCATAGGCAGAATTCGAACTCTGGAACATCTGCTCGCCGCCGCCGCCATAAATCGAATCATAGTAATACCGGAGGCCCAGCGCTTCCCATGCCGGCGCGTAGCCTGCGTCTTCTCCCACCACGTGTTCGAGCACAGCGATCGCATCCTTGTTCGGCCCGGGATCATGGGGTAGGGCGAGGGCATGCAAATAGAGGTCGTAGGCCTCCTGACTCTTGGGACGTGACGCCGTGCTCAAAGCTCCTCCGGCAATGCCCAACACGGGCAACAGTCCATGCTGCACCTGCGTGCTCAATTGGTTCTGCAATGAAATCAAATCATTCACCTGCGCCGTCACCGTCCCCTGCCACAGCGACCGGTCTGTGGGCACGTCAATCGCTTCCAGGGTCACGGTTAGTTGGTCGCCCTGCCGCAGGAAATGACCGGTCAGCAGCCGGCCCACGTGCAGTTGCAGACCTACCTTCCGCGGATCCAGATCCAGCTCTACAAACTTCCGCGTCACCGACGAGGGCCGCACCTCGAGCGAACGCGAATACGTCAATACGCTGGTCAATTCGTCCGCCAGCGCGAAGCGCAGGTAATCCACGGCAAAATCCCCATTCAGGTTCTGCAGCGGCAAAACCGCGATCGCATTCTGCTGCTCCATGTTGGCCACCGACCGGTGTTTCAGCCAGTACGCTCCTACGGCCGACAACACCGTCACCAGCAGCGCCGCCGTCCCCAGCAGAAGCCAGAACTGCCATCGGCTGCCCGTTCGCCCAAACGTCTTGCTTGCAACCCGCAGCCTCGTGGCGTGCAGTCCACTCTTCACCTGCCCTGACTCACTCTCGCGTTTCAGTTGCTGCAGGTCTGCCTTCATCTGCGAGGCGCTTTGATACCGCTCCTTCCGGTCCTTCTCCATCGCCTTGCCGATGATGCCCTCCAGCTCCACCGGCACTTTCGGATTCAGTTCTCCCGGCGGGACCGGCTTGTCATGCAACACCGCATCCAGCGTCATCAGCGAGTTCTTGCCCGCAAACGGCTTCTTCCCGGTCGACATTTCATACATCACCACGCCGAACGAAAACAGGTCGCTGCGGACATCGATTTCCTCGCTCCGCGCCTGCTCCGGCGACATGTAGATCGCAGTCCCCGGGATCACGCCCACCGCAGTTAACGACTGGTCCAGCGCCGCCATGCCGTCGCTGTCGGTCCCGACGTTGTGCATCAGCTTGGCCAGCCCGAAATCCAGCACCTTCACCTGCCCGCTCGGAGTCAGGAAAATGTTCGCCGGCTTGATGTCCCGGTGCACAATCCCCTTGGCATGGGATGCTGCCAGCGCGTCCGCCACCTGGATACTGATGTCGAGCACCTTTTCCGTCCCCACCGCCTGTCCCGAGATGCATTGCTTCAGGCTCTCGCCCTCCAGCTTCTCCATCACGATGAACGGGTGCCCGTCATTATCCTCAATTGAGTGAATGATGCAGATGTTGGGATGATTGAGCAGCGACGCCGCCCTCGCCTCCCGCGTGAAGCGTTCCAGCGATTTGGGGTCGCCCGCGAGATTTTCTGGAATGAACTTCAGGGCAACATGCCGCCCCAGCTTCAGGTCCTCCGCCTCGTACACCACACCCATACCACCGCCACCCAGCTTCCCCAGGATGCGATAGTGGGACACTGTCTGGCCAATCATGAGAAGACCGAACCCCCGAACGCGGTAATGTTAGGCCCGCCAGCGACTCCGGTCAACTGGTTCGTTTTGATTGTCATCGTTCCCAAACCGACAAACCACCCTATCCATTTGTGTCCGCCTGCAGGTTCCAGGTTGTCCCGCGGCGACTACGATGAAGCGAGCAACCCTGAAATAGTGAGGCGGTTCGGCTATGGCGCGGATGTCCGGTAACCATTCTCCTCAAAGGCAAGGAGGAAGCTATCCGCCGTCGCGCCCCTGAACTCTATCAGCGGGGCGGAGCGGTCGAAGGCCAGGCCGTCGAAAACTGGTATCAGGCCGAAGCCGAAATCCTCCGCGAATCAGCCACTCACGCCGTTTCGCCGCGCGGTCGTTAAAGTTCAGGGTGTGATCTACCCTGGGGAATACGAATCCAGCTTTGGCGATGGCTCCATTCCCGGCGAATGGAAACCTGGCGATCCTGTTCCGGTTCGCCTCGCTCTAGACAAACTCTAGCCGCGCCGCCCCAACGCCCGCGAACTCCAAACCACCATCGTCAAAAGAATCGGCTACAAGACTAATCCTCCACCCACAGGCCCGCCGACGCCCCCACCCATTCCAAACTCTTGTTGTGATCCACCCCCATCATCAAACCACGCCCCATGCGGATAATCGTCAGCACTGCCGCCAACTCCTCCTGCCATATATACATCACCCTCACCTCCGCTTTCGTCCCGCCAAACGGAGTCTCGATGACTGGCTCAAAATGCAGCCGCTCCTGCAGAATGTATTCCGACCTCCTTTCCCCCGGAATGGCTTCGATATCTTCTTTCTTCGGCGCAATGACCACACCCAGTCCCGCGAACGAATACAGAGGTTTCAGGGCGTAGTTCTCTAAGTCCTCGGGAATCCGCTCCAGCCGGTCCAGAAACCAAGTTTTCGGCACCGACTCATGCCGCAAATACGGTATCGAAAACTTGCTGATCCGGAAATACCAGTTCGGATGCCCAGCCCACTCCACGTCAAGATCGTCGCGCCAATCGAACCCCAGCTTCACTTCCTTGCGCTGCAACTCATCCACAATGGTTCGGTTATAGATCCGCCGGATCGGCACGCGGCGTCCATCCCGTTCGTAGTAAAGCTGCGAGCCTTGCTTTTTGATCGCCTCGATGTCGACCGTTTTTACCCCGAGCATCTTGTCGGTCAACAGAAAATCCGGCAGCGTTTTCTGCGCCTGGGGATGAATCTCCATCAGGATCACGTTCTCCGGATCATGTGTGCCCACAATGGCGCTCCGCAAAAGCTCTCGATACGACTTCTCGTCCAGTCCGCTAAGGAAAAAATTGAGCCGTGTATTGCCCGAAACCGGAGCCCGAGAACGGGAGCCCGAAGCCCAGTTTTCCAGCCCATACACTTCGAGGTACCTTTGGGCCAGCGTCACCTGATACGCATAGAGGGAAGGGAAGGCCTGCAATTCCACCAGTTTCGGCTGCAACTCGCCGTTTTGATCCCGCACCAGCCCGAAATCCACTTGCACAAACAGCGGCCGTGGCGGCTCATTCGCAACGCGGAACTCCGCTGGAATCGAGGCATCCGACCGCGCCCGATACTCTGGACTTTCCACCAGTTGCCGGATCAGGTTCTTCCCATTCTCAGCCATCTGATCGAGAAGTGACTTGGCAAAGAAACAAGGAGTCTCCGACAGCCGGAACTGCACATGAGCTCCGCAAGCGTCATCAATCCGCCGCAAAAATGCGTGGTATTTTGCAGGAGTGAAACTGGCGTTGAACTGCTTTCGCAGGAAAGGAATCATCGTGCCGCCCGCTTGCTGCGTAGCGCTGGCATGCCGCCGCAAATCACGCTAAAGTGCTGTCATCCCTGGGCGGAGCAAGACGCGCAGGAAGTGGCTGGCTCGCGGAGTCAAAAGCCTGCCCCGAGCTAAGGCAATCGTTGTAACCTCCAGGTCTGCCGAGCGACCTGGCAGGGAACCCCCGCTGCCAGCAAGACAGTCCTATGCCTCTACCAAAAACTTCCCATCCTGCATGATCTGCGCGTCGTCCACCCAGATGTTGAACTTTCGTCCCACGACGTCAATATGGGTCGACGAATCCCACTCCGCCCCGGTGTGTGCGCCATAAGGATTGCCAAACGCAATGTGCACTCCGGGATACTTTTCATCCTGCAGAATCTGCCCAATAACGTCCTTCAGGTCAATGTTCGTTCCGATGGCGAACTCACCCACGCGGTCGCTATTCTCATCGGTGTGCGTGTACTTCCAGAACTCGTCTTCCAGTTCGTGATTGTCCGAGTGCGCCTCGGTAAGCCGGTTATTCTTTATGTGCACGGTCAGCGGATTCTGCCGCAAATTGCCAAACTTCGCGCATAGATAGTCCCCGACTACGCCGTCAATGACGAACGTCCCGTTGACTTCGCCCGGCGTCGTGAAAATCTCCCCGCCCGGCAGATTCCCCCACTTTTCCGGAGTGATAATCCCGCTAGTCTTCAGCCAGCGATAATTCGGATTCAACTCCGCCGTCAGGTCGGTCCCCGCCGCTGTCTTAGCCCGCACCCGCCGCGCCCTGCGCACCATGGCTACAACTTTCACGCTCAACCGGTCCACCTTCTGAAAATCCGCTCGCATGCCTTCGAGCATGATCTGCCGGTTGATGTTCACCATGTGCGCGTGCCGGATCTTCCTCCGGTTCACCACATCCGTCATCTGCATGCGCGTGCGCAACTCATTCCGCTGCGCCTGCACCGCAAAAATAGAAACCTGGCTCGTTTCCAAATCTTGCAGAATCTCCGAAGGCAAATCCTTCAAGGGACGCGGCGCCAAATCCTCCAGCACCCAGGCGCGGTAAGGCGAGCCCAGTTCTTCAAGTTCATGCACGATCGCCGCCGCAATCTCGAGCGTGGCCTCATCGGTGATCACGCACACCTTCTCCTCGGGCCGCACCCGCAGGCAAACCCGCACGGCATTGCGCGCCCCCGGAGTGTATTCAGGATCAAAGGAAATCTGATGGATGGGGGTGCCCCAGCCTTGTCGGGTTTCTTGCGACAGAGCCTCGCCTGAGGCCGTCGAAGGAGTGGGGACTTTGACTTGACCTACTTCGTCCGCAGGAATGCTCATCAGCCCACTTTTCTCACGGAAGCCGGCTCGTCTTCCGCCAGTCCCGCCTCCGTCTCCTCGATGATGTAATCGACAACTTTCTTCAAGTCTCCAGTCTCCCGATACACCCGCAACTGCCGATCCGCGCCGCTGCCCGTTTCGAGCATGGTATGGATGTAATCCAACTCCTCGCGCGAGTCCAGTTCATCGACTACGTCATCTACAAAATCCAGGTACTCAAGGATCAAGTCCTTCGCCGGCACTTCCATCTGCTTGCCGAAATCAATCAGTTTCCCGCTCATCCCGTAGCGCGCCGCCCGCCACTTGTTCTCCATGATCAGCGCCCGCCGGTACAGCCGGAAGCCTTGATTCGCGGTGTGCAATTTATACAGCTTCGCCACGGTTGCCTGAATCAACGCCGCCAGCGCAATTGTCTCGTCGGCGCGCATCGGAATATCGCACACTCGGAATTCAATCGTATTAAAGAACGGATGCGGCCGGATGTCCCACCAGATCTTCTTGGCATTATCGATGCAATTGGTCTTGATCAGCAGCTTGATGAAATTCTCGTACTCACCCCAGCTGGGAAAATAATCCGGAATGTTGGTCCGCGGAAACTTATCAAATACCTTGCATCGGTAAGACTTCAGCCCCGTCTCCATCCCCAGCCAGAACGGTGAATTCGTGGACAAGGCGAGCAAGTGCGGCAGAAAATATCGCGCATGATTCATCATGTGGATCGCCGTCTCGCGGTCCTCGATTCCAATATGCACGTGCAGGCCAAAAATCAGATTCGCACGCGCCACCAACTGCATGTCCTCGACAATATTTTTGTACCGGTCGTCCGGATAAATTTCCTGCACCCGCCAGTCGGCAAACGGATGGGTCGCCACCGAAGCCAACCGCAGCCCATTCTCCTTGGCCAGTCGCAC
>Ga0302325_10022620_pt1 | contig 13148 bp, 15 predicted proteins | sample Palsa_T0_2_FD_201948 | JGI IMG/M metagenome (GOLD analysis project Ga0302325, IMG submission 201948) | Peat permafrost microbial communities from Stordalen Mire near Abisko, Sweden - Palsa_T0_2 | ecosystem: Environmental > Terrestrial > Soil > Palsa > Peat permafrost | place: Sweden: Abisko... | reverse complement strand
TGATTTGGACGGTTTTGTCTTGCTTGTGGGCTTCTGGTACTTCCAAGTCACCAATTTTTGTTGCGCCAATCATAGCGATCCCAACTTTTCCACGAATCTTGCTGGTCTAAGTTGAACTCACATTGTCTCTTGGAATACCATCTGCGCATCGCTCATGCCTAGCAGCCCTACAGCCCTTAACACCATTGATGGCCTTCGACTTCCTGGAAATTTCCAAACTCAGTTTGCAACTGAAGATAGATTTTGAACATGAGGTCGAGATTGCCTTTGAATTGACAAAGAAGCTTACGATATTGAGTTTTGTTTCGTGGAGCTGCTCAAACCTCATTCGTGTGGTTTATTGTGCCCGGTTGGGACGTGCCTTTGCATTTCCGTTTGATTGAGGGCCAAGCACCAGCAGCGTCTTCTTGTTTCAGGGCAGACTCGACGGTGGCAAAATACGGGAGTCAGTTCTCAAACAAGATATCTAAAGAAGCATTGACGGTTTGTCCATTCTATTTGCGCCCTCTGTGTCCCTGTATCTGATGTAGGCATAGGCCAATCTCTACAACAAACTTAAAACTTCTATCCAACCGTGTCTCTAAGGACTTGTGTGTAATGCAATCTAGCTTAAGTCCATCTTCTCATTTTTGGCAGCATCGGCTACCTTGTTTTCAGTCTTCACTGGACTATCAATGTGCCTCATCAACCAAGCAATCATCCCCCATACAATACCCATCGCCTCAATCCTCTCCTTCTTCAGATACAAATCATACCATTTGCTCCTAAACATCACCACCCGTTCCCAGGGTCCTTCCTCGTCAATACCGTCAAGCACAGCTAGCACCTTATCCGGTACTCTCATTCTCACAATACAAATGTGGTGATTCAGCGAACTGACCATAAACACATCATCATATCCAGTCCCAGGCTCTTTGCCAATGGCACAGTACCGCGCTTTGCGATCCCACGTCGGTCCAGGAGGGTTCATCCTACGGTAATTCTCGTATATCTGCATATTATTCCCATCCTTTGACTTCTTGGACTTCTTGGATGGACTCGGGCCGTTGATCCCACCAATTGTCTTCTTCACTTCCCCTGCTACCTTGCTTCCGTCTTCAATGCCACCTGTCACTTTTTCTTCTTTTCCTGAGAGTAGGTCATCAACTTTGTCGCCTTCGCGCCCAATGGGTCCACCTGGTCCGCCGCCCCAGCGTGGAGTGGAGGTCCACCATTTGCCTTCTCCGAAACGCTTCTCAGATTTGCTTTCTCGGTCTCGCTGTTGGGCTGTGAGGAGCAAGGCGACTACTTCTCGTGCGAGGTCTAGATGCTCTTCTGCTTCTGTGGCGAAGACGGTGGTTGCTCTTGCTGAGAGGGCTGCCACAGGCCCCTCGACGATTCCCGCTCGGGCGGACGCTCGTTCCGTAGGCGTGCGGTAGATGAAGGTTATAGATGAGTTAAAGTGGGATGGTGGTGAGGGCGGCTGGGGAGGAGTGAGGTGTAGGCGGGGTTCAACACGGGGAAATGAGACATTGCAGCCGAAATCGTAGGCGACGAGTTTGATGAAGGCAGTGAGAAGCTGTTGACGGTACTCGGGCGGTAGCTGTGAGCCAGTGCCTGTACGGATGTGTGTTCTTAAGTGTAGAGGCGTAGCATCGTTCTCAGAATATGTTTCTGCCTCCGGATCTAGTGATGTGTCTGGCCAGTACCCGGAGATGAATTCTAGATTCTTGTAAAACTCGTAGGCGTTTCCGAGACGGGCTGTTGTCTCTCCTGCTGGTGCGGGGATTCGCCTGACAGTGCGAAAAGCAGCGGCATTGTCTATGAGAAGCTCCTTTTGGCGCTCTCGGTAGGTTTGCACGCCTGGAGAGAGATTGCCATTGTTGAGAGCTTTCCTCGTAGCCTCATTAGCTTCTAACAATTCACCCTCAGGGATAGCATCCCACTCTTTGACAGGCGGTAGAAAGCCTGGATCGGGAATCAGTTCTGGTGGTGAGACATCTTTAATCACGTGAAGCCCAAGGGCCTCGAAGTGAGAAAGTTTGATATCAGCCGGTCTGTGGATGCTCTGCAGCAGAGGAACCAGGGAGACTTGCTCCCGCGCTGGATGAGGATGCTCTCCCGCCTGCGGCGCACAGCGGGGAAACCTGACAGGCGTCGGCGGCGGGATGTCCCTTGGCGTTCCATTTGATGGAGGCACAAAAGCAGCTGTTGTAGAACACGTGAGAATCGACGACTTAAAGAGGAGGCGTTGCCAAGGCTATCAATGAGATGGGAGAGGACAAGCTGAAACCCAGCGAGACCGGAAGCGGGAGAGTTGAGATGGCATCGGTGACAATTGTGTGATCCCCCAGACTATGGGGAAAGCCCTTCCCGACGCATGGCTGCTGATGGGTTCGATGGGAGGCTCAGCATTGATCGATGGCAAGAGCCGGGTTATGCGTCCCAGGATGAGGCTCACCGCTCGCCAGACCGTGGAAGAGTTCCGATGGGGGCTCTGGAAGGAAGAGAGTTGTTCTTCTGCTCACCTATTTGAGATAATCCTGCAAACATGGTGATGAACGTGGCATCAAGTCCCTCTATTTTCCCTGAGGTTCTGCTTCTGACGCGGCGAGGAGCTGGCAGTGGGAAAGGGTAGCATGAGCATAGACAACTATTTTGTTGCCGCTATTCTCGGTCAAGTGGCGTGAGGCACAGTAGACTCAGGCAGGCTGAATTGCTGGCCTGGCTCTGGTCTGGTCCTGGTTCTGGTTCTCGTTCTGGTCCTGGTTTGGAGAGTCTCGGATCGGCACGAGGGTGCGGTGCAGTTCAGTGCGGTTGAATGACGAGGAGGGCTGCAATGCATCCGGATAAAAGATGTGCTGCACGAGCCGAGCGTTTTGTCCCAGGCTTCTGCAGATCACGGATTCACAGTAGAACACAATTCCCCCGGCCGCAGAGGTCCATGCTCAGAACGATGCCTTTGGCCGTGGAGAAGCAAGGTGTGACATCTCAGTCACCATGGGAGACCGTCACCGCATTGAGAACGTTCCGGAGACATTGGTGCCGCGAGCTCACCCGCACATATCACAGTATCAACCACCTGGAAGACGAACGGCTACGATGGACGAACGCCATCTGGATTCCACCGGCTCGATGGAGAGATCCGCATGATTCCTCATCATTCCTCGAGGATGGAAAAGACCATCGAAGACCGACGGCGCCATGCAAGCCATGCGACATCTGTCCGGCTGGCCTCTAGATTCTCACGCTACTGACAAGAGACTCGCTGGGGGATTTTAGAAGGTTGGATCATGTCTTCCCCAAGACTTGCAAGATGCACGTCAGAGTGACTGGATACTTACCATCCTGTCCCATTGTGGATTCTGTTTCACGGGCAGGCACAGAGGACCTTGGAGTAGTTAAGGTTATCAGAGATGTTTGCCATGAAGATCTTCAAACCTAGGTACGGATCTTCTGCTCGTCAAACCTCGGAGCTCTGTTAAGGGGTCGCCCACAGCAGGCAAGCCTTCCGAGGCTCGAAAGGAGAGCCCATTCGGACAGCGTGCAGCACAATGGGGAGTTTAATCAGATCCTGCAATCTGGAGACATGACTTCAGTTATTGCCTGCCGCAGCCTTCTCGTGCCGCGCACACGCTGGGTTAATCTGGCTTGCAGGAGGAAACAATTTCCCAGCTCATTGATGAGGTCAAATTGAGCGGTTATGGATGCTAAAGATATCTCCCTAAACGCCCAGCAGTTGCGTGTGCTGATGCCTGTCGAGCAAGGCCATTGCCAACGGGGGTCCGAATGCCACTCCAAAGAGCGCCAACTCTTCGCGCACGGCTATCGGCGCTGAAGAGTTAAATAGCAATATCTGTACTGTAGATATGTACACATGTACCTATTCTTGGCAGATGTTGGACGGTGTGGCCATTAGCCTCAATGTGGTTGTGGTCGGGGTCGGGTTGTCGGGGTCTCTCGCTTACTTTACTTTACTGTACAAGTATTTCTCCCCCCTGCCAAAATCATGTCAGGGCGAGTGGCCTACAGTAGTGCCGGGAACGCTCCTCCACTCCTCCACTCCTCCATACTTTATTTCACCCGCCACACCGCACTTCACAAGCAAAGCCATCAACCATCAACCATCACTCATCATCACCACCACCACCACCACCGCCACCTTAATTCACTTCACAACAATAATGCACTGCCTGCTATGCATCGACACCATCTCCCCCCATCGGCGCTGATAAGCATCCATGGCATTAAAACCAGCTCATTTGGTGCGGCGCGACATCAAGCGGCGCCCCCCCTCGCCAATCCTCCTTCATGCTTTGTGTCAGTGCAAGGGTCTGCTACACGCGGAAACCCCTCCAACCCAAGCCCCTCCAGCCATGTTCCCTGCTCACGGTCTTCACCTCCAGACTCACGTCTGAACGCTGGTGTTTGAGGTCAATAGATCCGGTAGGTTTCTTCATCCATCTACACTTCCACTGTTTTCTCCCAGGTGGATTTCTGTTCTTTTTCTATATTCGCAAACATCGACAACGCTATGCTTGAAGCTGCGAATTGATGGCCTGCGCGCCTTGGATCTGTGATCCCTATATCCCTTGACGGTCGACCTTTACCTTCTCTACAGCGCAGCCGTCGCTTTTCCTTTCATCATGCCGACAAATGCGAACCTGCCGGCAGGATTTTCCATCACTTCAATAAATGGCCAGCGGTGCACAGCTGTCCCAAGGGCATCGACAACACTCACAGGGAGCGATGCAGCATCAGCTGCGGCTTTCACTACCACTACCTCGACGATAGCGGCGACCATTCAAGCTCAACCAAATGTGGCAGGGGCAGAAGCAGCGGGAACGGGAGTAGGAGAAGATGATGGAGGAGGAGGGGGAGGAGTCTCTTCAGTCAGTTTAGCAGCGGCCCTCGCGAGCACAACCGCAACAGGTGCGACCACTACCTCTGCCGCAGTTGTCAGTACTTCTACGACGCAAGCGTCGCTGGTTAGTGCTCCTGCGTTACCTGCGTCAAAGGGAACGACCCCGACAACTTCGTCGAGTATGGTGATGGTCGTTGCGCAGAGTGAATTGCATGCTACTCCCACAATTATATCTGGAAATGGCAGTGACAGCGCCATCCAGGGCCCTTCAAAAACCTTTCTAGATTCTCCCCCAGCCTCGACCTCAGACCAAGGCCAGCCCCAAACGAGCTCTGGAGTCTCTTCTAAGACGAAATCTATGGCTGCTCCCGTTGTTGGGGGTGTTGTTGGCGCTGTGGGTCTTATTGCAATACTTTCTCTGCTGTTTTGGGCAATCAGAAGGAGGAGAAAGGTTGGTAGAGAGTCACTACTTACTCCTCTCACCTCTGGTCATCGGAGTGAGTATTATGGGGAGAGCACCGCAATCCGCCCATCTGGCCCGAGCAAAAAATGGAGGGCGGAACTTGGGTATCAGAAGGATAAGGTGCGGACAGTTGTAGCTGGGATAGGAGCTGGATTGGCAGGCTTCGGGGCTTCTCTGAAGTCAAAAGTTGCAGGAGATCGAAGTGACACCCCTAGTGTCAACCTGAACAGGGGTAACTCGCAATTTCTCGATGGAACCATTCCTCAACACAGCCGAAACAATTCGGTGCTTTCGAACAATGCAGGGAACGTATCTGTGAAAGATCGATTGACGGAATGGTGGGAGCGAGTGGGCGAAAGTGTCAGCTTCAAGTTGCGTGTACGAAGAGGCCCGAAGGAACCAGCTGACCCATTTGCTGTTGCCCGTGGAATGACAGAGAAACAAGCCAACATGGCCAACGCCCCGGATTTCTCTCAACTTCTCGGCATGGGTGATCGTGATCTCCAGCTCCGGGCTGAGCGTAGACGTGCCTCGATATCAGGCACTGGCTCTGTGCCTCAAATAGGCAGTCTAGGACTTGATTTCAGCATGGAAGATCCATTTGCGGACCCCCTCGAAGGCTCTAACCCCTTCGCCGACCCTAAGCCAAGCTCCAATCCTTTTGCAGACCCAGCACATCCTGGGCGTTCTGTCTCGAAAGGTAATACCTACATTCCCGACATCCGCCGCTCAAGAGGCCAATCTGTCGATGCGACCAGTAGAGGCAAGAAGGCCACCTCAATGTACAGACCTCCGAGCAGCGCAGTCGACTCTCGCTACCCCTCGACTATTGCACCCAGCCGAGACAGCTACCGAGATACCGTCTATTCCTCCTTTTCCGCCAATGTACGGAAAGGGAAAGGACGCTCAGACCCATTCGACCTCGAGAGACCTGAACTCTGGCGCCCAAGAGAGAATGCCAGCGGCGCAGCCTTCTATCCAAACTCCCTCAACACAACCAACCCACCAGGTGCGGCACGCGCCGGAAACGCCTACAATCTAAATCAACAATCTGCACGGGTAAAATCCAGCGCAACCTACGCTTCCAAGTATAGTTCCGGTGTCTCCTCGCTCGGTGATTGGGGAGGGCCAGGTCCAGATCTCGGGCCTGGGAGCGGAAGCAGCAGTCTAAGAGCGAATGCGAGTTCGAATGGTGGCAGCACGGACTTTAGCACTAGTAAAGCGGCGCCGAGCAGTTTGGCGGGACTGAAGCAAGAGTGGGACGAGAAGAGAGGGAGGGATAATGTTAGCCCGCTGAGCGTGGAGAGCAAAGGTGGTGTCGGGAAGGCAATGTGAGTTATATAATAGTCCTCGAGTTGAGGACGTCACATCTTTCCAAAAACAAAAAAAATATTCAAGCCCCCCTTACCGGGCAAGGTAAGCCAAGATGGACGGAGTTAGGGGTTCAATATGGCATGGGATGGAGTGAGGGTCATAATGAAACATTCGCTTGATGAAATTGAATTGGGTTGGTGTAGGTTGGATGGGCGTTAGCATTGCGATGACTTCGATATTTGTATTTTGTTGGTCGAGAAGACGCTATATACCAGGGGAAGCAAGCCGAAGTAGAGTTACTGGCTCCGAAGAAGCCAAGAAGGCAGCCGAAGGGCAGAATAGCTACGAGATCAGTGCGGAGAAAGGAAAAAAACGAGAAAGCAAGCAAAAAGGTATCATGAGCACATTACTTAGTATTCACTGCATCGATGATAGCGAAGAAAGCCAGCCAATGTATATTCATGCGCTTAAGTCTTCTCTGAATGAACATATGAGTCCGTCTTTACCTCTCTGTCATCATAAACATCTATGCATCAAGTCGTCTTCATCAACCATGCCTTATCCCTTGCTGAACCATGAACCATTTTCCATCAACAAGTTATACTTGTTCTTCATGTGCTCTCTTTTTACCTGCGTATCACTACTTTAGCTTTCAAGCTCTCCTCTGTGAAACAAAACGGCAAGAAGCAAGCAAGCATATCAACGCGATGCAGGAATCTAACTCTTCACAAGGAGACTGTGACCAGTCATCTCTGTTGGTTGCTTGAGACCCATTGCCTCGAGAATTGTGGGTGCAACATCACCAAGGACACCGTCTTCCTTCTTGAGGCTCCAGCCTTTAGGTGCATTGGCCATGATGAATGGAACCTTATTGGTTGTATGCGAAGTCTTTGGCTTGCCGTCTTCGAATTTCATTTCTTCAGCATTGCTGAAGAGTATTAGTATTTGCTTCATTGGCAGTAGTCAGAACACTCACCCGTGGTCGGAGGTAATGAAAAGAATATAATTCTCCTTCTTGCAAGTCTCGTATATCTCTCCAATCGCTTTGTCGGTGGTAGCAACACCAATAATCGCTGCCTCATAGACACCGGTATGGCCCACCATATCAGGGGGAGCGAAGTTATTCATGACAAATTCGAACTGGCCCTCCTCAATTCGCTTGCTGACCTGCTTGGCGACTCCCATTGCGCTCATTTCTGGTGCTTTGTCGTAAGTGGGAACGCTCTTGTTTGATGGGACGAGATCTTGCTTCTCATCTCTTGTCTCGAGAGGGAAGACTTTCTCGACACCTCCATTGAAAAAGAAAGTCACATGTGCGTATTTCTCGGTCTCAGCAACATGGACTTGCTTGACACCTTGCGTACCTAAAGTTTCCGCAAGCACGTTTCCCATATGTTGTGGCTTGAAGGCAATTGTAAATGGATAGTCGAGTTTGTATTGGGTCATGGTTGTAAGAGTGATGTTCTTTGGATAAGGGAAATTCTCCAATGGAGAGCGGTCGACGTTCCCAAGCAATTGAGTGATCTCTCGGACACGATCAGATCGGTAATTGAAGAAGAATACTTGATCACCATCTAAATCTGTTAGTAGCCTTGATTGGAGCCCGGAAAACTTGAGACTCACCCTTAACACGAGCCTCCTTGCCGCCAACTATGATGGGCTTCAAAAACTCGTCGTTCTCCCCTTTCTCGTATCTCTCCTTGATAGTCTTGACTGGATCACTACTTTCCTCTCCATCACCAACGCAAATTGCGTTCAGTCCAACCTCAATTCGCTCCCATCTCTTATCACGATCCATGGCGTAGTATCGCCCAACAACTGTGGCAATCTCACCAATGCCAATATCCTTAATTTGGTCAAGGAGTTCTTGCATGTATCCTGCTCCAGACTTCGGGTCGGTGTCTCGTCCGTCACCGAAGAAGTGGATGTATACATGGGGGATCTCCAGTTCCTTGGCAACTTTCAGAAGAGCGTAGAGATGATCTTGCTTGGAGTGCTAGGTCTCATTAGCCATGATTTCCTCTGCTTGGCAAAAAGATTTGACTCACAACTCCCCCGTCAGAGATCAAGCCCGCCAGGTGTAAGCGTCCCGTACCCTCCTTGGCGTCTTTGAAAGTCTTCATAATAACATTGTTTTTGTTAAGCTCTCCCTTCTTGATCGTCTGATCAATGCGAACCACATCTTGCCACACAACTCTACCAGCACCAATGTTCAAATGTCCCACCTCAGAGTTGCCCATCAATCCTTCTGGAAGTCCGACGGCCAGTGAAGAAGCCTCAAGCTCGGTGTAGCCATCTGCGTTCTTCTTGAATGCATCCATTACCGGAGTCTCTGCTGCTGCAATTGCATCTCCATCTTTGGGCGAGTTCTCACTGGGAATCCCCCAGCCATCAATAACAACTGCGCCAGAGCATAACGATTAGCCAAGAAATCTCTAAATACATCAGACAGTACAACAGGGCAAGGATGTAGTCTGGCTTCTGCTTGATCTTTGCTTGCTCGGGCATTGCCATTGGACGTCTAGAGAGCGATTGGGACGAAAGTAGCGATTGAAATCTGCATGGTAGAGGAGTAAGAGTGGCAGGTTGGACAAACCATAAGGATCTAGTTGAGGATACGTGGAATTTGGGGGACGTACTCAGCACTGCCTTATTTTCGACCTGAACCATTTTGGCGAGTGACGTTTGGTACAGCCTATATCAGCAACGTTATTGACGCTATTTTGAGAGCGAAGACCTTTAATGAAGAAGAGAACTTACGGGAGAATGGAGAATTTAATACTCTTGAGTATGGGCAGAGAAAAGTTTTCGGCAAAAGGTCAGAAATCCCGCAGATGTTGTTGAGGAAAAGAACACCCCACCATGCAGAAGTTGTTTTTTCCCGAACACCCCTCTAATCGATAAGAGCTTGCTTGCTCGGCCCCCCGGCGTACCTTCCTAATCACCAACTCCAATTGTATTTGCAACCCTCAACTCCAAAGTAAGCAGTTGCAATCTACCACTTTCACTCGCATCTCTATTTCAGATCCAAGGCTCTACTTTTGGGGTCTTTCAAGTTAATGGCAACGCCTCCAAATCAAGTAATGCCTCCACCATCCTCCCTCTTCAACCTCCCGGAAGGACTCTCCCCCGACTCTGTCGACACCCTCCCTATGCTCTCCGCGCTCCTTTCGCGACTGCAAAATCCATCCTCTACCGCGCATACAATCTCGACTTCTGGCTCACCGCCAGCCGCTTCTCCCTCGCAACTAGCATCCGGCACTGGGCCACTGTCGATCAAGGACATTCCCTCTGCAACAGACGATTTGAAACACAATCTACATGGGGCTAGGTTGCAGATTAAAGAGTTGCCCGATATGGACCGTAGTGTTGAAGAACAGGAGGTGGAAATCAGGGAATTAGAGGAGAAGATCAGGAGGCAGAGGGAGGTGTTGGTTGGATTGAGGGATGTAGGGTTACGTGCGAAGAAGGAGAAGGAACAGAGGGGGAAAGAAGGCGTCGCAGGTTTGATGGAGCCTTGAGGATCTGGGGATGATGCAAGCTTCTATCGACAGTTACAAAGAGGACCTGGTGGTATATATCCCACGTGGTGAAGGATAGTCCTGGCTCTCGAAGCCGATGGGGAGGATTCAAGCCACGAAAGACAGAACGGGTTCCAACTGCCAAACAACGTGCCAGGGTAATCCTGGGACTATCACTATTCATACGAAGAGCACAATGAGTGAACTATTCCTTGGAACTGGCTTCGAAATCGTCAGTTTGTTCCAGTTCTCAGGATACTGTTGATAAAGGTTCCATTATTCAGAATCAAAGCTATCAAACTCCACCGCTATGATTACAGTCTGGGAGAGTTCGAAACCGAGCCTCTCGTGTTTGAGTCAAATGTATCGCAAGTCTTCATCTACCGAGGAGCAATTCCAATCTTTCTCAGAATGTCTTCAGTGCCAACTCCTGGTCCACCAGGAACAACTGTTGTCCATATGTCTTCTTGTATGCGTTGTCCTTCTGGGAGAGCGCTCCAGTTCGGGCTGTGCTCTGACTTGAGCCATTTGAAATCATCAACCTGATCCCATTGGTTCTGTATGGAGTCCACTGAGGAAGTCATCTATTCGGGGATAATTAGTGCATTTCCAGGGTAGGGTTGTGGATGTAGAAACTCACGTAGCAGTCAGGAATCGGTGAAAATCTGACATTGCTACAGTCTTCTATAATTGGGCGACTGGCACAGTGGAGGTAAATATCCACATTTTTGCAGTCATGCATGCGGACCTGCCTCGACGCCACGACAATAATACTATTCTCAACTCCAGTGATATGAGCAGCCCCGGCGACATGACCAACGATTATCAGCGAGCCCTGGATGTTTTTCAACGCAAGGCCGGCAAAAGGGGCATTGTTAGCTGTTGGAACAGACATATCAACAATGCATCTAGTTAGTTTAGTCAAAGATCCAGAAGACGTGGCGCGAGAGGCCGATGAAGGTAAGATGATGTGAAGCCCATTGTGACCTGAGATGTTAACGTTCGTTGCTTGCGAAAAACTTGGCTTCCGAATTGGTCCAGTGGTACCTCTCGTCATTTCCTCGTTGTAGTTCTTAGGGAAGGATGGCAGGTCACCTAGTGTATCCTTTGTATCAATCTCGTTAGGAGGTGACATGAGATGTGCTGGAGTTGTGGCCATTGACGATTCATTAGAGGAGCCAATTCCTAGGATACTGGAATGTTCAAGACGTTGCTTTGCGGCAAGCTCTGCCGCATCGTTGATAGACACAGCAGATGAATTTTTCTGCGTCGTCTTGAATTTGAACCTTGACTTTGGTGCAAACTTGGAGCGAGTTTCTTCGAGTTTCTCCTCGAGAGCTTTGATGGCCTGGAATTGGTTAATAAAGAAGGCAAGCAGGAGACACTATGGACCATACCTGTGCATAGATTCGTTGGTCATACGCAGGTATCAGTCCCGAGGAATCTGAGACTTCTGTCGAAAGTCTGCTAATGCTGGAGAGCACATGATTAATGGCATCTTGCTTCTCTCCCCCGACCAGGCTGTAGTCTCCGAGGATGGCTATCTGGTCCTGTATCTCTGTACATTCCTGCTGGAAGTGTCGGTAGAAACGATCCTTGATATCGGCGTGAGTCGATACTGAAGGCTGCTGGATTGGGGCCACTGGATCCTCCATCTTGTCCAACATGACACGAACTTCGGGTGGCATCAAAGTTCGAGTTGAACAAATTAATGAGGAGTTTCCACGAAGGGTTTAAAGGAAAGAGTGGTAGTCAAGAGGAGCTCGAGGTCGATGTCGTCAGCACGCAGCTACGCGGGGAGAAGAGGGGCGACTAATGCAGAAGCGTGTTTAGGGGACCTTTGAAGGGAGGGGATGTGGCGGGGTTCCCCAGTGTCGGCAATTACAGAGCTGGTCGCAGTAGATTCGTCAAATGCAGTCTCGAGGTGTGCCCAGGGAATTGTGCATCGCAAAGGAGGCTTGAGTTCTATCGAGTTTCCCTTATAGAATATCATGAGTCTGGTGGGTATGTAAGAAGCTGCGTGTGACCAATTGGGGGTGTGATCTTCATGCGGGGTATGCTCACCACGTGACAGCACTTACAAAATGAATTCTCCGTCTTTGCGTTCTATCTGTAAACTACGGCTCAAGCTTTTTGGATTATGAATGCTCAAGTCCTATTTCTAATCTGAACTCTTGGGCTTGAAATGGCGTGTTGTCAAGGATTCGGTGATCATTAACCGTCAAAATCAGCTTAGAAAGCCCATATTAGAGCACTTTCATGGGAGCACTCTTAATGAAAGTTGCACGGAATACTCCTACTCGAATCATCTGTGCAATAATGATTTCACCCATATGTCCCCTTTTGAATAACTCTTCCACTTCCGAAGGGGTAATCACTCCTGTCAACTCTTAAGAAACATTTTGTTCAAAAATGCGGCTTGATCGCAAGCAGTTATTTTCCTAGTCAGCGAGTATTGTAGGTCCAACTGAGGATTCCAGCTTTCAGGCACCCTTCAAGGCCACGAGTATACCAAAATGTACCAAACCCACCTAGGACTTCGAAAGTGGCGCAAGGTTAAGGCGGAGAGACCAGGAAGAATGAGTGCAGAAGGCTCCGTTCAGGCAAAGCAATTAGAAGACGGGCACAGAGTTCGGAAGGAAAAACAGTGGATGGGGGCATCATATGTACACTCGCCAATCGTCCCTTCTAATCCAGTACACTGAAATGCTTATGATTTCGCTGGCACGTCGATACCATATCTCTCCTTGATCCTTTCTCTTCTTCGCTCATCATAGCCTGGCCCATAGATCCCTGAAAAGATAAATTAGCCAAGTTTAAACATTTGTGCATCTTTAGACATGCCTCTTCCCTCTCCCAATTCTGAGATGGTTTGTTCAATAGGCCGCCGCCTGTTCTTCCTCAACAGTTCTTTCCGCTCAAACTCATCCATCTCTGGGCTCTTCTTGTAACCCGTCAGAGCCCCACCGGTGTAATCATATGCGCCTAACACAACTGCTGTTAGAGC
>Ga0302325_10022619_pt1 | contig 13148 bp, 14 predicted proteins | sample Palsa_T0_2_FD_201948 | JGI IMG/M metagenome (GOLD analysis project Ga0302325, IMG submission 201948) | Peat permafrost microbial communities from Stordalen Mire near Abisko, Sweden - Palsa_T0_2 | ecosystem: Environmental > Terrestrial > Soil > Palsa > Peat permafrost | place: Sweden: Abisko... | reverse complement strand
CCCCGCAGGGTCAGCCGTCCGTGTGCGTTGCTTCCGCAGGGCCAGGGTGCGTGTCTGTGCCGGTCTGGAGTATCTGGACAAGGCATTGATAGATATTGCGCGGAGGAGATGCAGCTGGTGGTTGTATGCGAAGGCCGCGGATGGTGCTGGTTGTCTGGTTTGCAGCAAAAGGCAGCGCAGCGCCGGGCAGAAATGGAATTGAAGTTAAACTCGGTCACGTGAATGAACCTTACAAGTTACAACCCCCCCTTGCAGCGTCCTCCCTTCCCATTCCCTGCCAAGATCGCGGGTCAACCAAAAACTCACGACACAAATGCAATCAACCTTATTTCAATCCCAGCGACACACACCTCAGTTACACAAAACCAACCTGGACATCTGCGCATACTTGCAGCCTTCTCGATGCAGCAGATGCATCAACCCTCCCCGTTCGGCAGGCCACACTCCCGCCAACTCCATCCATTGGTGTTGCTGATGCTCGTGCTCGATATCCTCAGCCGTCGACCATAGGCCCACACGTGCTGGCCGCGCTCCCTATCGCCTTTTTGACCTCCGCCTCCAATATTCAATAATGGCCTCATTCTGGCAATTGCAACCCTATGGCGTTACCCGTACCTATTCTTGCACTCCGCGAAACGGCTGCCGTCGCCATGCCGAGTTATATTTATCTTCCTTGAGGATTGGAAATGAGACGGGGCATGGTGCGATGTGGATCTGGCGCAAATCCTCATGCTTGTCTCGCCAGCTTGGACGCATCCGGCCTGGAGGCCGGCGCAAGATCGCCGTGGTCGACCAGTGCGCTGGGTCCTGCTGACAGGGTGACAAGGGCTCCTGCATCATCTGGGACTTTCGGGTCCGAGCTAGTACTGTACTGTACTGCCATGCCATGCCAGTCCATACCCTTTCGAACTGTAGGGGTGGCCGACCAACGCAGCAAGCTTTTACCGGCACTTTACTTCGTACCTTCGTAGCTTTGTTATCGCTGGCAAGCCTGCCATGGCCCATGGTCTATGGCCCATGGCTGGGCGATTCACGTGGGCTTGGCATGGATATGGGAGGTACTTGTACTTCGTACGAAGGTACTGTCCCTAGTACCTTTGTAGATCGTGGGGCGCCTAGTTCGACCCCCAGATGGGTGGATGCTGCCGAAGTCGGGGGGGAATGTGGATTATGTGGGCCCCTGGTATCATCATCCGTTTCTCCCACCCCTATATGTGAGTATCTATATAGGGACCATACGGACGGAGGGCTCTGAGGTCGATACTCGATAGGGAGGTCAAAGACTTCGGAGTACAGAGTCCAGACTAACTACAGTTCTCAGTATTGCAAGAACCGTCACACCACACCTCCTCATCTGCAGCGCCAGGCCCGGGTTGATGCGGGTAGAGATACCCTGCAATAATGCAATTCGTTGCAGCTTCATCGACTTTCCAGATCTGGAGAAGACTACCGACAACCTGGGAACTGTCCCGCCCTCGCACAAGACAGCCACCCTCCTCATTTCCTCTACAGTATTCGTCATTTTCTCCACCAATTCAACATTTGATTAGCTTTCGACTAATTCTCCGAAGTCCGAATGCAATTAGCACCAGATCTATTATCTATACCTCATGTTGACACTGTACAGTACTGTACATCTGATCAGCCTTTCTGTCTTGAAATCACGCGATCTTGCGCACAATTCCCTCTCCCCTCCTCCTCAATGTCTTTCACCACCCCGTTCCACCACCCCGCTTCATGAAGCTCCAATGTCTTTCCGAACGTTCTTCAACGACTAGTTCTACAGTAGACTGAGGTGGAGAAAATCATGAGTTGTGCGACATTTTGTAATTGGCCAGATAGAAGCGGCAACAGTTAGTGAGGCCGTCTCACTTTGGGAGCATATCTCCGCACCAGAGTGACATACCGTATTGCTGAGGCTGCAGCCTTACTACCATACAGTACTGATACCGTAGGATGCTTCCGTTCAACAGTTGTGTACGAAGTACTGTACTCGTAGCTTCCACAGGCTGGCACCGGCCAGTGCCGTACCATTTCCATGGGATCAAGGCGACGGCGATGGCTGGATCCACACCTGTCGCCTCCCTTCCCCTTGACCCTGCATCTAGAACCAATCGTCCGTCAAGACTATTCGTCTCTTCTTGCCTTAATCGGGATAATCGGCGACCAAATTCTCTTTTGGGGTGGTTGATATATGGCGCTTCAAGTTTTTTTTTTCGACTTTCAGAGAGAGGCACACACTTTTCTCGGAATGTGGTCCTATTCCCAAGTTGCCAAGTTTGCCAAGTTGCAAAGAGGAAGTACTTGTGCATTTTGCATCTTTTGATATTGATGAGAGCGTATTTGTGTTTGTGTTACACTTTCGATAGATTGACGCATGGACATGGACTAAGGCTATTACCGCGGAAGCCTTCCTACCCGCCTCCGCATCCGCCGCGAGGCTCAGTTTCGTCCCGAGAATAACTTCAGTCACTTATCAACTTTCCCGACCGACGGGGCCGAACACCACCATTTAACTTTTTACACAGGCGCGACGCGCGCTGAAAACGCTCCGACAATAATTTAAGTTTATTCATGCCCTCTCGTCTGGTAGAGCCACGAGGCGATGTGATTTGACGACGAGTTGTTGGGCTCCAAGGCGGGCCATACTAGAATTCCCAGGGCCCGCCCTTCCCCGTGGCTGTGGCGCTTTCTCCCCTCCTTTTCGTTTTTGCACTCTGGCAGACTGGCAGTGGGCAGACACACACACACTCACGCAGACGCATGTGCAGCCTTGACTTTCACTTGACTCGGTCGCGCAGTGGAGACAATCGACCGTCTCGGCAAGCTCCAAAGCCGCCGCCCTTGTTGACCCAGACCGCAACCTCTCGCCCACCCTCCCCCACGTCGCCGTACAAAACTTCATCCTTCCCGCGCTCTCCCTAGTGGCTGGCCTGCCTGCATCTACCATTAGCGGATTGGGAGACAGGGGCGCTGGATGCAGCACTCTTTCCCCCCATCTCAGATCGTGTTTGGTGCCTCGCAAGATCCCTGATCCATGCACGCGCAAATGTCTTTGACCTCTTTTAGCAGATACTAAGTGCAAATCACTTTGGTGTACCGCCTAGCAGCAGACATCCCCCAATTTTGTCACTGTCGTTCATGGTCCCCCCGTCTGAAGCCGCTGAGGCCCCTGTAAGAGGGGTGCTAGGTAGCAGATTCGATCGATGTAGCCAATGCACCTGGATCTACCAAGTCTCAATTCTGATGTGTGAAGAGCATTGCAAGAGCCTTCCTGGAAATGCCACCAACTGGCGCATGTCCTCGCCTGGATTGGTGTTTTTATCATCTACACTGTCTCTCAAGTCGGTTCCGTTCTGACAGACCCCGGTCAACACACCCTTGTCGGCTTTCGCAAGTACTGGCACTCAACCCTTTAGTGTCATTTTCATTGAAAGTCTTCAATATCTTCTCTGTGCAATCTCTATGGGAGTGTCCTCACCCAACAGTGTTCAGTACGAGAAAAGCGCAGCTTGTTCAGCAGCCTTGTCTGTTTCATTGCTATGCCTCCTGGTCTGTGGCTTGCTATTGGTGCAGTGTCAGCCCTAGTAACGTGAGATGCGGGCCATTGAATCTCCTCGACTAGACGGCAGATGGTGTGGGGGGCTGATCTATATGAATACATCCGGGTTGCCATCTGAAATCTCGGATTCGAATACCGAACGATTGGCAACCCCTCCAACTTTCATCCCAGTTGCACATCAACTCAATCCAAACGATTCATGTTCTTGCACTAATACGACAAACACTTCGGGTCTTCGAGTTTGCGAAAGCACCACCCATCTTCCATATAATCGACTGCTACTCCTACTCCTCGTCACCAACGAGCCTCTTTTTTTCCGGCGGACATTTGCTCTGGTTTTTCTGCAGCAGAATCAGCACTCGTTCCGCGCCGCTCTCCCCTCTATTGACTTTACAACTCGGTTTTAAAAAACGACTCCATAATCACCATCAACCTCAGAAAGTCTTGCGTCTAAGCAAGACAATACCGCCACGCTGGCAGTAACAGCACAAGCACCAGGCCAGGCCTGGGGACGTTGGCCCGAGCAGCATACTCATCAGCCCGTCGAGACTTTCTACACGATGGATATCTCTGGCCTGATTCAGTCCTATGACTCTAGAGCGGCTTCATCTGCTGCTATTACACGAGCAATCATAGCCCCTCACTACGCTCCAGTCCATCCATTCAGCGGAGCGCCATCAACCAACATGCTAGTGACCCATCCACAAATGCAGCAGAATAATCCATTCAGTTTCGCCCCGTATACTGGAGCTGGCCAGAACGGAATCATTCCAGCTTTTGCCAACAACTATATCCAGCAAAGGCCTCTACCCCGCTTGACACAATCGGACACTGATGGAAGCCGGGAAATGTCGTACGCTAGAAATACTCGACAAGGCTACGTCGAAGAACTTCACAGCGCAAGCCCAACCATCAAGTCAGAACCTCAATGGAACGGCCCAGGCAACTCGCCTTCCTTCGTTTCCGCCAATACCAAAACCGTCACTACAACTGGCTCTGCCAGCGGCAGCAATGAAGTCAATTTCGGAACGGAAGTCGACACTCTTATGAAGGCTATCCAGGCCAAATCGAAAAGCACAACACCACAGACAACTTCATCTGCCGATCAGAGTAGACCTGTGGTAGGTGTCTCCCGTACCCCTCCTTACGTGCAAGCTCCTTCCCAAGTCGGAGCGTATGCTTCTGGAGAGTCGAGTCAATTCAAGCTCACGCAGAAGGATCTTCAGGAAGAAGCAGGCAGCCCGAAGGGTGGCAAGAAACGCTACCAATGCACAATAGAGAACTGCACCAAGAGTTTCTACCAAAAGACACACCTCGATATCCACGAGCGAGCCCATACTGGGGTGAAACCATATGTGAGTAGCGCGCTCTCACTTTCTACACTACAATTTGTCTCTAACATTACATTCACAGCCATGCAAAGAACCCGGATGCGGCCGTAGTTTCTCCCAACTTGGAAATCTGAAGGTAGATTCAAAAGCCTATCTCCTTCTCTCCATCTTGACTAACCAAGACTTCCAGACCCACGAACGACGGCACACTGGAGAACGCCCATACCAATGCGAAATCTGTGGGAAGAGGTTCGCCCAACGCGGGAACGTTCGCGCCCACAAGATCGTCCACGATCAATCTAAGCCCTACCTCTGTCGTCTCGATGACTGCGGCAAGCAATTTACGCAGCTCGGCAATCTCAAGGTAAGCTTCTACTATCGAGTTACGTCGTATTTTCCCCTGGAAATTGCTTGTGGGGTACTCCACCAATGTTTTCAAGTCTCTCAAGTCTTTGTTTGTTAATATACTTGCATTTCCTCCTTTCTCATCTCAGCCCTCCTCGCATGAAATGCGCTCTCCCACTATACGCCTCTCCCAGCTGAATACCATTCATGAGAGAGCGCGCTGACAAGGTTCCCCACAGTCACACCAAAACAAATTTCACATCGCCACCATCCGCGCTCTGACTTCCAAGTTCGCTTCCATCAAAGATGGAGACATCGTTCATGCTGCTGACAAGGAACTATGGGAGTACTTCGCCAATTTGTACAAGAATAGCAACAAGGGTATCAAGGGTCGCGGCAAGGACCGCAAGGTTGGCTCTAACCCAATGGCTTTGAACTCCGGAATGAGGAACCTTGGTGTAAGTGGAAGAGGAGGATACAGTATGTCAGGAGCTGGCAGGGGAAACATGATCGTCGGTGTTGGCGCTGGAATGGGCGGTGCAAATGGTGCTGGAAGAGGAGAGGGTGGACAGTACGAGATGTTCGATGTTGATGAAGAGAGCCAGTCCGGTCACAGCGGAAGCGGTGGTGCGAGCTCAGTCGGAACTTGTTACGACGATGCGCCTTCCGATGGATTCGAGGATGCTGGACGAACCGGTGACTTGGCATTTGGAGATAGGATGTATTAAGTTGTACGACGAGGCGTGGAAAGGGGATTTGTGGAACACAGAACACAGAACACGACGCCCACCGAGGCAAAAGAATTGCGCTTTACGACTGTTGACGAAGAATGAGCTACGACGACTCAAGACCGGGCTTCTAGGCCGCAGAAGGAATGAGGTGTATTATTATCACGAGGATGGCACGAACAACAAAGAAAGGGAAAGGTATATAGACGGTCGCTGGTGTTGATAGAAGGCTTTGGGGACTCGGGAATGGAACGAATACGGATGGGCTGGGCTGGGTTGGGTAACGTCGAGGCATTTGCTGTTGCATGGTGGTGGCTGCTCTTCTCATTTTTGGCTCATCATTCTCTCGTTTTTGGGGCAAATTTCAACTGCGTGCGCATCATCATTACTCATGCTTCCATGCTCGCTCTTCAGAGATGGACTTAAGTCGACACACGTCGCATCCTGTATTTTCCTTCCCTTCTCTTCTCTTCCCTCTTGGAAATTTTTTTTTTTTTTCGTGGACATTTATTTAGGCTTTTTATTTATGGGAGATGGATATTTGGATATCTGTACCACTGATGGGAGGATCTCGTGTCAAAAGACTTTTTACGCGTTACCGTCTGCGAAGATGTTGCATTGGAGGTAGCTTGCTTTACTCTGCGATTCTGTTTCTGCGTTCGGCGGGTGGGAGGCCAAAGTCACGCGTGTCCTAGCACGCATACTTCGTACTTTTATTAGAAATATTTTTAGCATCACAGGCCGAGATATAGGTTTTGTGCATCATGAGTCAGGACATGGACTGTACGGACAGTATAGTTAGATGGGAGAAGATATGATATTATTATTTTATCACATGATTATTGTTTGTTGTTGTTTGATGGTGAGGTTCGTATTGATCATCCCTTGCTTGCTCTTGCTTGAAGGTATTACGTTTTGTGATCAGGGTCTCGAGGGCCAGTGGTGAGGGTTGGGTTGGATTAGGGGGTTCGTAGGCGACGGAGCGCAGGGGATGTTGTCGCCTGTCGCCTCGCAAAGTCGCAGAGAGGGAGTGTGCAGGGAGTGGCGAGCATCCCTTGCATGGCCCCCATGGGCTGTGGTGGGTTTCGTCTCATCACGGATCCAGGGCGCGTCAGGAGTTCAGCCCGACCTAACTACTGTACTGTACTGTACTAACGCAACGCTACTGTACCTTGTACAGTAAGACTAAAAATGGCGAACGCGAACCCCACAATCCACACGTGGGTGGGCTTATCTCCTTTATCAACGCCGCACACCTCTTGTCAAACCCGCTGTCATGGAATTTGATTGCGCTGGAGGGCTGCTTGCCACGGTAACTCCGACTATCTCGAGCGTGGATGGGGGGAGGGGGGAGGGGGGCGATACCCCTCAATTGACGCCCAACCTGCGTCTGGATTTCTGCACCGGCGGCCTGTGGCGTCGTGCCGACGTTTATCTCGCGTTCTGCGGTGTCGTGGACGAGCAAGTGGAGGGAAGTGGAGGGAAGTGGAGGAGGGAGGGTGTGCTGCGCAGTGGAGTGGACAGCGCAGGCAACTAGATCACGTACGAAGAACTCGCCTCAGCCCGTTTTGGGAGCCGGTCTGGGGAGAAAATGCTGTACTGTACTGTATCCCGCGCATCCATTCGCTAAAGTGCCCACGGATCTCGATTGGGAACGTGCAAAATACAAGCGACCTGCCCTTTCCAGCACAGTAAAACAGTAGCCTTTGGGCATCTCATAATAAATAAATCGCGCACAAAATTTTTCCCTCTGCAGAAATGCTGTGGTTGCGCGGCACCCATGTGAGGGAGAATTCTATTTTCTCATGTGTTGTGCGTTGTGACTGTTGTGACCTGCGTGACGGCCTTCTGATTGTGTTGTCCTGGGGGTTGATGGGATGAATTCGCTGACCGGTGTGTCCGGACCGGGGCGTTCTGTCGGTGCGGGCTACACCGCTGCCGTGGAGTGGATGGTGTTGGAATTATGAGATCTCGGATCCTGGAACCTGCCGACCGCGCGAGGTAGGGCTTTGGTGCCAGGGCCAAAATGGGACGCGATTTGACAGTGGTGGGGGAGGTTCTTGTCATGCAGATGTATGTATGGTGATGTATTCGAGCAGCGTCCAGTGGGCTAGTGGAAAGTATTTTGGGTTTATTTTTACGGATATGTGGGAGCACAGACTTCCGTTCGGCACGAACCTTCGCTGGGTTCCATGTCGCGTCAAAGTGAGAACTGACTGGAGTATTTCCCGTGGAGGACAGAAGTACTTTCGTACGTGCTCATGTACGCCTGCATGCGTGACAACTCGATGAAGGGTGTTTCCATGCTTCTCAGTGCCGCACTCTGTGGAGGTGGAGGTGGAGGTCGGCGATGTCTTGGTGGTAACTCGTAATGCTGCGGCAGCTGCAGGTGAGGCGCGACTGTGTGGGGTTATCGACGGCATCCTTGTGAAGATCCGTGCAGGGTTACTCCTTGTATCACGTGCATGGATGACTCGTGTTCCCTCCTGCCTCGCGTGCCACAGGAGGCTGCTTCGAGGCTACATTGGCTGGGTCGCCTGAGCCTGAGCCTCCATTATTATCGTCAATTATCGTCGCTTTGACCTTGCCCCCTTGAGGATCCCGTAGAATATTGTCGTACCGAGCTAAATTTGCGAGATCTGACAGGGGCGGAAGATCGGAATGAATGTCTGGGAAGTCAGAGCTGAGACGCGCATAATAGGAGAGCCGCCGTGGTACCGATGTGGTGTGATCATTTCACTATTTGCGGCGAATAGTGGGTGATTCAGCCCCCGTGGAGGGTCGAGACAAAGAGGATATTGTCGTTGGGTTGCAGGGCGTATGAGGCCTCACCCTCGAGCTCCCAGTCGGCGTCGTTGATCAGGACTAGGATGCCCGGGCGGCTGTATGCATGCAAGAGTCGTCAGTGAGTCCGGAAAGAGGGTGGTGTGTTTGCCCATGTTTGAGTTGGGAGCAGATTGCGGGTTTTCGTAGGAAACGGTGAGCGGGCCTCCAAGCTGGGGGAGGCTTGCTCGAGATGAGGGAACTACCTTGGCAAGCTGATGTTCTGCAGATCGATGCACGTTGGAGATTGACTGAACGAGATAGTGAAATGTGGAAGGGACTGATTTGATGATGCTGAATTGTTGAGAAGCGGTGAAGACCAATCTGATGGAGAGGCCTTAACAAGAGGAATATAGGGCTTACACGTGACCGTCTAATACGAACATCTCCTTCCTGTTGTCTTTCATGATCTCCTCGCAGAGATAGTCGACGAGCCAGCCGACGGTGACCGCGTCTCCCTTGATATTTCGTGCAGGGACCGAGAGCCTGTGCTTGCGTTCGTCTGAGAAGAGCATCTCCAGGCCTCCGCTAGATTTGACGTGTTAGCCCTGCTCTCCCCCACGAGGCTTCTGGGTTGCGATTGGTGCTTACGTGAACTCCACGATGATGGGAAATGCCTCCTCGGACGTCATGATAACGGTTGTGATTGCTGGCGGGAGATGAGCAGTTGAGATGAGGGGGCGGCACCGTTTGAAGAGGAGGAAGGAGAGTTGGATGTCGTTCTGAGGAAATCTGTGGATCAAGCCTCGCTTAGCTTGATCTGCAGCAAATTGCTCTTTTTTTGCTAGCAGTATTTATTTTGCTGAAGAAACATGCGGCGATTACCAAGAGATTATTAATCCCTTAAGATTGTGAGCAGATTGGAAATCTGTAGAAGCGGATAAATTTTTTTGGACGATTTTGAGCCTGGAATAAAAATCATGAGATGACGTTGAAAATGCTGGGATTTCAGAGTCACTAAATTTTGGCGAAAAGTCTGTTTCGTGAACACTAATACCTACAATACAAACCGTGATAGAACACAACCTCAACCAGTCAGCCCTATTGTGATAGATTTCTTCGCAGATGTCGGGTGAAGGCTTTCCTCGGTGACCATTTCACTGTCGGAACGCTCATTCTGTTTTTGAGCCTCGCCTTGATGAGTTGAAAATGGTTCATTCATGTGCCGAGTACCTCGCAGCCGGGGCAAATAGGCACCCCTCTGCTGCTGATTGGGATATATCAGGGCTTCTGGCGTTTGGGGCTGATAGAAATGTTGCTCTATGGTGGCCACAGGTGCGTTTCGCTGTTATTCAGGGTCATGAGTCACGGGACTTTCGAGAAACTGAGATCACGTTTCGAGGGCCTCGAATACAGAGATTCCTTTTGAATATTGGATTAGACTAACATGGATGTAGGGTCCTGATTGTAGAGGCGTGTCTGCCCTTCTCAGCGGCCACACGGATACCGTGAATGCTGTCAAGTTCATCCCCGAATCGCCGGGCATCCTGCTCAGCGGGTCCGTAGACAAGACGCTTAGAATTTGGAGCAAAGACCCATCAACAGAGCAGTACTCATGTATCCAGACACTTTCAGAGCATCAAAGTTCTATCAACTGCATAGCTGTGTCTAGCTGCCCATCACAAATATTCGCGTCCGGCTCGGCCGATGCAACGGTTAAAATCTGGTCCTTTGATGACCATAACGTGGTAACTCTGAAGCAGACAATCACTGTCACACCTCGATTCTTCCCTTTGGCGTTGGCGTTAAGTCCTCTCGCCGGTGCACCCGAATCCTATGTGCTCGCAGTGGCCGGAACCAAAGATATCATACAACTCCACGTGTTGGACTCACATCACAGCCTGGATTTTAAACTCCAAGCAACACTTTCTGGTCATGAAGGATGGATCAGATCTCTCGAGTTCGTTCAAGAAAGATTCAGTCCCAGCAGTGACCTGATTCTCTCCTCGGCCAGTCAAGACAAATATATCAGACTCTGGAGAATCCATCAAGGCAAAGAATTGCCAGCTGCTACTGCCTCCGCGGATCCTTCGTTAGGAGCTTTCATGCCGGGGAAATCACTGTCAAATAAAGCTCATCGTTTCAAGGCTCAAGGTCTTGATTTCTCAGCTACATTTGAGGCATTGCTTCTTGGTCATGAGGACTGGATTTATAGTACCAAGTGGAGGGCTGCAGGAGATAAAATCCAACTGCTTTCCGCGTCGGCAGATAACTCGCTGGCGATATGGGAGCCTGATAGTTCGACTGGTGTGTGGGTTACAGTCACGAGATTGGGTGAAATCAGTGCTGAGAAGGGATCAACTACTGCCACGGGAAGCACGGGAGGCTTCTGGACTGGTTTTTGGTCACCGTCTGGTGAGACGGTTGTCTCTCTTGGGCGAACAGGCAGTTGGAGATTGTGGAATCATGATTTGGATCAAGATAGGTGGGTCCAAGGAGTTGGTGTCAGTGGACATACCCAACCCGTGATGGGTATTGCTTGGTCTAAAGGGGGCGATTACCTTCTCTCTACGAGCTCAGACCAAACGACCCGACTTCATGCAAAATGGAAACGAGACGATGTCATCTCCTGGCATGAAATGGCAAGGCCACAGATCCACGGCTATGATCTCAACTGCATCGACTCTTTAGGCTCTTCACAATTCGTTTCCGGAGCTGACGAGAAGCTCCTCCGAGTCTTCTCAGAACCCAAAGCCGTTGCCAACCTCCTCTACAAACTTTGTGGCTTTGACGGCTCACATATCGACTCCATGCCGGACGCAGCAAACATGCCCGTGCTAGGTCTTTCCAACAAAGCTATTGAAGCCGTCGCCGACGACCAAGAATGCCCCACTTCGAATCACAACGACCGCGACGCCATCGACCCCGCTTCCGTCGTGCACAAATCTACACTCAACCTCTCTCACCCACCGTTAGAAGACCACCTATCTCGCTACACTCTCTGGCCGGAGATCGAAAAGCTCTACGGACATGGATATGAGATTTCGACTTTGGCAGCGAGTCACGATGGCTCGATTGTGGCAACGGCGTGTAAGGCGAGTTCGATCGATCACGCTGTCATCCGACTCTTTGAGACCAAGGAATGGCACGAGGTTAAGCCGCCATTGATGGCACATTCGTTGACTGTCACTAGACTGAGGTTTTCGGCAGATGATGAGTTCTTGTTGAGTGTGGGGAGAGATAGGCAATGGGTTGTGTTCCAGAGAGGTGACAAGCAGAAACGTGAGTATAAATTGGTGGAGTCGAATTTGAAGGGCCATTCGAGAATGATTCTTGATGCTGCATGGGGTCCTGGTGAGGGGAGGGTGTTTGCTACAGCGGGGAGGGATAAGAGTGTGAAGATTTGGGCGAGGGATGGCGGTGCTGGATTTACTTGCAAGACGACGATTACGGGGGAGCATCCTGTTACTGCTGTTGATTTTATGGATGTGGGTTTTAATGATGGGCGCGTGTATCTTGCTGTTGGGACTGAGGTTGGGAGACTCAGATTCTACTCTGTGGATGTCAAGGGCGACTTTTCGGTCTCGGAGGTAAAGGTGACTTATGCAAGGTATGCACACTGCTCCGCGGCATTGGCCAAAAGCTGACTGAAGAAGCACTTACCCATACCCATCCAAAGCAATTACACAGCTGGCATGGAAGCCATCTCGTGGAGAAGGGGCCGCGGTCGAGATGGAGCTTGCAATGGCGAGCGAAGATAGCTCTCTGCGGATCTATTCTCTAGATCCTCCTTCTGTGTCTTAAAATCGAGACCAATATATGTTAAATTCTGCGCCGGGCTATGCACCAATCCTAGAGGCGTTGAAGCGCTCATGCAACCTAAAAGCAAAAGCAAAATGAAAATAAGAAATCGATCACATCATTTCTCATCCCGTTTTCTCCCAAGGCTCCCAGACCAGTGTATGTTAAATGTTACGCCGGTCTATGCACCCAATCCCGAAGTGTTGAAAAGGCCAGCCCAAACGACGTGAAAACAAAGACAAGGAAAGAAACAAGGAAATCCATCACACATCGTACATCACCCATTCTCTTCTCTTAGACCAGTATATGTTAAATGCTGCGCCAGCCATGCAACCAATCCCGAGATGTTGAAGCACTCCCGCCAAGTAAAGACAGGCCAAAGACAAGAAAGGGAAACCAACACACATCTCTCATCTCTCAAATCCCTCCACTAATCCTTCATCTTCTCCGCATCCTCCGCCCCATACCCGCCCAACCCTGGACTAAAGTACGCCTTCCCCTCACTCCCCACGCCCCTATTTCTCGGGCGCCGCTCCATCAGGTCATCCTTCAACCACGCCAACACCAACACCCCCCACCGACAATTCCCCCGCCCATGCCCCCTCACCGCAACATAAA
>Ga0302325_10022617_pt1 | contig 13148 bp, 10 predicted proteins | sample Palsa_T0_2_FD_201948 | JGI IMG/M metagenome (GOLD analysis project Ga0302325, IMG submission 201948) | Peat permafrost microbial communities from Stordalen Mire near Abisko, Sweden - Palsa_T0_2 | ecosystem: Environmental > Terrestrial > Soil > Palsa > Peat permafrost | place: Sweden: Abisko... | reverse complement strand
CGACGATGACCAGTTCACGGACCTTGCGCGGCAACTCCGGGTCTTTCATCACGGCCAGGGCCAAATTGGTCAACGGCGCGATTCCTATGATCGTTATGTCGCCGGCGTATTCGTTCACGACGTCGACCAGCAGGTCCGGGGCAAACCGGCCGTCTTCCGGCAGGCTGGGTTCCGGCAGGTCGAGATTTCCAAGTCCGTTATCGCCATGCGAGAACGGGTCGCGCGGGTAGGGTCGAACCAGCGGCGTTTGCATGCCGCGCGCCACCGGAATATTCCTGGCACGGACAAGCTCGAGTATTTTCCGGGCATTCACCGAGCAGCGATCGGCGGTCAGGTTACCCGACTCCGTCGTGATGGCTTTCACATCGAGCTGACCGGAACCGAGCGCGAACATGATCGCCACGGCGTCATCGATTCCCGGATCGGTATCGATAATGATCTTCTTCACAGAGTTAACCTCGAGGCGTTTATCAGAAGTGCGGTGAAGGAATGTCGTCGATCACTGAGCCACGGGCCCGTTCCTTTGCAAAGACCCGGCCGGCCCGGATCAGCATCTCGCGCGGTGTTTCCTGATCCAGCCAGACGCCCTCCAGGTCCTGCACCAGCAGATCCTTGGTCGCGTTGGGGAAGAATGCCGCCACGTTGTAGCCAAATGCGCCGCGGCTGACGGCTGCGGAAATCTCGGCCATCGACTGATAGTAGGATCTGGAGACTCCGACGGCGGTCTCGTCGTTGGGAAACTGCTTGAGCGGAATCGACCAATACCCGGGCCATTGCTTTGAAATGGCCAGCACGAACTCGGACGATAGGATCAAATCCAGTACCTGGGCGGCGCCATCCTTGACCTTCGAATTCGCGTTGATCGACAGCGTGAATGCGCTGCCGATGTCGTAGATCGGGTACGGCAAATCCGGATTCAGGCGCGGAAACGGGGCAAAACCGAGATCATCGGCCTCGGGGCCTTTGAAGTAGCTCGCGGCCCACTGAAAACTGAACGATGGGGCAAAGAAGAACGGCGATTTCTTCTGGTGCAGCAACGCCAACGATGAGTCGAAATTGAGCAGAAAGTAATCGTTGCCGCCGAGATAACCCGCCTTGTACCACCGGTCCAGCTCCGACATGGCCGCGACCATCGCCGGTGACGCCCAGTCGGCCTGTCCGGTCAACAGATCATGCAGTGTCGCCGGGCCGACGATCTGATTGAGGAAAATTGATACATAGTCCTCGTTGACGGGTTGCCAGCCGCTATTGCCGGTAACCGATGCGTACAGGCCCCTGGCCTGCGCAGCCTTCATCACCGCCTCGACCTGCTCCCGGTTCCTAGGCACCGGCCATCCGTTCTCGCGCAGCAGTGCCTTGTTATAGAACATGCCGTTCACGCACAAGGAAGGCGTCACGCAATAAAGATGAGCGTACAGGCGGCAGGTGTTGAGGATTTGACCCAGCAACCGATCGTTCCAGCCATACATTCTGGCGTAGGGCTCGAGCGGCTCGAGCTTGCCCGCCCGAGCCAATGGCGACACGTCGACCGGTCCGGAGGTATAGATGATGTCCGGACCCCGATTGGCAATTGCGGCAATGCGCACGTCGTTGTCGACCGTCGTGCGGTACTCGACCACCAGCCGGTATTGGCTTTGCCGGCTGTTGAACGGCTTGACCAGCGCGTCCTCGAGTGCCTGGCGGTTCGCCGGGGAGGCGCCCCAGAACCACATCGTGATAGTTGCGCGGTCGGCGGCGGGTGCGCACACCGGCCACCAGATGCCTGCCAGGCAGATGATGCAACCGAGCGACCGAAGCCGGCGCCCAAACGGCGCCCGCGCCCGCGCCCGCGCTCGCGCTCGCGGTTGCGGTTGCGGTTGCGGGGTATTGGACGGTCGCGTGACCGGCGGGCTGGTGCTCACAGCCGCTCACCGGTTTTGGAGAACGCGAATACGCGACCGGGCTCGAGCTTGAGGCGGATCGAATGCCCTGGCTGATCGTCATGCTGCCCGCGGCGCTCGATCCCTAAGCGCGCGCCCTGTGGCGTCTCGACATAAGCATACGAGACGCTGCCCAGATGCTCGACGATCACAATGTTGGCGGGGAAGCCATAGGCGTCGGGGGTCTCGTGAATGTGCTCGGGCCTGAACCCCACCGTTACCTCGGTGCCGACCTCGGGCCGGGAACGCAGCGCCGGTAGTTCAAAGGATCCAGGCCCGAGGGCTGGAATGTCGACCCAGGCGCTTCCAGCACTCAGTGCCGAGATCCGGCCGTCCATGAAATTCATTTTCGGCGAGCCGATGAATCCGGCGACGAAGACGTTGTCCGGATTGAGGTAGAGCTGCATCGGTGTGCCGACCTGCTCGATGCGGCCGTCCCGCAGGACCACGATTCGATCGGCGAGCGTCATCGCTTCCACCTGGTCGTGCGTCACGTAGATCATCGTCGCGTCGAGATCCTGGTGCAGCTTTGCGATCTCCAGCCGCGTCTGAAAGCGCAGCTCGGCATCCAGGTTGGACAGCGGTTCATCGAACAGGAACAGCTGCGGCGCCTTGACGATGGCGCGGCCAATCGCGACGCGCTGGCGCTGGCCGCCCGACAGGGCTTTCGGCTTGCGCGCCAGGTAAGGCTCCAGTTGCAGAATCCGGGCGGCCTGCTGCACCTTCTGCAGACGCTGCGCCCTGGGCATGCCGGCGATTCGCAGGCCGAAGCCGATATTCTCCTCGACCGTCATGTGCGGATAGAGTGCGTAGTTCTGAAACACCATGGCCACGTTGCGATCGACCGGCGGCAGGCTCGTGACGTCCTTGCCACCGACGTATATTTCGCCGCTCGAAACCGATTCCAGGCCGGCGATCATGCGCAGCAGGGTACTTTTGCCGCAGCCCGACGGTCCGACGAACACGACGAATTCGCCATGCTCGACGGCCAGACTCAATGGCTTGATGACCTGTACCGAGTCAAAGCGCTTCTCGACCTGCTGCAAGACCAGTGTGGCCATGAGTCGTTGTGTGCCCGAAGGAGAGCGGCCGCGCGATCAGCTCGCAATGCGCCGCACGGCAAATCCGCGCGCCGGAACGGTGCCTTCCTCGATCAGGAACCCCGCGCCGCCCGAGGGCAGTGTCGTGTCCCTGGCCTCGAGGACAGGCTGGCCGTCGATGAACATCGAGAGCGCGTCCGCCTGGACGCGAAAACTGAATTCCATCGTCGAGTTTTCCGGGAAGCGGAACGGGATCTCGTTCAGGACAAACACATCGGCGTCGAAATGTTTCAGGATCGCGGCGTGCCGGCCTCGAGCCACCGCAGCGTAATAGCGGCGGTGGCCGCGGGCGCGCGCCACCACGCCGACGGTTTTGTACAGATCCAGTGTCAGCCGTGAGGACACTTCGTAGTCGACCCACTCGCGCGTACCGGTAGTGATGACGCCGTTGGCGCCCGGGTGCGACAGGCAGAACGTCGCGGTGACGTCCGGGGCAAAATGCTTCGCGGAGCTGACGAAGGACTTGTGCCAGTAAGTGGTTGTGTCCCAAGGACTCAAGGTGGGGGAGAGATCAAACGCGCCGCCGAAGACCAGGGCCTCGGGAGCACCGGACCAATCCATGTCGAGCAGCGCGATCCTTCCCGAGAGTCTGCGCGCTGCCGAGAGTTCCAGGCCGACGCGGTGGATCGGATGCCCGCCAATATCCGGCGCCCGCCAGCTGATGGGGTTGTCGCCCGTTTGCAGGCTGCAGGGTTCGCCGTCGACCTTGACCAGTTTGCCAGCGCCGTCGTAGTGATGAATGAAGAACCGAATTTCCGGGTTGACGCGCTCGTAGGCTCTGATGGTTGCCCGCACGGTTTGTGTGCCATAGAGCGTAGGGCTGGCGATCACTTCGAAATAGCTGGTGTCACTGGAGCCGCGCGGCTTGGGGTCGATAAAGGTCGCCACGGATACCGCGCCGCTGACACCCCTGGCCAGCGACGCAAATCGGATTTCAAGACCGTGCGCGTCCTGCTGCGTGTTGATGTTGCCGACGCCGGTGACCGCCTGCGGACCGGTGTGCAGCGGACAGGGCCTGAAGCCCTGGATCGCGCCCGGGTACTCGAATGCAAAGCGGGTTGGCGGCGGGCGGTACGCGGCCCCGGATAGCGCCGCCGCCGTGCGGCGCACACGCCTTGTTTCGACGACCGCGTCACTTAGGCACTCACCGCCATCGGCGCTGACCACGTACATGAGATCAGCCACCGGACCGCGAAAGTCAGGGCCGCGCTCGAGTCCTTTGAGGCCGAGGCGAATGCCATTCAGGCAGCCCAGGTTGCCCGCGTTGCAATCGGTATCCCAGCCGGAGGTCACGGCTATCTTGAGTCCTTCCTGAAAATCGTCCCGCCCAAGAATGAAAGCGGAGAGCACCAGGGCGTGATTCGGCACCATCGGGCAATTTCCCGGGTAGTGCTTATAGCTGTGGTGGTTGCCGAGCCACTGGCGCACCGAGCGCCACTCGGTCGTCTTCGCACATTGATTGCGCACTTCGCCCACGACGCGCCGCAGACCGTCGTGCCGGACATAGGACAGCCCCAGGTCGAGCAGCTTGTCGATGTCGGATTCGACGAACGCCTGCGATTCCATCGCGGCGAGCAGGCACGCGGCCTCGACGGCGACACCGTCGTGGCTGACCGATCCGGCGGCGCGCGCCATGGCGGCGGCCCGGTCCGGATTGCCGGGATTGCACAGCGCCCAGGTGTCGATGAAGATCTCGGCCCCGATCTGCTCCGCCATGGCCCGGCCGTTCAATCGTGCGGAGCCGCTTTCGGGCGCCCGAATTCCCGATTTGAGCCGCAGGTAGGCGGTGTGCTCGGTGGAGCGGCCGAGCCCACCCCACCACAGCACCGTCTTGTCCTCGATAATGTAGTTGAGCCAGGTGTCACCGATCAGCGCGGCAGGAATGTCGAGCGGGTAGCCGTTGTCCTCCAGTGCGCGGAAGAACAGGAACGTGCCCGAAATGTCATCGTCCGGCACAATCAGCGGCCAGTTCACCTTGTCGTTGACGTAGTAGTCGACCTCGCCGAACGTCTGCTGGATCTTCTCGTGGTGCCAGCCTTCCACGGCGCGTCCAAGATAGACTCCGATCAGCTTACCCAGTACTCCCGCATAGGTCTGTTCGGCAAAGCGCTCCTGCGAGCGTGCCGGCGCGGGCTGCTTTGCAGGGGCGGGTCCGCCAGTGGCCGGGCGTGGGTCGAGCGTGGGAGTGGACATTTTCATCCCTTGACCGCGCCCGCGGTCATGCCTTCAACGAAGAGGCGCTGCATCAACAGGAAGAACACGATGATCGGAACGATCACGATGCAGGCGCCCGCCATCATGATGCCGCGATCGGCCGCCATGACGCCGGCCATCGCACGATAGCCGAGCGTCATGGTGAATCCGGCGTCGCCCTGTTGGAACGTGGAGGTGATCAGAAACTCATTCCAGGCGTTGAGGGCCACGATTACCGCCACCGTGACGCAGCCGGGTTTCATGAGCGGCACCATCACGTAGCGAAAGATCTGCCATGGCGATGCGCCGTCCATCAACGCCGCGTCATCCAGCTCGCGCGGGATCGTGAGGACATAGGTGCGCAGCAGCAGGATCGCCAACGGCAGGTTGATCGCAGCAATGACCACGCCGGTAGCGAATACGTTGCCGACGAGCCCAAGTCGTGCATAGACGAAGTACAGGGGAAACAGAAACAACTGGATCGGCACGGTCACCGAGCACAGGAAGTAGACGCTGACCAGCTTCCAGATGGCGATCCGGCGGCGCGCGAGCGGGAAGGCGGCCAGGGTCGCGGCCACGACCGTCACCACCACCGTGGTGCCGGTCAGCAATACGCTGTTGACCAATCCGGTCGAGAAATTACCGCCGCTCCAGGCGGCGATGAAATTTGCGGCACTCAGCGAGTGCGGCAGAGCGAGCGGATTCTGCACGATGTCGGCGTGCGACTTGAAGGCATTGATGAGGACCAGCAGCAGCGGCGCAATCGACGCCATGACCGCCAGGGCAAGCAGCAGGCGGCTGGCGATGACGGCACGGGATCGCTGCGGTTCGATCATCGCTTCAGACTCTCGCGGCTCATCCAGACGTAGACACAGGCTGCCACGAGGCCGAACAGGCTCATGAACAGAGCGACGGCCGCAGCCTTACCTACTTCGAAGCTCCGAAACGCGAAGCCGTAGGCGAGCGTGGACAGCAATTCGGTGGCGTGCGCCGGGCCGCCGCCGGTCATGAGGTACACGTAATCGAAAGTCAGGAACGAGAATATCGTGACCATGACGAACATCAGGGCAATCGTCGGCATGATGTTCGGCAGCGTGATATGGCGAAAGACCTGCCAGCCGTTGGCGCCCTCGAGATAGGCCGCTTCCAACTGGTCCGCCGGCACTTGCCGCATGGCGGCGAAGAACACCACGGCCAGATAGCCCCAGAAGTGCCAGATATCGACCGCGGCGACGGCGTACAGCGCCGAAGAGACGTGGCCCAGAGGATCGCGCAGCGGGAACAGGTGTTTGTTGATATGGCCGACCACGCCCGAGATCTGATCGAAGATCATATTGCTCCAGATGCTCGCGTTCGCGATCGGTGAGAGCACGTAGGGCAGCAGAAAGATCATCTGGTAGACGCCGTAGCTGCGCCGACGCGTCTGCAGGAGCGAGGCGACGATGAGCGCGATGGCCATCGGGATGGTCAGGAAGATCACGGTCCATTTGACGTTGTTGAAGATCGCGCGCCAGAACGTGGTGTCGGCCAGAAAGTCGCGGAAGTTGTCCCAGCCCACCCACAGCGGCCTGGACACGCCGTCCCAGTCGGTGAACGCCAGAATCAATGTCAGCAGCGCGGGGACCAGGATCACGGCGCCGCTCAGCAGCAGCGCGGGCAGCACAAACAGGTAGTAGCTCCAATGTTCATCGACCGCGTGAGTCGCCGCCTGCGTCATGGCCGATGCACGGCGCTATCGTCGCTGAGGCTCAAGGACGGCAGCCAGCAGTTGGCGCCCAGCCGCGCCCGTGCGCGATCCATGCGCGCCAGGATCGCGATGCCTTCGAGCGCGACATCCACGGCCGATCGATGGCCGGCGCCGGCCCGAAACTCCTCGCCGGTGACGATATTGTCGGCAACCGAGCAGCATGCGCCGCCGCGCCGGCCAAACAGCGTGGCCATCGTGACGATGGCCGAGGCCTCCCGCTCGCCGTTGAGTACACCCGAACGGCGACACTCGTCCACGATGCGGGTCTGCTCCGGTCGCATGAAGCCACCGACTGACGGCCGCCCGGCACCGCAAAAGTCGGAATCGGAGGAGCGGGTCAGCCCAATGTGATAGCGCACCTCGAGTACACGCGCCGCCTCGGCCAGTGCCATGACCAGGTCGGCGCTGCAGATGGCGGGCCAGCCGGCATCCACGTACGCCGCCGTCAGGCCGTCGGCGCGCACGATGCCATTGGCGATCACGATATCCCCGGGACGTACACGCTCGTGCAGCCCTCCGGAGCCACCGACGCGCAGAAAAGTCGTGGCCCTGGTGTGCTCCAGGAGTTCGAACATGCACAGCTCGGCCTCCGGACAGCCGCTGCCGCCGCTGATCGCCGTGATGTGGGCGCCCTTGTAATGCCCGGACCAGCTGGTGAACATACCGGTCCGGCCCGCAATCTGCGGTTGCTCGAGGCGCCGCGCCAACTGGGTGGCCGGATCGTCGTCATAGGCGCAGAGCGGGTCGCGCACGAACAGCAGCACATACTCGCCCACGAGCTCCGGTGTGATTCCGGTCAATGCCGGTTTGCCGTCGATCTGCAATCCGCCGGGCGGCACATGTTTCCGGTACTTGTAGTTCAATAGGACCTCGCTCCGGGCGTCGGGTCCCTGCGGGTCCTCGTTCATTTGCCAATCACCTGGACATGAAAGGTGCGTTGACGCGGAGCGTCGAATTCCCAGAAGAAGATCTTCTGCGAAGTACCCAGAACCAACTGGCCCTGATCGACGCAGAAGGAACGGGAGTGGCCGACGATGGCGGCCTTGATGTGACCGGCAGCATCCTGCGGTGTGTCGACCTGGTGCTTGAAGTCCACGCGTGTCGGCACCAGCCGGCGGATTTCATCGTCGATATCCTCCAGGCCCAACGGATCCCAATGCGAAACGACCGTGATCGCCGCCGTGGAGTGGGGCACCGAGACCACCAGAATTCCCGCCGCAATGTCCGCTTGCCGCAAGGCCGCGAGCACTTGTGGCGTAATGTCGATCAGGCCATTGCGATCGGTCGAGAGCTCGTAGGCGTTCAAGTTCTAATCCTCGGCTAATCCTCGGCAGTCAGAGACTGGATGGCACTGCCGCGCACTAGGGCGGCCGCGTGCGAGGCGCGCCATGGGCCGGCGTGGCCGCGAAAAGGCTCGGCCCCGATCTGATCGGCCCAGAATGCGGCCAGCATGGCCGCAGGGATGATATCGAGCAACGGCGTCAGCAATTCATGTGTGCCGGGCAAAGCGAGCGTGTCGTGCGGCGGACCGAAGGCCGGATCGTCGGTCAGCAGCAGAAAGGGGCGTCCGAGTTGCTGCAGCGCCGGCACCAATTCGGTCACGCGCCCGGCGGCCCGTGAGCGCGCCGGGGCGAACACGACGGTGGGCAACACCGTCGGGTTGGCGACAAAATAACTGAGGTGAAAGAATTCTTCGACGTCCTGCGCCGCTGCATGGATGCCTGCGGCTTCGATGAGTTTGGCGGCGCAATAGGCCGCGGCGCCGGTGGCCGGTCCACTGCCAAGGATATCGGCGGCGTGGCAGTGTTCCCAGGCCCGTGCACGCTCCACCAGAGGCGCCTCGCAGCGCATGATCGACGCGGCCATCGCATCCTGGAGGTCCGATAAGCTGCGCCGCAGCGCGTTGGCGCCATCCATGGTGATGCGCATGCGCGCCTCGGCGATGCGGATGCCCAGTAAATAGAGTCCGAGCAGAGCGGCGCAATGGGGAAACGTATTCAGCGGCGTGTCGGCCTCGATGATCGGCAGGTCAAGGACCTTCACCGTGGTGCGGCCAAGCCGGCTTTCCGGATGGGCCGTCACGGCGAGTGTCAGCGCGCCGGCGGCGCGAGTTCGCTGTGCCGCTTCGACGGCGCGCGCGGCCTCGCCCGAGTGGCTCACGCAGACCACGAGTGCCGCGCGCAGAGGCATCGAGCGTGACTTCGTCGTGAGGGCCAGGTAGCGGGCGGCTTCCATCGCCGCCACGGCCTGCACCGGCAACCCGGTCCAGGCGCGCAGTGCAGGCACGACCGATGCCGCGGCGATCAGGGAATCGCCGCTGCCCGTGAGGATGATCTGCCGGATGCCGTAGATCTCGGGCGTGGACAGTACCAGGCGCGTGCGCGGTTCGATCTCCTGCAGCAATCGCGGCAGCTGCCCGGGAAGGCTGCGGATATGGCCGAGGAATGACTGCAGGGGCGGTCTCATGCGATCGCATCCACATGCGTGATCCCGGCAGTGCCAGCCAGCGCGTCGAGCGTCGCGCGTTCGATGCGCTCAGGCGGACCGAAGGCTGCGATGGTTTGGGCCGCCGCGGCGGCCGCCGCGCGCGCGGCCCACTCCAGATCGTGGGTCTGGCACCATCCAGCCAGGAATCCGCCGCAAAACGAATTTCCGGCCCCGGTGACGTCCACGACTCTCGAGGCCGGGGGATGCAGGCGCAGCCGGCTGCGGCGATTTGCGATCAGGGCCCCCGCCGCACCCATGCGCAGCACGACGATGTTGGCGCCTGCGATCAGCAGTTGAGTGACTATTTCCCACGTCTCGTGTTCCCGCAGCTCGTGCGCGCCGAGCAGGTTCCGGGCTTCGCTGAGCGTCAATGAGAAAATGTCCACGGCAGGCAGCAAGGATTTCAGTGCCGGCCAGACTGCCGGTGTTGCGCCGTCACCGTGCCACTCCCATAGCGTGGCGCCGAGCCCGGCGCGTCGGCGCTCGAAGGCGCGCCAGAAGTCGGGCGCAACATCGCGAAAAAAATAGGTGCCCGCCGCCGGCAGCAGCAGCTCAGGCACGTCGTCCGGCGTGGTCTGCATTCGTTCAAAGTGCTCCAGGCCGAAAATGGGCGTCTCGGTGCGCTCGCCGCTGGCCAGGTAGACCAGGTGGTTGCGTATTGTGCGCTCATCGCGTATCAGCAGCCCGCTGGCGGACAGTCCCAGCCGGGCGAGCTGCTCGCTGGCGAGTTCATGCAGGTCGCTGCCGATGCCAGCAACGATGGCGACCTCGCGCCACCACGACGCGGCACCGACCGCCGCGTAGGTAGCAGCGCCGCCCAGCACCCCCGAGCGGCGGGTCCCGTCGGGCATGACAATGTCGTCGACGATGATGTTCGAGAGCACAACAATCGGGCGGCTGTCGGTCATGGCCTATGGATCGCAGCAAGGGCCGCTCCAGCGGGGCAGGGGACGGCGCTCTGCGCGCCGTCCCCGACCGGCCCTAGAAAGCCGCCTTGAACTGGAGGCCGATCGTTCGCGGCCGCGGAACGTAGGCGTCCTCGAGCAACTCGATCGTCACGCGCTGAATGATCTTCTGGTCATTCAGCAGATTCTTGGCATAGACCGACACCGTCACGTTGGAACGGGTGAGGCCCGCGCTGGCGTTCATGATCGAATACTCCGGGTAATTGTACGCCGGGTCGCTCATGTTGTAGCTGCCGTGCGAAGGGCCGATCCAGTCATAGTCGCCAGCGGCGAAGGCGCTGGTGTTGGCGGCCACGTTCCAGCGGTACTCGGTGCTGGCCGTGGCGGTCCACGCCGGAGAATTCAGCAGGTGCTCGCCGACCGAGGCGCCGACATTCGGCACCACCGAGGTCAGGGTCGCATGCGTGATGCCCGATTCCAGAGCCAGTGACCAGCCGCGCAGCGGCTTGGCCTGTATCTCCAGTTCCCCGCCATAGCTGGCGGCATCGCCGAAATTCGCCGTGTACTCGGAGCCGCAGGACAGAACGAAGGTCTGCTGCACGTTTTTCCAATCCACGTAGTACGCGGCAGCATTGACGGACAGCCGGTTGTCGAGCCAATTGGTCTTGCCACCGATCTCATAGTTCCAGAGACTGTCGGGGTCGTAGCTGAACTTGGGATTGGTGATGCCGTAGGCGGCCAGCGAGGCGGGGCAAATACCGGTCGTCAGATCGATCGGCACAATATAGCCGCCGATGCGGTATCCCTTGGACACATCGGCGTAAACGGTTGCATCCTTGGTCACGTCGTAGGTGACCGCAAGCTTGGGCGTGGTGGCGTTGTAATTGTTGCTGGCCAGGGTCTGTGGCGGGATACCCTGGGCAAAATAAAGCCCGGTGGTATAGTCGAAGGATGTCGTGGCATGCAACTCGCGCACGCCGGCCGTAAGCCTGAGCGTCGGCAGTACGTAATACGTCAGCTCACCGAATACCGCGATCTGGGACTGATCTTCCCGGCCGATGTTCCAGCCCGCCAGATCGTCCGGGAACGCCGAGGCAAAGCTCGTATCCTGCGGCAGTTTGCCGTAGAGATTCAGAAAGGTCTGGTTCAGTCCGGGGATGTAGTCGTACTCGTCGGTCTTGATCTTGCGATCGGAGGCAAACAGGCCGACCACGTAGCTCCAGGGAATGCCGGACTCGGCGGGCAGCTTGGAGGCGAAGCGCAATTCCTCGGAGGTGGTCTGGGTCTGCTCGTGGGAATAGGACGGACTGCCCAGGGCTGTAAAGGCCACGCCGCACTGACACGGCCCTAGGTCTGGCGAGGTATCGGCCAGATATTGAATGAAGTCGCTATTGAAGTAGGTACCATCGTTGGTGTGCGCATTCTGACGAAAGAAGTAGCTCGTGACCGACGTCAGCTCGCCCCAGCCGAAGGCATCCTTGATGGTGAGGCTGGGCACCACCATAGTATCGGTGCTGGGCTGTGCCACCAACGCATCCTGTACATAGAGCCCGAGCGCCGGATAGAACGCCGAGCTGTCACCCGAGTTGAAGCGCTGGGCAAACACGGCCGGAGTGATGCTCAGGTTGTTCGTCGGCCGCCACTCCGCAGCGATGCGAGCGGCCACGGTCCTTTGCGTGTTGACGTCCGAATCCACCAGAGCGCCCGGCAGTGCAAGATCATCAAAGGCCAGGACCTCGGCTTCGGTCAGTGGGATCTGTTTGTAACGATCGATGTAGCCGCTGAGCTCGCCGACATCGACGCCGCCACGGATCGCGAGCACGCCGGGAATGAGCGGCAGATTGATTACGCCATTCGCCTCGTAGTTGGTGCCACCGTGCTTGGTGAAGGAAAGATCCTCGGTGGTGTTGGCGGAAAATTGCTCGAGGTCCGGAGATTTCGTGATGTAGCGTACGGTGCCGCCCATGGAGCCCGCGCCATAGAGCGTGCCTTGCGGTCCGCGCAGTACTTCGATGCGTTCCAGGTCGAACAGCTTCGGTTCGGCCGCACCGGAGGTCGGGGAGGGTGGTTCATAGGAGGCCTGGGTCACGATCGGCACATCGTCCAGATACTGCCCGACGGTCGCGCCGCCGCCCTGGGAGCTGATGCCGCGCATCGTGATTGTGTCCATGCCCGGATTACCGCCGGCTCCGAACGAGACTCCCGGCACCGTGCGCGTGACGTCCTCGATGTTTTCGATGTGACGGCTTTCCAGTTCCTCACTGGAAATCGCGGAAATGCTGTAAGGGACTTCTTTTATGTCTTCGGAACGCCGCTCCGCGGTGACGACGACCGTTGCCAGCGTGTCGGAGTCCAGCGCAGTACCCGCGGGCGCGGCGGCCTGCTGAGCCTGGCTGAATTCCGACAGCGCCAGAGCGGCGGCTAGCCCTACGAGGATTCTGAGTACCTGGTTACCCATATCTTTCTCTCCCTGTTGACCTCGACGCGTGTACCCCCGCGATTAGTCAGCGACCCTTACATCGAATCAGCAGCCAAGCCGTTTTATGTCCTGTCGGTCAGCTCCTTGTGATTGCTAATGATGTTCAGAGATCTATACTACAATACCAATGGACCGGAGCCTGCGCAACACGGACGAAGTGACAGCTTTGAGGCTGTAATTCAAACAGTTAGGAAGATTAAGATGCAATCGGCCAGATGGACTGGTCGGCCAGTCTAGAATACAAACTCCCCTGGGAGGGTTGCCGGCAGTCGGGCGGGGCGGTGGACCGACGAGGCAATGGTGGAAGGACATACTGTG
>Ga0302325_10022616_pt1 | contig 13150 bp, 11 predicted proteins | sample Palsa_T0_2_FD_201948 | JGI IMG/M metagenome (GOLD analysis project Ga0302325, IMG submission 201948) | Peat permafrost microbial communities from Stordalen Mire near Abisko, Sweden - Palsa_T0_2 | ecosystem: Environmental > Terrestrial > Soil > Palsa > Peat permafrost | place: Sweden: Abisko... | reverse complement strand
GTTATTTTCCCGGCAAACAATCCTGGCTGGAACCGACATTTTATGCGGCGGTCGCGCTGGAGGGCGAACCGGCGGCGGATCGTGCCTGGGAATTGTTGAAATCCTGGCAGGGTGCCGACGGAGGCTGGCGTCCCTCGGCCGATGTGCAGGTGACCAGTTGGAGCACGTCCTTGTGCGTGAGGCTGGCGCAATTGCGCGGCGAATTCGGCGAACCGTTTCAAAAAGGAGTGGCGTGGCTGCTCTCCTCCGCGGGGAACGAAGGACCATTGTGGTGGCGTTTGCTGCTCCGCACGAAACTCTTCGGCGACTCAGACCGGAATCTCGCCTATTTCGGCTGGCCCTGGAAACCAAACTCGGCATCGTGGGTGGAGCCGACTGCGCATGCCATCATTGCGCTGAAGCAAGCGTCGGCTAAAGTGTCGAGCGCGAAACTATGGGAGCGAGTCCACGTCGGAGAAGCGCACCTTATGGATGTGTGCTGCAGCGACGGCGGCTGGAACGTCGGGAATCGCTCGGCGCGGCAGCAGGATCTGGTGGCGTATCCCGACACGACCGCGATTGCTCTGATTGCCCTGCAAGGGCATAAGGATTTGGAAAAGCCCCTGGACCTGGCTGTGCGGATGGCTCGCGAGACTGTCTCTCCTCTAGCCCGCGCGTGGCTCACCATAGCGTTGCGCATGCACGGAGCGGAGGTGCCGCCATCGACCGCCCAACTAGCGTCGACTCCTGAAATTATGATCGCGGCATTAAATATCATCGCGGAAGAAAAGTCTGAGTTCTTCCGCACGGGAGGCGCGACATGAATCCGAATCGACGCGAATTTCTCGCCGTCGCGGGCGCCAGTGCTTTCGCTGGATACGCCGGATTCACGGGCGCGCCGCGACTCCATCCGCTGAAGACGACTTCGGCGGTTTCAGTAATCCGGGCGAACTCGTATACCGACGATCTGGTCAGCCGGATCCTCGAAGGGGTCAAGCAGTGCGGGCTCGACGTGCGCGGGAAGCGCGTCCTTCTCAAACCGAATCTGGTGGAGTTTGATTCCAAGACCTGCGTCAATACCGATGTAGCCGTGGTCGCCGCGGCGCTCGAAGCCTTTCGCTCGCTGGGCGCGGCCGACGTCAAAATCGGCGAAGGGCCGGGCCATCGGCGCGATACCTACGCGATCGCCGAGATGACCCGGTATCGCGGCGAGATTCCGAAATTCGACGCCCTCTTCACCGACCTGAATCGCGATGACGTCAGCCCGATTCAAGGTTTCGCCGATCGCGGCGAGATTTATTTGCCCAACACCGCTCTGCGCGCGGACCTTATCGTATCGCTCCCCAAAATGAAAACGCACCACTGGGCGGGCGCGACTCTCTCCATGAAGAACTTCTTCGGCGTGGTTCCCGGAGCGGTGTATGGGTGGCCGAAAAATGAATTGCATCAGGTAGGAATTCAGGAGTCGATTGTCGAGCTCAATCGCATCTTCCGCCGAACCTTCGCGATTGTCGACGGCATTGTCGGGATGGAAGGAAATGGTCCGATTCAGGGCACTCCCAAGCAAGTAGGCGTGCTGGTGATGGGCTCCGATCTTCCGGCGGTCGACGCGACGTGCTGCCGCATCATGGGCATCGATCCGGCGCGCGTCGAATACCTGACCATGGCGTCGGAACGCGCACTTGGTGTAATCGCCGAAGCTCACATCGAGCAGCGCGGGGAGACCATAAAATCGGTGGCCACGAAGTTCGAATTGATCGACGCTTTCAAGCAACTCCGCCTCGCATAGACGCTATCCTGAGAGGGAATGCGAAAACCTGTGATGGCCGGCAATTGGAAAATGTACAAATCTGCCGCCGAGACGTCCCTTTTCTTTGAGAAATTTGTTCCCTTGGTTGCTGGCGCCACCCACGCTGAAGTAGTGATCTGTCCCCCTTTCGTAAACATCCCCGCCGCGGTGGAAGGCGCTAAATCGACCGCCATCGGAATCGGCGCGCAGGATGTTTTCTGGTTGAAGGAGGGCGCGTATACCGGCGAGGTCTCGGCTCCGATGCTCGCCGCCGCCGGCTGCCGGTGGGTGATCATCGGCCACAGCGAGCGCCGTCACTATTTTCACGAAACAGAAGAGACCGTTTTTAAGAAGACCGTTGCCGCCCTGGATGCGGGATTGAATCCCATCGTCTGCCTGGGGGAGCGACTGGAGGAGCGGGAATCGCATGCCACGGAAGCGGTGTGCGGAGCCCAATTCGAAGGTGGTCTGGCAGCGCTTCACCCGGAGCAGTTCGCGCGCATCGTGATCGCCTATGAACCGGTCTGGGCGATCGGTACCGGCAAGACCGCGACCCCCGAAATGGCTGCCGACGTTCACAAATTCATTCGCGGCGAGATTAGCAAGCAATTCGGACCCGATGCCGCCGCAGCCTGCCGGATTCTTTACGGAGGCAGCGTGAAGCCCGACAATGTGAAGGGGTTGATGGCGCAGGAAGAAATCGACGGTGCGTTGGTAGGCGGCGCCAGCCTGGATCCCGCCTCCTTCGCTGCAATCGTAAATTTTTGATCCCCTCCCTTACGGTCGGGGTTCCGTTATCCGGTACTGAAGGGGATGAGTCACTGCTTCTCTAAAGGCACTTCAAAATACAAATACTCTTTCCCCGTGGCCGCCTCCGACACGCCTGTTAGGTAAACAGTCGACCCTGGCTTATAATCCGTTTGAAAATAGAAGAACCCATAGACTTTTTCGCCCAAAGGCACCAGCTTCGCGGTGAACGCGCGGCCTTCGATTTCCCAAATATTCAGCGGACCCTTCTTCTCTTTCCGCGGAAACGGATAGGGACTGGTGCCCGGCATGCGCGGCGCCTTGCCGGACCCGCCGACGAACGTCACATCGGACGCCGGCGTCGGCTCCACGTGCCGGTCATCCGGTCCGACAAAATCCGCTTCCAAGTTGAGCCGCAGCGCTTTGCCCGTGCCGTTTTCAAGAATCAGCAGCACCGGCAGAACCCCGTAATGGTTCGGGTCGACCTTGCCGAACGCCGACCGCACTTGCTCCTCGGAGAGAAACGGAACCGCGGCCATGCTGATCTTTTCCAACGTCTGGCTGCCCTTATAGGACGCCGCCGCGCCGGGCGCGAAACGATCCTTGTCCTTGTCGTCACCCGCCCGCGCCGCTATACTCAGAAGAACTATCCACAAGCCTGAGAAAATCGCTACGCGTCTCATTTATTTCCTCTATCAGGTGGTCCAACTCGCCCTCACTCCGGCGGTGGCCCTCTATCTACTGTACCGGGGAATCCGCAACCCGCGCTATTTCGCGGGATTGCCGGAGCGCCTGGGATTTCTTCCCGGCACCATACAGACGACGGGCAGCGGAGCCATTTGGTTTCACGCCGTATCGGTAGGCGAAGTGCTCTCCTCGGTGGAACTGATGCGCGTCCTGCGTGCCGCTCATCCGCGGACGCGCATGTATCTTTCGACAACCACGCTCGCCGGCCGGGAGACGGCGGAGCAGAAGCTCGAAGGGCTCGCCGACGGTATTTTTTTCGCGCCTCTCGATTATCGCTCTGTCATCCGGCGCGTTCTCCGTCGTCTGCGTCCCGCCGCGGTAGTGGTGCTGGAAACCGAAATCTGGCCGAATCTCTATCGTGAATCGAAGCGCGCCGGAACGACGCTGATTCTGGTGAACGGCCGCATCTCCGATCGCGCTCTTCAGCGCTACCTGCGGTGGCGCTGGTTCTTCCGCCACGCGCTGCGCTGCCCCGATATGATTTTCGCGCAGAGCGCCGAAGATGAACATCGCTTCGTCTCTGCTGGAGCCAGGCTCGACCATGTCCAAGTAGCCGGGAATCTGAAATACGATTTCAAACCGCCATCATCAGGCATCGCGCTCAGCATCGTCGAATTTCTCGATCGGGCCAAACCTGCGAAAATTTGGATCGCCGCCAGCACCATGCCTCCGGCCGATTCCGCCGACGTGGATGAGGATGACGAGGTGTTGAAAGCCTTCGCACGCCTCGCGCCGACGAACCCCGGACTCTTGCTCATCCTCGCGCCCCGCCGTCCGGAGCGATTCGACGTCGTCGCTGAAAAGCTGAAGCGCGCGGGCGTGAAATACGTGCGCCGCACCGATCTTAAAGCGCTTACGCTCCCCGGCGTGCTGCTCATCGACTCAATCGGCGATCTCGCTGCGCTCTTCGAACGAGCCGACGTCGTGTTCATGGGCGGCACGCTCGCGCACCGCGGAGGGCACAATATTCTGGAGCCGGCCTACTTCGCGAAACCCATCATCGTCGGCCCGCACATGGAAAATTTCGCCGCCATCGCCCGCGAATTTCACGCCGCTCAAGCAGTGGAGTCAATCGAGAACGGAAACTCTCTCGCCGATGCCGTCGCGCGCTTGCTGGACGACCCGGGTACGCTAGGTGCGCGCGGCCACGATCTAGCCATGTCCAAGCGTGGCGTCGTTGATCGCATCGCGAAGGAAGTCTGGGCGGCTTATGAGAACGGTGTGCCGGACCCGCCGCGTACTTTGCTGGCCCGCGGCATTCTCACGCCTCTAACCTGGTGTTGGGCGGCAGGCCATCGCGCGAACACCGCGCGGCAACTCGCGCAGCGAAAAAGTCTCGCAACCCCGGTGATCAGTATCGGTGGGTTGACCATGGGCGGTTCCGGAAAATCGCCGATGGTAACGCACCTGGTGCATCGTTTCCGTGAACACGGCCGCAATCCGGCAATCCTCACGCGCGGCTACCATCGCAAATCGCACGATCAGTTGGTCGTTGTTCCGCGCGGCGAGAACGCCTCTACTGAACTTACCGGCGACGAGGCGCAAATTTATGTCCGCGCCGGCGACGCTCACGTCGGCATTGGAGCGGACCGTTACGCCGCCGGCCTCCGGATCGAAGCAACTCTCTCGCCCGATGTCTTTTTCCTTGATGACGGATTCCAACACATCCGGCTGGTCCGCACTCATGACATCGTGATGATCGACGCTCTCGATCCTTTTGGCGGAGGATTGTTTCCTCTCGGCAGGAGTCGTGAGCCGTCGAGAAGCTTGGGGCGTGCTTCGGCGATCGTCGTCACGCGCGTGGAGGCGGGACAGGATATCGCCGGATTAAGAAAACTGCTTCGCGAGTTTAATCCCGCTGCGCCAATTTACACCGCCCGCGTCGTTCCTTTATGCTGGATCGACTATGAGTCGAAAGTCGCGTCTCCGGCTGGGGAATTGAAGCTTACACCCGTCGTTGCGTTTTGCGGGCTCGGTAATCCGCGAGCGTTTTGGAGAACACTGGAGGAGTTGGGGATCGATGTCCGATTTCGCTGGGCCTTCGGCGATCATCATCATTACCGGCCCGCGGAACTCGCGAGGCTGGCGAAACAGGCCGTCGACTGTGGCGCCGAGGCTTTGGTCACCACCGAAAAAGACATGATCAATCTTTGCGAGCACGTCCCGGTTATCCTCGCGCCCCACAAGCTGTTCTGCTTGAAGATTGGAATCGAAATCGATAAGGAGGAGGACTTCCTCCAGCACATTTTATGAGAACGGCGATCTTTGGAGGAACCTTCGATCCCATTCATTGGGCTCACCTGATCGTTGCGCGAGAGGCGGCCGATACCTTCGCGCTCGATCGTGTTTTATTCGTCCCGGCCGCCAATCCTCCCCACAAGGAAACGGGAGCAGGCTATGAAGACCGCTACAAAATGGTGGAACTGGCGTGCGCGGACGATCCTCGCTTCATCCCCTCGCGTCTCGAAGCGGGGCGCGAGAAGAGTTATTCGATTCACACCATAGAGCGGGTGAAAGCGCAGCCGGACGCGGGTGAGGTTTTCTTCGTCATCGGCTCCGACGCCTTCGCCGAAATCCGCTCCTGGTATCGCTGGGAAGACGTAGTCCGCGAAACCGAGTTCATCATCGTCTCGCGTCCGGGCCACGCGTACTCGATTCCACCGGGCGCTCGCGTGCATCGACTGGAAACCGTCGCCCTGCCGGTCTCCTCTTCAGGAACCCGCCAGATGCTCGCGCGTGGGGAAACTCCCAATGAGTTGCCACCGGCGGTGGCGCGATATATTCGCCAGCACGATTTATATAGGTCTTGACGCCCTACAGCGACCTGGGTGGGGTCGGACGCCTCCGGCCCTGCCGACCCAGAAGACTGGAGTCTCTGAAGAAGAATATTAGCCGCGGATAAACGCCGATGAACGCTGATAAAGCATTTTGTGTTCTCATCAGCGTTCATCAGCGGCCACTAATTCTTCTTACGTCTCGTCCGCCGACGGCCCATAAATCGACGGCACCGCGACATCGTTCAATCGCAGATAAACCGTCAACTGCCCGCGATGATGCACCACGTGGTTCATCATCATTCCACGCAACCCGACAGCGCGCGGCGCATCGAATAGCGGTTTTTCCTGATAGATAATTTTCCAGGACTGCCTCAAATGGTCGTCGGTCGCGCCCGCAATCGCCTCCCGAGCCTCGGCTACGCTCTTGTCGAACAATGCCAACACCTCGGCGCGATTACTCACGGCCGCCGGCTTATAATCGCCCTTATCGAAATTAAGTCCCTCCGTCATGATCATGGCGGTGCCGAACGCCGGAAGCTCGGCCAAATGGCCAGCCAGTTTTCCCATCGACATCGACTTCTCATGCGGTTTCCAGTCGAACTTATCGTCCGGTACCCGCTCCAGCGCTTTCCTGGTGAGCTTCATCTCCTGATCGAATTCCGGCAGCAGTGCCTGGCTCATGGTCATTGGTAATCGATCCTCCGGCATGATTGTATCGCAGGAGCCGCCGGACCCTCTGCGTTAGAATGAAAAGACTCACGTGCAACAGGTCGGGCGCTACCAAATCGTTGCGGAATTGGGGCGGGGCGCGATGGGCGTCGTGTATCAAGCCCTGGACCCCACCATCGGCCGCACCATCGCGATCAAAAGTATCCGCCTTCAGGACCTGACTGACACCGCGGAAAGGGATCGTCTGCGGGAGCGCCTGGTGCGCGAAGCGCAATCCGCCGGTATCCTGTCGCATCCCGGCATCGTGACCATTTACGACATCGCCGAGGAAAACGGCATGGCGTACATCTTCATGGAGTTCGTCAATGGGCCGCCGCTCGAAAAAATGCTGCTCCATGAGCAGACGCCGGATAAAGAGACCATCCTCAGTATTCTCCGTCAGACCGCCGCCGCGCTTGATTACGCGCACAAAAAAGGAATCGTCCACCGCGACATCAAGCCCGCCAACATCATGATCCATGAAGACGGCACCGCCAAGGTCACGGACTTCGGCGTGGCGAAAATCGTCTCCCAACAAATGACTCTGGCCGGCACCATGATGGGCACCCCCAGTTACATGTCGCCGGAGCAAGTGCAAGGCGGCTCCATTACCGGCCGCGCCGACCAGTTTTCGCTGGCAGTGATCGCCTACGAAGTGCTCACCGGCGAAAAGCCTTTTGTCGCCGAATACCTTCCCACCCTGCTCTTCAAGATCGTGCGTGAGGAGCCTTTGCTCCCGCAGCGATTGAATCCCACACTGGGGCCGCAAGTTGGCTCGGTGCTGCATAAGGCCCTCTCGAAAACTCCCGCAGATCGTTACGAGAATTGCACCGATTTCGTCGGCGCGCTATCCGCCGCCTGTAACGCGACCCCCGGCTGGATGCCTCTGCCCCGTGGCGCCAGCCTCAACATGCCGACCGTTGGTTCACAGGATGGCATGGGCGCCACGATTGACGACCGGCACGACGACAGACATGCCGACCGCCGCCCCACCGCCGATATAACGCTGCCGATGGCTATCCCCCAAACGCCACCGCCCCAGCAGCTGGCCGCAACTGTGCCCCTCGAAGCTCCCCCCATCTTCGAACCGCGCGCGCGGCGTGAAGCGAGCGATCATTCGAATAAAGTACTCCGCAACGTGCTGCTCTCCGCGGCCGCCGTGGCTTTGCTGATGATCGGCATTTTCTTCGTCATCCGCTACTTCGCGGATCAACCTCGCCAGACCGCCGCCGCGCGCACGCCTTCACCGCAGGAAGCAGCTCCACCGCCTCCCGACACGACTGTTACGCCTGTTGCAACTCCCACCCCGGTTAACGAGGAAAAAAAGGAAGAACCGCCGGCCCCGACTCCAGTTCCGCCCGAGCCAATTCGCGCCCGCGCCCCGCAGAAGCCCGCCGCGGAATCCGATTTTCAAGTCACCACCTCGCCCGCCGGCGCCAACGTCACCTTCGATGGCGATTCTTCCACCCATTGCAAATCCCCCTGCACGGCCTCCTTGCCGCCTGGCCGCCACACCTTCCTCGTGCAACACGCCGGTTATCGCGACGAGCATCGCATCATTGAAGTGCCGCGCGACGCCGGCCTCATGGTCGATCTCGCCCGGCAAATGGGATCGCTCAGCCTGATCACCAATCCGCCGGGCCTGACGGTGGTGATCGACGGTAAGGAGCAGGCGCAGAAAACGCCCGCCAATCTGAGCCTCACGATAGGCTCTCATCATGTGCAGGTCCTGAAGGGCTCCGATAAGCAGGAGTTTACGATCGACATCCGCGACGGCCTCCTCAGTTCAAAATTCATCGAATGGACTCAATGAACCTAACCCGACGAAGTTTTTTCGCGCTAGCCACCAGCGCGCTCATGGCCCAGGACAAGACCGGTATGAACGTCCTCTCGAAACGTCCGGAGGACCTGGAAATGCCTCTCTCCGGCTTCTCCGATTACCTCACCCCGATTGAGCATTTCTTCGTCCGCACTCACGTCTACGTGCCCACCGTCAATCTGAACGACTGGCGTCTCACCGTCGACGGCGATGTCGCGACTCCTCTCACCCTGACCATGGACGACTTGAAAAAGCTTCCCTCGGTCGACCTCGTCAGCGTGGTCGAATGCGCCGGCAACGGCCGCGGCTTCGCCGATCCTCCCGTCCCCGGCCTGCAATGGACCAACGGCAGCGTCGGCAACGCCCGATGGCGCGGCGTCCGTCTCGCCGACGTCCTGAAACGCGCCGGCATCAAAGACTCGGGCAAGGAAATTCTCTTCAACGGAGCCGACGTGCCGATCGGCACGATGCAGGATTTCCGCCGCACCATCACCACGAAAAAAGCGCTCGACCCCAATACTCTGCTCGCCTACGAAATGAACGGCGTCGCCCTCCCCGTGAAGCACGGCTTCCCTCTGCGCGTTGTCGCGCCGGGCTGGGCCAGCGACTCCTGGCTGAAATGGGTCACCAACGTCACCGTCCTCGACAAGGAATTCGACGGCTTCTGGATGAAGAACGCTTATCGCAAGCCCGACCATCCCGTCGCCCCCGGCTCGGCGGTTCCGCCCGAAAAAATGGTCCCCGTCACCAGCCTCCGCGTGAAAAGCCTCATCGCGAATCCCATTGATGGATCCAGCATTCGCCTCGGCGATCCCGTCAATGTGCGCGGCGTGGCCTGGTCCGGCGACAAGGGGCCCGTCACTTCGGTCGACATCTCTGTCGACGGCGGACGCTCCTGGAAACCCGCTGACTTGGGTTTCGAAAAATCGCAATTCGGCTGGCGCCAATGGTCCTTCTCCTTCCGTCCCGACCGCGAAAGCTACTACAACGTCATGGCCCGAGCCACGGACGCGAGTGGCGACAAGCAGCCCTTCGCGCAGGAGTGGAATCCCTCGGGCTATGGATGGAATGTAGTGCAGCGCGTTGGGGTAAACGTAGTCGAAAATCTGCCAATCACCGCCCAGGGCGGCATGGACATCAACCAACTCGTCGCCGGCCAACCCGAGCCGTACAAATCGACCTGCCTCGCCTGCCACGGAGAAGACGTAATCCGCCAGCAGCGTCTCACCCGAGCCCAGTGGGATCGCGAAATTACAAAAATGACCAACTGGGGCGCCCCGGTTAATCCGCAAAACCGCGACGGAATCTTGAATTACTTAACCCAACAATTCGGCCCCCGGCCGCGTTGATCTAAAAGGGCAGCCACTTTCCGAACACCGAAAGAATCAGTCCTCGCCGAAGTAGAAGTTTGTGGCCTGCAGTCGCGCTATGATCTCCGGCACATCGATGAGACCCCGCTCGGCCGCCATTCGCAGAACGCCTAGCGTCCCCGTGACCTCCAGGTTTTGTCGTCGAGCTTCATTCCGTCCGGCGCGATCATCCACCAGAACCAAATCGGCCGGCAGCGCGATGGCCAGCGCAATCGCCTCTCCTTCTCCGGCGCCCATTAGAGAGGGAATTAAGCTCTCCTTAGTAGTCTCCACTCGGACCCATGCTGGGAGATTGGCGATCCACTCAACAATTTGAGTCGGCGCTCCCGCCGAAGATAATTCACGCTCGACCGCAAGCGGTATGCGCACCTCTCCGTAAAACTGTCTCAGGAGGTCAATTTCACCAACAAGTATTAAATAGTGGAGTGGCCCGCTGTCAGCGACGACAATCATCCCTACGGCAGGATGCCAAGGCGACGGTGAGCCGCTAAATCGTCTTCGACGTCAGCCTCCGTGTAGTCATAGGGAACACGATATTGCCGCAGCAGCGCATGCACCTGAAATCTCGTTTCGAAGTTTAACAGCCGCTGGACCTGAGTCTCGGTGAGCGCTCGAGTCCGATAGCCTTCCACCGCAAGCACCTCAAGCGCATGCCGTGAAACATCGCCCCAGGTTCCGCGCAGGGCCTCCGTCACATCTTCGGGCAGGTCGAACATCAATTGCATGGAGCTCTAACTCTATGCTAGCTCTAATCGTGCAGCGTAGTATCCAAAAACGCCCGCAACCGATGACTGCGGCTCGGGTGCCTTAATTTCCGCAGCGCCTTCGCCTCAATCTGCCGGATCCTCTCCCGAGTCACCGCGAAATGCTGACCGACTTCTTCGAGCGTATGTTCGCTCCCATCCTGCAACCCGAAGCGCATGCGAATGATCTTTTCTTCGCGCGGGCTCAGCGTCTTCAAAACCTCCGCCGTCTGCTCGCGCAAATTGAGATTGATCACCGCCTCGGACGGCGAAACCACGCGCCGGTCGATGATGAAATCTCCCAGGTGCGATTCTTCCTCTTCGCCCACCGGCGTCTCGAGCGAGATCGGTTCCTGCGCGATCCGCAGCACTTTGCGCACCTTGCCCACCGGCAATTCCATCTTCACCGACAGCTCTTCCGTCGTCGGCTCCCGCCCCAGATCCTGCTGCAGCTGGCGCTGCATCCGCACCAGCTTATTGATCGTCTCGATCATGTGGACAGGAATTCGAATCGTCCGCGCCTGATCCGCAATCGCGCGAGTAATCGCCTGCCGCACCCACCACGTCGCGTACGTCGAAAACTTATATCCGCGCAAATAATCGAATTTATCGACCGCCTTCATTAACCCGATATTGCCTTCTTGAATCAGGTCGAGAAATTGCAGTCCGCGATTCGTATAGCGCTTGGCGATCGAAACCACCAGCCGCAGGTTCGCCTCAATCAGCTGCTTTTTGGCGACCTCCGCTTCCAGCTCGCCCCGCTCGACGATTTGCAGCGTGCGCCGCAGCTCGGTAACGGCCGCCCCCGAATCCTCTTCCAGTTGCTGGATGCGTTGGCTCTGCGCCCGCAGCTCCTTGCGCAGCACGCCGGCATTGGTGTGGGACCCGTTTACCGGCGCTTCCAGCTTCCTTTGGATGCGCGCAATCTCGCGCTCCATCGGCTTCAGTTCCTCTACCGCTCCGCGCAACCGGTTGGCCAGTGCGCGCCTGGTCAAGGAGCTGAAGTGGATGCCTCGAATCAGCCGCGAGATGTTCACCATCGTGCGCGCCAGGCTCCAGCGCAGGGAGCGGTGCATTTTCGGCTTCATTCCCCGCGAAATAGCCTGCAGTTTCTGCCGGCATTGTTGCGCTTTACGATAATGTTTTTCTATCTCGCCGATAGTTTTCGAAAGTTCTTCCGCCTGTTCCGCGACGTTTTCGTCGGTCACCACCAGGTCCGGCATGATGAGCATTTCGCGCACCATGAAGGAATCCTTCCGCAGCGTTTCGGAGAGCGTCAGAATTTCGCGGATCACCAGCGGCGAACGCGACAGCGCCTTGCGCACCGCCGTCTGCCCCCGCTCAATCCGTTTGGCAAGCTCAATTTCGCCCTCGCGCGTCAGCAGCGGAACGGTTCCCATTTCGCGCAGGTACATGCGCACGGGATCGTTGGTCTTATCGATGAACTCCTGGGCCAGCTCCAGGTCGCTGGGCTCTTCGCCCTCTTCCAGTTTCTTGTCGAAGTCGATCTTCGGCTCTTCGAGAATCTCGACGCCCGCGCCGTCGAACTCCGTTAGGATTTCGTCGAGTTCGCGGCCGCCCGGATACCCCTCGGTAAGCAGTTCGTTGACCTCGTCGTAGAGAACGTACCCCTTCTCTTTTCCGGTGTCCATGAGCTGCTTCAGCCGGCCGAATTTTTCTTCAAGTGCCACTAAACCCCGATGCCCTAACTGCGTTCCATCCCCAGCATTTTTTCGCGGATGCCAAGCCTGATTTCATTCAGTGTACAACACCGGCCATACGCAATTCGCCGCCGCCGCGCTTGACTTCCTTCTCCAAATGTCCTAACTCCGCCATCAACTCCAAAGCCTCCGCGATTTGCCCCTCGCGCTCCGCGGCCTTAATCCGAGCCCGCAGCTCGTCGATGCGGCGTTTCATCGCGCCGCTCTCCAGTTTTCGCAAACAGGCCTGCGCCAGTGCGACCGACGAAGCTTCGCTATCTATATCATCGGCGGCAATAACGCTGTGCAATAGAGTTTGCAGGCCGGCCGGAAGCCGGGCGTCGAGCCCCGAAAATGTCACCGCCGCGCCCGATTCCACAATCAGCCGCAGCGTTTCGAAAATTTCACGCGTCGTAAACTCCGCAATCAGATCCGGCGAGAGCTGGGGGAGAATTTCCGCGCGCACTTCCGCGCTCGAGATCATCGCATTAAGAAGGATACCCTCGATCGCCGGCACCACCACCGCCTGTTTCGGCGCAGCCTTCTGCGGCAGACCCCCCGCGCCGCGCCGATCCGTCGCCGCCTTCTTGAATTGCTCCAGCACCAGTCCGGCATCTACTCCCAGGTACGCCGCCACATCGTTCGCGATCGCCGCCCGCTCCAGCTTGTCGCCGATTTTCTGCACCGAAGGCAGCAGAAATCGAAACGCCTCCATGCGCCCGTCTGAGGTGCGCATATCGAACTTCTGCCGTGCCCGGTCCGCCAGCCAAT
>Ga0302325_10022613_pt1 | contig 13151 bp, 20 predicted proteins | sample Palsa_T0_2_FD_201948 | JGI IMG/M metagenome (GOLD analysis project Ga0302325, IMG submission 201948) | Peat permafrost microbial communities from Stordalen Mire near Abisko, Sweden - Palsa_T0_2 | ecosystem: Environmental > Terrestrial > Soil > Palsa > Peat permafrost | place: Sweden: Abisko... | reverse complement strand
CGCCCGGGCCGAGGCCGACCGGAACGCGGCCGAACGTGACCGTCTTGCCGACGCCTATCTCGGGCATGTCAGGCGGCGGGCGCTGACGGTCTGTCCGGTCGAGCGGCAGCTGGCAGTGCAGTCAGCTGTCCGGCACTGAAAACGGCCTTCGCGTAGAAGCGCGCCCCGAAGCCGTCGCCCGCCACCGACCCCGCCCGCTTCAGCCCGTACGGCTGGGTCGTGCGGCAGGAAAGGAATGATAATGACTCTGTTGTCGTGCCCAAATGCCTCGCAGCCGCCGGATGGTGCCGCTAGGCCTCCTCCGTGGCGCTGCTCGTCAGCGGCCGTGCACGCGCCGTTTACTTACCGGACGGCGGTATGACTTGCTGCGAGATCGATTTCGTGGCCAGGATGGCGGCTATAGACGACCCCGCGAAGGAGTTGCCATCCTCATTCCAACCGGGCTGCTGCTGCCCGCTGCCATAGTCCAGCTGCACACTGCCGGATGGCGCTCCCAGCTCTATCAGTTCGGAACGGACAACCTCTGCCCGTTTCAAAAACAGCTGTCGCGCGTAGGCCCCAGAGGTAAGAGGATTGGCGATGCTGACTAGTGTCACTTGACTGGATCGATCTATGTGCAGTTGATCGGCAATCGTGGTGAGCTCACTAGCGGCATATGCCGGATTAGCGAATTCTGAGGTACCGGACTTGAATGTGATGTAGGTGGTTTTGGATATCACCGAACTAGGTGTGGATCTCGTTTGCAGGCTTGCAGGTTGTGATGACGACATTCGCACGCCGAGGGCACCGCCGAGGGCACCCAAAACACAGGAAATCGCGATGATTACCGCTGCAATCGAGCGAGTGAGGATTACCTCCCTTCTGTGATTATTCGCCCGCGACCCAGACAGTGGCCCTTCTTTGCTGTAAGTGAAATCGTCAGCAGCCGATCCCGAAGATGACCTATTAGAGAAATAGCCCCTTTTGCGGGTATCTTTGGCGGGCAGCTTACCGGCACCATCGATCTGGGGCACAGTGGTGACGGGCGCGACCTCAATTCTCGCCGCCTGGTCGTATGCGGCCTTCATCAAGGCTACGCCCTCATCGCAGCCAGCGCGACGATGTTCTGCCACCGCCACAAAGTCGATCAAATCACCAAGTGAAGTGTTTCGTCTATCGCTAACCTGAATTGACTCTACAGCGTGAGAGTCATCGGCATACTCGTCGGGAATTTCATCGCTTACAGACTGGCTGAATTCCCCCATGACAACATTATCCAGTGTTTCACTATCATCTTCGACGTTTTTCAGGAGTTCACTGAAACGGTCGTCGATGTGCTGGGGAGTGATCTGCTGATCGACGGTCTCCAAGAGGTTCAGTAGTTCTGTGAGTTCATGCTGGTAGTCGTTCTTCTCCGCCATGTCCTTGTCGTCTTCGTTCACTGGACCTCCTCCTTTCGCGGCTCTGGTGTCGTGGCCGTCGATCTCACTCTCCGTGGAAGGCTCTGGGCCTGGGCGTTCCTTGATGCGATGGGGGCTATCTCTGGCTCCCGCTTGAGACGATCTCTGCCCTTTTTCAGGTTCTGGCGGATGGTCTCTTCGGTCTTCCCTAGCTCCGCCGCGATCTCGGGGGTTTTCATCCCATCCATCACCCGCTCGATTACCTCGCGCTGGGCATCACTCAGCGGCGCAAGCAGGCGCTCTACGTACTGTTGGTCTTCCCAGGCGGTCAGCTGATCATCGAGGTGCCCCTCGGGGGTCAGATGGCCGCCATGAAGCTCACGCGGTTGACGGTCGCGGTCGCGCTGGCGCTCTTTGATGAAGTAATGTCTCGCGGCCGTGAGCACGTAGGCGCCCCCCGCACGGCTGGGGGCCCTGCCATCGCTGGCGCGCTGGGCGAAGTCGGCCATCGCCTTCTGCGCCGCGTCCTCTGCTTCTTCCAGGCTGGCCCCGAGCACACACAAGACTTTGACCAGCCTCGGGTAGTGGTCGGCGTAGAAGGCCTTGAGCTGCTCATGCGTCATCCGGCGCACGGTTGCGGCCACGGCTCCGCCCCTACTCATCCGCTCCATGCATCGCCCTTCACGCTGGGTCCTCTTCTCCGGAGCCGCCCCTCCTAGGGGAGAGGTCCTTGAGCATGGCGGATCGTGAACGCCGGATTGAAGATTTTTACGGCCTGGCCGAACCGCTACTTCCGCCACGCGAACAGCGCGGCGCAGGCCAGCCCCACGCCTCCCGCCACCACCGTCGCGGCGAGTGAGTGCGTGCTGGCGAACGTCCCGCCGACAGCAGCGATCACCCCATTGATGGCGAGGATCATCTTCCCGGGATCCGGCCCCCCGGTACTCCCCGAATCCTTAGAAGCCTTCTGGTCGCTACCGTCGCTGACCGGAGCACTACCGGTTCCCATGGGCAATCCCTTCGCCGTAATCCGCGGCGGCGCGCGGCCGCCGCCTGCTTCACGCTGATACGGGGGCTGAGGGGGACACTCCGTGAACAGGGCAGGCCACGGCTGTAATTATCAGAGAAAACGGCGCATTTTCTGTGATAACTTGAATGCTGTCCAGCGGAAAACACCTCCGCTGACAGGGCGCGACTCATACGTGTTTTCTCGGATAGCGAGGGCGAGACCGCTGGGCACGGTAACTAGCCTGGCGGCGGCCGAGAACGTGACGCTGAAGCAGGCCGTGAACGCCTACCTGGCGACCCTGGCCGGTGATGAGCAGTCAGGCACGAAACTCGTGTACGGGCGCGTCCTTCGCCGCGTGGAACGCGAATTCGGTGCCGCCTGCCCGGTCGCCGACCTCGACGCCGACGCCTTCGCCGCCTGGTTCACCGGGCAATGGGCCGAGCGCGCTCCGGCCACATGGAACGGCGCCCTCGACGCCTTCCGGTCCGCTGCCGGCTACTGGGCCGCCCAAGGCTGGATCACGGCTGACCCGTCCCGGCTTTTGCGGCGGCGCAGCCCGCGGCCGGACCGCAGCCGCGCACTGTCCCGCGCCGACGTCGGCCAGCTGCTCACCCGCGAGGACATCAACCTCCGCGAGCGAGTGCTCTGGCGCCTGCTGTACGAGACCGCCGCCCGGTCGGCTGAGGTGCTGCGCCTGGACGTTGCGGACCTGGACCTGCCCAACCGCCGCGCACACGTCCGCCGCAAGGGCGGCGCCGTCGACTGGATCGTCTGGCAGACCGGCACCGCCCGCCTGCTGCCGCGCCTGCTGAACGGCCGCAAGTCCGGCCCAGTGTTCCTCACCGACCGCCGCGCCCGCGTTCCGCTGCCGCCCGGCGACATCGACCCGGCCAGCGGCCGCGCCCGCCTTTCCTACACCCACGCCGAGGCGCTGTTCAAGACAGCCAGCGGCGGCGCGACCCTTCACCAGCTCCGGCACTCAGCGCTGACCCACGACGCCGAGGACGGCACGTCAGCACCAATGCTCATGGCCCGCAGCGGGCACACCTCGGTCCGCTCGCTGGTCAAGTACGCCCGGGTGAGCGTTGAAGCGCTGCAGCGGCACCAGGCCGAGCGCGACCCGGCCCGGTGCCGCTGACGCCCAGGCCTTAACGTCATTTCGCGGAGCCGCATGTACCGGGGACAGCAAAACGCGGCGTCAGCCTGATCGCTGCTGGCGCCGCGTTCTTGTGTGACCGGACGATGCCGCGTTCTTGTGTGACCGGACGATATGGTCCAGCCGGCGGCTGATTCTTATGCGGGTGAGGGGGTTCGGGCTGGTTGGCGGTCCGGCGCAGCAGGCGGAAGACACGTTCGACCGTCTCCGCGCTGCCGTACAAGATCGCGGCCAGCAGGGATCAAGGTGATGGCCAGCGGGACGATGACGTCGGCGGCAGCCAGGGCTCCCCCGAGCGCCGGTTGCAGGTACCCGGCGATCCCCGCAGTGCCGACGAGTCCCGTGCCCACCCGAGCGCTCGCCAGGGTGAGCGCGGCCGGCTGACAGCCGTAACCCCTCGCAGGCACGCCCGCACGGGTAGTTACCCGAGTAAGCCTTGGCCGACGCCTTGGCTGGGGCTTGCTGCGTTGCCGCCCCGGAAGAGGCTGTGGTGGCTGGCTGGTGCGCGGCAGGCTTGGCGGCTGACACGCCGCAGGCAGCGAGGCCAGCGGCGACTGCTGCGGCGACGGCCAGGATGGCGGCGATCTTCATTGCTCCCCTTTGTCACGTGGCCGCCACGCTTCAAAGAGCGGCCCCCACAGGCAAGGGGTGCGGCACATGATGACGAACCCCGCCGAGCCGTCCCGTGCCGGGAGGGGTTATTCGGTCTTCGAGTGGCACTCCTCGGGCCCGGTGCGCTGACCAACGCCGTACAGGCGCAGGACGCCACGCGTCAAGTGGCTCACGGGCTCCTCGTGCAGCAAGATCGATCCGTCCCGCCGCCGCATCGCCGCCTTGTCCTCCGCCCTGATTCCGACCGCCACGACAAGGAGCGCCCCAAGTAGGAATCCAGCTGTGAACAGGACGAAGGTTAGCGCGACAACCAAACCCGCTACCCCCGCCCCGGAAGCAAGGACTGAACCGAGGTAACCCAGGCCCGCGAGGAACGCTGGGACGCTGAGCGAAAGACCCGCTCTGCGCAGGCGAGTACTCTTTCCAGGCTTTTCGAGGTGCCTGCGCTGCCGGCCACGTCGCCGTGACCCATGGCCGGAATCGGATGCGGTGTGCCCTACCACGTCGATTCCTAGATTGGCGGTCTGTCCGGTCGCCACAGGAACGTCCTTGTCGGTACCAGCGGCTAGGTCGGTGGGAGCGGGGGACTGAGGTTGCAGAGACGTTTGGTCCCTGCGCCCCATCCGCCGGTACACATCATCGACCACCTCGTCGGGCGTCATGGACCGGATCCGGCGGGCGGCCGGGGTGCCGAGCGACGACGCCTCGAGAACGTCCCTGAACTCCTTATCCATAATCGCTCCGGAGGATTCTGAGGCTGCCGTGTCCACGTGTCCCTGATCGGGCCGCTCCTGTGTCACTGCTCCCACCGTCCTCCGTGGCTGGTGTCGTCCTGTTCTCTGCCGGAAAGCTCGGTGCTGTCACGCTCGCTCTTCACGTTGCGGCGGATCCGCGCCAGTCTGCCTTCCGCGGCCCTCGGCGTCAGGCCCGCCAATTCCGCGGCATCCTCGGCAGTGAAGCCGACTGCACGGCGCGCCAGCACCTCCTGCATCTGCCGGTCCTCGAGCCAGCTGAACGCCCGCATCGCTTCGTCGTGATTGATGACCGCCCGTGCCGGATCGATCATCCGATTGCCGTCACCGGGGTCGATCTCCAACCCCCCCGGCACTGCTCTTCGCTGCCCGAGCCACTTGCGGTAGAGCCCTGAGAACTGCAGCACGCACGCGTTGACGAGGTAAGTCCGGAGGGAGGCACCGCGCCTGGGGGACCACCGGCGCTCCTCAAACACCGCCCGGGTGAAGACGGGAAGAGCATCGGCGACCATGTCGCGCGCGAGGTCCTCGCGATCGATGTCGGTGAAATCCAGCCAGGCGTCCGAGTCCCCGGCTGGCCGGCCCAACCGGCTGGCCTTGCTGAATATCTCACCGTTACGGAGGAGGTAGTCCAGTACCCGCACGGCGTACTTGATCAGCTCACGTTCGAGTTGCTGATGCCGCGGTCCCTGCAGTCCCTCGGTGAGGATTACGTCGACGAGGCGCTGATCAGCGGCCAGCCGTTCCTCAGCGCTGTGGTCCGGCTCCGGCTCGCCGGGTACAAGCGCCGCTTCGGCATGATCGGCAAGGTCAGCCGCCTCGTGCAAGGCCCCGCTCGTGCCGAGCTGGCAATCTTGCTCTGTCTCGCTCGCGGACTTTGCTGATGAGCGCCGCTGGCGGTGACGCCACGAGCGTGGCGTGTTCCCTTGCCCGGTCACCATGCCGTGGCCTCCTCACTCCTTCCGGGCATTCGGGCCCGAGGTCTGATGCCTACGGCCCTCATAGGCGCGCCGACGGGATTTCCCCTTGCGTGGTGGCGGAAAATTTTTTGCGGCTCCACGGAGACCGTCGATCCGCCTGCACGAGTCCGGTTCCGAGCGCCGGACGCGAGGGCTAAGCGCCGGTTCGGACCTATACAGGGGCGTCCACGTCGGTTGCACGATCCCCGGAGCCACCCGTGACCTCTCGTTCCTCTCAGATCGCCGCACCCCCGCCTGAGGGTGGCCGCCGTCCTGCTCGTTCCGGGACTAGCACGCAGCCGGCGATGGCGGAGCGGATCCCCTGGCGATCGGTCGGTACCGGCATCGCCGGCGTCGGAACCCCGGCCGGTATCAGCGTCTTCCACCCGCTCCTCGGCGAGATCATGGTCAGCGTCGAGTTCGCCGTCATCCTCACGATCATCACCACGGCGCTGTTCGCGACCCGGGAGCTGAGCGAACGCGCCTTCCGGCTGCTGCGGTGGTTCGGGAACCGGCCCGAGCCACCGGCTCCCGATAACGAGCGGGCGGCTCGGAGCGGCAGCTCAACCCAGACGGCCAGTAGTTGAGCTTTGGCCCAAGGGATCCGGCCCCAGGAGGCGGGCAGTCCGGCTGAACCGGTCGGCAGCCTAGGCCAGGTCCGGGCTGCCGGTCATCTCCGCGGCAACATGTATTACGCCGGACTGCGGCCTGAGGAAGCAATTAGCCTCGGCAAGGATAAAGGAAAGCAGCAGTGGGAAGAATTCCCCGATTCCGATGGCTGGGGAGAGCTGGAATTCAAGGACGCTTCACCAGACACCGGACGCGAATGGACCGCTGACGGAGACCACCGCGAACGGCGACAGCTCGAGCACCGCGCGGACGGGAGACAGCCGCACGGTTCAGATGCACCCCGAGCTAGTCGCGCTGCTCCGCGGCCACATCGAGCAATTCGGCTCACCAGAAGGGAAGCTATTCACGGGAGTCCGGGCGGAGAACTGCCCACTATCACCTACCGGCGCGCGTGGACCGGTGCGCGGAAGACCGCGCTCACGCCCGAGGAACAGAAATCCCCGCTCGCCCGGCGGATCTACGATCTGCGGCATGCCTGCCTTTCGCTGTGGCTCAACAGCGGAGTTGCCCCTGCCCAAGTCGCCGAATGGGCAGGGCACAGCGTCGAAGTGCTGCTTCGGATCTACGCCAAGTGCATCGATGGGCAGCACGAGATCGCCAAGCGCAGGATCGCCGAGGCGCTACGCGATGACGACAGCGCCGCCCAGGCCGCCGACACCACCAGGACCGCACTAGGCGACGGGGGAGAGAGCCGAGGACAGCAGCAACGGCTGACTTGGCCGCGTATTTGCCACGCCCAGCCGCATATGGACGCCGGTGACCGCACACAACCGCATAGGCCGGAGCAAGCCAAAGCGCCCCTGAACGATGCATCGCCGCAGGTCAGGGGTGCTTGATATGCGGCGCTGAGTGGGTGGGGCGGCTGGGACTCGAACCCAGGACCGGCGGATTATGAGTCCGCTCACGCCCTCTGTCAACATCGCAGGTCAGCGCCCTGCGGACTGGCGCTGGCTGAGTTTGCCCAGGTCAGACCGGGCTTAACCGTGACGAGCCGTGACGGGCCATAGGCAAGTCATACCGGGACAGGTGTTCCCATTCTGTTCCCATTCTGAGAACACGCAAGCGCCGCGCCAGCTCCAGGGCTGGCGGGGCGTCTCCTTACCCGGGCAAGAGAAAGGCCCCGGGCCTATCCTGGGAGTTCTGACGCTCCAGGAAGGCCCGGGACCTATGCATGAGGATATACCGGCCACCGGGGACAGCCCCGGCTCTGGCAGTAGCCACCGGGGTAGCCATGAGCTGCCGCCCGGCCACGGCGAGGTCATCCGTGAACTACGCTGTGCCCTCGGATGGTCCCAGGGCAGGCTCGCCGCCGAGCTGCGGGAGGTGTCCGGCCACCCGACCGTCACCCGCGAGGATGTCTCGCGCTGGGAGCACGGCCGCCGGGTTCCGGGGCCGTTCTGGATCGCTCATCTGGCCACGGCCCTCCAGGTGCCGCAGTGGGCACTGGAGGGACACGTGCAGCGCAGGGACATGCTGAAGCTGGCCGGGGCCATCGCGGGAAGCGCAATGCTGGGCACGCCCGCGCGCGCCGCCGGGGAAGACCTGTACAGCTCGATCGCGGCGGGGGACGCCAGCGGGCTGGCGATGGCCCAGACCTCACACAAGACGGATCTGATTCTGGCCGGGCTGGCCGGGGCTGACCGGCCGGTGATGCTACGGCTCGTCCGGTGGGCTGATGAGGGCGGATCGGCGGTCCTGCGCGTCAACGCAGCGGGCATCCTGGCCAAGACCCGGTCGCCGGACACGGCCGGGCTCGCCGCTGCGGCTCTGCGGCGGGACCGTGACATGCGCGTCCGCTACCTGCGCGCCGTGTCTGCCCGCGTCGGGACCGGGACACACCGGCTGGCCGCTGAGCTGGTCAACCCCGCCGACGCGGGGGCGCGCTGGTGCTCGGCGTGGCTGCTCGGCCAGGACGGCAGCCCCGTGGCCGCCAGGGCTCTCGCCCTCGCCCTGCGGACGGAGCGGCTGACGGAGAACATCCGCACCATCGCCATGATCCTTAACGGAGACGACCCGTGTTCGTGATCGAAATCCGCGACGGGGAGCTGCTGTCGGCCATCGAGCACGCCGCCCGGGAAAAGGGAATCTCCAACGCAGCGATCGTGACCCTGATCGGTGCCGTCGACTCGTTCACCATCTCTACCATGTCCGCCGGCGACGCCACCAAGGACATCCTCACCGGCTATGGCCAGCCCGCCGAGATGACCGCCACCGGCGAAATCGTGGACGGCAAGCCGCACATCCACGCGGTGATGGCCGTCGAGGGCGACCGGGGCATCGCCGGGCACCTGCACCAGGCGCAGATCGGCACCTGGTTCGCCCGGGCCTACGTGACGCCGCTGTAGCACTGCGCAACTGGCCACCCCGCTGGCCACTTCCCGGCTTCCCGCGGCACTCCTAACGTCACCCGCATGACGGAGCGATCCGGCAGCAGGGAGACGATGAGAATGGCGCAGGCGCAGGCACGGGACGCGCTGGCAGACCTCCAGTGGCACTGGGGCGAGGCGTACCTGATCACCGGGATGGGCGGCCACTGGCTGGCCCAGCGCAAAGACGACGGGCAGACGCTCACCGCCGGCGGCCCGGAAGAACTGCGCACGCTGATCATCGAGGACTACACGGTCCGCCCGGTCGCACTGCCGGAGGCGGGATCATGACTGACTGGCCAATTCCGCCTGCACCGTCCGCGCACGTCCAGGCCGCCGCGCTGTCCGCCGAGTTCCCGGGCTACGTGGTCACCGTGCTGCCGCGCCGGAACGCGAAGCCCCGGTTTGAGGCCGTCAGCCGGGACGGCGGCAGCCTGTACTGCCTGATCAGCGACGACGCCAGCGAAATCTGGCGCGAGCTGCGCGCCCACTGAAGCCCCGGCCGTGTCACCAGCCCGTGACGCGGCCGGTTCCAGCCCGCCGGGCGCGCCGTAGCCCCTGGGGCGGCGCGCCCGGTGCATCCCCGGAGACCACCGATGACGCCCGCACATTTAATCTCCGCGCCGCCTGGCGTCCAGCCCCGCCAGCGCCCGGCCGAGGCGCTGGAGACGCTGGCGGGCCAGATCCCCGGGCCGGGCCGGTTCTACGTGGTCTCAGACGGCGTGCTGGCCGTGCTGTCCCTGCCAGCCGTCAGTGTCTGGACCAACGGCCGCGTGCTCTGGTGGCACACCAGGGACGGTGAGATGACGTGGCCGACCGCCGACGCCGAGGGCGCGGCGCGCCGACTGGCCGGGCACGGTCGACCCGCCGGGGTGATGGCGCGGCGTCGGCGGCTGGCTAAGTGAGTGTCGGACGTCGGCGTTATCTTGCTATTAGGCCCTCCGTATTGGCGGAGCGCAGGGCCGAAATCTCTCTTGGCAATCTGCGGACACGGGTGTGTCGGTATTCGCAATAGGGGTGCGGTGCGCTGTACGGTTTCCCGCATGGCCAGCAAAATCAGGCTGACGCAGGTGATCTTGGACGTCTTGGACGTCCTGGCCGCGTCGCCGCCCGACGACCCCGCGTGGGGGTTGCGCCTGTGTGAAGCGACCGGCTACGGCACGGGCACCGTGTACCCGGCACTGAACCGCCTGATGAAGGCGGGCTGGATCGAGGATCACTGGGAGGACCCGCCGCCCGAGGACAGGCCGAAGCGTCGCTTCTACACGATCACGAGCACTGGGCGGCAGATGTACGACGCCACGCTCCGTGAGCGCGAGCACCGCCGCGCTAGCTGGCTCCGTCCCGCACCGCGGACGGGTCCGGCCTCGTGAGCGCGGAGGGGGTGAAGGAGCAGCCGGCAGTACCGATCCGGCTCGCTGAGCCATCGTGGCCGACCGTGCTGGCAACCACGCTTTCGATCTGGCTGGCACGCCGGCTGCGGCGGCCCTACATGGGGCAAGGCGGCGTGCGGCGGGCTGACACACGGTGGCGGCTAGTCGCTTTCGTGCTCGCCCTGGCGATATTGACCCTGGTGGGGCTGCAACTCTCGGGTGCGGTCTCCACCACTACGCCTGCACCGTCAATCGGCTGGCCGAAGGCGTGGATAGAGCTTCTGTGTGCCGCAATCCCCGTCGCCGGGGCATTTTCGATGTTCGTGCTGGCGTACCTGCGGCGAGCACGGGGCCGTCATCGGGTGCGCCGCGCCGCCTTGGCCGGCGTTTCCGTCCGCATCCTGACCGCCCTGGCCGCCGTACTGGCTGGCCGTGGCGGCAAGGTCCTGTTCAGAGAGTCGGACGCGCACCTGGCCGGCGAGAGCGGCCACGACACCCCGAACGGGGCGAAGCTGAAGCAGGCGGCCGGGTTCGTTCTGGCCGGTGCCAGGTACCGGGGCCAGGATTGGGCGGACGCTGCGTCGAGGCCGGTAGACGCGGTGCTGCGGTCGCGGTTCCTGTCGGGCCTGTTCGTCGTGGTCCCGACCATCGTGGTCGCCGTGGAAGTGCTGACCCATAAAGGCACGATGACCGTGCTCACCTCGTTCGGGAGCATCTTCGGCGTCGGGACCGCGCTGGCCGGGGCGATCAAGGCCGGGCGCAAGTACCGGGATGTCGAGCCGCCCGAGCCGAAGGCGCGCCAGGCCAGGAAGGAAAACGGGGGCGCGTAGGTCAGCGGCCTCTGGCGGGACCGCCCGGCGGCCCGGCGAGATGGCTGGCTGCCGTCCGGCCGGGACCGCTGGGTGATCCCACCTGGTGCTAGGCCGCCAGGTCGAGCGGGCGGCCGAATCGCTCGGCGTACTCGTTGGCCAGCACGCGGAAGATGGCGACATTGCGCGCCGCAGCGTCCGCGTACCTTCGGCAGTACGCCTCGTAGTGACCGGGCGTCCACTCTTCCCTGGGCACGACCTCACCCCCGAACTGGCCGAACAACGGGAGCTGGCCGCCGAGTTCATAGCGGGGCTCCTTCATCCGGCGCAGCTTCTCCCTGACCCATCCGCGCAGCAGCGATTCGCCCAGCGGGGCCAGCAGGTCCGGGTTGAGACGCACAAACTCGGCGCAGACGGCTTCGATCGATCCGAGCTTCTGCGCCCTCTCCGGGATGTTCCGCCTGGCCTCTGCCAGCCGGCGGGAGTCGGCCGCCTTCATGCCGGCCTCCCATTGCGGACAGCCGGCACCGTGAGGGCACCGACGACGCTTCGTCCCTTGCTGACGTACATTGTCGTGATTCCTCCTGCATTTCCGCAGGCAGGACACATAACAACCGCGCCAAAGAACTATCCGCGCATTGATTAATGCACATCCATCGGTATAGTTCTTTACGCCAGGCGTTTATTAGCCCGGAATGTACAGGGTTGGCCGTATATGTCCTGCCTTGTCCGATATGGCCGAGAGGTCCGCCGGGCTTCAAGGCTCCGGCCCGCGCTACCGGGTCGGTGACCTTCCGGCGGCCCCTCGGGACAAGAAGGTACCGCACCCCTAATTACACCGGTGTTTTTTCTGCCGGTCGATGTTGCTTTGGGTAATTTTGTTATTCGCGAGAGTAATAAGAAGGCGGGCTGAATGTCCGACTTTTCTGCGCGTTTCATACCCTGTCACCCACGTCGGCAGTGTGATGGAACTCACATTTTCCTGAGCGGTGTGACATGCCGCACGCCATTTACTCGGTCACCCCGCCGCAGCTGCGCGAGCGCTGGCCCGCCAGGGACTAGGGCCGCTTCTTGCTGTTGCTGCTGCCCTTCGCGGGCGGATCCTCGGCCTTCTTCGCCGTCTTCGGGGGCTCGGGTTCCTTCGGCGCTGCCCTCGTCTTGACCCAGCCGGACGCCAGATCGGGCTCCGGGGCCGGCACGCCAGGGGTCAGCGGCTCGGGATTATGCACTCTGGTTCGGTACGCCGGCATCAGTTGCTCACCGCCACACCGAGCGCCTGGCCCACCGCATTATGCGGCCCGTACGGCAGGGACTGCCAGTTGTCCGGGGCCGTCGTCGTGTAGTACGGGGCCGCCAGGTACGAACTGGAACTGGAGTTATCGGTCTGCGGCGGCTCAGTCAGCGTCTGATTAGCGGGCGCGTTCCACGTCCAGGCGGGCGTGCCCGTGTACGTCACCGCGATCACCGCGCCCGGGGCCAGGTTGTAGATGCCACCCAGGCCCGCCGAGCTGCCATTGACCAGGACCTGCGTCAGATCGGAGACCTGCCGCTGGAACGGGTGAACACCGCTCATATCGAGCAGGTGCTAGCCGCCGTGCCCGGCTCGGCGGGGACGCGACACCGGTGCTGGCCATTCTGCGGGCTGCGCTCAACGCGGCGGTGAAGCAACGCCAGCTGATGTTCAACCCGTGCTCGGGGATCGAGCTGGAGCCGCAGAACACGGCCGAGGCGCAGCGGTGGACACCGGCTGAGGCCAAGCGGTTCATCGCGCGCGGCTGATGATCACCTGGGCCTCGCCTACCGGATCATGGTGCTGTGCGGCTGCCGGCGCGGCGAGCTGACCGGATTCCGGTGGGCCGGTGCCGACCTGGACGCCGGGTGCCTGACGGTGGCGCGGCCGATCCTGCAGTTCGGAGGCGAGCTGCACGAGGAAGCCACCGCCAAGAGCAAGGCCGGCGACCGGCTGGTGTACCTGGACGACGACACGGTGATCCTGCTGAAGGCGCACCGCCAGATTCAGGAGATGGAGCGCGAGCTGGCGGGCGAGGACTGGCAGGACAACGATCTTGTTTTCTGCCAGCCGGACGGACGGCCGTGGAATCCAGA
>Ga0302325_10022612_pt1 | contig 13151 bp, 6 predicted proteins | sample Palsa_T0_2_FD_201948 | JGI IMG/M metagenome (GOLD analysis project Ga0302325, IMG submission 201948) | Peat permafrost microbial communities from Stordalen Mire near Abisko, Sweden - Palsa_T0_2 | ecosystem: Environmental > Terrestrial > Soil > Palsa > Peat permafrost | place: Sweden: Abisko... | reverse complement strand
TCGCCGCTCGTCGAGACGTGCGGCCAAGACCGCCGCCTCTGTTCGCCGCTCCATGCCCAACTTGGCCAGCAAGTTCGAGACGTAGTTCTTCACCGTCTTTTCCGACAGGAACATTGTCTGGCCGATTTGACGGTTGGTCTTTCCCTCGGCGATCAGGTCCAGGATGCGTCGTTCTTGGGGGGTCAACGAGGCGAGGGGGTCAAACTCCAGCTGCGGCGCCCGCATACGGTCCAACACTCGGGCGGTAGTCACCGGGTCGAGCAGACTTTCTCCCGCTCCGACCCGGCGGATGGCGTTAACCAGATCCAAACCGTGGATCTCCTTGAGCATGTAGCCAGCCGCGCCAGCCAGGATCGACGAGAAGAGTGCCTCGTCCTCGGCGAAGCTTGTCAGCATCACGCAGGCAACCTCAGGGTGCCTGGAGCGGATCTCGCGGCAAACCTCAACCCCGGTTATCTGCGACGCGTCGCCCAGTCGAACGTCGAGGACCGCGACGTCGGGGCGAGTGGCGGGGATCCGGGCAAGGGCTTCACTCGCGGTAGAAGCCTCCCCAACCACCTCCAGGCCGTCCTCAACCGACAGCAGTTCGCGGATGCCTCGGCGAACGACCTCGTGATCGTCAAGCAGAAACACCCGAACTGCCATAGCAGCCATAGTGTCAGAACCGGAACCGGACAAGATCGCAGTCTGCCCGGGAGAGGGGCGTCGCTGCGCCATCATGAAGGTGATGACCGAGCCGCTCCAGGGTGAACTGCAGGCCGATGACCAGGCGGCCCCGCCGAGCGGCGTCGACCGGGTGTACGAGGCGCTGGTATCCCGGGCCCCCGATGGGATCGTAGTCATCGATGGCGACGGCCTCATCAAGGTCGTCAATGAGCAGTTGTGCCGTCTCTTCGGCTACCGGGATGACGAGCTGATAGGCCAGGCGGTAGAGATCCTGGTACCCGACCGGTACCGACCCATACACATCGGCCATCGGAACCGCTATCAGGCCCGGCCGTCGACGCGGCCGATGGGCGCCGGGTTGGCCTTGGTGGGGCGACGGAAGAGCGGCGAGGAGTTCCCCGTCGACGTCAGCCTGAGCAGCTTCGACCAACCGGAAGGCCCGGGCCTGGCGACGGCATTCGTCCGTGACATCACTGCCCGACGGCGGGCCGAGCAGGACCTGCACCAGAGCGAGGAGCGCTTCCGCCTTCTCGTCGAGGGCGTTGATGATCACGCCATCTTCATGCTCGACCCGGCAGGCCACGTCGTGACCTGGAACGCCGGGGCGCAGCGGATCAAGGGTTGGCTGCCGGAGGCCATCCTGGGGAAGCATTTCTCGGTCTTCTACCAACCAGACGACGTAGCCGCGGGTATCCCCGAACGACATCTCGCCCAAGCCGCGGCCGACGGGCAGCACCAGTCCGAAGGGTGGCGGGTGCGGGTCGACGGGACGTGGTTTTGGGCTGAGGCGACCCTGACCGCCATCCGTGAGGGCGGGACGTTGCGGGGCTTCGCAAAGGTCACACGGGACCGCACGGAGGCCCGTCAGGGCCAGGCCCGCCTGGAGGCGGTCAACGCCCTCAGCCGCGCTGTCCTGGCCAACCGCACCGAGGCCGACCTTCTCCACTTGGTGGTGACGCGGGCCCGAACGCTGGTCGGCGCTGACTTGGCCTGGATTTGTCTGCCCGACGACCGCCGGGAGGACGGTTCCTTCGTGGTGCGGTCGGCCGACGGCGACGGCGGCGCGGCGCTCCTCGGCACCGCTGTCTTCTCCACCTCCGTGTGCGCTGCGGTCGCCCGGACCGGTCTGCCCGAGGTTGTGCCGGACCTGCGAGCCGATCCTCGCGGCGTGGGGATTGCGCCCAGCCGGCTCGGCTTCGGAGTCTTCGTTCCTCTGGCCGCAGCGGGCCAGACCCTCGGTGTGTTAGCGGTAGCGCTGATGGACGATAGGCCCGCCCTAGAGGCATCCCAGGTGGATGTGGTCCAACTCTTTGCCATCCAGGCCGCTGTCGCCCTCGATTATCGTCGCGTCCGAGAACAACTCGAGCAGCTACTGCTGGTCGCGGACCGAGAGCGCATCGCCCGAGATCTTCACGACACCGTGATTCAACGCCTGTTCGCGCTGGGACTCTCGCTCGAGGCCACGGCACGTCGGCCAACAGCCGAGATGGGCGACCGTCTGCACCGCACCGTCACGGATATCGACGACATCATCCGCAGTATCCGCACTTCGATTTTCGGTCTGGAGGTGCACGCGGAGCGCAGTCCAGGGCTGCGCCACCAGGTACTCGGGCTGACCGGCGAAATGTCACCCAGTCTCGGTTTTGAGCCGTCGGTTCGTTTCACCGGCCCCGTCGACAGCCTCGCCACGGCGAAACTCGCGGAAAACCTCATCGCAGTGCTGCGAGAAGCGTTGTCGAACATCGCCCGGCACGCCCAGGCCGACCGTGTCGAGGTGACGGTCGACGCCCGCGACGCCATCACCTTGACCGTAGATGATGACGGAGTCGGCCTGCCATCGGAGGCGCCGGGGAACGGACACGGTCTCGGCAACATGGCCGAACGGGCCAGGCTGCTCGGGGGCGCGCTGACCCTGGAGCGACGTGATCCGGCGGGCACCCGACTGAAATGGCAGGTGCCATCTCACGATGAAGATCGGGACCTTCGGCCCTGACGGGTCGGGGATCCGAATGGCGACACTGGTAGTCGACAGGATCGACCGTGATGAGGGAGTTTGGCCATGGAACTTGCAATCGCACCCGCCCCGAGAGGCGCGACCGCCACCAGTGGCATTGCCGATGTCGGGAGTTCTCCCCGCCAGAGCCGGATCGTGGTCGGCGTCGACAGCTCCCCGTCGGCTCGACAGGCCCTTGTGTGGGCGGTTGAGGAAACCAATCGCCGTCACGGGCAATGCCAGGTAATTGAGGTGTGGACCCATGGCGCCTCGGGAATGGTCGATCCGTGGGCCACCCCGGATGTGGTCGACGAACATCTGGCGGCGGTGGTCAACGATGTCTGCTCCCAGGTCAAGGTCGCTGTGCCAGCCGACGTCGGGGTCCGCCTCGGCGATCCCATCGAGATTCTGGCTGAGGCGGCCCGCCACGCTGACCTGCTGGTCGTCGGCTCGCGAGGCCACGGCGTCATCAAAGACTTCGTCCTCGGCTCAGTCAGCGCCACCCTGTTGCGCCTCGGTATCTGCCCAACCGTTGTGATTCCCCCGGGCAGGGGTATCCATGCCCACCACAGCCGGGTCGTGGTCGGCATCGACGGCTCGGAGCAAGGAGCGCGGGCACTGCTTTGGGCACGAGACGAGGCGGTCCTCCGTCGCGCCGAACTCGTCGTCCTCCACGCCTGGCACATGCCCATCGTCGTGGGATCCATCTACGCGCCAACCTGTGCCGTTTCGTACCCGGAATGCCAGGAAGAAGGCCAAAAGTTCCTCGACCAGGCGGTGAGCGCCATCCAGTCAGACGACGACCTGTCGGTGGTCCCTCGCCTGATTGACGGGATGGCCGATCACGAGTTGGTCAAGGCCGCGGCCCATGCCGACCTCCTGGTCGTGGGCAGCAGGGGTCGTAGCGAAATTGCAGCCACCGTTCTCGGCTCCACCAGCCGCTGGTGCGTCCATCACGCGCCTTGCCCGGTCTCGGTGATCCCCTGACCGGCAGGCCCGGGGCATGAATCATGGGCTCCACTATTCGCCCCCTCGATCAGGGCGAATAGTGGAGCCCATTGCCTGCCCGTCGCGATTCTGAAGTATTGGGAGAAGAGGACAAGAAGAGGGTCACGCGTGACCGTGTGCACCGATCTCAGCCAGTCGCTGAAAGGGCTACTGCAGTCGGCGCACACGCCCCGTTCGCGTAGCTCGGTCACGACTTGTACCCATCCCGGTGGTCTCCTCCGTGTCTTGAACGGGAAACGTCACCGGGGTCCGGAGCAACGAGCTTCCATGAGACTACCACTGTTCGTCAAATCTGATTGTGGCGGGACGGTTAATTCGTGCGCCGGCGGCATTGTCTCATCCTGCTGTTGATTCTCTTTGTCATATTCGCAGTCGCTGGTTGGGGCTGGAGGTTTCCCCGCGCCCGGCGATAGCGTCGCACGTGAACAGTCGGGCAGGATGTGGCCGCTCAGAGCGTCCTCATGCTGCAAGCGGGGGCGCCCGGCGGGACGCTCTCAGCCGAGTTGGAAGCCGGGGCCGACCACCCCGCTGCGGCCGAACGCGGGCATGTCGTGGTGGTCGTACGATCGCTTGTGGGTCACGAACGAGACCTAGAGGCGACCAGCCGGCCGCCGCCGAGCGGACCGGAGGTCCGATGCCCCGAGAGACGCTGCTCGCCCGAACCTTTGTGGAGTTGGCTGATTCGCTGGTGGCCGACTTCGATGTGGTCGAACTGCTCACCGTGCTGGCCGATCGTTGCGTCGAGGTGCTGGACGTGGCCGCGGCGGGGCTCATGCTGGTCGCCTCGGAGGGCGACCTGCGAGTTATGGCCTCCTCCAGCGAGGCCATGCGAGTACTCGAGCTGTTTGAAGTGCAATCCCAAGAGGGTCCATGTTTGGACTGCTTCCGCACCGGCCAGCCGGTAGACAATCCGGACCTGGCCACCATCGACGGCCGCTGGCCGCTGTTCGCGGCCGAAGCCCTGGCGGCAGGGTTCCACTCGGTCTGTGCTCTGCCCATGCGGTTGCGGGGCGTGGTCATCGGCGCCCTCAACCTGTTCCGGCACGAAACGGGGCGCATGGGGCCCGATGATGTCGGCGTCGCCCAGGCGCTGGCTGATATCGCCACCATCGCCATCCTCCAGCACCGTGCCACCGTGGGCGCACAGATCGTCAACGAACAGTTGAACCAGGCCCTCAACAGCCGCATCGTCATCGAGCAGGCCAAAGGGATGCTGGCCGAGCGGGCGGGACTCAACGTCGAGCAAGCCTTCTCGGTTCTGCGCAACCACGCCCGCAACAACAACCTTCGGCTGGTGGACGTCGCCAGCCACGTTATAGACGGCACCCTCCCCACCTCGGCGTTTGACCGTCAGCCCGCCGCGAAACCATCCTGACGGCGATGGCCATACACGACCGGGCCGGTCAACCGGCACTTCCGGGCGATCTGGTCGACGTCCCCCGGCTGGTCACCGCCTACTTCGCCGAGCACCCCGACCCCGAACGAGCGGATCAACAAGTGGCGTTCGGGACCTCGGGACACCGCGGGTCGTCGCTCATCTTGGGTTTCAACGAAGACCACATCGCCGCCATCTCTCAGGCCGTGTGCGACCACCGGCAAGGGGCGGGGATCGACGGGCCATTGTTCCTGGCCCGCGACACCCACGCTCTGTCCGAGCCGGCCTGGGTCACCGCCCTGGAGGTGCTGGCGGCCAACGGCGTGTCGGTCCTGGTGGACAGCCGCGACCGCTACACCCCCACGCCGGCCCTGTCGCATGCCGTGTTGGCGTACAACTCCCGTCGCAGCTCGGGCGGCAACTCGGGTAGGGCCGACGGCATCGTCATCACGCCCTCGCACAATCCACCGACCGACGGCGGGTTCAAGTACAACCCGCCCAACGGCGGACCGGCGGGTGGCGACATCACCGGGCCGGTGCAGGACGCGGCCAACCAGTACCTGCGCCAGGGATTGGCCGGGGTGCGCCGCATGCCCCTGGCCCGGGCGAGGGTGGCCGAGACCACCGACCGCTACGACTTCATGACCGCCTATATCGACGACCTGTCAAGCACCGTCGACATGGACGCGGTGCGCCACGCCGGCGTCCGGATCGGCGCCGACCCGCTGGGCGGCGCCAGCGTCGACTACTGGGGCGCGATCGCCGAGCGTTACCGTCTCGATCTGAGCGTGGTCAACCCGCTGGTCGACCCAACGTGGCGCTTCATGACGTTGGACTGGGACGGCAAGATCCGGATGGACTGCTCCTCGCCCTACGCCATGGCATCGCTGATCGAGCGGCGTCACGATTTCCAGGTGGCCACGGGCAACGACGCCGACGCCGATCGCCACGGCATTGTCACCCCCGACGCCGGCCTGATGAACCCCAACGCCTACCTCAGTGTGGCCATCGACTACCTGCTGACCCACCGTGAGCAGTGGCCGGCCGGAGCGGGGATCGGCAAGACGGTCGTCAGTTCGTCCATGATCGACCGGGTCGTGGCCAGCCGGGGGCGCCAGTTGGTCGAGGTCCCGGTGGGCTTCAAATGGTTCGTCGACGGGCTACTCGACTCGTCGTTGGCCTTCGGGGGCGAGGAGTCGGCGGGGGCCTCGTTCCTGCGGCGCGACGGCCGAGTGTGGACGACGGAGAAGGATGGGCTGCTGTTGTGCCTGCTCGCCTCGGAGATCACGGCGGTGACGGGGCAATCGCCCAGCCAGTACTACCAGGGCCTAACGAAACGTTTCGGCCAACCGGCCTACGCCCGCATCGACGCACCGGCCACACCGGCCCAGAAAAAGGTGCTGGCCCAACTGACGCCCCACCAGGTCACTGCGGGTGATCTGGCAGGCGAGGCGATCACGGCCAAGCTCACGGCGGCGCCGGGAAATGGGGCGGCCATCGGCGGTCTGAAGGTGACCACGGAATCGGGTTGGTTCGCGGCCCGGCCATCGGGTACCGAGAACGTCTACAAGATCTATGCCGAGAGCTTCCGAGGCCCCGACCACCTGGCCCAGATCCAGCAGGAGGCGCAGCAGATCGTGACCGCCGCCTTCTCCAGCTAAGGGTTCCGTTTCGGAAGTTCCCCGAGGGAAGGACATGTTTAACCCTGGGTACATACCAGTGGACTAGCAGAAAGAAGGCCCACCAGTGCCCGACAAGATATACGTGCTCCCCGACCTCCCGTATGACGAAGGCGCGTTGGAGCCATACATCAGCGGCAAGATAATGGAACTTCATCACGCAAAGCACCATGCGACCTACGTGAAGGGGGCCAACACCGCCTTGGAAAAGCTGTACGACATGCAGGGCAAAGGCGATTTCACCGGCCTTTCCCTTTTGGAGTCCAACTTGGCGTTCAACGTCTCAGGCCACGTCCTTCACTCGGTGTTCTGGACGAACCTGTCGCCCGACGGCGGCGGCGCACCATCGGGTGACCTGGCCGAGGTGATCGACGACACATTCGGCGGTTTCGCCGATTTCCGTCAGATGATGACTGAAGCGGCAACGACGATCCAGGGCTCGGGGTGGGCGATCGCCTCATGGGAGCCACTCGCTGGTCGGATCGTGGTCCAGCAGGTCCATGACCATCAGGGCAACCATGGCCAGGGGACGATCCCCCTGCTGGTCATCGACGGCTGGGAACACGCCTACTACCTCCAGTACCAAAATGAGAAGGCGAAGTTCTTCGACGCCATCTGGAGTGTCGTCAACTGGGACGATGTGGCGCGGCGCTTCCTGGACGCCCGATCGACAATTCTGCCCGCCGCCTAACAGCGCGTGTCGGCCCCGTAGGACCCGGACCGGGGCGGGCCGACTTCCGCTAGGGAGTAGGCCCGCCCATCCGGGCCGACCGGCTTGTGGACGAGCCGGCGGTCATGTGGACGGCCAGCACACTCAGCGCATCGCCGACGAGCTGCGCCCAATAGTGGAGGGCATCATTGACGAACTGGACCGCTGGCTTCCCACGAGCGTGCCCGGGCGGTGAGTACCGCCACGGTCGGCGTACCGGCCGAGGCGCCGGTTTATTTGAGTTCACGCGGGGGAAACGTCCCGGACATGCAGATGATCGAGGCTCGGATGTCATGGAGCGCCTGAGCAGGAAGACGCGGCCGGCCACGGCGCGGCATTCGTGACACGCCCGGGCGAGACGAGCAACCACCCCGGCCCCTTTTCCCAACATGATTGAAGTCGCGATCGAGCACCGCACGACGTACCGCTTCGACCGACCCGTCGTGCTGGGCCCCCATGTGATCCGGCTTCGGCCCGCCCCCCACTGCCCCACGCCGGTGCGGGCGTACTCGCTGCGGGTCACGCCCGAGTCACACTTCCTCAACTGGCAGCAGGACCCCTTCGGCAACTTCCTGGCCCGCTTGGTGTTCACCGAGCCCGCCACCGAGCTGGACATCACGGTGGGCCTGGTGGCCGACATGACGGTCATCAACCCGTTCGACTTCTTCGTGGAGGAGAGCGCCGAAACCTACCCGTTCCGCTACGACGACGGGCTGGCCCATGACCTGGCGCCCTACCTGGCGGTCGAGCCGGCCGGGCCCTTGCTCGATACCTGGTTGACCACGGCGCGGCAAAAGCTGGGCACCAAGGTCCCCATCACCGACTACATAGTGGCCGTCAACCGCCTGGTCCAGGCCGAGGTCTCGTACAGCGTGCGCATGGAGACGGGTGTGCTGACCCCCGAGGAGACGTTGGGCACGGGAGTCGGCTCGTGCCGGGACTCGGGCTGGTTGCTGGTGCACGTGCTGCGTCACCTGGGCTTGGCGGCGCGCTTCGTGTCCGGTTATCTGGTCCAGCTGACAGCCGACCAGATTTCATTGGACGGCCCGGCCGGTCCCGCCGCCGACTTCACCGACCTGCACGCCTGGGCCGAGGTGTACCTGCCCGGGGCGGGCTGGGTCGGGCTCGACCCCACCTCGGGCCTGCTGGCGGGCGAGGGCCACCTTCCCCTGGCATGCACCCCCGAGCCCAGCCGGGCCGCCCCCGTCACCGGCGCTCTCTCGCCGTGCGAGGTCACCTTCGAGCATTCCAACGAGGTGCGTCGCATCCGCGAGGACGCCCGGGTAACCCTGCCCTACAGCGACGAGCAGTGGGCCGCGGCCGACGCACTGGGCCGGGCGGTGGACGCCGATCTGTCAGCGGGCGACGTGCGCCTGACCATCGGAGGCGAGCCCACCTTCGTGTCGATCGACGACATGGAAGCCCCAGAATGGACCATGGCGGCCGACGGGGCGCACAAGCGACGCTTGGCCACGGACCTGGCGGGGCGCCTGGCCACCCGGTTCGCGGCGGGCGGAATCGTCCAATACGGACAGGGAAAATGGTACCCCGGTGAGCCACTGCCTCGGTGGCAAATGGGGCTCTTCTGGCGGCGAGATGGCCAGGTGCTGTGGCGCGACGCAACACTGCTCACCCTTCCCGCCGAAGTGCCGCCGACTCCCGGCGCCACCGTGGCCGACGCCGAGGCGCTGTCCTACGCCATCGCGGCGGGGCTCGGGATCCCGTCCAACTGCTGCACCCCGGCGTACGAGGACCCGGCGTACCGGCTGTGGCTGGAGGCGTCGCTTCCGCCTGGCCTGCCGCCCGACTCAGAGCCGCGGGCGGCGTTGGTGGCGACGCTCGATGCCGACCGGGGCGATCCGGCCGGGTGGGTCATGCCGGTGCACCGCACCCATGGGGACGGCACCGGCGGCTGGGGCGCAAGCCGGTGGACGACTCGGCGCGGCCATTTGTTCCTTGTCCCGGGCGACTCACCGCTGGGACTGCGCCTCCCCCTTTCTGCCCTCCAGTGGAAGCCGCCCGATCCCGATCCGCCCCGGTCCCCGTTCGAGCCTCGCCCGCCTTTGTCTTGGTCGTCTTCGGCCATCACGGGCGGCCATGCGGTCGCTCCCGGGGTGCGGCCGGCCAAGATCGTCTCTCCGGAAAAGGCACCACCCACCGCCTTGTGCACCGAGGTGCGCGGCGGGCTGATCCATGTGTTCCTGCCCCCGGTGCAGGAGTTGGAACATTGGATCGAGCTGATGGCCGCCGTCGAGTCCGCAGTGGCTGAGTTCGGGCGACCGGTGGTGCTGGAGGGGTACGCCCCGCCCGGCGACCCCCGGCTGGTTCAGTTGGGCGTGACCCCTGACCCGGGCGTCATCGAGGTCAACCTGCAGCCCGCCACCTCGTGGCCCGACCTGGTCGACAACGTCACCGCCCTGTACGAGGATGCCCGGCAAGCCCGGCTGGGCACCGAGAAGTTCGCCCTGGATGGCCTGCACACGGGCACGGGCGGGGGCAACCACATGACGCTGGGCGGGCCCACGCCGGCCGACAGCCCGATGCTGCGCCGGCCCGACCTGCTACGCAGCCTGATCACGTACTGGCAGCACCACCCGTCGCTGTCCTACCTGTTCTCCGGGCGCTTCATCGGGCCGACCAGCCAGGCGCCCCGGGTGGACGAGGCGCGCCACGACAGCCTGGAAGAACTGGAGATCGCGTTCGCCGAGATCGACCGGCTCGACCTGTCGTCGTCCACCGCCGCGCCGCGGCCGTGGCTGGTCGACCGCCTGCTACGCCACCTGTTGGTCGACCTCACGGGCAACACACACCGCACCGAGTTCTGCATCGACAAGCTGTTCAGCCCCGACAGCGAACGGGGCCGGATGGGCCTGGTTGAACTACGGGCATTCGAGATGCCACCGCACCCTCGCATGGCTCTGGTCCAGGCGCTTCTGGTCCGGGCGCTGGTCGCCCGTTTCTGGACTGAGCCGTACCAGGGACCGCTGCAGCGGTGGGGCACCGAGTTGCACGACCGCTTCCTGCTGCCCTGGTACGTGGCGGACGACATCGCGTCGGTGGTGGCGGACCTGCGCCAGCACGGGTATCCGTTCTCGCTCGAGTGGCTCGACCCGTTTATCGAGTTCCGATTCCCCCGGATCGGTTCGGTCGACGTGGCCGGGGTCCGCCTGGAACTGCGCAGCGCCATCGAACCGTGGCCCGTCCTGGGCGAGGAGGTGTCGGGCGGCGCCACCAGCCGTGGGGTCGACTCGTCGCTGGAGCGGATCCAGGTCCTGGTGGAGGGGGCGACGGCTGGGCGCCACGTTGTGACCTGCAACCGGGTGGCCGTTCCCCTGCACCACACCGGGCAGCCGGGCCTTCTGGTGGCCGGGGTGCGGTACAAGGCGTGGAAACCGCCGTCCGGACTGCACCCGACCATCGATGTCCACAGCCCGCTGGTATTCGACCTGGTCGACACGTGGAACGGCCGCTCGCTCGGTGGCTGCACCTACCACGTCTCCCATCCTGGGGGTCGCCACGAGGAGCGCTTCCCGGTCAACGCCAACGAGGCTGAGGCGCGGCGGGGCAGCCGCTTCCTCCCCTTCGGGCATACGCCCGGGCCCATCGAGGTGGATCTGGCCGTCGGCGGGGGGATTGTCGCCGGCTACCCGCGGACCCTCGACCTGCGCCAGGCGTCCCGTTCACCGCGGGATCTGGTGACGCCCGGCGTTGCCGTCTTCTCGCCGCCTGTCTCTTCGGGGGCCGCGGCGGGCCGAGAATCCTTCGCCCCTCCGGCGCCTGCGTCACCGGTGCCACCTGCGCATGTCTCCCCTCCGGCCAGTCCGGCTGAGCCGTTTCAAGCGCCGCTGCGCCGGCTGGCGACAGGATGGGGTTTTCGATGGTTCTCAAGGGGAGTGGCCGCGGCTCGCCGAGGCGGCTGACATTCACGTCCGTGACAGCACGGTGACGCCGGGGCCACGCGGCCATGCCACGTTGGGTGGCGATGCCCGGAACAGATCCGCGACCGGACTAGGCGAGCGCGTTGCGCCCTCCGGCCGTCGAATCCCCTAAAGGCCTCGCAACCCACGGCCGTCCCCTGACGGGGCCACGGTCGCACTCGTGAGCGGCCCCGAGCACGTCGTCGGGCCCGAAGCGGTCATCGCGCCTCTGGCAGCGCCCCGACCTGCGACACCGTCTCGTCGGCTCAACGTGGCCACCTTGCCCCGTTGGGCGACCGACCATGACGAGGCCCCAGGGCCCCATGGTCACCTGACGATGTCGCACCCCGGCGACGCGGCCGAGATGGAGGCCGATCATGTCGCCCACGCCGTGACCGGCATGACAACCCACGCCGCCCACGCCGGCGCGACACCGTCTGGCCCACTGGTGCAGCGGGCGCCCGGAAGAGCAACAGGCCCGGCCCGGGTCCCGGCCCACGTCGAGTCCCACATCGCCACCATGCGGGGCGGCGGTCGACCACTTGAGCCCGCCACGAGGAAGTTCTTCGAGCCTCGCTTCGGCTCTGATTTCCGCGCCGTGCGAGCACACACCGGGCCCGACGCGGCGCGTGCGGCGGGCGCCCTGGGCGCTCGGGCGTTCACATTGGGCCAACAGATCTTCTTCGGGAAGGGCCAATACCAGCCGGAGAGTCCGGCCGGGCGCCACCTGATCGCACACGAGCTGACCCACACCATCCAGCAAAAGCCCAAGGGCGCCCGTATCGCCCGGTTCATGGAGGTGGCCACCCAGGTCCAAGGCGATTGGCCCGACGTCATGGGCTCGGCGTTGGCCCAGCTTCGCACCTGGGCCGAGGAGCTTCCTCCCTACGAGCTGCTGACGGTGCTCCTGGGCAAGGACCCGATCACCGATCAAGCCGTCGCCCGCACACCACAGTCGTTCATCCGCGCCGCCCTGAAGCTGGTGCCCGACGGCATGGCCATCTACGCCGACCTGGAGAAGAACAACACCATCGACGAGGTGGCCAAGTGGTTCGACGCCGAGGTAGCCAAGCTCAACCTCACCTGGGATGGCGTCAAGGCGCTGTTCGTCCAGGTCGGGAGTTCCCTTGGGTTGTTGGACCTCACACCGGGCGGGATCTGGGAAAAGGTCAAGGCGGCGTTCGGTCCCACCCTCAACCGGGTGTGGGAGTTCGCTAAGGCAGTAGGGGAAAAAATCCTCGACTTCCTCAAGAAAGCGGTACTGGGGAAACTCGGGGCGTGGGCCAAGGAGCAGCGGGGATACTCGCTGTTCACCGTCATCCTGGCCAAGGACCCGGTGACGGGCGAGGCGGTGGAACGGACACCGAAGACCTTTGTCAAGGCGGTCCTGGATCTGGTCGACGGGGGCGACAAGATCTACGACAACATCGAGAAGTCCAAGACGATCGAGAAGGCCGTCTCCTGGTTCAACGCCGAGGTGGGCAAGCTCGACCTGAGCTGGGACAAGATAAAGGACCTGTTCGGCAAGGCGTGGGACGCGCTCAAGGCGACCGACTTGCTGAACCCGCTGGGCGTGATCGAAAAAATTGCCGGTGTCTTCCTGCCACCGGTCAAGCGCATCATCGATTTCACCGTCGCGGCGGGCAAGAAGGTGCTGGAGTTCATCTTCGAAGGTGCCATGGCGCTCGCCGGTCCGATCGGCCAGCAGATCGTGTCCATCGTCCACAAGGTGGGCGACACGTTCAACAAGATCGTGCAGGACCCCGTCAAGTTTGCCGAGAACCTGGTCCACGCCGTGAAGGTC
>Ga0302325_10022611_pt1 | contig 13152 bp, 16 predicted proteins | sample Palsa_T0_2_FD_201948 | JGI IMG/M metagenome (GOLD analysis project Ga0302325, IMG submission 201948) | Peat permafrost microbial communities from Stordalen Mire near Abisko, Sweden - Palsa_T0_2 | ecosystem: Environmental > Terrestrial > Soil > Palsa > Peat permafrost | place: Sweden: Abisko... | reverse complement strand
GACCTCTACATTGTTCGCCAAGTGCTGCAGCACCTCTCCAATGAAGGAATTGGGAAGGCGCTGGATCAGCTCAGAGAACGTCCGCACGTGATCATCGCAGAGCACCATCCCGCTCCTGGGCGGTTCCAATCCTTTAACATCGATAAAGCCGCCGGATACCATACTCGGGTCGCGAAAGGATCTGGAGTTTACCCGGACCAACTACCGTTTTGTTTCCCGGCGACGTTACGTACATCTATGCCGTTGCCGCCTCTGATCGCGCCAGGCGAAACGCTTGCTGTTTATGTCAAGGAACCTTAGTCCCCAAAAGTGCTCTGCGCACCGAAGCGTGCGACCGTAGTTCGCATCATTGAAAGGCACCACTCGTCGAATTAATTTACCAGAAGAATGGTAGCTAAGCGCTATAACGCCGAAATTACCTACCGCCTTGGGCAAGCTGATTTCCTCGGCACCACAAAGCATGGATGCCCTTAACAGCGCGGTACTCCTATTCATCGTAGGAACGAGTATGTGCTGCGTATACGTCGGTTCGTTCGCACTAGCGAAGAAGCTCAATGACCTTTTTGAAGCCGATGACCTTCGCGATGAGGAAATCAAGCAAATTTCCAAAGCGATGATCGTTCGCTCCATAACCGACGCCTAAATCGGTCGGCCATGGCCGTCTCGGAGTGTCGGCGGGGCAAGATTGATCATGCGTGCGGCGAGCCTGCGCATCGCTTCGGCCTCGTTTTCCAGCGCCGCTGCGATGGTGCCTCGTGTCATGCCAGCCTTCTCGGCAGAAACAATGAGCGTCGAGAGCCGATCTCGAAACTCGCCGGTGGGCCAGGCCTTCGCTGGTTGTGGAATAACCGCATTGAGCGCTTTCTTGAACATTTCCTTCTTCGATCCTTTCAAATTGAAAACCCCGGTCTTAATGACCGGGGCTTGGTGTGCTGTGGATTAACTGCCGCGTTCCTATCCTGGACCGTATTGCCCTTCCTTCGCCATTTTTTGCCTTCGCGGAACCCAAGTCCGACAAAGCGCGTTTATGACCCGGCTTACAAACCAGGAGAGAAAGATGAGAGCATTCGCGATTGCTATCGGCACGGCGGCAGCGTTGGCTTTTTCTGCGGCAGGAACCTTCGCCCAGGACTCAACGACAACAACGACCACTGTTCATCATGACGAAGTAGCGCCCGCACCAGGCGTCACGGTTGGTGTTCCGGGCATCGTTGGCGTTCACGTCGGCGGCCCGTCAGTCGAAACCGGCTGCACAACCAAGCGCAGCACCACTACCAACAACGATACCGGCGCGTCCACGACGGTTAAACGCAGCGACTGCTAACACCGAATAAATGCTGGCCCCAGCAGATTGGCTGGGGCCCGGTGTGCCTCCCAAAGACGTGCAGAGCGGCCCAGAAATGCCGCTGGTGCGGATCAACTGTTGATCATCTTCTGCACCGCGGACTTGGCGTAAGGCTTGCCGCGGCCAGTGACGTGGCCTTGCTCTGCCAATTTCTCGGATATCTTCCGGTACGTTAGCCCCTTGCCATGCAGCTCTTTGGCCCGCGCGACGGTATCTGGTCGCGATTCAGCGTAGGGCTTGCGACCGCCCAGCTTGTTCAACCGTTCGCGGGCTTCCCGAAGCTTGCGCACCAGTCGACGCTTCTCATACTCGGCGAAGCTGCCAGCGATCTGGCGCATTATCACGCGTCCCTCATCGTCCGTTTCGGTGAGATCGTCGCCGTGACTGGTCATCAGACGAATGCCGCGCCTGTTTAGCGAGATCACGCCCAGCTCTTGGGTGACTACCTTGCGTGCAAAGCGGGTCACATCTTCCACTAGGACGATGCGGACGCCGTTATTCCCGACGCGATCGAGTAGTGCAGCAAAGCCAGGCCGGTTCTCAATCGGATCATCGCCCTTCACGGCCGGGTCGTTGTACCAGTCGACCAGTTCATACCCCGCCGACTTGGCAAAGCGCTCGTGCGCCGGTAAACCTGCTGGAAGTGGGACCTGCACTACGGGAGCGTGCGCGGGTAAACCTGCTGGAAGTGGAACCTGCACAACGGGAGCGTGCGCCGGTAAACCTGCTGGAAGCGGGAGCGGTATGGGTTCGAGCGCCGGTAAACGTATGGGGTATGGTCCCGCAGGGGCCGCCCATAGACCTGCTGGGAGTGACGCCGCGAAGACTCAATAGCCGAACCCAGGCGAGCCTTCCCGCGAGACCCAAATAATTTTCGAACATCAGAAGCCATTGTGAAGCCGTTGGGGAATTTGACCGTTGAGGGGGGTTAGTCGACACTCGCCCAAACCAGGGGGGCACGATCATGCGGCTATCATCCATTCTGATTGTTGCGTTTGCTTTTGCACTGCCGATTTCTGCACAAGCGGAAAGTAAGAGCGGCGGCGGCGGAAACGGTGGATCAAATTCGTCCGGCAGCACTGCCAAGACAGCAGCACCCAAACCGTCTAAATCGATATCGCCGTGTTCGGGGCCCGCAGATGGCACGTGCCGCAGCGGCACCGCCAAGGTCACCACGGCGCCCAGCCAGAAGCCCGCGTACCTGAAGTTGGATGGCGTCAAAGGTGAATCGGCTGACGACACGCATTCAATTCCGATCGAAACTGGAAAGTGAAGGCGCCTGCTGCTGTTAATTCGGCGGTTTGGCGATTTAACCAAAAGGGCCATCCCTCATTTCAAAAGGGGCCAGATCGCTCTGACGCGAACTGCCGATGTCTGTCATGGGTCACGTGTGGACGGCCGGCAATTGACCGCGCCCTCAGTGCGCCAGTTCGATCTACCTCAAATTATCGTCTTGCAGGGCGGCAAAGCCGTATCCTTCGGCTCAGTTTTTACCCGAATGACCGGACGAGCCCGACGTTCCACCCCCCGCGCCAGCGCCCTTGATCGCAGGAGAATTGTTACCTTTCGTCGCCGCCGAGCCGCAAATGCCGCCGCCCGTGCAATCTTGTTGATCGCCGTTATTCTGCAAATCTTTTGCCGCACCTTGTTTAATTTTTGTGCGGGTGGGGTCGGTCGGAGCGCAATTGGGGCTTCCGGGATTACAAAGCACCTTCACAACGATGTGATCTGCCGCTGAATTGGCTAACGGTCCAAGCGACAATGCAAATGCTGGCGCACTTGAAAGCGCCACGGCTGACATAAGACAAATCGTCGATAGTCGAAACATAGTGATCTCCCTGGATTGATTTTTGATGTTTGGTCGCCCTCGCCGTTTAAGCTTGGAAGTATAGCCGAATGTTGTCCACAAGGAAGATGCGGTCGCCCGCGTTGCGGGATTTGGTATGCCCATCGAGCGGAAGGGGCTTCGGCTCGACCGCTGTAGCGGAACTCGATACAAGAGAGTGGAGATGCAGCACGATCAGATTAATGGCGCGCCTAGGCCGCTGGCAAAGAGCGGAACGCGCTATTTGTGCGAACCGCCACCACCGGGTGCATTTTCTTTTGGAGCCGCGCTTGTGGGTTGCCGCGACTGCGTTGCACGGCTCGGAGCTACGCAGGTCTTCTGATTAGAACAGTTCGCGGCGTTTGTGCTTTTCGTGCATGAGGATCCATTAGTACAACTACCTGCGTTGGTACTATCAGCAGTTTCGAAACAACCCTCCAGCCTTTGCGCCGGGAGCGCCGCCCCGTTAATCAGCACCCTTCCTGCAGAATCGATTACGACGTCAGAGGATCGTGCAAGAGCAGTTCGCGCCGCGACCGTCGCGGCTCCGACCGCAAGTGCCGCTTTTTCCAATAATCGACGCCGGCTGACGTCCGAATCGCCGTCATCGATTGGCTCTTTGGCCATGGCGCTCGCCCCCGAGTTGACCGCGTATCCAGAATATTGAAGATTGCTCTTTGGTCAAGCGGCATTCGGGCTGCGTGCACTCCGCGAGCCACCTTTAAATTGCGGAGGCGGGGCGTTCGATCGAACAGAGTCGGCGGTCAATTTTTGAGTGGTGCGATGATCTCGCAATCGGAACAGCTCCGGCATTTTAGCCCGAACTACCTCAATCTCATCATATTGCCTACCGAAGCCTGCAACTTTCGCTGCACTTACTGCTATGAGACGTTCGAGAACAAGAAAATGCCGCGCCCTGTCGTGGCCGGCATCAAATCCCTGATTGATCGACGCGGCGAAGATCTGGATAGACTGGATATTACCTGGTTTGGCGGTGAGCCGTTGCTGGCTTTGGACGTGATCACCGAGATCAGCAAGCATGCGCTTGATGTAGCCAAAACGGAAGGGTTCGCGTTTCACTCAGGTATGACCACTAACGGCTATTTCCTCAATCAGGATCGCTTCCTGCAGTGTGTGGATCACAAGATCGATTTTTTTCAGATATCGCTTGATGGCAACCCCGATGATCATAATACCTCGCGCAAACTTGCGTCGGGCGGAGGTACTTTCGATCGGATATGGTCGAATCTGATTGCCATGAAGGGCACGCTCACCGAGTTCAGCGTGCAGTTGAGATTGCATTATACGATGCAAAACTTCATCTCCGTTGGCCAGTTCGCGCGTCGCGTTCGCGACGTATTCGGTAACGATCAGCGATTCCGATATGATTTCCACCATGTGGCTCGCCTCGGCGGCGCGAATGACGAAAGCATTACGATTGTTTCGGAACAGGATCAAAAGGAGATCGAAGGGCACCTTTGGGATGCGTCGGGGCTTTTACGGCCGGCTGTTCAAGACGAAAGCTACGTTTGCTATGCTGCAAAGGGAAATTCACTTCTCATCAGGTCGACTGGCCGGTTGGCGAAGTGTACGGTCGCACTGAGCGACAGCTGTAACGACATCGGATGGATCAGCGAAAACGGTGAAGTCTGTATCGACCAGAAGAAATACCAACGCTGGATAGCGCCGCTTGTCGAAGCCGATTGGGAAAACGTGGGGTGCCCATTGCCCTCGGTCATGCAGCAAGTTGAACTTGATGGCGCTAATTAGAGCGAGTTGTTCCCCAAGTTCTCAAACACGTTGCCAAATAGTCTCTGCGACGAGTCACCCTGCACCCCCGACCTGAGGGGCTGCGTTATGCAGCACGGCAAAGTCGACCGATTGTGCGACTTGGGGGCATGAATGCTCCGAATATTTGTACTGACGATCGCCGTTGGCTTCGCGCTGCCGATCGCGGCGCAAGCTGGTGGCGGTGGGAATGGCGGTAGCAGTGACTCGAAGACCTCAGTGAGTCCGGTGAGCAAGACTCCGGCCGCGAAGTTGGAGGCCACCCCTACGCAATGGGAGCAAATGCCGGTAAACCTGCTGGAAGCGGAAGCGGCCCAGCACGGCTAGCGGAGCGGACGCCGGTAAACCTACGGGATATGGTCCTGCAAGGGCCGCCTACAAACCTACTGGGAGTGGTGCCGCTGAAATCGACGCGCCTGCCGGGACCAACGTAAAATCCACGAACAGTAACGAGATAGAGGGCACGTCGTCTGCGAAGACTCAATAGCACAGGTGAAGCTCGCCCGCGAGACCCAAATAATTTCAAAACATCAGAAGCCGTTGTGAAGCCATTGGAAATTTGTGAACTGAGGCACCGTCCAATATTCCATAGCGTCCGTTAGGAAACCCCGTGACGGCGACGTATTCGCCGGCCATGCGCTAGAAGTCCCGCAATTCGCTCCAGGGCAGCCACCGGGCGTCGCATGATGCGATAACCGCCAAAACACGATGCATCTCGGCGTTAGATCCGAGCCGGCTGCGCAGCGTCGCGCTCATGTAAGCGAGCGCGGTGAGCAGCCAGGGCTCCTTTTCGTAGGTCGCGCCGCGGAACACGATAAACGCGTAATCGGCCGGCTCGGCAAGATATTCGATCGGGTCTATGGGATGTAAAAGGGGCCAAGTCTCGACAACATCCAGACTGCAGTCATCCGACTTCGCCGCGATAACCGGGGGCAGTCCGGAAAACATCTCCTTGTCGAGAACTGCACTGAAGCGGTGTCGGGCAAGAAAATCCACCACAATTTGGTATTTCGGCTCCTGAGCAGGAATGGGCGTCAATCCGAGCGAGAGCTTCCAACCGAAGGTCAGCAAAAGCAGCGGAACGAGCGACTATTTAAGCACGCGATAATATTTCACGCTTTGAGCCAAGCACGCAGATGCCGAGTGTGACGCCGAAAATTACGGCGTTTATTGCGGTTTCCCCCACAGGGCTGTGCAAAGCTCGATAATAGTCGTGGTTCAAGCCCATCAGGCTTATCCGCGCAACATTCACCGCCAGGACCGTGCAGGTGACGAGCAGACACCACAACAGGTCGATTGGCCGCCATTTGTGTCCGACCAACTCATTCAAAGTAATCCAGCACAGGAATGCCAGGGTCATGTTCGGAAGCGACGAACAGCCCGGGAAAACCACGAGGTTGCCGCTATGGTCGGCAAACTCGACAAAATTTCCAACCCGATCGCTGTCAAGCACCACGGCGACAAGCGTTGCGTCGAAATCCAAAATGACTTTAGAAAAAAAGTTGAACAGCAACGGCGCCCACAGCATCGGCACGGTCGTCGCCAGGAGAATTATGGCTCCACGCCGTCCGCTGTCGCCGGCGTCTGTAAAAATGAGAATGTAAAGGCTCAACGCCGCTATCGCGAACCAGCTCAAAGACGTAATCGGGGGAAGCACGAGCGTCACAAACAACGCGGCAACGACGATATCGGTTTTGCCGATCTGTGCTGTCCGATCCCGAAACAACAGCAATATGGCAGCGAAACATGCAGCCAGGACAATGAGGCTGATATCGAACGTGCCGAACGCTGCGTCCAGCCAGCCCTGCTCACTGACCGTGCGGCCGACGCGAATGGCCAGACCGTTGGCGCAGCCGAGCAGGAAAAGGCCGGCAAATAATTGCGGCCGGTCAAGCCCGGCGAGAAGGGCCAGTGGCCGATTATCGAGACCGACGCGATCAAGCATAGCGCGTACCCTAGCTCGCGTCTGTTACAGCGCCTGCTTTGGAAGGGCGGCACCGGCACCGCAGCAGGTGCTGGTGATCGAATAGGCGGTTTCAGGCTGTAGTATCGCGGCGGGACCGTTCGGCTAGCCAAATGAAGGCTTTAGGCTGTCTCGCGACGGCGCCGCGCCACCAGCCAATACATTCCGTAACCAACCGCAAGAACAGGCAACCCGGCGCCGACAATCGGGCCAGGCACATCCCCGGCTCTTTTTGCCTTCACCTGCATCACCGAGCTCGTAGGAAGGTAGTTCCGGCCAAAGGCAAAAGCCGGATCTGACGCAGTGACCGCCACAACAGCGATCGTTGCAATCGCCACACCGGCTAAAATTCGAGATAGGATCTGCATCATTCGCCCCCATGTTGTGCCGCGACCATGACTGCGCCCTTGACTTGAGCGTCTCCACAGACGCGGCCTTCCGTATAGCAGAGTGTGCAGGAGCTTGAAAGGCCATGTAATAAACTGCGCCCGAGTACAATAGGGCCGATGCCTAGTTTGACCTTTAGTGTGCAACTGATCTGCCCCCTTTGAAGGTCGGTGAACAAGAAGCGCGTTGAACGGATCTGGCGATGTGAGGGGCTGAAAGTCCCTGCCAAACAACCCAAACGCGGGCGGCTCTGGCTCAACGACGGGTCGTGCGTTCGGCTGCGGCCGCAACGTCCCAACCATGTCTGGTCCTATGACTTCGTCGCGGACCGCACCCACGATGGAAAGGCGTTCCGGATGTTGTGCATCATCGACGAGTTCACACGAGAGAGCCTGGCTATACGTGTGGCACGGAAGCTGAAGGCAACCGACGTAATCGATGCGCTCTGCGATCTGTTCTTATCGCGCGGCATTCCCCGCACATTCGTTCAGATAACGGTCCTGAGTTCGTCGCCGTTGCTCTCCGAGAATGGATTGCAGCCGTCGGATCCAACACTGCCTACATCGAGCCGGGAAGCCCGTGGGAGAATGGCTATTGCGAAAGCTTCAATGGAAAGCTGCGCGACGAGCTGCTCAACGGCGAAATCTTCTACACATTGAAAGAGGCGCAGATCATAATCGAAAACTGGCGGCAGCATTACAACAAGGTACGGCCACACTCGTCGCTGGGATACCGGCCGAGAGGCAATCGTCTGGCCGACAAAACCCATAGCGCTGATGTCAGCGCTAAACTAACATTCCGACCGGACCACTCAGGGGGGCCGATCAAGCTCACCCTGTTGCATGACCGAGGGCAATGGGCATCCGACGTTTGCCCAATCGGCCTCGACAAGCGGCGCTATCCAGCGCTGATATTTCTTTTGCTCGACACAGATTTCACCGTTCTCGCTGATCCATCCGATATCGTTACAGCTGTCGTTCAACGCGACCGTACATTTCGCTAACCGGCCAGTAGACTGGCCGCGCAGTTTTTGCTTTGCTGACTCGCGCGCGCTCCGCAAGCTGGGGGACTGCGACCATCCGGTTATTATTTGTACTGACCATCGCCAGTGGTAGAAATTTGCTGGATATTATTGGGAGATAATTATGTCGATGAGATGCTACGCGCACGCGTTATTTTGCTTATTTGGCGCAGGAATTCTGGCCACGTCTGCCTTTGCGCAAGGCACGCAGACTCCGCCCCCGACGTCACCCACTCCTGGATCGACGGCAGCTCCACCTCCAACGCCCTTTGCGTTCGAAACGGCGCTTATGAAGGCTGCCAACGATTTGTTCACTAAGGCCAAACTCGACGGTGCGCCTGACAAAGTGCTCCTGGTCATCGATCCGTTGATCGATGGCGTGACCGGTGCGCAGTCCAACGCCACCAAACTGGAAGAAAAGCGCATCGTCGAACTAGTGAAGAGCAGCTACCCGCGATTTGAGGTGGCACCCTTCTCTACCGCCTCAATTGCAAAGTCTCCGGTGGTCCTCATTGGTACCTTCACCGCCGTCAACAACGCCGGAGTTGCCGGCGGCCCGCGCGATGCCTACCGCATTTGTCTCGCGCTCGCTGATCTCAGTTCAAAGAAAATCATTTCGAAAGGCGTAGCGCGAGCGCTACCCGAGGGAATCGACCCTACACCGGTCGCCTTCTATACGGACAGTCCGGTTTTCACGAGAGATGCCTCTACGGATGCCTATATCAAGAGCTGCCAAGGCACACAGGCTGGTGACCCGATCGTTCAAGCTTACGCCGACCGCATCGTCGTCGCCTCACTGATAACCGACGCGACCGAATCTTATGACGCCAAGCGATATAGCGACGCACTCGATGTCTACCGCAGCGCACTACGGACGCCCGGCGGCGAGCAGCTGCGGGTCCTCAACGGCATTTACCTTGCGGATATGGCGCTCGGCCGCCGTAAAGATGCCGCCGATGCTTTCGGCAGCCTCGTCGACTACGGCCTCAAGGGCGACAAGCTGGCGGTCAAATTCTTGTTTCGGCCAGGCTCCACGCAATTCGTAACAGACCCGCGCCAGAGAGCTCCCTATCAAATGTGGCTTGGCAAGATTGCCGAACGCGCGGATGCCTCGAAGGCCTGCCTCGAAATCGACGGCCATACCAGCGCTACCGGCATTGCGGCAATCAACGACCGACTCTCGGCGCTCCGCGCCGAATACGTCAAGGATAAACTCGAGGACATTTCCTCCGCACTGCACGGCCGGTTGATTGCGGCCGGAAAGGGCTCGCGCGAAATGATCGTTGGGACCGGCAAGGATGACGCAAGCGACGCGCTAGACCGCCGCGTGGAGTTCAAAGTCGTCAAGTGCGGGGCCTGACGCTTCAGTCCGCATCAGTCTTAAGATGACCTTACCGACATTGGCGACCTAAGGCACTAATGGTCTCGCAACTCGGAACCCAAGGTCGTCATGCCGGGCTGTGGGATCGGCCTTTGCGCGAATCGCAGGACGAAGCATCGCCGCATTGCTGAACCAGGAGCCGCCACGTGCCGTCCTGGCCGCGCAATTGGCAACTTCGAGCGGGGAACCGTCGGCCAGCGCTCCACCGTAATCGTCCGCGTAGCAGTCCTCGGTCAATTCCCAGACATTGCCGAGAGAGTCGAACAAGCCCCAGGCGTTGGCGCTGAAGGAGCCGACAGGTGCCGTATAAGCATAGCCGTCGTTGCAATCCATGTAGGCATAATCGCCGGGCAGCTTCGCGAGTTTCGCCGATTGATCGGCGCCGTTGGCAAATTTACAGAGTTCGGTCGCATCGTTGCCAAAGCCGTACCGCGAAGCGCTACCGCCCCGCGCCACATATTCCCATTCACTTTCAGAAAGCAGTCGATAAGGTTTACCGGTCTTCTGCGATAGCCATACGACGTAGGCTTTTGCATCCGTCCAGTTGACGCACACCGCCGGATGGTTGCTGGTCTGGGCAAATCCCGGATTGCGGAAGGAACGGTCAGTTCGCTCCTGCGGCAGGTTGTTTTCGAAGGTGTAGCAACGATCGCCAATTTTGTAACCGGAGGATCCGACAAACGTCTCAAATTCATCCCTAGTGACCTCGAACCGGCTCACCGCAATAGGCTGCGCGATGACAACCTTATGCTGCGGTCCCTCATTTTCGGCGGCAATCCCGTTGTCGATGTCTTTCTCGCTCGATCCCATTAAGTATTGGCCGGTCGGTATCACGACCATCTCGGGACAGCCTGCGCATTCCTGGAAGCTATCCATCTGTTTTAGCGCTCGTTCACGCTCAGGCGATAATGGCCCGATACTGCTGGACTGGGTCTGAGAACTCGGCGGCGATGGCTGAGTAGAGGTCAGCGGCGGGACATCACTGGGCAAGATTTGGACATGCGTCGGTGTCGAAACCCACATCCGAACGCCGAATGCGCCCGCCAAGACAGCCCCGAGCCCGCCAACTGTCAACAGCGTTCGCGAAAGCTGCCATGGCTCGCGCGGTTCAGGCTCCTGCTTTTCGGCGTCGGCCGAGTCGGCGCGCTCGGCTACTGAGAGCGACCCCTTCTGTTCCGCGCGCAGCTTGGCTTCGGCCCGTCGCCCCTCATTCTCTTCGTTCTTTTTTCGTTCTCGCTCTTGGCGTGCTTTCTCTTTGACTTCGCGCGCGGCAGTTGGGTAACTCTCTAGACGTTGACGCTCTACCTCGGCCGCAGTCTTCCGTAGGCGCTCCTCGTCGCGCTGGCGCCGTTCTTCCTCCTCTCTCCTCCGAGTTTCGGTTTCGCGCAGTACCGGCTCTTCATTTTCCTTATCGCCGGTTGGCTTTGACCGCGCAAAGGGCCTGATCGAATCCGCGAGCTTTTGAAGATGCTGCTCAAGCGGCGGCGTCAACGCATCGAGCCAATGCACAGATCCAATATAATAGGCCAATGCCTTTTCTGGCGGGACGTTCTCGATGCGAAAGGGCATAACAGGCACTTCCCGATCGAATCCCCTCTGCACTTCGCGACGAATTTGCCTTGAAGCGTTCGTGCTCGATGAAAAAATCAGAACCATTACGCGGCAATGATCTATCGCGTCTACGACGGCCTCTGCCCATTCAGCACCGGGCGGGACATCGCGTGGCGCTATCCAGCAGCGGATGCCTCCAGCCTCAAGCTGAGCGCACGCAGCGTCCGCCGTCGCCTTGTCCTGGCTCGCATAGCTAATGAAAACGTCGAAGTCCATCGACTCAAGTCACCAATCCCGACCAATCGCGAATGTATCAGTTAACCGCACCATGAATACCCCTAACCGCCAAGAGATAATTCAACTGGTGCCCTCGCCGGCGCTGGTCGGTCTCGTGTCCTGCCTTCGAATTCGCTAACGCCTAAGCTGCGACGCGGGCCCATTGCTGCCGAGTAATGTCTGCTCTCGGAGGAGAAACAGTCATTACAGAACGGTTTAGTCGCTGTCGGGGTAAAGCGTCGTCCTGACCAAGGCTTGTAAGCGCGCCAAATCAAATCAGCAATTTCACTTCACGTGCTGCGCCACAATCACGGATCAACGCTTGCCATAAAGGGCGTACCGGCGCGCGTCATTGCCGAGCAGCTTGGCACGCGGATAGCGGACACGACAGCGGCAGACCAGCGCGGCAGTGACGGGTCAACCGCATCGGTTTCAGCGTCCGCTGCGGATGTCCGCTATGCGTTCGATAGCGACCGAATAGCTGCATTACGGCAACCGACGTGCTAGACCGATTGGGGGGTACGTTAAGTTTTAATTAACTTTTACGGACCAGCCTCGAAGTGGGGGGAGCTAGAGGAGAAATTCTCATGCTCCAGATCTTGTTCGCATGTGCGCGTACTGGTCAATTTGTTCCCACCGGAATCGAGACAGACCTCGATACGTTTATTGCGCTACCCGAAGTTCTGTCTCTGAGCCAATGTCCCGCCTGCGGTCGCAGTCACTACTGACCAAAAGCGAGACTTGGATTTCCGATTCGCTCCGCAAATGCCTCCCGGCACTTCCCGCGAATTCCTATCGTATTCGGACCGACGAGGTGATCGAGTAGCTGGACACGCAATCATCCTCAATTGTTGCGATGCACGCCCCATGTCCGGTTAGGGTCATTCACGACTGTTGCGAACTGGCGTCGGCGTTGGCCATGTCCGTTGTGCCTCCATTCGCTGCCATGCGTTGTGGTTGACTGTAGGGCCTTGAGTTTCCGCAGAGGTCCACTCCGCACGCTGAAGTCTAACAACAACGGTCAGGGCTTTAGCGGCTTTTTGAAGGTCCGAAATCCGCAGAAATCCTATAGAATTTCGGCCTGGAGGGACCCGTTGGCGCGGCGGTTCTTGTCAGGCAAAGCCAGAATGCGTGTTAGACCTGAGCTAGTGAGGTCAGAGCGTCCGACAATGAACAAACTTCCCGAACAACAGGAACTGACAGCCGTCATGGCTCGAAGGTTCGCTTGGTTCTCTATTGTTGTCGCTGTGGCCGCATTCGTGGTCTGGGGCGCTACGCTTTATGACGTGTTGGTTCTGGACTGGGTGCGAGCGGCTGTGTCCGCCTTCTGCGCAGTCTGCCTGTCGATCACCGCGTCACTGTTGGCGCGTACGGCAGTTCGTTCGATTGGTTAGGTTCTGACGCAGCAAACTCACAGACATGTCATTCGAGCGTCGCGGTGGCTGTGAGAAAATTCAGCCGCCTCCGATTGGCAGCATGAAGGTTCCGCGCGGTCCCCCAGAGCCCCTCAGCTCCTCCAAGCCGTGCGGGCCTTCATCGCTGGAAATAACTAGACACGGCAGTTCTCAAAGTTACCCCGGACTTCCTTCGTACGTCAGAAACTCGGGGGTATCTC
>Ga0302325_10022610_pt1 | contig 13153 bp, 15 predicted proteins | sample Palsa_T0_2_FD_201948 | JGI IMG/M metagenome (GOLD analysis project Ga0302325, IMG submission 201948) | Peat permafrost microbial communities from Stordalen Mire near Abisko, Sweden - Palsa_T0_2 | ecosystem: Environmental > Terrestrial > Soil > Palsa > Peat permafrost | place: Sweden: Abisko... | reverse complement strand
ATTGGCCGCCATATTCTCCTGACATGAATTTGATTGAGAACCTCTGGGCACACCTCAAACTTGAGCTTCATCGGCGTTATCCTGATACAGCAACCCTCTCTGGTTCGCCACAGCATATTCGTCAGTGCATTACCAAACGGGTACATGAGGTGTGGTGGTCGATTGGAGAGGATGTGTTAGATCGCTTGATTGACAGTATGCCACACTGTGTGCATGCACTGATCAAGGCACATGGTTGGTACACGAAATATTGAATACTATAGGTCTGTAGTATCTACCATAAGTATCGCTGGAATGGATAATACAGGTACGTTGAGAACTTCCCGTTCAAAGGAGGGTATCTCGGACGGAGATTTTGAATTGGGCCAAGACTTTTGGTAGGTAGCTTTATCATCAGTGGTGACAATTCATTCCCTTTGTCAGATGCGAGAAAAGCGATCTGACCACCGAACTATGACTAATCCTGCGTCGCGAACCTTTTTTGCATAGCCTCCTGTTTCGTTTGAAAATACCAGCTGGCAATTACGAGCCAGCACTGTCCCTGAAATGGCCTACATCACCGGCCAAGAAAATATGAAGGAGGGAGAGAACGCAGAGTACATCTCCCTCCTCGGCGCCGGCGGTTTTGGGGAGGTTCACAAGGTAGATCGTACTGCTTTCAAAGCTCACAGATTAGTTGCGAGATTGCGAGACCTCCAAGGTAAACGGTGTACGTGTCCAAGTGGTATTAACTCAGTAGTTCTTTGCCAGGAAAATCATTCGTCCCTTCCTTGGCAGAATAACTATCAAGGACATCGAGAATGAAACAAGAGCAATAGATCTGCTTTGTGTGGACCGACATGAAAACATTATTCAGGTCTATGGACACGGCTTGCTTCGACCGAACCAAACGTTTTATTATATCGATATGCAGTTGTGCGAGCTTGATTTGGGTCAATATTTAAGCAATGAAATAACGGGTGTCAGAGGGTTGCTCGAATGGCCGAGAGTAATCAGCGAAGGACACCTTGGTTTTTTGGTTTGTGCAATAATGCAGCAAATCATCAGGGGTCTTGTTTTCATTCACAGCAAGGGTGAAACGCACAGAGACCTTACTCCACAGAATGGTATATTGAACCCGCTTCCTCCTTGTGATTGACATGTAGTATTATACTCGTCGAGAGAGGGATGGTGGAAGATTGCAGATTTTGGGCTTACCTCGAGCGCTACTTCAACACATCTTCAAACTACCTCTGGAGGACGAGGAAGACCAAGCTACAGAGCACCTGAATTGCTACGAAAACCCAAATCCCGATACAATCAGAAAAGCGACATTTGGTCTCTGGGGTGTATTTTGTATGAATTAATTACGGGAGAAAAGGTATTCATCGATGACAGTGTCGTCCGCGATTTTGTAAATTCACAAGAGGAGGAAGGAGAGGAGGAAGGAGAGGAGGAAGGAAAGGAAGAAGGAGAGGAGGAAGGAGAGGAGGAAGGAAAGGAAGAAGGAGAGGAGCAAGGACAGGAGGAAGGAAAGGAAGAAGGAGACGAGGAAGGAGAGGAGGAAGACTGGAGCATAGTCGATGCCCCAGCATTGTGGAGACATTGGCTCGTCAAAATGCTACAAGTCGAACCTCAGGAAAGGCCATCCGCGGAACAGACTGGAGAGATGATCTGGGAGTTCATCTCATACGGCCGGAATGATCAAGCGGAAGCGATTTCAACGTCCGAAAAAATTAGGATGGCATTGAAGTCAGAGAATATGCTCGCCTCCGATCTTCCAACGAAACCCTGGATGCTCAGTTGGGATGACGTTTTGTCCCGGAGAGCGGATCAACACGAGTACACAATGGAACGATATAAGCGCCTGGCCAATACGAGATCTCGATTGTTGGGGCCAAACCATGCATATACTCTGTGGATCATGCAGTGTGATGCATGGGGACAGTTTTATCTGGAGCCAGATAAGAAAACCGCCAAGTTATTCGAGAAGATTTATAATATTAAAAGTTCCGAGTTGGGGTTGGAACTCCAAGAAACTCTGTCAATAAAGTGTGGATTGGCTTGGGTATACACTAAATTGGAGAGTGCTCGATACAACGAAAAGGGAAGCGCCTTATTTGATGATCTCTTGTTGGATATGCAAAGAGTTTTAGGCCCTGAACACCCCGAAACATTATCTTGCAAAACAGGGTTGGCGGTTTCTCTCACCCACAGCAACAGTATCAAGGCGTTGGAGCATTTTGATGAAGTCATAGCTGTTCAAAAACGGGTTTTGGGTAAAGACCATCCCGAGACATTGCGAAGCATATCGGGGCTGGCATGGCTGCGGTTTTTCCAACGTGATTACTACGAAGCGTATTATTTGTATAAAGCGGCAATGGAGACGCAGTTGGAAGTCCTTGGTCCCGATCATCCTGATACTATTGACAGTAAACTTGGTTTTGTCGATGTCTGCAAACGCCTAGCGCAGTCGAATTCAGCTGACATTTTACTGTGGACGAATATTGTGTTTGGGAATAAATACTCCCTGGGGGAGGAGGAACACGTGTTGGAACTTGTCAAAGCAATTGAAATAAACAAGGGGGGACGCCGAAGGAGACTATGATTGGCCAAGAATAAGGGAAGGATTAGAAGCGAGAATCGAAGGTCATGGCTATCATTTATATTAGCACACAAGGTATCAAATTTCAGATAAGGGGACAAAATTATGAGAGTTCACGTTACGACGATCGGGATTCGTACGCCCATCTGAGACTGATCATCATCCGTTGGAGGCTCGCGGAGTTTTAAAATACTGTATTTTTGTCATAAGAGTAAGGGAATAGGATTCTTGCACACCTTATAATGAGCTTTTGCAGCTGTGACTACCGTTTTTCAACCATCAAACATATGCATCGCGAAGAAATAAACAGGTACAGCTCGCCCCAACTGTCTGGTCGGCGAAACTTCGGCGTTTTCATGCGCCAATCCGAAATGCCCATCTAATTTTTCAAACTCCGCGTCGAAAACGAAGTCCGCTCCCGATCGCCGTGCTCCAATTGGCCATAATTGTTAAATAAGCAGAACCTATGGAAAAGCAAAACCAGGAATTGTTTCCCTATATAAGGATCGCACGCCGTAAAAACTATACTTCTCTTTGCCTATTGGCTTAGATCAAGTGTAGTATCTGTTCTTTTCAGTTTAATCACTGAAATCTCTGGTAATCCAGAGTGTTTTATGATTATTCTTCTTTTTGGCTCTTGCAGAATCACCTCTGGCTTGCTATGTGATTCGGCACTGATGGCTTTTGCTCTACACTACTGCAAAGTGCTGTCGACTTCATTGTTTCATCCGGTCAACGACGTGTCGTTGGTCTTATGAAACAAACTTTGAATTTCAAACTTAATACTGTGTAAGAAATATTCTCGCACCTTGGCATGGTTGGGAGGCAGTTGGAAAGCATTAGCAAGTACGGGAAACACAGCTCTTCGGGTTGTGGTTGTATTTTATCGTGATGTCTAGTAGATCTGCATATGAAGAGGTTTACCCGCTAAATGGGATAGCGGCACCGTCACCGCGCATGTCACTTCCAGCGGAGTAAACCCATCCTTCGCCTTCATCTTTATCCATCTTCCTCGCTCGAATAATCTGTCCTCTTCCAAAATATCCGCCTCTCGCAATCCCACTTTCCACGGAAACGTTATGGCCCAATTTCTTCAACCCTTGGACTGCTTCCGCCGAAATTCCGTATTCCAAATGGACGACCGCATCATGTCGATGGACATCATATGGTGATATGGCCATTCGAGGAGCATCGAGGGCCTCTTGCGGAGAATGTCCAAAGGCTAACATGTTCAGAAGCACTTGAACATGGCCTGGTCGTCAACGGAAAAGTTCTTGGACGGAAGAGGGGAAGATCTAACCTTGAGGTTGCATATACCCTCCCATAACACCATAGCAAGCCCACAACTCGCCAGCTTTGGTAACCTACAATCAACCCGTTTTACTTTCAGGATCGATACCATGGCAGGAATAATTGTATGATAAGGTCTCTTCCCACCCTTCAAACAGTTCATATGCCCTTCAATCAAACTAAACCCCCCTCCCCTATTCTGCAACGTAAATCCACACCCCTTGGGCACTGCTCCAGTCCCAAATCCCCCGAAATTGGAGTTGATAAAACTCGCCGCATTGCCTTCTTTGTCGGTGACACTAAAATACACCGTATCACTGTGCATGAGTGGTTCCCCCCTGTGTACCTTGGGAAGTTGTTTGTTCGGGTTGATGAGTTTTGCGCGTTCCGCCAAGTACGTCGGCGACAAAAGATGTTTTGAATCGGTGGAGGAGGATATATCGCCAACATGGTGAAGAGCATCTGAGAAAGCAAGTCGAAGGGCTTCGATGATGATGTGTAGATATTCCGCCGAATTATGTTTCATCTGATGAATCGGCCGGATCCGTTTCGTTTCCTGCAAACTGGAAATAATCCCCAGAGCCATCAAGGCTACGATCCCTTGTCCATTGGGCGGACATTCCCATACATCTAGTCCCTGGTATTTAATCGTGATCGGCTCTACCAAGTCCGTCTTATGACTCTTTAAATCCTCCATCGTCATCTCGCCGCCAAGACTCTGAATCAAATTCACAATCTCCTGGCCTATTCTTCCCTCATAAAAACCCTTCTCGCCCTCTCGCGCAAGGGTCCGAAAAGTTTCCGCAAGAGTGGGATTCCGGAAAATTTCCCCCGTGAGAGGAGCTTTGCCATTGCGCAGTAATTCATGACCGTTGGGACTCGCTGATTTGAGAGCCGTTTCAGACGCTTGCCACATCAACGAAGTCAGTTCACCGACTGGGAATCCCTCTTCTGCGAGTTGTATTGCTGGAGCAAGAATTTGTTCCATTGATAGAGTCCCGCTTCCAAAGGTTTTGATGGTGTTGATCCAGCCGCTTGCTGCGCCGGGCACGGTGACCGTATTGATGTGGTCCATTGGGATTGTGTTCCCCCTGATTCCCTTTTTTCGTAGTCCTGCGATTGTGAGGGAGGCAGGTGCTCTCCCTGATCCATTCATTGCTGAAACCTTTTTTGTTTTCGCATCGTAGTATAATAAGAACATGTCGCCTCCAATACCTAGAAGTCAGCCCTCCCCACACATTCCCATTGAATACCGGTACTCGAGGGCTCTACAATCAGTTACACTTCAGGGACGACGGACCCGTGACATTCAGAGCAGCGGCAACAGCGACAGCAGCATCGGCAGCATTCCCTCCCTGCGCGAGAATTTTATATCCCGCCTCATTCGCCAGTGGCTGCGTGCTCGAAATTATCCCCCTCGTCGAATACACGACACTCCGGCGCGAAGGAAACGGGATGAACTGTCTGTCATCGCCGGCAATCAAGTTCTCGAGATTCAGTGTTGTCATTCTCTGCAAGCCTTGACGTAGCGAGTGTGGTGCCGTCGAGTGACTGTTGGCCGCGAGGGCGCTTTTAAGATTATCGGAGCATTTGTGTGGGTGGATTTGCGGAGAAGTGACGTCGGAACTCGGAACGGGATGGTCTCCCGCCACCACCAAAAGTTCCCCAGATTTCCAAAAACAGTATCCAAATCGCCAATTCCCATTACAAACTGTAATCTCAAACTGATTATATACTTGCTTAGAGCAGATTTCAATTACACTTCGAGAGCCAGTTCCCCGTATATCTGTCCCCCTCTCCTGAGATTCAAAGACTATTCAACTTTTGATTGACGAGACGGACTTGTTGCGCGAACTGAGTCTCAACTTCATCCAGTATCTCCGCCACACTTTGTTCCTTGGTAACTAATCCAATCCCAGTCCCCGCATAGATTACCAAACGGGCATAATCTCCCTCTTTCACCGCCACGTCGTATTTCTGTTGTAACTCTGCTCGCGTCAGGGACCTTGAATCGTTGAGAGTGGCGTTGATGATTGCCCTCCCGTTGTGAGTCATCGGCCAATCTTCCTTCCCTCGCAGAATATCATATATCCGCGTTCTATCGCATCAATATATGTGCCCTTGAACGGGGGGTTTGGAAAGAGACACAACAGGGAGGGTACCGCATAGTTGTTCTTCCGCCATCTCTTGTGTCGAGAATTAGAGCTTTGGCTTTAGCTGCCATGGTAGACTCCCACGCAGTCGCAAATCTACTCCCCATAACCACTCCCTCGGCTCCCAGACTCAGGGCCGCCAAAGCTGCTCTCGCATCTGAGATCCCGCCGGCCGCTAAAATCGGCACTGTCGGTCCCATGGCAGAACACATTTCAGGAACAAGCGAAATGATGCTCGCGGAATTTGCGGCGCCATGACCACCAGCATCACTCCCCTGCGCAACAATTATATCCGCCCCTGCATCCGTCGCGCGAAGTCCCTCCTAAAACCGCGTAAGTCCACTGTCGCAACACTTTTTTGGTTCGCAGGGGAAAGGGAGGAAAGGCGGTACCTGAATACTCCCCACTTGAACCAGGATAATTGTATCTGGGGACTTTTCCCTGACGATGGGAATCCAGTCCTCGAATTGTCCTGCAAAAAGCCATATCGCGGCGGGATGCGGCGTAACACCATCAACCGGAAACACTCTCTCCAGAATCCCTATAGGCGTAGTCCAAAGAATAAACCCCACTCCAAAGGGTGACAAGCCCTCCTGCAGACCAGGAATATCGAGGCCATGCAACGCAGACAACACAAGCGATAAATCCGTTGTAAATGAATCCGGGTCGTAACCTAATGTTACACCCTACATACCATTTCGAGAGTTACCACATGCGAGAAAACCAAGTGCACCTAGTGGATTAATGCGATTCATGGGCGAGGGGATGTACCTGCTTTTGCGACTGCAATGGTAAGCTCGGAACGGGATGTATAGGCCATTGGCGGGACTGTGATCAATGGCCTTCTCACCCATGGAAGCAAGTCTTTGAAGGATGGCATTGCAACTGGAGCAAGAGAGATGGCGAAGGCTACGTAGAATTGGTGGCGAGGTTAAGTAGTGCGTGGAGAGAAGTGTCTCGGGCCGTTTCCTGTAAGTCACGCGCCTGTGTGGAGGATGTCGATCATGATCTGATCAATCATCAATTGCGCGCGACCCGAGATTTGCAATTGAAATGCGAGTTTATCCGCCTTTTTGAAGCGTATACGAGAGGCTATCAAAATTTTGAGTCTTCAATTATGATATTATTTGTGTTTTCAGAGTTACCATTGGGAGACAGGCGGATTAAAGACCATGTGTTCGAATGGAAATTATCTGTGAACTTACCAATCTACGTATTATTTCCATGACAGTTACACATCTCATCAAAGTGAGAGAAAGCCCAATCCAAGGCAGGCGACATACAAACTGCAACGGCGCTTCCCGACAGTTCCTCTCATCCGTTGCGTTGCTTTGAAATCCGCCTCAGTGACATTGTCTTCAAAGTCCCTGAGATCGGACCGTCTCCGCGTTTCGCTAATTCAGTCCGAATCAGCCAATCACCTCGACCATTCACTCGGCAAATTTAAACCGCAATCACCCCCCGCCTCGCTTGTCACCATCTTCATCTGCCTCTCGTCCGTCCACAATGCCATACCAAACAACGACCTTCCAGCCTGGAATCTTCAAAGACAAAGGTATTCCTGCCTCGTATGTGTGCCTGAGAGTATTTAGTTGTCTTCTGTACCGGAGGCGGCGGGACGATATGTTCGATGCAAGTCAAAGCGCTTGTTGCCCTGGGGGCCAATGCTGCTATCCTCGGAAGACGACAGCCTACTGTACTGCTCCCTGTTGCCTTTTTTTCCCTCTGCGGTCGTATTTATACTTCTCGCTGGGTTTGTTGGGGAGGTGCTCACTGTATTAGGCTATGGCGAAGGAGATTGAGGCGGAACGGAATGGGGCGAGATGTCTTGCTATTTCATCGGATGTAAGGGACATTAAAAGTCTTGAAAAGGCTGTCGAGGAGACTATCAATGCGTTTGGAAGGATCAATTTCGTCATTGCTGGTGCGGCTGGAAACTTTCTCGCTCCAATTGATGTAACCCCCCTTCTCCTCCTTCATCTTCCCTGTTCCTCCAGGGCTATTGCCCCAGTCCCCCCTATCTGCACGTTTTCGTGATCATTTCCATCTCTAACACAATTTCAGGGCCTCTCCTCCAACGCCTTCAAAACAGTCCTCGAAATCGACACCCTCGGCTCCTACAACACCCTCAAAGCCACAATCCCGCACCTCAAACGCACAAAAGGCAGCATCCTCTTCGTAAGCGCGACCCTGCACTACCGCGGGACAATCCTGCAAGCCCACGTCAGCGCCGCGAAAGCCGCGGTCGACGCCCTAAGTCAAGTCGTGACCGTGGAATACGGGCCTTTTGGCGTGCGCAGTAATGTCATTGCGCCGGGCGGGATTCAGGGCACCGAGGGGATTGACCGGTTGATGCCGAAGGAGTTTAGGGAGCAGAGTGAGAAGGTTATTCCGTTGGGGAGGTTGGGCACTGTGGAGGAGATTGCGGATTGTACGGGTATGTTACCCCCCTCCCCTCCCCCTCCCTTCTCCTCAGACTCTGGGGAGGTGTTCCGCTGGGATAAGGGGTGATGGTAGTTTTTATCTTCAGTGAGGCGGGCAAGTATATTTCTGGGATGGTGTTTATTGTGGATGGAGGAGCTTGGCATCAGTATCTCCCTTTTCCCTTTTCCCAATTCTTGCCCTGTCAATTCTTTGGATGGAGAGTAACGGTAGGTCCAATATTACTAGTTCGTTCAAGTATCCCGAGATGTTCCTTCAGGGCACGAACGATCTCAACGTAACCGGCAAAAAGAAATCAAAGTTGTAGCCAAAAGGCGCAACAACGGAACTGAAAGAGTATGAGGGAACATGTATGTAGATGGATCACGAATAGTTATCAGCAAAGGATAAAATACAAACTTTTGGGATTAAATTATACTTTTACTGATGTCGCTCCGTGATATACCTCCAAGCCGCCATTACTCACTACATTAAAGTCTACATTAAGGTGCCCCTCCAACACCAAGAGTACAGGACGATTTAAGGAGGGGAAAAGTGCGAGATTAAGATCGCCGTTTGGTCAGATGGAGGAGGACAACTTGTACGCCTGCGGCGAGGATACTGACTCCAACCATCCCCACCGCAACAAAGTTACTCTTCCTGTATCCGACATCCGACGCCCATCCCGTATAAAGGGCATAGGTCTAGAATTAGCTCAATCCTTCAACATGGCAGAGAATAGGAAGGCGAATACCGTCGTGACACTCCCCAAGTTGCCGAGTCCAGAGACGATCGCAGAGGCCGAAGCAATACCCACCTCTCCGTGTCTCGGCCCAAACAACTCGGCGGTCCAAGTCATACAAATGGGCACGGTAGGTCCCAACCCGAATCCCGCTATCAATAGTCCGGAATACCTCGCCCATTCCGGACCCGCCAAAGTCGTTACCAGCAATCCCGTGATAATAACCAAACAACTGAGCGAAAAGAATAATGCCCTCTTAGTATGGTATCGATCACTCAGTGGAGTGATCAACAAGATTCCAAAGGCATCACAGATCCATATCGGGGCGAATAACAAGGACAGTTGGATAGATGTGAAGGAGGGGTTGATTGCTGCGATGATGAGGGAGGCGTAGTTTTGGAGGCCGACACCGACACCAACGACACCGAAGTACATTATCACGATAGGCCAGACGCGCCAGTCCATGAAGACGCGGAGGAGATCGCGCATTGTCCAAGCGTGGTACGAGGTTGACGCAGAATGGAGCTGCATGTCGTGGGTATGGAGTTCGGATTGCGCCGGCGAGAGGAGCGGTTTTTGGGAAGGGATAAGGGACCACCATCTGGAGGTCTCGGGGATGGGAGATGGGCGGTCGGGGAGCCACCAGAGTGTTGCGACGCCGTCAATGAAGGTTATAATCCCGTAGATAAGGAACATCCTGAAGTTAGAATGAATGTTTCAGATGAAAATACCATGCGTATCCACGGAGACCGCCGTCTAGGTTCATTTTCTGGAAACCGGCGGAGACGAGACCGACGACTGCGGCGGAGAGCTGAGCGGCGGTGAAGTACCATCCGATCCTGTGAGCAATTTTGCTGGCTGGATACCATAGAGTCAAATAATATGCCATTCCTGATATGAGAATCGCCGATAGGAGGAGAGATACCAGGCCAGACACCAGCTTCGCAGGCACCAAGTAAGAACCGCAGGAGGTAAAATGACCATTCTGAGCGCAAGGCGGCATGACAGGCGGCGACAATTCCAATGGACATTTGGATCCTCGCAATCCAGACATGTGGACGTATCCTCGTCACTACAATTAGCCCCTCTCCACACAAAGGCACAGGCGATTGGAAGGAGAACATACTGACTAGATTACTCGGTATTTCGAAGATGACATATCCGACGTAAAATAAGGCAACTCCCGTAGAGATTTGATGTCCATTGAGTCCCAATTGCTGCGATAAGCCATCCCCGGTTGCCGTGTTCATGGTAAGCGCCAGACCGACATTGGAGCGAGAAGAGGATGCGAGGAAATACAAGATCCATAAACACGGAATGATACGTCGATCAAGCTTCCGATACAAGGCCTTGAGAGACAGCGAGTGGTTGTAACTTGCGTCTGAAGTCGTTAGCGACTCAAGTGTTTGCGGGTCGTCCGACAACTTCCCCGTGGATACCAGTACTGGGCCGTCCATCTTGTCTGTTTCTGCTCTTCGCCGCGGTACTGTCCGACCACAGCTTGGATCTCTGAAAAACAAGGTTGGGGCGTACAATTGAGCGTGTCCCCGGGAAGGTCTTTGAGTATCTACTTATACGTTTTGAAACGTTGTTGGGGTGTACAATAATTATCGCAGATCGGATGAGAGCCGCTCTCGTAATCGGGGCACCCGCATTCGCTGCTCCCGCCTGCAGAACGTGCGCACACGCCTCCGTTTTTTTGGGTGCGCCGTGCAGCAAACAACGGAGCGGAGACCCGCGCGGAAAAAATTCGCCGGCTGGACGTTCCTGGCTGGCACAGCGCCGCTCCGCCTATGACTGCATGCGGTGTTAAATTACTTTGCTGAGGCAGCGGCGCAATGTCAACGGAAGTTTAGGCTTGACTCATCCGTTGCTCGGAGCCGAGCGAATTGTGTCATTGGAGGCACCGGCGTGGGGGATGTCCAAATTAAAGTTTGCGAGAGGCATCAGGTGTGAAATTCCCGCACAAGGGCAGCCCGAGTCATCGTCTGCTTGGTCCCTGACTGGAGGGCTCAACGTTGGGGCAATATACATTGCATACTATGTACGGGCTCGCGGAACGTGGGGCGAACACTATTCCCGAAGCTGAGTGGCCCGACTCAATCCAACGCGGTGGATCAGATGGACTTCCCGCGACGTGTCGAGGAGTCATTCGTAACAAAGGATCCCACCTTTGGATTGGACCAGCATATTGGGGGTCTGTCAATTGTCTCTGGTCATCCATCGACAGCTGTTTAAGCTCGATAATTAAAAATTTGATTCGAAGTACACAGCTGCAGTACTCCATCAATGCTAAGAATCCCAACCCATTTGATGAAGCTCTTCTTCTCATACGTCGGCCATCACATCAGAGCACTTTTGATTGCCGAACCGAAGCCATTCCGGACACACGTTCCAAAGAGATGAAATCAGATCACTGAAAGTCACACCATTATGACTGGGTTTCGAAATGGTGACTTGTGTGTCTCAGTTATTGTTGGGAAGTGATACCAGGGGCTCAAGGTGAAATGAGTCTTCAGCCCCTTTGCTTTCTAAATTGCCTCTAACTCTTTCGCTCGCAACACTCGGTATATAATTCTCCCCTACTCATCTGAGATCTCTCTACCCCAACATTTAGTCCTCTCTACCCCAACAGTCATTCGCCTTGGGAGTTTGACTTCGAGTGAACCCGTAAGACTTGTACAGTCACAAAGCAGGCGAACGATTCACCTCCTCCAAGGACCTCAAGCTCCTTCCTACTTGCAACTGCTAAGAGCGCTACACGATTTTTGACCTCTGGCATTTTCAGATATACTGCGCCGTTCAATGGACACTTGAAAACGGTTCTTACTCAGTCGAGATCCCTCTGATCTTAGATCCCCATGGACATATATATTGGGATCTGTGTTATTCACACTGTATGCCGTACGTTCGAATTCGGGATGGAAGTAATCTCTGGTTTGTCTTTTAGTAACCTTTGTTCCCCTGGAGGTATTACCAACATAAGTCTCTCGCACCAGATGGACGCTGGTATTATCTCTCGCACTGCAAGTCTGACGAGACAATATGTATCATCTAATGCAAAGTGGCGGGATATCCCCTTCGACAAAGTACAACCCTGCGCTTCACTTGTGTACTAAACCCCCGGAAAGTGGTCTACGATTAGAACTCGTCGCCTTCTCCTGGGTGGGGGGCATTGATACTTGGTGGAAGTTTTGTGGTTATCTTCGTCATATTGTTGGCTTGCAGTTACAGGGGAGAGGTTGAATGTAGTTACTCTTTTACATGACCTTTCAGAAGGCTGTTGATGATTCAGAGCAACTGGAAGTTACGTATTGTGACTCAGGGGAAACCGTTCATGAAAAGCTGAATTTCAATAGCGATTGCATGTCAATAGCGCTTGGAAATGCAAGGTACACATTTCGGCCCCGCCGCCTGCATGTCAAACTATATACAGCCGAGTACTATTTCTAATAGACCATTTAAACCACTTATTCCATACTCCAGCCACACTGCTAATCGCCCGCCGCGCCCACTGCGCCGCCCTATCCTCTCGCCTAAATATCCCTCGAAACAGCAGACGGCAAGAGATTTCCGCACCACCCCACACTCCCCGCATTTCCCCCCTCATCGCACAAATACCCTCGCATCGGCCCTCTCCGACATCCCAACTCCCAGCACCCATCTCCGCCAGCACGAGCAAATACACGCTTCTCCACAGTTTCCAGTCTCCAGTCCCCAGTCTCCAAGGTCTACAGTCTCTAGAGTCTCCAACGCGCAAAGCAACGAGTGAAATATGACGGTGTACTTCCCCCCCGAACCGAAACTCGAGTTCGCATTCGAAGTGAAATTGCAGTTCCACCGACTCCCGGGAATTGAGACGATTCCTATCGGTGGGGGACGAGGGTTTGTGTGTCTTGATGGAGGCACGTTTCAGGGGCCGGGGATTAAAGGCACGGCGGTGCCTAATACGGGAGGCGATTA